>JAABUH010003553.1_pt1 | contig 13275 bp, 17 predicted proteins | sample 5559121 | NCBI WGS metagenome assembly JAABUH01 (sample SAMN10711871, study PRJNA513364) | rock metagenome | isolation source: Antarctica rocks | place: Antarctica: Victoria Land, Battleship Promontory nord | collected 2015-12-28 | reverse complement strand
CAGGAGGACCAAGTGCAACAAGTATCAGAGCACAGTTGATCCCCAAACCAGACAACAGATCAAGGATAACTCTGAGGCACCACTCAGATCAACGACACAGCACACGGGCTTGCATTCGGGGGTGTCAAACCTCCTGTATGACCTTGGTCCAGCTCCAACAGCTGGGTTGATGGCATCAGAAGGTCCCAAAGGTGCAGCTGTGCTTGCTGATGCTGGTGCCGAGGCCACAGACATCACATCTCCCAAGGCATGTTCCTCCTGCATGCCAGTGTCTGGTTCTAGCATGCACCTGGGTGTTGATGTGGCCACCTTTGTGTGCTATTGCTCATGTGATGTGTCTGCCTACACAATTATTGGTCGCCATACTCCGTTTGCTCACGCCCGGGGGCTTCCACGTGCCCCCTAGGAGCCCGCGAGCCCTTGCTGTCGTGTTATATGGCGACCCATCATGTTTGTACACCTGTGTGTGTATGTCAGGCCACATGTCAGGCTGCAACCTCACTTGGCTTCAGTCTCACTCATAGCAACTGCCAAGACGTCATTATGAAGCTGAAAGCATAAGATTCAGCACATTGTTTCATTCTCCTAGTCCAGCAATACTACCTTAACAATGTGAAGAGCAAAGCATCTAGCATGTTCAAGCCACACTGCCTTCCCTGCAGGAATCCAGTCAGCACATAGGCCATGCCTCAGGTCGATCTGATCACAGTGAGTCATCACAGCGTGTCAGCTCCAGCGCAGGTGCATGTAGCCAAGGCCTTGAGCGGCCAAAAGTCATCCTTGGCGCCAGTGGCAGCGTAGCCGCCATCAAAGTTGTGGAGCTTGCTCATTTGCTGGCAGCATTTGCTGAGGTTAAGATTGTGGCTACTAAAGCTGCCAGGCATTTCATTCAGGAAGATGAGCTGCCTGCTGCTGCACAGCCCATACACGGTAAGGCTCCTGTTCTGTGCTCACACACAACTGTTGTGTCTACTGCTTTGTGAAGCCTGCTGTTCATGGGTTCAAGGACCAATTGTACTGCTTGCTGTTGCAATTTATGTGTGGTGAGGCTTGCCCTGTTGGTTGTCCAGTCAAGGTGCTCTTGAAACTGGCCATGAAATCACCATGTCAAGCTTGGCATGTTTTGCTGGCAGGTGCGTATTCAACAAGGATCTGGTTGATCATCTTGACATTGGCCTTAAGCAAGCCGCTATATGTGTACACGCTTTTTTGCATGCCAGGCCAGACTCTGTTACAATGCAAGCCGATTTGCAGCTGATTCAAAGAGTGCAAGGTGACAATGATGTGCGGCTTTCCTGTGCAGCTGCTGATGAGGACCTGACTGAAACTTTGCGTTGCTCACGAGAACACATGTTGGACCCTTCAGGCAGACACATGCCTCATGACTGAACTGTCGAATGAAAGATTCACTGTGTGAATGACCACACTCCTCTGCAGGTGATGAAGAAGAATGGCATGCTTGGCAGAACAAGGGTGACCCTGTGCTGCATATTGATCTGCGCAAGTGGGCAGACCTGCTGGTCATTGCACCGCTCTCGGCCAACTCGCTGGCCAAAATGGCCCAGGGCCTTTGTGACAACTGTCTCACCAGTGTTGTACGAGCCTGGGATTTCACCAAACCACTCCTGGTGAGTTTCTCTGGTTACTTTTTAACAAAAATCTGTTTCTACAGCATGATTGCGACCTGTTTGGCTTTGCAGGTGGTCCTGTTAGACCTCATTGGTGTTGTCATTTGCGACAGTCACAAGATATGCAAGTGGATCACTCAGGTTTTGGCTGGCGATGCAGGTGGCACCAGCAATGAACACATTCATGTGGGACAGCCCATTCACATCAGAGCACCTTGGCAAGCTTGGAAAATTGGGAGTGAAAGTGATTCCTCCTGTCTCAAAGGCCCTTGCTTGTGGTGACATTGGCACAGGGGCTATGGCGTCACCTGTTGACATAGCAACAAGTGTACAATCTCACTTGCATTGAACTTGTGCCTGCGGCTTGCGCAGAGCTTACACACAAAATCATATAAATGGAGGCTGGCCAACAGTCAGACCTTCCTGCAATAGGTATATATGTCCACAGCTGAATAATTGAAGGATTTGCAGTAATGCATCCAAATGCAGGGCAGCTGCATTGCACTGACATCTAAGACTTAAAAAGCTGCAAATGTTAGAAGACAAAGGGAGGTAGGTTGGCTTGTGCCAAACGTCAGCCCCACTAGGGCTGACCAACTTTGGGGAAGGCCTAATTGACCCTGCTTAATGCTAGTTTGGCCGCAGAAGAGCTCTCTGTGTGTCCTCATGCATTGACTACGTATCAGAATCTCTGCTGTCTCTGCTGTGGTTGACGTGCTCAACACAGCGATGATGATGGACATGCTTTTTCCAGTGCTTTATCAGCAACTAGGTATTGCAAGGCTGCCATTGGGTGAATGAGATCCTTAGCTGGATCCTGAGGCTGATACAAACCCACAGAAAGCCCTTTTTCATAACGACATCGGCACTGTGGCTTTAGCAGCACTTCTTGATGTGGCATCAAGTATGTAGCGCAATTTCACTTACGTAACTCTACATCAGATTTGCATTTGCAGCTTGCAGACAACTCATAAGATGTCATACCATAATTGGCAGATAAGCACACTTTGCAAACCATCATTGAAGCTGACTGTAGTGCGACAACATGTAGTGGGTCAGGCAACGAGCAGTGTCGTGTCATAGTAACCCCAAGTTGCTCTGAAACTCTCAAGGCACTTGAGAGGCCAATAGCAGTGCCAAACACCTCATGCATATGACTGAACTGAATTGAAGCCAGTGCAATGATGGGACTGTGCAGGGAAGCTTGGGCACTTTTCATTGGCCATTGTAGATATCTATAATGTTGCAGCTCTGGTCAACTGGCATAACAAACCAGCATGTCCAAAATGGGTGGGGAACAATATAAGTTGATGTGTTTTTGATGACCTAACGTGTGCAGCTGTGTCTCATGTGCAATGGTGGTCATCAACATTTTGAACAGACCTGCACCCGTCTACAGTTGTTCGAAGCTTTGACATGCTGGAGAAGCATGTGCCTGCATCAATCTATTTATCAGGAAGTTCTTTAGAAATTGTGTCATGGTCATATTCCAGTCTTTGGTAGGCCTTCTCTAGGCCCTGCTTCTGCTCAGGTGTAAATTCCCCAGAGATCTTGCCTGCCCGCTCCTGAATGCTGTCAAACAAGATCACACTGGGACTGTGCTCCAGCTCAGCAAGTCCTGTGGCCTGCACACCACGCAGCTGCTCAAATAAGTCTGAACCAATTTGGTGTAACATCCTTGGCTTGCGCTGGCAAGTCAGCAAGCAGGTGAGGATGTGACAGTAAGGACACAGCTTATCAACTTGTTCCATTAACATGAGAGTTCTAATGTGTGCGTAACAGGCGATCAAGGCAGAGCAGGTGGATGGACACGCAGCACTTGAAGCTCCAGTATGCACTTGACCCAAAGCTCAATGTCATATCCACAGGCCAACAAGAGTGGGCAGTGTTAGCATGCTGACAGCCAAGCACATGTGCAAGTGTACAGAATGGCATTATACCAAGTTGAATAGCTCATCAGCAGACATCTTGTGGACGGACAGCATGAGCTGCTGAGAGGTGCGGTCCAGCAGCATGTTATCATCAAATTGCAAGGTTCCCGCTGCTTTGATGACATCAGTCAGCTCTTGATTGCTAAATCTCTTCAGGCCCATGATCACCATGTCTGAATCACAGTACACACTCAAACAAGGTAGTGTCAAAATCATGTCATGATCATGCCCTGATTGTAAAGCATGCCCAGCAAGGCAACTCTGCCATCCACCTGTATGATGCTCTGCTGTGACAACAGAAGCTAAGGGGTTCATGCAAGATTTCACACCATCAGACAGCAAAATACAATGCGAGAATGCAGTCTGCCCACCTACTAGCGTCTGGAAGGGCTTGCTGTGAAGAACGTCACTGTTGCCAGAAGAGTGTTCCCAGTTGGCAATGGAGGTAAAGGTGCTAATTACATCTGACTCTCGGAACTCTTTACCATACTTCTCTACAACCTGTCACCACTAGTTTGATGAGCACAAATCTTAAATGCACTCAGACAGGTTGTTGAGCCTGCTCACATACAAGTCTCACCTGAAGCAGCTTGTGAGCGTCATGTGACTCTGTTGCTTTTGAAAGAGCTTGATCGATCTCGGAATTGGTATCAGAGCTCGATGCGAAGGACTGTTGTGCAAAGGGCTGCTGACAGATTGGAGCGGATATCTGCAGAAGCAGCAGCATATCGGTTGAATGCAAAAAGTACCAAGCACGCTGTTCCCACCTCTTTGCACAGGCGCATTGCCAATACAACAGCTTTTGATGGCAAACAGTCGGAGAGCAATCTGTAACATGCCTGACGAAAATCGCCGTGAGGCGGACTGACAAACAGATTGGCTTGAATTTGGCAGCATTGCCGTTCACGTATCGACGACGCCACAGCTCTTTTTCCTAAAATTCGAAACGCTTTGTGCATGTTGCCAGATCTGACCCTCTACGCCCGACAATGACCTCCAAGCAGGGCGAAATGTGGTAGCTACGATGGCCGCTCTGACGTGGTGAGCGTTTCAGGAACACAGATCGGCTACAGGTGATTGTGAACTACGGAGCTGAAGTGCTGAAGACCACTTTTATGGTGAATCGCCCCTGTTGGTTATAACCGCCCTGTTGGTAATTAACGCCCTGCCTTTCGTGCTCTGCAATGCTCATGCGCAAAAAATCTCACAACGAGGTTGTTACGCACAGTTCGGGTTTTGCTTCAATACCGTAATGTTGTAATGCTGATCCCCTTAATTGAGTCACGCAGATTGGCAGCATCCTGATTGTATATTGCGAACGGAACTTGACAGCAACGTATGCTGACCTAACAACCGCAAACGGTCGGTGTTGCGACGCGTTGTGGTGCCCCGCGGGCCAGACTGCGATGCAAACGGGTGTTGTGCGGTCGAAAGCTTGGCGAACGCTAGCTCGTCTTGGCAAAGCAACGCTGGCAGCTGCTGCAGCGTTCCTTGTGGCCATATTGTTGACCGAGTTTTACAGGTCAAGCTCCCTGCCATTCCGAACTATAATGAGATCTATGCTCATGCAAGATTAGCGAAGACAGTGTTGTATGAGGAACCTTTGGACTGCAGAACCCCAGTTCTGCTTGTGGGCAACTTGACAATCGATATTGTAGACAAGAAAAAGGCTTTGGTAAGCACAACTGCCTGCACCATAGACTTTCCGCACAGCACGCACGTTGAACAAAACAGATTGTCAATGAGTGAAACAATTGCAGGGTGGTGCAATTTCGTATGCAGCTGCTGTTGCTACAGCGTTTGGCGTCAAGTCTTGCATTGTCACAGCAGCCAGCTCTGATGCCAATCTGACAGTCTTCGATGGTCATGAGCTGCACATTGTTTCCACTGAAGACACACTGACATTTGAGCATACCTATACTTGGTGGGGTGAGAACCAAATCCCATGAAACTTGTTCTTGGTTCATATGCAGCATGGCATGCATACATTCAGAAGTCATAAGTCATTACACCATGGCATTGCATCTTGAGCTTGCACGTGTTATCAGCTAACAATTGCTGACCCTATCTTCTTTTTGACAAGCTGCTTCAAAGCAAAGCCGCAAAACAATGTGAGTATATTGCCGTGCCGCGCTGCATGTCTTGTGCCCCCACACAACACCAATGTCACAAACTTGGTATTGCACGACATACCCTGGTTGTGTTATGATACTGCACAGATGTACAGGTAATCACCGTAAGCTGAGGGTGACAGCACAGCCCAATGTGAGTCTGACCCTGGAGCATGTGCCACACCATTGCAGGAGAGCCAAGACAATCCTGCTGGGTCCTCTTACCCCTACTGACTTAGATGCTACAGCTTTTGTACATCAGGAACATGGTATGCTTGCAGTCAGTAGCCTAGACTTAGACACCAGTTGCGTCCTCTGCACGGCATCATAAAACACTGCAATGTTCAGCAAGCTTACATGTGAGGTAGGTAGGACGGGGCCCTTTGAGCTTGAAGTATGCATACAGGTGTACAGTATGTGTGTGCTTTGATGTGGATCTGCGCATTGACAGGCTGGTGGGACAGACTGGTTGGCTTTAAGCAAAACATAGGCTTTATGGCTCAGGGGGAACAAAGGGTGCTGGACAAAGCAGGCAGGGTGTACCCTTTCAAAGACCCTAGTCAGCATGTGCTGGTATGCACACACACACACACACACCCCTCATCCCCCCCCCCCCCCAAGGGCTAAAATACCCAACTCTTTCACTTTAGTAACCTTTGCACCTCTGTAGAGTTGATGAATGTCTGTGTATACATCTCCTATTGCTTTACTATTGTCTGAGGCTTGCTGTCACAAAATGAAATCTGTACAGAGACGAGTATCTGTCAAATGTGACATTGCTCCAAACTCCAGCAAGGTGTCATTATGCTGCTGGCAAGTCCTCCCTCAACAACTGGCTCTCAAGAGAAGTGTCATGACCAGCCCACGGGGCATGCGTTCCTGTACATGTAGCACAGTTGGCCTCTCAGGTTCTCATCAGAGCTGACGCTGTGTACAGGATGCCTTGAGTCCCCGCACATCAGTGTTCTTGTCTGATGTGGAGACAGACAGCTGGCCACCTGACACCGTTCAGCAGCTGGCAGCCCAGTCAGACCGCTGGCTCGTGACTCGAGGCGAGTTTGGCGCTCACGAGTTCACGGCTGACAAAGGCATGAGCCTTGTAGAGCCTGTCAAGGTAATGCCTTGTTCAATGACAGGTTACTGTGCCTTGCCTGCTTGTTACTGAAGTAGATAACACTTACAAGCTACGATGTCCCTGACAGCGAGGAGCAATTTCTGCACAGCATTTTGTTGGCAGGAAAGTTGGTAAGAGCCCATACTTGAGTACAGCAATGCCTGGCAAAGTCACAGGCCACCGCCTGAGATTGCACCAGGTTGCATGCACAAGTTTAATCAGCACATAGGTGATAGCTGGCAGCTGACAGGCGGTCCCAATCAGGCTTGACTGCATTGCTTCACCCAAGCTTGTTCTGCGTACAGAGGTGACAGCAGTAAGAGCAGTATCTGCACCAAAACATTTGACTGCAGTGGGTCAGTAAGCAGACCAGGACAGATAGGTTACATAGCTGTGCTGGTTTTTACACAGTCTTTGTAAAAAATCATTACCATCATGATCATCGTCATCGTCATCATCATCATCATCATCATCATCATCATCATCATCATCATCATCATCATCATCATCATCATCATCATCATCATCATCACATATTTCATAGGCTGCCAGTCATGCTGTGCACAGGTGACAGCAGTAGATACGAATGGAGCTGGTGACACCTTTGCAACAGCATACATGATAGCGCTAGCTGCAAGAGATAGCAATCCAGGCCAGAAGGCATCTTGGGCGGCCAGCAGGGCTGTGCAGCAGCCCCAGAGCTGCAAGCCCCACTGCGTCACTGAGGCCATCCAAAGAGAGCTGTGGCCTGCCAGGTACACCATTCTTTCTTTTTGGTTGTTTGAAGTTTGCTTTATGTTTTGTGATGAGCATAGTGAATTGTGGTGCATGAACTGTAACAAGCAATGAATCACTGATCGCTTTCAGAGAGCTCTGGCCTGCCTAGTAATTCACGTTCATGTCGACTGATCGTTGTTGGTCTTATTTCAATGATCACTGCCTGCAGATGCTTGAGCTGTCTGGCCTGGTGTCTTGAGGCTGCAGTGATTGCAGCAGTAATGTTACATGCTCAGCAAGCCGCCATGTTGCGAGTCTGGCAATATATATATTGAGCTCCTGCAGCAATGCTCTGTAGCTGTTTCTATCTTCTGCTGACGTATGGTTTGCTGACTTCAGGACGTGGCAGCAGCTGCATTGGCTGCGCGGCAATGCAACACAGACACTGTCCCTGCAGTATCTGCACCAGTCACTTCAACAAAGTCCTGTTTGCCAGTACACCAAGCACCACTTCTCTCAGTATAACCTTGGCTGGCTATGTTCCTGATACTCCTACGGAAACTTGATGGCTGATAGAGCACAGCATGTTTAGGATCTTATGAGGGTGATAGAGATGCCTTGTCCATGCAGCTGACAATACTGCCAGGAATGCTGAGCAAGTCTGGGAGAAGATAATGCATCTGGGGCGGTTGTGTGCATCATGCAAGCATTCAGGCCTGTGCATGATCTTGCATGATGCGGGAGGTGTTAGAGTTTTTTTAGTGCGCAGGATGGCTTGTGTTATCAGAGTGTACGCAACAGATCAAGGTAGACAGTTCAGTCCCTAAGCAACCCTCCAGCTTTGGTTGTTTCGATTTGATGACGTGATGGTGTCTTAGCTTTTTGGCGGTGAATCTGTCAGTATAGATTCTGCGGCGTTTGCCCCTAGCAGTCCAGCGTAACAATCATTGTCATGCGCTGCAGCATAGGTACAGTGTTTTCAACCGTTTCACGCTTCATGTCGTGTTCTAGCAGTCATGAGCAGGCAGTAACGTGTGAACACCCATAAAGGATCCCTTCGGAAAGCATGTGCGCCATGTGCACTCTTCTCCATCCTCTGCACATGGATTAGTCAAGCTACAACCGATTAGCAAAGCGGTTGCAAGTTGCGCTATAATGCGTGTGCAGGGACTTCAGATCACTTTAATTTCCAGTTTGCAAGGCATCGGCATGTCCTTTTAGACGAAGCGTTTCATCTCGTTGCAGCTGGTTGCGATGCGGGTGCGAACCATAGAGATCGCTGCAGCAGGCCTGCTTGTAGTGTCGTTGCTAGGCTGCTACGTTACGAGTCTGGTTCCTGAGGCCGAGACGACCCATAGGAACAGGTAGCCTTTGCAGTTAAAAAGCAAATGATGCTGACCTGTTGCAACGACGGTGGTTTAGTGCTGCAGGAACCTGCTGAGTTTCTGGGACAATCAGCATCCTGACGCCCACACACCGTTTGCATGGACTCCTCGGAACATCTTGGCAATCGCGGCGGCATGCGTAGTAAGGCTTTTTGTTTCACGAATCTTCCAGCTTTGAATGGCTGGGCAGCTTCACGTTCCCGGAGTCCATTGCCAGCTGAGCATGACATCTGTCTGCAGTGTGCCCTGCTTGCCAATTCTGCCGGTGTCGGAGGGGGTCCATTTTATATCCCCCTACTCAACGTCGTGGTGGGGTTCAGCTTGGCACAGTGTGTGGCTCTGTCCCACACCATTGTCTCCACAAGCGCAATTGCCAGCGCCTTGTATGGCTTGACTCACACACGTCCTGGGTACCCCGACAGGCCCCTTGTGGACCTTGATGTGGCACTCATTTTCATCCCAGCGTTGCTGTTTGGCACTAGCATTGGTACGCATTGCTCACAGATCTGGTGTGACCTTTCATGACGACACTGGTATATGGTCATGCCTTGTGAACTCTAAACATGTCATGCAAAGTTATTTGTGAGTATGCACATGGTAGCATGTCTGCTAGTATTCTGCTCAATTGATTGTGATCATGCAGCGTGCCCATTTTCTGACAAATGTGCTACTGGCAACATGCCATCAGCTTGCATCAAAGTTGCTACATCGTCCCTCATTCAAGCAATTGCATTAGCTTGTGCTGGGCGGTCAGGCATGCATGCACAGCACTGCTACAAAGATTTGCACTGCATTACAGGTGTGATCTGCAACAACATCATCGCGCAGTGGCTCAGGGTTGTGGCCCTGGTTGCTTTGCTGCTGGTGGTTGTGTACAAGACAGCCAAGAAAGGCCTCAGGTGTGACACCCAGCCGCTATGCTTGCATCATTTTGGCTGACAATTTGATGGTGCCTATGTGCTGGCTGCCGTGTTCAGCGCATGTTCACTATACAGAATATCCTGGGTTATGGCTAATAGGCGTGTTCCCATTATCACGCAGAAATTCATAAACTTTGTATTCAGTATATACAACCTAGCACCCTGCCAGCTACCAGATACCAAAAAGATCCTGGCCTGCTGTCAGCCTGCAGCAAACAGTAGCTGCTAGCAGTGATCATTCTTTGTGTTGCATTTGCTTTTTTGCATAACATCTTGTGAATGGATTCCGCCAACCATGCAAACAAGCCGAAGTGATTGCATAGCACATGCAACCAGCCTTTCAGCAGGTGCCACACCTTACTGCAAAGCTGACAATCTATGCCTGTCAGATGAGTGAATGGGGACTTTAATGTAGCACAAAGGTACATGTGCATCTCATCATATTTACTGCAGCCCAAATGGTATATGAGCCGCATTTTTGCCCACCGTTATGTCATGAATGAGTCATAATGGAATTCATGACCATGCAGAGCATCTAATGCAGAGCATCTCATCTGTATGGCAGTGGAATCAGTGATTGCAACTCTCATGTTTGATTAGGCAGTACAATGAGGAGAACAAGCGGCGCGGAGCTCTGGCATCACCTGAGTACATTGCTGCCAAGAGGCCAGAGGGGGAAGAAGAGGACACACCTGATGATGCCAGCACAGAAGGGGGAGTCCTGCATGAGGAGCACTTCCATGAAATCAAAATGCCAGGTAACAAAGCTGTGCCTATGGTTTCAGTTACGGCATAAAAGTCACAAGCTGTACTCGAAAGGTCGTTAGTGACTCCTGACATAACAGGTCAACATTTGCTGCCTACCCTAAAATGCTTTCAGTGATGTAAAACCAGTACTGTGACAAATCTTCCATGTCAGTTGCTGCCATAAAGCATCCATAATGGCAGGCGTATCAGTCCATTAGTGCCTGGAGTAGTCTCCTGCAGAGTTGGGTGTCTTCTGCAATATCAAACTCTTGCACACAAAAATTTGTATCTGTTCACAGCAGTTGTCACGCTATCCCTGTCATGTTTCTGATGAACACTTTCCCGTCAGGTTGTGTTCCCAGCAGGATAGGTTTGTGCACAGACAGACTTGTCTGTCAAGAAGGCTCGTAGGCAGCAATGCATATGACTGACATGGTGTGAGAGGAGATCTGAACGCCTGCAACAGAGTTTGCACTGCATGCAGTTGCAGCCAACTCTGACTGAAGATGCAAGAATATTCGTGAATGGCATCACGAGCACACTTTCTGATTATGACTGTCATTTTTATGGTACAGGTGGTCATGCGGAAGCTGATGAGGAAGCTGTGGAGCCTGCACACGCTGCAGTGGTGCAGGCTCCAGATTCCGCAGAGAGCCTTTGGGCGGCCCTCAAAACTGTCTCATGGTTTCAGGTAACATATTTCCTTGCTTCAGGCACACTATACTCCTGATCACTGAGTGTCCACAAGTGCTGTGACTCATGTTTGGGCCGTTCTATTTTGAGAGGGCTGTCCACTGTGTATGTTGCCATTGGCTGTGGCATTGCTATGCATTTCAAGACTGCCTGTGTGTTGGGCACTCATAAGCAAACAGTCAAGGAGTGTTGTATTTGCCCAATCTTTTCGCATGCAACTGCTAGGCGTCTCGTCACAGCTCTAAAGTTTGCATGCTGACCTGAGTCACTACTGCTCTGGCCCTCTGTTGTCTGCATTATGAAGGATATTGTCCGACATACACCCATGGTCATTGCAATGAGCATTGCCTGGTGGCTTAGAAGGAAGCCAGGCATGATTATGTGCCAATGCTGAGTAAAGCCGTTGTGCAAAAACCAGCATGCTGCTCTTCCTGTTGGCAGATTGCCACAGCCTTCCACTGGAAGAGTCCAAGCAGGAACACTCAGCAAGCAGCCCTTGATTGTTGTCGGTGGACATCAGTCCTCTGTCAGTCATGTTGTCTGTCACAGGTTGCCATGTTGCTCTCGCTGTGGATAGTCTTCCTGGCTTTCCAGCTGGAGAAGTCGAAGTATGGCCACTGCAGCAAGCAGTTCCTGGGAATCTTTGGGGCACAGGCAGTCTTCTGCATCTCCCTCACAGTCTACTTCATCAGGCATGAGCTGGCAGAGCTGGGCAAGCCTGCAGGGTTGAACCATGAAGACCCTGAAATGCATGAGCTACTTGTTGGAGATCGCTCTGGCGTCCCACCAGGTATGCTTCCCCAGTGTACCACCAACATCTGACATTTGTGTTTCCAGTTGGTACTGTACAGTCTGGGGCATGGAGCCAGGTGAGACTCATCAGACATCCTGGCGTGAAAGCACAGGTGAGCATGATGTGACTCATGTTAACGAGTGAGGCTGCCGCATATCAGAGCCTGCTGGCCTGAAAAACGAAGACCCTGGGCACTGTGAGCTGCTGCCTAAGACTACTGTGGCGTCTCAACCAGTGCATCATGCAGCGTAGTATTGTGCACCATGCGCATGGGCAGGGGCATGGGCATGTGCAGTGTGGCTACCAATAACATGTGTGAGCTGACGCCCCAAAGCTTTGGACGTAGGCGCACAAATGATCTTAGACCCTGCAATAGTTTTGCATCCACACTTCTGGTGCTGCTAGCTGTGCCCGCCTGCATTGCTGCCCAGTGAATGCATGTTAAGCAGATGCAGGATGATGCGTGATGCTGGCAGAATACACTGAAAGCAGCCACATCCAGCATCATACCTTCCATAAGTTCATGAGCGCAAATGTTTGCCTTAGCTGTGCAAGTGAGTGGCTGCCTTCACAGCTGATAATGATAGCCATGGCATAGCAGGTGCTTTGGAATCACAAATGCTTTTGGTGCCAGTCCTATGCAATTCTCTTGCAATTTGTGCAGGCAAGAGGCGACCAATGAAGGTGTTACTGATAGCCATGGCGGTGTTTGCTGTGTCTGGGGCATCTGCAGGGCTGCTGGGCATTGGAGGGGCCCTCATTTTTAACCCCTACCTTTTGCAGCTGGGCATGGACCCACGGGTAAGCCCACAACCCCCCCTGTGCCTCTTTCATGTGCTACTCTCTGGCCGGCTGCAAAGGGAAAACCTTGCTCAAATTTGTGTGTGGTCGCATAACCTATCATGAGATAGGGTATTGATGGTGGGACTGCAGCAGATGGCAGTAGGGCTGTGAACAAACAGGTCAGATGCAAAGCGCTTGCTTCTGGTTGCCACTGCAGCTGAGCACTCAGCTTAATACCACTTGGACAATTTGCTTTGCTGTTTTGCTTTGCACCTTGAACATTTTCTGCCCTTTTTGAATGGAAAGCCTTTTTGGTGCAGGTGGTCGCGCCTACTGCAGTTGTGATGATCCTCTTCAGCAGCAGCACCATCGCCCTGTCATACTTCTTCAGTGGAGAGCTGAACACGCAGTACGCTTGGGTCTTTTCCCCTATCTGTTTTGTGGCTGCTTTCA
>JAABUH010003552.1_pt1 | contig 13277 bp, 17 predicted proteins | sample 5559121 | NCBI WGS metagenome assembly JAABUH01 (sample SAMN10711871, study PRJNA513364) | rock metagenome | isolation source: Antarctica rocks | place: Antarctica: Victoria Land, Battleship Promontory nord | collected 2015-12-28 | reverse complement strand
CCACACAGCCACGCCGACGTGCCTGTGCTTGAGGAGTGGCATGTAGCACGCAACCGACCCCACGCGTGTGGCGTGCCGGGCTGCAACGCGCAGCTCGACACTAATTCTCAGCTGCTGGCCCGCCTGTGTGCTGCGCACATCACATGCCCCGCGGTGCTGCGCGGCGGTGTGCCGCAGCGCTGGTGTTACAACTGCCACCGCTTTCACATGCCTGGAGCATTTTCTGCCAGCGCAAGGTGCGCGCCTTGTTCGTGTTGGGGTTGCTCAGGTTACCCAGATGCACCTACGTGTTCACAAATTCATGCGCATGTACGGCAACGTTTCTAGATAGCTATAGCAGTGTCCTGTGAAAGTAGCATGAGTCCGCTTACATGCACACGCCAGGGAGGTTTTGGAGCACTGAAGTCAGAAGATTGCACTCTCTGGGTATTGCAGTCACAATAATGGATGATCAACGATGATTAGACTCAGGAAGTGCAAGGACAGGACATCTGCAAGTGTTGCAGCGGAATGGCATCGTGACATGACTTGCAACCTTGTCTGCCCTGTTCAGAGCGCTTTGCACTGGACCCCGCGGCAGGTCCTGCATGGCCAGCTTGGAGGCACAACGCGAGCGCAACATGCGCATACGGCAGCCGCGCCTGGCCGGTGCGGCAGTGCAGACGACTGCAGATGGCCAGGTCACCCAGGACAACACTCGGGTGTTGCAGCGCGCGCGCGCCATTGGCGACACGGCCGTCATGCCGGCGCACTCTGCTGGGCAGCATGAAACAGCGCCCGGGCGGTCGCCCGCTGGACGCGTGCGCAGCACCAGCGGCGCAGCAGCGAGCCGCTCGCGCAGCCGCTCGGCGGCCGACAACGTGGCCGACACGTCTGGCTCATCATCTGGCTCGTCGTACGCCCCCAGCGCTGCGGACGGCGCTCCCCAGCCTGGCAGCGCTGCTGGCTTCGGCCCGCATGCAGGTGGGGCCCGCAATCTTGCTGTCATTAGTGCTGCCGGCCCTCCTCCGGGCCTCGTGGACGGAGCTCAGGCAATAGGGGTCTGTGCTGCCTGAGCGCGCCGGGCCTCTGCTGTGCGCATTGAAAAATACTGAGGGGCATGCAGCCAGTGGCGCGCTTTGTCTCACTTGCATGCTGGCACGCAGGTGGCATGGCGCAGCGCAGCCGCGACGCGCTACCCGTGCTCGAGCAGTGGTATGACGGACCAGTGAGCGGCCAGCGCCCATGCAACCGCCCTCGCATGTGCGGCGTGGCGGGCTGCGCGGAGCCGCTCGCGAAAGCCAACCACCTGAAGTACCACCTGTGCCCTGTGCACATCAAGTGCCCCGCGGTGCTGCGCCGCGGCGTGCCGCAGCGCTGGTGTTCATACTGCCGCAAGTTTCATGCGCTCGAGGCGTTCAGCGGCAGCCGCCAGTACGCGCCTGCCCACCTCGCGCTGGGAGCGCTGTGCCCACCCACAAACTGATTCTCCTCCACAAAGGTATACTTGTGCGCTCCACATAGCAAGGTACTCCAGTCAGCTTGAGCAGAGGCCCTGCTGCGTGCAGAGGCAAACTGTGCATGTGCGTTAGGGTTTCTAAGCTATGCATCGGGTGCTGCGGCAGGTCCTGCATGGCCAGCCGCGAGGCAGCGCGCAAGGCAGCGCGCGAGCGCCAAGCGCGGCTGGCCGCCGCATGGCCCACTGTGAACAGAAGCGCCCGTGCGCACCCAGCAGCTGCGCGCGCAAATGGAGCTGCGGCCGCGGCTGGCTCGCCCGCCCCCAGCACTTCTGACAGTCATTCCGATCCTGACGATGATGCTGGCAACGACCCGCATGCAGGTGGGGCATGCAGCCTGTTTCTGGCTGTGCTCCTGGTCTCAGAGTGCTGCTAAGCCCCGAGTCAATATGTGTTTTCTCATTGCTGCAGTGCAAGTGTAAACTTCAGTTTAAAGCAGGCTGTATTGCGGGCCTCAGGAAGTGCTGCTGCGCCTGCGCGCGCCGCCCCGGCCACGGCAGCTCCGGCCGCCAAGGCGCACCGCAAGGCCGACAAGCGGCGGGCGGCCGCGCGCGATGCGGCAGGGAGCAACGACTGTGACAGCGGAGCGCCGCTCAAGGGCAGGCCTGGCAAGCGGCACAGGGCCGAGGCGGCCGGGGCACGCGGCGGTGACGAGGCTGTCGTCTCGCGTGCGGCGCTGGGCGCGGCTGAGGCGGAGGCAGGCTTCGAAGGCGACGCAGTCAACGAGGACGGTGATGAGGGAGACGCGCGCGCGGCACTGCGCCGGCTGGGCGTGCGCAGCGCGGACCCACGCTTTGCGGCGGCGCTGGCGTATGAGCGCGCGGGCTTTGCCGAGCAGGCGCGCAGCTTGGGACTTTATGCCGTGGTCGGCTGCAGTGCAGGAGCTGCTCTCGCACGGTCCGCTGCAAGGCCGACAGAGGGTGAGCCTATTGTCCACTGCCATGCGTGTGGGCAGCATGGGGCATGCCATAGTGAGCTTGGCTGACACGGCAAGCGTGCCCCACAGCGTGCTGCGCCTTGCTGATCAAGCAAGTCTTGCCTAGGTGGACCGAGCGCGCGCCGAGGCGCGCGCTGAGGCGGAGGCAGCGGCCGAGCAGCGCATTGCCGCGGCGCTGGCGCTCGAGCGCGCGAAGGTCGACAAGCAGGTGCAGCTCAAGCTATTTGTGCGGCAGTGCGGCTGTGACGTACCGCCCTGGCTTGCTTTTGCAGAGCGTGCATGCGCCAGACAGAGATTGCGACGGCTGCACATACTACGCCGATGCGGCAGCATGTAGAAGCGGACCTGAGCCGGTGAAAAAATCAACCTCGACTACCCAACGTCTCTTATGCGCTCCTAATCGAGCAAAACTTCCAGGTGGACCAAGCGCGCGCCGAGGCGCACGCGGCGGAGGCAGCAACCGAGGAGGAACTTTCCGCAGCGCTGATGCTCGAGCGCGTGGGGCTTGTCAAGCAGGCGCGCAGCTCGCTGTGCATGTGCGGCAACAGGGATGTCCGCTGCACTGCCCTAGCCTTTCATTTTGTGCACTGTGTGTGCAGCAGACTGTGAAGCCGCTTTGCATGCCATATCTGGCAGCGAAGGGATTGGTGGGGTAGATGAGCTGCAATGTGTGGATGCGCCCCGATCTGCTCATGATGCCTTGCTCACAGAGCAGTTGTGCCCAGGTGCACCAAGCACGCACTGAGGCGCGCGCCGAGGCGGAGGCAGCAGCCGATCAGCGCATTGCCGCGGCGCTGGCGCTCGAGCGCGCGGAGCTTGTGAAGCAGGCGCGCGACCTGTCGTGCGCGTGCGGCGCTTCGCCGTGCCCTTAGACTGCTTCGCAGAGATAATTACGCAACAGACTGGAGTTGCATGGCTGCACATGTGACAGCAGAGGGGCATGGGTGGTAAACATGAGCCGCAGTAAAGGTATACAATCAGTCAGCCTGTTCAAGGAAAGGTGTGTGTGTAGAGAGTATGGTGCCAATCAAGTCAGGGAACGTCGGAATATTGGTGCACGGCTTGGTACCATACCCACCACAAGCTCAACCATCCTTGAAACAGGCTATGTCACTGTGATCATAAGAAATGCGCATGCATGAACGCAGGCGCTTGTCTGACTCATACGCGCATGCCCTGCTGACCGAGGCAGTGCGCCTAGGTGCTGCTCGCACGCACCGAGGCGCTCGACGAGGTGGAGGCGGCGGCCGAACAGCGCTTCGCCGCAGCGCTGGCGCGCGAGCGCGCGGATGTCGCCAAGCAGGCGCGCTGCCTGCAGTGCACGCGCAGCAGTTGCTGCAACGCCCGAGCCTGGTTCTGCAGAGCAAGTATGCGACAGACGATGAGCGAGCCGGCTGCACATGCTCTGCGCGTGGCAGTATGGAGCCTGCAGTTATGACCTCGGCTGGACGCAAGCTTGTCTCTCCATGACGGGCCTTGCTCTGCTTAGGACCCTCTGCCCAGGTGCACCAAGCGCGCGCCGAGGCGCGCGCCGAGGCGGAGGCGGCGGCCGAGCAGCGGCTGGCCGCGCTGGACCAGGCGCGCCGCGAGGAGAGGGAGGCCGCCGTGCGCGAGGCCCTGGCGCTGGGCGTCCGGCGGGTGCGCGCTCGCCCTCTGTCTGGCATGCCTCATCATGTGCACATTCATGACACACAGTGCATTACACATGCCACCAAGCAGCTACAGAGCGCGCCCGCCGGGACTCCTGGCATGGTTTTCTGGCTCAGTGGTGCATTGCTGCACGTTGCTGACAAGGGCACAGCCCGCCAAAACCATGGTTGATTTATGGTTCTGCCCTGTCACAGCCGAAGACAATGCATCACGCCAGAGGCGGCCACCGCATGATCTGCTTGGCTGGAGTGCAGCATTGCTGCCTGTGCCTGCGCCAGGGCACAGATGCCGCGTTCAAGGAGCGCGACACGCGGCTGCCCGCTGAGCCGGAGGCTCAGGCGCGCGGCGCCGCGGCCGTGCGCACTGAGGCCGACAGGGCCGCGCGTAAGACGGACGCCCTGAAGGTGTCGGCGGCGCAGCCGGGCGCGCAGCGGGGGGCCTGGGCAGCGCCCACCGTGCCGGCGCGCGCCACTGGACGCCACGGGGCGGCGCCCGTGTGGGTGCCCACCGAGCGCGGGCTCAGCGTCAGCGGCGCGGCGGCCGCGCCCGTCGCGGCTGCTGGGCGCACAACGGTGCTGGCACACGGCCAGCGCGGCGCGCGCGTCTGGGAGACAGGCCCTGCATACACCTCGTCTGGCGCTCCTGGACGCACATCGACCCCCGCGCCACCGCCGCGCTATGGCCGTGCGGGCGCGATGTGGCCAAGTGTATAGGCTCGGGGCGAAGCTGCAGCAGCGCGCACAGGTGGCAAGGCCGAGCGGCCGCCAGCAGGGGCAGCCCCGGCAGCAGCTGCAGCTGTCTAGACGCGTGTGAGGCCGGCTGAGTGGCGGCGGCCGCGATCGCGCGTGCGGCGGAGCGGGCTGTGTGGCGGCAAGGCAGGGGCGGACGCGGCTGCCTTGCAGCTTGCTGCGGCATGCGCGCGCGCCGCAGCGAGCCGCCGCCGCGCCAAGCCTCTTGTGTCCAGCACTGGCGGCCAGCCCTGCGCTGCTGGCGGGGCGCGCCGGCGCCCTGATCAGGTGCGAGCGCGGCGTGCGCCGGCGGCGCTCGCGCAGGCACGCTCGACGGAGCGCATGCGCGGCGGCCCGGGCGCCACCATGCGGGGCGGCAAAGCTCGCGCGCACTTGCGTGCCGGAGCGGCTGCGGGCAGCTGCATGGTGGGCCAGCTCTCGCACGTTAGTTGCATTGCTCAGCCATGCGCTCACCGGCGGGGCTGGCTGGGTTTGCATGGCGCGGCCATGCAGAGTCACCTGTGGGTCTTGCTTTAGTGCGTTTGTTGCCCCTGTCACCAACTCTTGCCAGCTGCAGGGTCTCAGGCTGGTTCTCAGCCTCTGTGGGCAAGCGCCTGGCCACCTGCTCAATGCATGCGAGCAAACAACTGCCAACCGCGTCTTTCCCGTCCTTATACAGTGCCATGCTGCCACCATGTGCATTGCTTTACAGAATACTTGCCAGAGCATTGTTTGTCGGTGCACCCCTGTATTTGCAGAAAGCTGGCTCATGCAGACTCTTTTGCCAGCTGCACGGGAGCAAGTCCGGGCTCTGGGCCGACTCGGGCTACTCAGGCGCCCAGCCCTCACATGGAGGCTGCCAGGCTGGTTATGAAGCTGAGACTAACAACCTCAGATCCGTAGTAAGCTGTTAATGTTAGCATCAACCGTAGAGCCCAGCATGTCTTGCTTTTATATTTATGGTCGGTTACCCCTACCTACACCTCACAGCAGCGAGCCTTTCATTCTCCTAGCAATTGCGCTATGCGCTGTATGTGCGCTCCGCCGGACAGTCGCCTGGCGAGCAGTACCTGTGCTTGTTGCCAAGTAACAAAGCTCCTGCGCCAAACAGCTCGCTGTCATCACAGAAGCGCCAGCGCCCTCAGCACTTCCGGCTCCTTATCTAAAACAAGGACCTGCACCCTGTGCGCCTGTTCGCCGCCCTGGGCTGCTTAGCGTAGCCTTGCCTTGCCCGCCTCACGCTGAAGCCAACGGCTCACCATCTCAAGAGTGGCGGGGCACTGAGGGCGCAGGCAGCCCAAAACCGTGCTGTGCGTACTGTGATCAACCACACGGGCCTTTGCTGTGCGCCTGACGACCTCCGAGGCAGCATAGCACGCGCCGCGCTCCATCTCACCTTGCACTCGCATATGGCATGGCGCCACACAGCCACGCTGACATGCCTGTGCTTGCAGAATGGCACGTAGCACGCAACCGACCCCACGCGTGCGGCGTGGAGGGCTGCAACGCGCAGCTCGTCACAAAGACACACCTGGAGGCCCGCCTGTGTGCTGCGCACATCACATGCCCCGCAGTGCTTCGCGGCGGCGTGCTGCAGCGCTGGTGTGGGAACTGCCACCGCTTTCACATGCCTGGAGCATTTTCTGCCAGCGGAAGGTGCGCGCCTTGTTCGTGTTGGGGTTGCTCAGGTTACCCAGATGCACCTGTTTGTTCACAAGTTCATGCGCATGCACGGCAACGTGTTCTGGATAAATATAGCAATGTCCCGTGAAAGAAGCCTGCGTTCGCTTGCATGCACACGCCAGGGAGGTTTTGGAGCACTGAAGTCAGAAGGTTGCACTTTCTGGGTATTGCAGTCATTATATTGTTGATCATTGATGACTAGCCACAGGAAATGCAAGCACAGGCCGTTTGCAAGTGTTGCAGCGGAATGACATCGTGGCATGACTTGCAACCTTGCCTGCCCTGTTCTGAGCTTTGCACTGGACCCCGCGGCAGGTCCTGCATGGCCAGCTTGAAGGCACAACGCGAGCGCGACATGCGCATACGGCAGCCGCGCCTGGCCGGTGCGGCAGCGCAGATGACTGCACATGGCCAGGTCACCCAGGACAACACTCGGGTGTTCCAGCGCGCACGCGCCAGTGGCGACGCGGCCGTCATGCCGGCGCACTCTGCTGGGCAGCATGAAACAGCGCCCGGGCGGTCGCCCGCTGGGCGCGTGCGCAGCACCAGCGGCGCAGCAGCGAGCCGCTCGCGCAGCCGCACGGCGGCCGACAACGTGGCCGACACGTCTGGCTCATCATCTGGCTCGTCGTACGCCCCCAGCGCTGCGGACGGCGCTCCCGAGCCTGGCGGCGCTGCTGGCTTCGGCCCGCATGCAGGTGGGGCCCGCAATCTTGCTGTCATTAGTGCTGCCGGCCCTCCTCCGGGCCTCGTGGACGGAGCTCAGGCAATAGGGGGGTCTGTGCTGCCTGAGCGCGCCGGGCCTCTGCTGTGCGCATTGAAAAATACTGAGGGGCATGCAGCCAGTGGCGCGCTTTGCCTCATTTGCACGCTAGCACGCAGGTGGCATGACGGCGCGCAGCCGCGACGCGCTGCCCGTGCTCGAGGAGTGGTACGACGGACCAGTGAGCGGCGAGCGCCCATGCAACCGCCCTCGCGCATGCGGCGTGGTGGGCTGCGCTGAGCCGCTCGTCAAAACAAATCACCAGAGGTTTCACCTGTGCGCTGCGCACATCAAGTGCCCCGCGGTGCTGCGCCGCGGCGTGCCGCAGCGCTGGTGTGGGACCTGCCACAAGTTTCATGCGCTCCAGGCGTTCAGCGGCAGCCGCAGGTACGCGCCTGCCTCATGCTGGGAGCGCTGTGCACACCCATAGACTGCTTATCCTCTGCAACGTTCTAGTCGTGTGCTCCACATAGCAAGGTGTTCACTCAGATTGAACAGAGCGCTCTGCTGCGTGCAAGGTGCACAATTTCGCATGCGCGCTCACACAAGGTTCCTGCCCAATGCGCATCAAACTCCGCGGCAGGTCCTGCGTGGCCAGCCTCAAGGCAACTTGCGAGCGCGAAAAGCGCACCCGGCGGGCGCGCCCAGCCAGTACAGCCGCGGCGGGGCCCACCGGGCACAGCCACGCTGCGCACCCAGCAGCCGCGCCCGCAGCTGGAGCTGCGCGCGCGGCAGCGCAAACGACTGTACCAGCCCGGGGCACCCAGGACGCCACTCGGGTGGTCCAGCGCGGGCGCGCCGAAGGTGTTGCGGCCGCCGCGCCGGCGCACCCTGCTGAACAGCGTGAGGCAGCGCCCCAGTCGTCAGCCGATGCGCGTGCGCACGACGCTGCCGCCGCAGCAGCTGTAGGCGCCGCGCCGGCGCGCTCTGCTGACCAGCATGAGTCAGCATCCATGTGGCTGCTGGCTGAGCGCGAGCGCAATGGCGGCGACCCGGCGGCGGGCCGCTTGCGTCCCCACGCGGCGGCCGAGGATGATCTGGGCATGTCTGATGCCTCACTCACCCCCGGCACTCTCGACAGTGCACCAGAGCCCGACGATGCTGCTGATGACGACCCGCACGCAGGTGGGGCATGCTGCCCGTCCCCGGATGTGCACTGGAGTGTTGAAGAGCTGCCAAGCCCCGACTCATTGTGTCTTCTCATTGCTGCCATGCGACTGTGGACTTCAATTCAAAGCGAGCTGTTGGGCGGGCCTCAGGTTGCGCTGGCGGCCGTGCTGCCGACGCTGAGCATGCCGCCCCTGACATGGCAGCTCCGGCCGCCAAGGCGCGCCGCAAGGCCGACAAGCGGCGGGCGGCCGCGGGCGATGCCGCATTGCGCAACGCCTATGACAGAGGAGCGGCGTCCGGGGGCGGGCCCGGCAAGCGGCACAGGGCCGTGGCGGCCGGGGCACGCGGCGGTGACGAGGCTGTCGTCGCGCGTGCGGCGCTGGGCGCGGCTGAGGCGGAGGCACGCTTCGAAGGCGAGGCAGTCAACGAGGACGGTGATGAGGGAGACGCGCGCGCGGCACTGCGCCGGCTGGGCGTGCGCAGCGCGGACCCGCGCTTTGCAGCGGCGCTGGCGCGTGAGCGCGCGGGCTTTGCCGAGCAGGCGCGCAGCTTGGGACTTTGCGCCGTGGTCGGCTGCAGTGCAGGAGCTGCTCTCGCACGGCTCGCTGCAAGGCCGACAGAGAGTGAGCTTATCATTCACGCATGTGGGCAGCGTGGGGCATGCCGTGGTAAGCTCGGCTGACACGGCAAGCGTGCACCACAGCATGCCGCCTTGCTGATCGGGCATTTCTGCCTAGGTGGACCGAGCGCGCGCCGAGGCGCGCGCTGAGGCGGAGGCGGCAGCCGAGCAGCGCTTGGCCGCGGCGCTGGCGCTAGAGCTCGACAAGCAGGTGCAGCCCATGCTATCAGTGCAGCAGTGCGGCACTGCGGCACAGCACAGGCTTGGTCTTGCAGAGCGTGCATGCGCCAGACAGTGGTTGAGGCGGCTGCACATACTACGCCGACGTGGCAGCATGTAGAAGCGGACCTCAGCCGGTGACAAATCAATCTCGACTACCCAACGTCTTTCATGCACTCCTAATTGAGCAAACTTGCCCAGGTGGACCAAGCGCGCGCCGAGGCGTGCGCGGCGGAGGCAGCAATCGAGGAGCAACTTGCCGCAGCGCTGGCGTTCGAGCGCGCGGAGCTTGTCAAGCAGGCGCGCAGCTCGCTGTGCATGTGCGGCAACAGGCATGTCCGCTGCACTGCCCTGGCCTTTCAGTTTGTGCACTGTGTGTGCAGCAGACTGCGTGGATGCGCCTGATCTGCTCATGGAGCCTTGCTCACAGAGCAGTTGTGCCCAGGTGCACCAAGCGCGCGCTGAGGCGCGCGCCGAGGCGGAGGCAGCGGCCGAGCAGCGCATTGCCGCGGCGCTGGCGCTCGAGCGCGCGGAGCTTGTCCAGCAGGCGCGCGGCCTGTTGTGCACGCGCGGCACTTGGCCGTGCCCTTAGACAGCTTTGCAGAGATCATTCCGCGACAGGCTGGAGTTGCATGGCTGCACATGTGACAGCACAGGGACCTGATGGTACACGTGGGCCGCAGTAGAGATATGCAATCACTGAGCCTGTTCTTAACAACTTGTGTGTGTGGAGAGTATGGCACCAATACAATTTAGCGAATGTCTGGGTCACAGCCTGGTCTGCTGATAAATCACGCTGTGCACCAGAATGCCTCAAATGCCGCCGACTCGGAATGGGTACCATACCCACCACAAGCTCATTCATCCGTGAAACAGGCTGGATGACTGTAAACATAAAGACTGCGCGTGCATGAATGCAGGCGCTTATCTCACTCATATACGCATGCTGTGCTGAACGAGGCAGTGTGCCTATGTGTTCCTCGCACGCACCGAGGCGCTCGATAAGGTGGAGGCAGCAGCCGAGCAGCGCTTTGCCGCGGCGCTGGCGCGCGAGCGCGCGCAGCTCGCCAAGCAGGCGCGCGGCCTGTCGTGCATGCGCGGCAGATTGCTGCAACGCCCGAGCCTGGTTCTGCAGCGATTGAATGCAACAGACCGTGAGCGAGACGGCTGCACATGCTCTGCGCGTGGCAGCATGGGGAATGCGCTGGTGGAGCTCACCTAAACGCAAGCTTGTCTCTCCATGAATGTGGCCTTGCTCTGCTTATCAAGCAGTACCCTCTGGCCAGGTGCACCAAGCGCACGCAGAGGCGCGCGCCGAGGTGGAGGCGGCAGCCAAGCAGCGGCTGGCCGCGCTGGACCAGGCGCGCCGCGAGGAGAGGGAGGCCGCCGCGCGCGCCGCCCTGGCGCTGGGCATCCGGCGGGTGGGCGCACGCCCTGCCCCCGACACAGGGGCCCGCACTGCACAGTGGGCGGGGCAGCAAGCGGTCCTGGCATAGTCTCCTGGCGCGGCCGTGTGTGCCGCAGGCTACTGACAAGGGAACAGCCCACCACAGACATGGCTGAAACAATCTCGAAGCGTGTTGCAGCTGAGGACATGTATTATGCCAGGGCATGGACATCGCATGTTTTTGCTTTGCAGGAATGCAGTAATGCTGCCTGTGCCTGCGCCAGGGCACAGATGCTGCGTTCAAGGAGCGCGACGCGCGGCTGCTCGCTGAGCCGGAGGCTCAGGCGCGCGGCGCCGCGGCTGTGCGCACTGAGGCCGACAGGGCCGCGCCCAATGCGGACGCCCTGCTGGTGTCGGCGGCGCAGCCGGGCGTGCAGCGGGGGGCCTGGGCAGCGCCCACCGCGCCGGCGCGCTCCGCTGGACGCCACGGGGCGGCGCCCGTGTGGGTGCCCACCGAGCGCGGGCTCAGCGCCAGCGGCGCGGCGGCCGCGCCCCTCGCCGGTGCTGGGCGCACAGGGGTGCCAGCATACGGCCAGCGCGGCGCGCGCGTCTGGGAGACAGGCCCTGCAGACACCTCGTCCGGCGCTCCTGGGCGCACATCGACCCCCGCGCCGCCGCCGCTCTATGGCCGTGTGGGCGCGATGCGGCCAAGGATATAGGCTCAGGGCAAACCTGCCGCAGCGAGCACAGGCGGCAAGGCCGAGCGGCTGACGGCGGGGGCAGGCTCGGCGGCAGCCGCAGCTGTCTAAGCGCGTGTGAGGCCGGCTGGGTGGCGGCGGCCGCGATCGCGCGCGCGCCGAGCAGGCTGTGTGTCGGCAAGCAGGGGCGGATGCGGCTGCCTCGCAGCTTGCTGCGGCATGCGCGCGCGCCGTGACGGGCTGCAGCAGCCGCGCCCAGCTTCCCCGCGTTGAGCGCTGGTGGCCTGCCCCTGCGCTGCAAGCGGGCCGGCAACCTGGTCTCAGTCAGCGTGGTGATGCGGGCGCCGACGGCGCTCGCGCAAGTGCGCTCTGCGGAGCGCGGGCGCGGCGGCCCGTGCGTCGCCATGCGGGGCTGCAGCAGCTTGCGTGCGCCTGTAAGCCGTAGCGGTTGCGGGCAGCTGCATGCTGGGCCAGATCTGGCCTGCGCGGCTCAGCCAAGCGTCACCCGGAGGCAGGGTTGGCATGAATCTGGCATGAATCAACCATGCGTTTACCTGTGGGTCTTGTATCAGCAAAAGTCATGTATTCGATGGCATATATCAGCGAGCTCTTGCCAGCCGGAGATTTGCAGGCAAAATCTTTCAACCCCTGTGCTCAAGCGCCTTGAACACAGGGGTTGTCCAAGCGCTGGCCACCTGCTCGATGCATGTAGACGTGCGAGCGCCACAAGTCGACCGCATATAATACGTTCTTACACTGTTTCAGGCATGCTTGCCAGGACTGAGGCGCTGCAAAGGGTGAGAGTGCGGCGGGGCGACCACGGGAAGATGCCCGGCGCGCCGGAGGCGATGCGCGCCCGGCAGCTCCAGAACGAGCTGCCTTGTCAACGCACGCTCACTGGGCGGCATGCTCGCCCCCGACGCCCACAGCGGCCGGGCCGCCGCTGCCGCATCGCGTGCCAGGGACCTCCCCTGCGCCGCTCCGCCCCGCGCGCACGCCGCCCTCCCGCATGTGCGCCAGGCTGCTGCGGCCGGCTTCAGGCGGGCCCATGCCTGTTTTGCCGCCCAACAGCTACGCGTGCTGCCCTACCCTATTCCCTATGCAGACGGACCAGGCTGTCCACGTCCTCCGACGACAAGATTGACAGGCTTGACGGGGCGGGCGCGGGCGCGCCCCGGGCGCCTGCCGCGCCGCTGGCTTTTAGCGCGCCGGGCCGTCGCCGCGCCGCGCCGCACTCATGCCCGCTGGACATACACCCCACTCCATCCTCTGTCTCCGCGTCGCTGTGCCTCAGCTGCGCGCGCTGCGCCGGGCCACCCTCCGCTGCGCCGCTCAGCGCGCCTGCAGGCTTCGCGTCCGGCACGTCTGCGCTTGCATCGAACGGCGAGCGCGGCGCGCCCGCCAGGCGCCCGGCCGAGGTGCGCGCAGGCCGCAGCATGTCCGCGCTCCAGTCCGCGCTTGTCGGCAGGCAGGCGGCAGCGGCGTCGGCGGAGGCGCTGCGCCTGTGCTGGGGCGGGCCACCGTTCGGCCACCCCGCGCCATTACGCCGCTCCCGCGCCTCGCGCGGGCTAGCAGGCGCCGGCGTGTTGCCGCATGGGGGCCCGCGGTGCAGCCGATCACTCTGTATACCCCCCGCGCCCGCCGACGCAAACGGGCTCGCGGGTGACTGCACGGTTGGGCAACTGGTCGCCGAACCTGCAGCCTCAAACGGGCCTGCGCCGGCATCCGGCCCTTCCCCCGAGCCGCCCGCGTGCGTGGGCTGGGGCGGGGCGGCAGCGTGCGCCAGCGCGGCATCAGCTGCGGCCGGGCTCACGGTCGCGCGCGTATCGGCTGCGAGCGCGCGCTTTAGCGGCTCCCCCGGGGCCCCACGCTCGCGTTCAGCAGAGAGGGCGCTTGCAAGCGGCCGTGCAGCACCGGCCTGCGGCAGCGGCGGCGGCGGCGCCTCCATGGCGTCGTCCCGCGAGAAGGACGCGCCGCGGCGCGGCCG
>JAABUH010003551.1_pt1 | contig 13277 bp, 15 predicted proteins | sample 5559121 | NCBI WGS metagenome assembly JAABUH01 (sample SAMN10711871, study PRJNA513364) | rock metagenome | isolation source: Antarctica rocks | place: Antarctica: Victoria Land, Battleship Promontory nord | collected 2015-12-28 | reverse complement strand
GCAGGACAAGGTGCTGGCATTCATCGCCTACGACAATCGGACGATGGCCCAGCCCTTCAAGTGGACCTACCAGGGCAAGGCCCTCATGGCATAATCCACAGGGCTATTCCAGCCGCGCTGTACTAGCGGCCCACGCACGACCGAATCGGACGCCGACAGCGCCGTTCTGCATCCATTTCGGGCCTGCCTACCCTATTCCCGGACCCGCTTCACCAAAAGTGCGGATGAGCCGGCCGTTCACGATGTTGGTTTTAATTTCGTCCCGACATGGGTCGGTCCGCAAGCGCCATGCAACACCGAGGTTGGGGTGCGGATGTCCTCCGATTCTAACATCGCCTACAATCAAGGGATCGCCGAAGCCTACTCGGCGATGAATGCGGCCAATGCGCTCGGCTTCACCGAGTTCACGATCATCTATTACGACATGGAAGGCTACGATCCGTCGGTTCCTGGCTGCGAACTGGCCGCCAACTCATTCCTCTATGGTTGGGATCAAACGTTGAACAACAATGCGCGACACTTCGGAGTGTATGGATCGGCATGCTCCAGCGCTATCGCCGATTTAGCCGGTATCCCGGTTGTGCCGGAACAAATCTGGTATGCCGACTTCGACTATCGCCGCGAGGTGTTCGGGGAGGGCTGTATACCGGATAGTTACTGGACGGGCAATCAGCGCCACCACCAATATGCGGGCAATTATACGGGGACATGGGCTAATACGACGCTGAATATCGACGCGAGTTGTGCCATGGGTCTGACCGCAGGAAGTCACCATTATTACGATCCCAACGGGGGCAGCGTATGCCCTTAGCAACAAGTATGGCACGATACTGAACATATCAACAGGAGGACTAGCATGGAGCATCGTGTGAGAAGTCGCAGAAGGCTGCCAGCGGTCGGCATCCTGATCGCGCTCCTCGGATTGGGGACGTTGCTGTCGGGATGTGGTGCCGCCCAATCTTCAGCGGCGACCGTCGCCTCCGCGGGGACAGGCGGGGCGGCCGTGCCTGCGGCACCAGTCGTATCGGCCTCGCCGGTAGCCTCGATCGCCCCCACAAACGCGCCCGCCCCCGCGATATTGCCGGCGATACGTGCGGCCCGGTTGATCACCACGACGGTTGGTTGGGCACTTACCGACCGAGATCTGCGTCTGACTACCACTGGCGGGGTGACATGGACCACTGTGACCCCACCGGACGTTACGGCATCGCGCATTCGCGGGGCCACGTTCTTGGACGCGCTTCACGGTTGGGTAATCGTCGCAAGTAACCCGGATGCCGCACAGAAAACCACGCTCAGCATCTTACGGAGTTCCGATGGCGGACGCAGCTGGCAACAGACAACGCTCGCCGCGCCGGATCGCTTCTTCACTGATGCTCCGCCCGATACTGCGGCAATCAATTTCCTGGATGCCCAACATGGCTGGGCCGTCATCCGTCTCGCCTCGAGTAGCAATTTCAGTCGTGGACGCCTCTTTCAGACCACGGACGGCGGAGCAACGTGGCAGCAGCGGACCATTCCGATCGGTGACCCTGTACGGTTCGTGACCCCCACCGACGGTTGGACGGCTGGTGGGCCCGGTGGGGGGCACCTCTACGTCAGTCGCGACGGAGGCCAGAGTTGGCAACCGGTCACTATCGCAGCACCGGCGGCATTCGCACAGGGCATACCTGCGTATGGCTTGCCGACGTTCAGCGATGCACAGACGGGGGTGCTACCCGTGACTTTCGCCGGGGACGATGCCTCGCCGGCAGGGCTCGCCTTTTACGCGACCAATGATGGCGGGCATTCATGGGCCATGGTGCAGACGATGGCACTTGATGGGCATCCTGGTGTAGGGGTCGTCACGCGGACCGCGATTCTCGGACCGGCTAACTGGCTGGTGGCACAGCCGGGAGCGAAGCGCCTCATCGCGACCGCCGACTCGGGGCGCACGACACAAGAGGTGATACCGGTCGGGCTGCTCGCCAATGTCATGGACCTCACTTTCGGCGATAGCATGAATGGCTGGGCACGCGCCGCCGATACCGAGTGCCCGAACGTGTCGCCACAGGCAGCGAAAGGCAGCTGTCGACTCACGCCGGTCCAATTGGTGCGTACCACGGATGCTGGCCGGACGTGGGTACCGATCATGCCATAATGCTCAGGGGTTAGCGCGGCTTCGGTCGTGCCCGCCCCCAAGCATCGAGGAGGGATTGGGATGCGGGTACGATTTATACTCCTTCTAGGCTTGCTCATGTTCCCTCTTACGGTTTCGGCTGCCGGAGGGGTCACCGTGGGACAGTTGACAGTCACCCCCGCGCGCGGCCCCGTAGGGACGACGTACGTGGTAGTCGGCAATGATTTCCCCCGACACACCACGGTCCGGCTTATCGTATTTTTCCTCATTCCGACGGCCAGCGGCGGCCAGGGTGAGCGACATGTCGCCGATCAATCCGTCGCTGTCGCTGACGATGGAACACTCGTCGCCCGCGTCGATTCCACCGGATATCCTCCCGCCGACTACACCGTGGTCGACGCGGCAGCACCGGGACAGACACTCGCCCATTTCACCGTCGTCGCCAGCGCGACGGCCCTACCGGGCTTGCCGAACACCGGTGGTGGTGGCATGAGCGACGGGCGTGCCAGTGAGGGCTGGGAGTGCAACGCGATGGGCGTGCCAGTGAGGGCTGGGAGTGCAACGCGATGGGCGTGTATACCATGCTCATGCTGAACAACATACGATAAACCATCGATGTTTCCCTCCTTCTGAGGAAAAACCGGGCGCACCATTCACACCGCTGTCCTGCTGCATCACCTACCTGTCCACAAAGCTATTATGCATGTGGGACACAGTGAGTAGCGCCATGTAGGAGCTGAGCGGGCCGATCGCGATCGGCCCGCTCAGCTCCTACATGGCCTGCACCTTAGAAGCGGTTGCACAGCCGTGGCATGGGGCTGGTACCGTTGTCTGCATGAAAGTATCTGCGTTGGTCAGTGACGAACGCTGGGCGCTCGTCGAGCCGCTCTTGCCACCGCATCCGTCCCAGCCGAAGGGCGGGAACCGCTAGTTGCCGGATCGCCCGGCGCGGTGCGGGATCAGCTTCGTGCTCCGGACCGGGATGCGCCGGGACGACCTGCCGCAGGAGCTGGGCTGCGGCAGCGGGTCCACCTGCTGGCGGCGGCTCCGGGCTTGGCAGGCGGCGGGGGTCTGGCAGGCACTCCACCGCGCCCTGCTGGACAAGGTGGGCGACGCCGACCGGATCGACTGGTCCCGCGCCAGCCTGGACCGCGCCAGCGTCCGGGCACAAGGGGGGCGCGGCGACCGGCCCGCGCCCGACGGATCGCGGCACACCGGGCACGAAGCGCCACGGTGTGGTCGATCGGGCCGGGCTCCCGCTGGTCGCGGGCCTGACCGGGGCCGCGCGCCCGGACGCGACCGTCTTCGCGGTGCTGGTCGACGCCATCCCGGCGGTCAGGCAGGCGCACGGGCGGCGGCGCAAGCGCCCACAGAAGCGGCACGCCGACAAGGGCTACGATGTGCGCCGCTGCCGCCGCTGCCTGGCGCGGCGCGGCATCGGGGTCCGCATCGCGCGCAAGGGCGTCGAGGACACGGCCCGGCTGGGCCGCCACCGCTGGGTCGTGGAGCGCACGATGGCCTGGCGTGCCCATTGCCGACGGCTGGCGATCCGCTACGCGCGGCGCGAGGACTTCCATCAGGCCCTCCTCGATCGCGGCCGCGCCCTCAGCTGCTTCCACCGTCTGCAGGAGGCTGTGCAATGAGTTCTTAGGCGCGCAGTATGCGGGGCGACGTCATAGGTAAAGAAGGTGGTGCGATCACAAGCGTAGTAGAGGTATGCACCCTTCCATGTCTAGTCGGTTTCAGAACTACGCGTGTTCGCTATATCTCAAACCTAGCCACGACTGGAGTTGACCCGCTTTGGTGGTTCTTCCGAGAAGTTGATGATCACCTACTACAAGTTGTGATGCCCTCTGTCCCTCTACCCTACGTCTCGCGCTGCTTCACCAACTTCGCGGAAGAGCCGCTTTGGTGGACACCGGATCATTGGGCAATCGATGCTCAACAGGAGGTGTCCCGATGCCACGTACCAATCCGGCGTACCCGCCGGAGTTCAATACGGAAGCGGTCCGACTGGCCCAGAGTGGTGACAAATCGATCGCCACGATCGCGCACGACATCGTCGCCGATCAGACGCTCAGGAGTTGGGTGCAGCAGGCGGAGATCAACGCCGGTACCCGCGACGGGTTGACGACCACTGAGCGTGAGGAGTTGCGCGGGGGCCCTCTGGGCAGCATGCGGCGCGAGAACCGCGTCCTCACACAGGAGCGCGAGATCCTGAAAAATGCCCCTGCGCGCGGCGCACCCCGCCGCATGAAGATGGGGCGCTGGCTCTACTGGGCGCGTCGGCCGGAGCGCGAGGTTGTCGCTTTTCGGTGCCGCCAGAGCCCGTGAAAAATGTAGCCCGGACGCCGCTCTCAGCACCCCGCCTTGTTGCCATGAGCACGCTGGGAAAAGTTGCTTGCTGCCGGCGTCCCGCTGCGGCCGACCCGTGCCGTCTCAGGCAGGAGGGCTCGCCATGGAACTGCGCTACCCACGCTGCGCCGCCATCGATGTCCACACGCGCACGGCCGTCGCCGCCGTCGCCTGGGCGGACGAGGCCGGTCGTCATCGCCGGGAGGTGCGCACCTTCGCCACCGCGACCGGCGACCTCGAGCGGCTGCGCGACTGGCTCGCCGAGCGCGGCGTCACGCACGTCGCGATGGAGTCGACCGGCGTCTACTGGAAGCCTATCGTCAATGTGCTCGAGGAGCGCTTCGCCGTCGTGCTGGCGAAAGCGGCGCACGTCAAGGCGGTGCCGGGGCGCTAGACCGACGTGCGCGACAGCGAGTGGCTGCTGGAGCTGATGCAGCACGGGCTCATCCGCGCCAGCTTCATCCCGCCCGCGCCGATCCGCCAACTGCGCGACCTCACCCGCCACCGCGCCAATCTGGTCGAGGAGCGGGCGCGCGCGGCGAACCGGGTGCAGCAGGTGCGGGAGGACGCGAAGATCACGCTGGCGGCGGTCGTCTCCGACGTGCTGGGGGTGAGCGGACGCCTGATGCTCCAGGCGCTCATCGCCGGGGAGACCGACCCCGGCGCGCTGGCCGCGTTGGCCAAAGGGCGGCGCTGCACGAAGCGGGCGGCGCTGGTCGAGGCGCTGACCGGGCGGGTGCGCGCCCACCATCGCCTGCTGCTGCGCGAGTTGCTGGGGCATCTCGAGTACCTCGACGGTGCCAGCGGTCGCCTGAGCGCTGAAATCGCCGAGCGGCTCCGCCCGTTCGCCGCCGACCTGGCGCTGCTCTGCTCCATCGCCGGCATCAAGGGGCGCGTTGCCGAGGTGCTGCTCGCGGAGATCGGGGCCGACATGGGTGCGTGGCCCGACGCCCGCCACTTGTGCTCCTGGGCGGCGCTCTGCCCGGGCAATAACCAAAGCGGCGGGAAGCAACGTAGCGGGCGGACGTGGCACGGCAACCGCTGGCTCAAGGGTGTGCTCTTGCAAGCGGCACTCGCCGCCACCCGCGTCAAGGATGGCTACCTCGGGGCGCAATTCCGGCGCAGCGCCAAACGGCGCGGGGCGCAACGGGCGGCGATCGCCGTGGCGCACAGTCTGCTGACCATCGTCTACCACGTCCTCAAGACCGGCACACCCTATCGCGAAGCGGGCGCGGCCTACTTCGACCGCTTCGACAGCGGGAAACAGGCGCGCTACCACCTGCGCCGCCTGGCCGAGCTGGGCTACGAGGTACCCGCCGAGCCTCGATCGGCAGCCTGAACACGGCGAGGAGGGTATCTTCTGGGAAAAGCCGCAGCCTTCTTCGCCAGGGAGAGCGACGTGACCCGCTAGCGGTGTTCGCGTTTATCCAGGCGGAGAAGGCATCGTTCCCTGTCGCCGTCATGTGCCGACTGCTCGGCGTCTCAACGAGCGGCTACGACGCGTGGCGGTCGCCCTCCCGCGCGTTGTTCCAGCGCCGGTCGATCTCTTCCCACCGGGGCGGCGGACCGGGCAGGGGCGCCGCAGAGGGAGTGTGCAGAGCGTCGAGGAGCAGCGTCAGATAGCGCTGGCGCAGCTCGCTCGTGCGCCGCGCATCGCCGACCCGGATGGCCGCCAATTGCTCCCACAGGAGCGTAAGGTCGGCGACGACGATGCTGGCGCGCAGGACACCGGCCGCCGTGGTGCGGTCGAGGAGTCGCTGCGTGAGTGCATGAGCCTGCTCGCCTTCGCGGTACAACCCGTCGGTCGGGGTGAACGTCCCGGCCAGCCGCAGCGTCAGCGAATGGGTGTCGGCCTCGACGACGCGGCGCATGAAGCGGGCGAAGGTATCCCACGGGTCGCCATCGTCGGCCAGCGCGGCCTCCGTCTCGGCGATGTAGCGCCGCAAGCCCTCACCGCACAGCCGCTGGAGCAGTTCATCCTTACCACGGTAGCGGCGGTAGAGGGCGCCGATGCCCACGCCAGCGCGCTCGGCAACCGCAGCGATCGGTGCATCGGGGTCGGCGGTGAACACGGCGCGTGCGGCGGTGAGGATTAACTGGTTGTTGCGGGCGGCTTGCGCACCGCGACCGTTCAGTGGCTTCATCGTCTCATTCATACAACGCAGTCTACCACAGGTTGAACGGAATGATCTGTTCTGCTATAATCAGAACGGAACGATTTGTTCCGATTTGGCTGCCCGATGGGCGGTGGAAGGAGTCCGTGATGTCCGATACTCGTGCGGAGGCGCAGGCCGCTAGCCATGCCGACGCCGCAATTCGCCCTTTCCGCGTCGCCATCCCGCAATCCGTCCTTGACGACCTGCACGACCGGCTCGCCCGCACCCGCTGGCCGGAGAAGTTGCCAGGGGACGACTGGAGTAGCGGCGTCCCGGTGGGTTACCTGGAGGAGCTTGCCGAGTATTGGCGCATGGGCTACGACTGGCGCGAGTGGGAGGCGCGGCTGAACGAGTTTCCGCAGTATACGACCGAGATTGACGGCCAGAACGTCCACTTCCTGCACGCCCGCTCCCCGGAACCGGACGCGCTGCCGCTGATTCTCACCCACGGCTGGCCCGGATCGGTCGTCGAGTTCCTGGACATCATCGGCCCGCTCACCGACCCGCGCGCCCATGGCGGTGATCCGGCCGACGCCTTCCATTTGGTCATCCCCTCACTGCCCGGTTTCGGGTTCTCCGGGCCGACCCGCGACGGTGGCTGGGACACGGCGCGCATCGCCCGCGCGTGGGCGGAACTGATGCATCGGCTGGGGTACGAACGCTACGGCGCGCAGGGCGGCGACATCGGCGCCGCCGTCGCCCCGCAGCTGGGCCGGGTGACGCCCGGCCGGGTCGTGGGAGTGCATGTCAACGGCGGTCCGGGTCCCATGCCCGCGTTGCCACTGTCGGACGACGAACTCGCCTCGCTCACTGATGTGGAGCGCGACCGCGTCCGGCGGATCGAGGCGTTCATGCAGGAGGAGTTCGGCTACATCGCCATCCAGTCCACCCGGCCGCAGACGCTCGCCTACGGGATCACCGACTCACCGGTCGGGCAGATGGCCTGGATGATGGACAAGTTCCGGGAGTGGACGCACCCACGGTCGGCGCTGCCCGAGCAGGTCATCGACCGGGACCGGCTGCTCACCAACGTGATGATCTACTGGCTGACTGGCACAGCCGGTTCGTCGGCCTACGTCGGCTATGCCCAGGAAGGCGGTTGGGGAGCGCCAAAGGAAGATTCCGGTGTACCAACCGGGGTGATCGTGTTCGCGCACGATGTGGGGATCCGCCGCTACGCGGAGCGGGAGAACACGATCGCGCGCTGGACGGACGTTGATCGTGGCGGGCACTTCGCCGCCATGGAGGAGCCCGACCTGCTCGTCGGCGATGTGCGCGCGTTCTTCCGCCAGTTCCGCTGATACAAAAGGTGCGGTGCCGACCGAAAAGGTCGGTGCCGAAGACCAAAGGAGTCTCTTATGATGGACAAGACCGACCGCGCCGACGCCGCGATTCGCCCCTTCCGCATCGCCATTCCGCAGGCCGATCTCGACGACCTGCGCGACCGGCTGGCCCGCACCCGCTGGCCGGACGAACTGCCCGGCGTCGGCTGGAACTACGGCGTGCCCCTCGACTATGTGAAGAACCTGACCGAGTATTGGCGTACCGGCTACGACTGGCGCGCACGAGGCCCGATTGAATGAATATCCGCAGTACACGACCGAGATCGATGGACAGGCCATCCACTTCCTGCATGTCCACTCGCCCGAACCCAACGCCCTGCCGCTGATCCTCACCCACGGCTGGCCCGGCGCAATCGTGGAATATCTGGACGTGATCGGCCCGCTCTCGGACCCGCGCGCCCACGGCGGTGACCCGGCGAATGCGTTCCACCTCGTCATCCCCTCGCTCCCCGGCTACGGCTTCTCCGGCCCGACGCACGAAGCCGGATGGAACCGGTACCGCACCGCCAAGGCATGGGCGGCACTCATGGACCGCCTCGGCTACGGACGCTACGGCGCGGTCGGCAACGATATTGGCTCGTTCGTCTCCCCGGAAGTGGGACGGGCGGACCCCGACCATGTCGTCGGGGTACACGTCACGCAGATCTTCTCATTCCCGCCCGGCGATCCGGCGGAACTCGCGGACCTCACCCCGGAGGAGCAGCGCGAACTGGGGATGCTCCAGTGGTTCACCGAGAACATGATGGCCTACAACAAGATGCACTCCACCCAGCCCCAGACGGTGGCCTTCGCGCTGCATGACTCCCCCACCGGCCTCCTCACATGGAACGCCCAGTTGTTCGGGGAGGGTGTCGATGACGACTTCATCCTCACCAACGTGATGCTCTACTGGCTGACCAACACCGCCGCCTCCGCCGCCCGCTTCTACTACGAGGACGCCCACGCCGAGCACCCGACCAAACCGACCACCACCCCCACCGGCGTCGCCGCGTTCGCCAACGACTTCAGCGGCATCCGCCGCTTCGCCGACCGCGATCACACAAACATCGTCTCCTGGAACGAGTACGACCGTGGCGGTCACTACGGCGCGCATAATGCGCCCGATCTCCTGACCGGTGATGTGCAAACCTTCTTCCGCCGCTTCCGCTAGTACGGGCTTGCGGTCTCAACAACAGAGCGTCGGGGCGCGTCGCGCCATGCCCCGACGAATTGCGTTACGCTCTCGAGGACGCGAAAGGACGCAAATGTCCACCCCATCATCAGCGGGCGATGTGCTCGGTCGGCGGGCGCTCAACCGCGCCCTGCTCGCGCGGCAGATGCTGCTCCAACGCGGGGTGCTGCCCGTACCCGAGACGATCGAGCACCTGGTCGGGATGCAGGCGCAAGTCCCTCACGCGCCCTACGTCGGCCTGTGGACCCGGCTGGACGGCTTCCGACCCGATGATCTGGTCCGGTTGATCGCCGAGCGGCGGGCGGTGCGGATCGCGCTGATGCGCAGCACCATCCACCTGGTCACCGCGCGCGACTGCCTGACGCTACGCCCGGTCGTGCAGCCAGCGCTTGACCGCGACCTGTACCGCAACAGCACCCATGGCCCGCGCATCGCGGGGATCGCTATGCCGACGCTCCTCGCCGCCGGCCGCGCCCTGCTCGACGAGCAACCACGTTCCCCCACAGAACTCGGGGCGTTGCTGCACCGGCAGTGGCCCGACCGCGACCCCGCTTCCCTCGCCTACGCTATCCGCAACGAGGCGCCGCTGGTCCAAGTGCCTCCTCGCGGTATCTGGGGGATGGGCGGGCAGACCCGATGCACGACGGCCGAGGCCTGGCTCGGTCAGCCGCTCGCTGCCGACTCCGCGCCGGACTCGATGATCCTGCGCTACCTGGCTGCGTTCGGCCCTGCTACGATTCAAGATATGCAGACCTGGTCCGGTCTGACCGGACTGCGCGCGGTCGTCGAGCAGCTGCGGCCGGGGCTGTGTACCTTCCGCGATGAGCGCGACCGCGAGCTGTTCGACCTGCCCGACGCCCTGCGGCCGGACCCGGATACCCCAGCCCCACCGCGATTCCTGCCCGCGTTCGACAACATGCTGCTCTCCCACGCCGACCGCACCCGCGTCATCGCCGACGAGCACCGCACGATCATCAGCGTGAACCGCCTGACTCGCGGCAGTGTGCTCGTCGACGGCTTCATGTGTGGGACCTGGAGGAGCGAGCGAACGCGGGATACGGCAACACTCATCATCGAGCCGTTCGTGCTACTCTCAGCGGCGGAGCGCGCCGTCGTGGCCGCGGAAGGGGAGCAGCTCGTCCGCTTCATCGAAGACGGCGCTACGGTGTTCGTCGTCCGCTTCACAGCGGGGTCGTAACGACTTACCGGACACACAGCAGGTCCCATGACGCCGAACACACCGCCCGGACCAATAAGCGAAATTTTCTCGGACTTCGAGGCGTGAGATACGGCTGATACCAAGACCGTGTGAACACTTCCTCTTTACCTTTCACCGTTCTGCCTATGCTGATGAGGGCGGAGCGGAAGGCTGGATGCGGAAGTATTCATACGGTCTTGGTATGACAAGTCTAAAAGTAGGATGTTGAGATAGGGTATGATGATCCACCTCTTCATTTCCTCCATTTGTTTGTCGCACAAACGCCGGATTATGGGGACAGTCTGTTTGGCTCAAAACCCGTTTCAAGTGATGCGGGCGGTATTCCAACGATGAATACGGAGAAGGCCCAGTTGTGGGGATCCTTCGTGTCGCCTCGCTCCCTCTCGCGTCACCGATGCAGGCGCTCACGCGGTCAGCAGCATTCGCCATCCTTCCCCACGACACAACGAACCACCGTGCCCGTCTCCGTATACCCGCGAGCATCCACTCCCGATTTCACGGCTCCTCGCGCTCGCCGCTGTACCATGCGTTGAGCAACCGCTGTGCCTCCGGGCGCGACAGCGCGGCGATTTCTTCCTCTGGCAGGTGACGGTCCTCGCGCAGGTGGCGTGCGAGATAGTCGGGTAGTGGCTCCGCCGGTTCTGCAGTGGTCGGGATGTCGAATATTATCAGTTCACCGTCGAGTCCGCGCCAGAACTCGTTCTCCGAGCGCAGCCGCAACTGCCGCTTCCACATGCGCGACCACAGCGACGACGGCACCGTCTCCGTCTCCGCTACCCCGAACGAGATCTTCGTCCCCGCCGTACTCCCGTCGGGCAGTACCTTGTCGTAGAAGTCGTGATCCGTGGTGGATTGCCGGAACCCTTGCCGCTCGCAGAAGCGGCGCACCTGTCCCCATGTCGGGCGTCGTCCCAGCACCCTACGCTCCCTCGCCGCCGAAGAGGAGCCGCGCCAGTTCCCCCTCGTCGCGGGCCACGGCGAGCCGGAGCACCTGCGGCACGAGCCGTGCCCGGTCGGGCCACGTCAGGTAGACCGGCAACTGACCGAGGAAGTTGGCGACATAGGCACGCACCTCGCCGAGGAGCCGCACGCGGGCCTCCGCCACAGTTGCCCCGTGCGCCCCGATCTCGAGGTCGTTCACCCACAGGCCGATCCCCTCCGCGTCGGGGAGGTAGTCCACAGTGATGGCGGCAGCACCGAGAGCGGCATCGAGCAGATCGCGGGGGAGGAGGTACATCACCTCATCCTTGCCGCGCTCGCGGCGAATCGCCGTGAGGCGGTCACGGTGTACGACATCGTCCATGACTGCAGACAGGTGCGCCTTCGCGTGGGAGAACTGGATTTCGTCCACGAGAGACATGTGCTCACCTCATCCCCATCAAAGCAGTTTGACCAATCAGACCAAATTATACAACAGCAGGCAGTATCGGTCTATCTCCAGCATTCTTTGCCAGTGAAATCGCACTAGGGCAGCACCAAACCGTGGGTGCCGGGGCTGTACCTGCGGCGTGACGATTGTCTCACAAATGCCCCTGCCTGTTGAAAAAGGCGGTTGTGTTTTTGGCGGGTAAACCGGTATGATAGAAGCACTTAGGGACTTCCGTTGAATTAGTTATCCCGCGTTGCGGTGGGCGGGTGGATGTCGAGGAACCACTTGCCGAGCGTGGGGTGCCTAGTACAGCGTGGCGGGGATAGGTCGGTAGTATACTGGGCGGTGTGAAGGGGTGAGGGGGTCGGAAGAGCGCGTAAGGCGGCCGGGATGCGCGGGCCGAAGCCGCCGCAGGTGGCGCTGAGCGACGAGGCGCGGCGGGCGCTGGAGGCGGTGGTACGGGGTCGCCAGACCGCCCAGCAGGTGGCGCTGCGCGCGCGGATCATCCTGGCCGCGGCGGACGGCGAGAACACTGCGCAACTCGCCCGTCGCCTGGGGATCGAGCCGGACACGGCGCGCTTATGGCGGACCCGCTGGCTGGCGCTCGCGCCGCTGCCGCTGGCCGAGTTGGGCGTGGCCGCGCGGCTGGCGGACGCGCCCCGGCCCGGCGGCCCGTGCCGCATCACCGCCGCGCAGGTCTGCCAGCTCACCGCCCTGGCCTGCGAAGCGCCGCAGGCGTCGGGCCGCCCGCTCAGCCAGTGGACCGGGCGCGAGATCGCCGACGAAGTCGTCAAGCGTGGCATCGTGGACCGCCTCTCGCCGCGCCACGCCGCGCGGCTGCTCAAAAGGGGGGCCTCCAGCCCCACCGCCTCCGCTCCTGGCTGACTCCGGCGCCCGACCCCGGCCTGGCGGCGAAGGTGGCGGACGTCTGCGCGCTGTACGCGGCGGCCCCGGCCCTGGCGGCGGCGGGCGAGCGGGTCGTCAGCACCGACGAGCTGACCGGGGTGCAGGCGCTGGAGCGCAAGCACCCCGGCCTGCCGTCGGCCCCGGGCAAGGTCGCGCGGCGCGCGTTCGCGTACGTGCGCCACGGCACCGCCACCTTCATCCGCAACCGCGATGTCGTCACCGGGCAGGTGATCGCCCCCGCGCACGGCCCGACGCGCACCGAGGCGGACTTCGTGGCCCCTCGCACGGCGACCGTCGCGACCGATCCGCAGGCCCGCCGCTGGCATTTCGTCGCGGACAACCTGAACATCCACCAGTCCGAGGCGGTGGTGCGCTATGTCGCTGCGGCCTCCGGCGTCACCGACGGCCTGGGCGTCAAGGGCCAGTCGGGCATCCTGGCGAACCAGCAGACCCGCGCGGCCTTCCTCCGCGACCCGCGCCACGCGATCGTCTTCCATTACACCCCGAAACACGCCTCCTGGCTCAACCAGATCGAGCCCTGGCTGGGCATCCTGGCCCGCAAGCTGCTCCGGCGCGGCTCGTTCCCCTCGGTCGCCGACCTGACCGCCAGGGTGCTCGCCTTCATCGCCTACTACAATC
>JAABUH010003550.1_pt1 | contig 13277 bp, 13 predicted proteins | sample 5559121 | NCBI WGS metagenome assembly JAABUH01 (sample SAMN10711871, study PRJNA513364) | rock metagenome | isolation source: Antarctica rocks | place: Antarctica: Victoria Land, Battleship Promontory nord | collected 2015-12-28 | reverse complement strand
AAGTTTGAAGAATGCTGATTGATGAAAAAATATGAAAAGCAAAGTTCAAGACAAAGAATGATGTTATCAAAATAATCAACATCTCATTTTTGAAGAACTTTCATGCTTGCACTTAATTAAGTCTAGGTCTGCCGTCGAGTTTGAGTTGCTCAACTCAACTCAATTGAGTTAAGTCAGATTCTCGACTCAATTCAGTCAACTTGACGAGTTGACTCGAACTCGATTGCAGATCTACTTTCTATCAAATTCCCTACCAAATTCCCTATCAAAGTGATCAAACTCTTTATCAAACTCTCTATCAAACTTTCTACCATGTTTTCTATCATATTTCCCATCATATTTTCCACTATATTTTCCATCATATTCTCTATCATGTTTCCTACCATATTCTCTACTACATTTTCTATCATATTTCCCACTATATTTCCTATCATATTCTCATCATATTTCTCACTATGTTTCTCATTATATTCTCTATCATGTTTTCTATCAAATTTTCTACCAAATTGATTGCAAAATTGATTGCAAAAAAAAATTGGAAAAAAAGGGAAAAAGTATACTATTTTTAGTACATAGTATACTATATTTAGTAACAAAAATTGAGTTCAAGTAACTCAATTCGATTCTGAATTGAGCCTGAGTTGAAAGAGATCAATTCAATCTCAACTTAAACTCAGACTTAAGTTGAGTTGATCTCTCTCAATTCAACTCAATTCTGACTCGACGACAGATCTAATTAAGTCAAAATAGAAAGAAGTGTTATATTGTTATCATCAAGATGAAATGAGAGATAAACATTCAAGATTAATGATTCAAGACTTTAAGTAAGAATTATTTTAATAATGTTACATTTGTTGCAAAAGACTGAATCTTCATCGATCATTTGACGAAACCAGCTAAAACTGGCTACAAGCTCATCAAGCTAGCATCAGTCAAAAATATCTGTTTAGTCGAGCTTCTAGCTCACAAGCTCTAATAGTCACTCATCAACAACTAATAGCTAGCTACAAGCGCTTGTATCTTTTGATGACAGTCATTTGCTCAAAAGACATCAATTGCTCAAAAGATATAATGCGCAATACATGTTCGCTTTTCGTACGTTTCTACATTCAAGATTCGTATGTAATCAAATAAATCATTTGATGAATTGATTATTTAAGTAGCTATTTAACCATCTATTTAAACATGAAGGATGCTTGGTAGAGAACCATGTAGGGAGCCATGAAGGGTGCTTGATAGGGAAACATGAAGGGTGCTTGGTAGGGAAACATGGAGGGCGCTTGGTAGGGAAACATGAAGGGCGCTTGATAGAGTGCTTGGTAGGGAAACATGAAGGGCGCTTGGTAGGGAAACATGGAGGGCGCTTGGTAGAGTGCTTGGTAGGGAAACATGAAGGGCGCTTGGTAGGGAAACATGAAGGGCGCTTGGTAGGGAAACATGGAGGGCGCTTGGTAGGGAAACATGGAGGGCGCTTGGTAGGGAAACATGGAGGGTGCTTGGTAGAGAGCTATGTAGGGAGCCATGTAGAAAGCATTGTTTGACCCGTGTTATGCGTCCGATCGACGCGTATTTTGAAGCATGTAGAATGTTTGGTAGAGCGTTTGATAGAAAGCTCAGTCGATAGCTCAATAGATAGCTCAGTAGGAAGATCGATAGAAAGATTGATAGAAAGGTTGATAGAAAGGTTGGTAGAAAGATCAGTAGAAAGATCGGTCGAAAGATCAGTAGAAAGCTCACTAGATGACTCGATCGGAAGGTCAGTAGAAAGCTCAGTGAAAAGCTCAGTAGAAAGTATTGTTTGAAGCACTGTTTGACTCGTGTTATGCGCTTGATCAACGCGTCTTTTGAAGCATGTTTTGAAGCGAGTAGACTGACTAGTAGGCGAACGAGTAGATAGCTGAGTTGATAGCTGAGTTGATAGCTGAACATGTTGATATTTTGATTGTTGTTATTCTAGAAAGTAGAAACTATGAAGGAAAAAAGAAGGTGAAAACTTCGAACTTCCTAGCGTCAGCCCTATAGAGCTCGGAGCGAAGATTATCGAGTAGATAGCTGAGCATGTAGAATGACGAGTAGATAGAAAGTCATGTAGAAAGCATTGTTTGAAGCACTGTTTGACGTGTTTTATGCGCTCGATCGACGCGTTTGATAGAGAGTAGAGTGAAGAGTAGATAGGCGAGTAGGGTAAAAAGTAGATGAGCGAGTAGATAGACAAGTAGGTAGACGAGTAAGATGAAGAGTAGGTGAGCGAGTAGATAGACGAGTAGGATGGAGAGTAGATAAGCGAGTAGGTAGGCGAGTAGAATGAAGAGTAGGTGAGCGAGTAGGTAGGCAAGTAGAATGAAGAGTAGATGAGCGAGTAGATAGGCGAGTAGAATGAAGAGTAGATGAGCGAGTAGATAGACGAGTAGAATGAAGAGTAGATGAGCGAGTAGATAGACGAGTAGAATAAAGAGTAGATGAGCGAGTAGATAGACGAGTAGAATAAAGAGTAGATGAGCGAGTAGATAGACGAGTAGAATGAAGAGTAAATAAGCGAGTAGGTAGACGAGTAGAATGAAGAGTAAATAAGCAAGTAGGTAGACGAGTAGAGTGAAGAGTAGATGAGCGAGTAGATAGAAGAGTAGAGTGAAGAGTAGTGCTAAATCAGCTAAATCAGCTTGTAGCTGATCTATGTAGCATGTAAGCTAATCAACGATGCAAACTCAGCTGACAGCTAGCTTGTAGCAAACGTCTCATCTAGTAGCTAGCATATGCGCCTCGAGCGTATTAGTATTGAATGAATTCTGCTCACTAGCTCACAAGCTATCTAAGCTCTTTGTCGAAACGTCGATGTTTAAGCTAATAAACAATCTGATTTGAAAGATCATCATAAATTATTTGCAAAAAACTTAATTAAATTAAAACTTAACTTGATTAATTATCATAAAGAATTGAAAAGACATGCATTTACTTGATGAAAATGAAATCAAAGTATTACTTTCTTAAGCATTGATTTTGAATCATGAGCTTGTTAGATTTAAGAATTCAAGCATTCAATTATTTGTAATGATTGTTTCTTTAACAACATAAGATATAAACAAAGATCAGTATAGTAATAAACTAATCACTAGACTGAAGATTTGAGAATAACTAAGACAATAAATTGTATTGATTATTACATGAGTTGAGCACGAAGCTTTTATCTAAGAGAATGATCATCATTATATAAACATAGAAGAATCATGTCAAGTTGTCTCTGCTCTGAATGATCACTCTGATCATTTTTGAGCAAGATGAGCGAGATGAGCATCATGCTCATCATGCTCACTGTGATCACTTCTGATTCAAGTGATCAGAGTGATCACTTTAAGACTTTGATTACTCAATGATTATTTAATCATTGCTTTTATTTAATCATGTGAAAGAGTTTTAACACTAGATTTTCTTTTAAGATTTTCATCTTGAAAATCACTTTTTCTTCATGTCTTCTCATCACACAACGAAAAACTCTATCTTGCGTCGCAGAGATCTTCTCAAGCGTACGAGTTCTGAGCGTGCTATCATACGTCTCTGTGAACACTGCAGTCGCTTGCAAAAGAAATGTCGTATTGACAATAAATTTGATCATTGCATTGAGTGTGTGCATCTTGATCGCAAATGCAATCTTACTTTTTTGATGATGAAGTGAAAAAGAATAAAGACAGAACATGATTGTATTCTTTGTGAGCTGCTGAATGCTCACAAGCAGATGCAAAAGATTTTCGCAAAAGCTATTCATCTGCAAAATCAATTTGTGTTTCTGAAGAACAAGAAACAGATGATGATTGAATGAAAGTTTTAAAACATCATTGAACTCAAGAAAGATGAAAGAAAGATTAGCGAGTCATTGCTGAATAATCTTCTCTTTGATGTGTCTTTCAAGCAGATTGAGATTTCATCAGACTTTGACTGACTGAGTTTCTCAACTGAAACTATCACAGAAGCATCTGACAGTTCTTGAGATTTCTCTTTGATTTTCAAGTGTCTTTGATATGTTCATAATCTTTTCACTTGATTAATTAATGAGACTGATCTTTGATATTCTGTTAATCTAGTATATTCTTTACTTCATACTCAATGTTTTGATTCTTTAAATCAATTTCTGAAGATTCTGTTTGAATTGATGTATTTGAATCTGCAGACTTCAAAAGAAAAATATGAAATATTGAATGTATTTTCATAAATGCTGAAAGATTTAATTTATAGTTAATTGATTTCTTTTCTTCTAGAATCTCAAATGATTCTAGTTTCATGTGATTTAACTTGTTACTTGATCTTTTTGTTTTGATATTTCATTTTAATAAATAAGCTTTGTTTCTCTTTTTAAAAGTAAATTTTCTATCTTTTTTCTTATTTGCATACAGAATCATGCGCTTGCTTAAAAACTGAATGTTCTTTTGCAGCTCTTTGTGCAACAAATGTATTTATTCAATCTGTATTGTAACTTTTTGAGCTATTTGCACAAACTCACGCAATTTCTTGAAAGTTTTTGACTCGAACTCATAGTTTGCAAAGAATGATGACATGCTGATTACTTTCATTGTTGTACTATTGAAAGTCAACTGTGTTAATAATAGTAGCTGTACTCAATCATTCTGTCTATAGTTGATATAGCATCTGAGATATTGTTTCAATATCTGATTCATTCTTTTCATTTGTTTATTCATTTGTGAATGATAAGTTGTTGACAGCTTAAGATGAATTTTTAGTTGATTCACTAATAATTTTCAGAATTTCAATGTGAATAGCTTGTTTCTATTCAAAATTATCTCATCTGATAAATCATGATTTGCTACAATCATTCTCAGAAATGTGTAAGTCAAATCTTTCGCGAATGTTGCTTTCTTGTATGACAAGAAATATTCATACTTGATTAGTTTATCTGTGATCATCAATATAGAGTTGTATGTTATTCTTGTAACTCTTTCTTTTGACTTTAATAGCTTGATTATAAAGTTCAAAGCTATGCTTTTTCATGCATGATCTGATGTGCTGAGACTTTTCAAAAGTTTGTAAGATCTGTGTTGACTATGCTTCGTTCAAATGCATACGTTATTCTTCTTACTTAGTGAACTTGACTTCTGTGAGTGACTTCTTCATGATTATGTCACGATATCAAATGTCTTTGCGCGATGCAATCAACTCATCTTGCATTGTGTCATAAATAGCTTGATGTATATCATTCTTGATCTGTTGCATTCACTGTGAAAAATCTTTCTCTTTCTGTCTGAAGAGAATGTACAATTCATTGTACATGTTTATAAAACTCACTTGATTTGTAAACTTTCTAAAATCTTTCTTTACTTCAAGATGATCTTCTTCTTGATTGAGAGCATCTTCTGCTGCAATAGTGAATGCTTGTAGAGTTTCGCTAAGTTAATTTTCTTCTTCAACTGCTTGATGAATAGCTTTTTCAGTGCTGTTCAATCTGTTTAAGTCATATGTTTCACTGTCGAAAATCTCTGATTTCACGATTATAGTGAACGAACTTTCATCACTTTTCTCATCATGCACTTCTGACTGACAATGAGTTGCTGCATAGAAACAATTCTTTCGTGAGAGTTTTAAGTATTATTCAGAATCTTTCTTATTGCTCAGATGAATGCAACAGTTGTCTTCATAACATGCTGTTCACGACAATGCTTAATGCTTGTCTTTCTGATCTTCTTTTGTTGCTGCAAAAGATTTGTCTTGTTTATCATAAAGCTTTAATTTGTTCTTGTACTTGTTCTGAGTACAATCTCTGAAGAAATGATTTAGCTTCTTGCATGTATAACATGTCTTACTCTGCTGAGCTGTTTTATCGCAAGCGTTCATTGATATCTTTTGAATTGCGTTTAACTTCATAGACTGAGAATCATAATAAAGTTGCTTCTTTTTTTTCTTGCTTCATGCAACTGAGACATAAATGATCTTGTTCTTCTTTTCAAGTCTTTGCTTGTATTATCAATTATTCAGCATAATTGTCTTGCTAATTATAGCATGCAAAGTCGCGAATCTATTCATATGAACTATCTTATTCTTTATCACATTCTTCAGTTCTTTATAGAACTGTGCTGTAAAAGTTGAGTCATCTCATTTGATCTTTGCTGCAATTGATTGAAAAGCAGCAATGTACTTGAATGCTGATTCTGATTGCTTAATATCATACAGTTGTCATTTGATGATTCATTTTGCATTTATGTCTTCATACATTCTTCATATTGCTTGCTCAAAGTTAGAGAAGTCTTCAAAGACTTTGTTAATCTCGTTTTCTTGATCTTCTGATTTATTCTTCAAGTGATTCTTTATCAATGATTTAAATCATTTGAAAACATCTTTTTTGAACTACGAGAATGCAAACAATATCTTGTCATGAGATGAACTTAGTTTCTTGTGTGCTCTGACATAGACGTTTACTTGTATAAGAAAAGCGTTGAGCTTGTCTCTATCTTCATAATACAGATTCAATGTCAATATTTTAATCAATGACTTGCTATTCAAGAATGCAGTGATGTTTGCTGATGTTATTCATTTTGAGAATGACATAATGATCATGATAAGATGATGCTCTGATATCTTGTAAAAGAATGATGCTCAAAGTGTAATGATTGTTTCTTTAACAACACAAGATATAAACAAAAATCAGTATAGTAACAAACTAATCACTAAACTGAAGATCTGAGAATAGTTAAAACAATAGACTGTATTGACTATTATATGAGTTGAGCACGAAGCTTCTATCTAAGAGAACGATCATCATTATATAGACATAGAAGAATCATGTCAAGTTGTCTCTGCTCTGAATGATCACTCTGATCATTTTTGAGCAAGATGAGCGAGATGAGCATCATGCTCATCATGCTCACTGTGATCACTTCTGATTCAAGCGATCAGAGCGATCACTTCAAGACTCTGATTACTCAATGATTATTTAATCATTGCTGTTACATAATTTCATGCAAGAGAGTTTTAACACTAAATTCTCTTCTAAGATTTTCATTTTGAAAATCACTTTTTCTTCATGTCTTCTCATCGCACAATCAAAAACTCTATCTTGCGTCGCAGAGATCTTCTTGAGCGTACGAGTTCTGAGCGTGCTGTCATGCATTTTTGTGAACATTGCAGTCACTTGCAAAAGAAATGTCGTGTTGACAACGAAATCAATCGTTGCATCGAGTGTATGCATCTCGATTGCAAATGCAATCTTACTTTCTTGATGATGAAGTGAAAAAGAATAAAGACAGAATGTGATTGCGTTCTTCATGAGCTGCTGAATGCTTACAAGCAGATGCAAGAGATCTTTGTGAAAGTTACTCATCTGCAAAATCAATTTGTGTTTCTGAAGAACAAGAAACAGACAATGATTGAACGAGAGTTTCAAAACATCGTCGAGCTCAAGAAAGATGAAAGAAAGACTAGCGAGTCATTGCTGAATGATTTTCTCTTTGACGTGTCTTTCGAGCAGATTGAGATTTCATCAGACTTTGACTGACTGAGTTTCTCAACTGAAACTGTCACAGAAGCATCTGACAGTTCTTGAGATTTCTCTTTGATTCTCAAGTGTTCTCGATATGTTCATAATCTTTTCACTTGACTAATCAATGAGACTGATCTTTGATATTCTGTCGATCTAGTATATTCTTTACTTCGTACTTGATGTTCTGACTCTCTGAATCAATTTCTGAAGATTTTGTTTGAATTGATGTATTTAAGTCTGCAGACTTCAAAAGAAAAATATGAAATATTGAATGTATTCTCATAGATGTTGAAAGATTCAACTCATAGTTAATCGATTTCTTTTCTTCTAGAATCTCAAAGAATTCTAGTTTCATGTGATTCAACTTGTTACTTGATCTTTTTGTCTTGATATTTCGTTTTAGTAGATAAACTTTGTTTCTCTTTTTAAGAGTAGATTTTTTATCTCTTTTCTTATTTGCATACAGAGTCATGCGCTTGCTTAGAAACTGAATGTTCTTTTGCAGCTCTTTGTGCAACAAATGTATTTGTTCAATTTGTATTGTAACTTTTTGAGCTATTTGCACAAACTCACGCAATTTCTTGAGAGTTTTCAACTCAAACTCGTAGTTTGCAAAGAATAATGACATGCTAATTACTTTCGTTGTTGTGCTATTGAAAGTCAACTGTGCTATTAACAGTAGCTGTATTCAATCGTTCTGTCTATAGTTGATATAGCATCTGAGATACTGTTTCAGTATCTGATTCATTCTTTTCGTTTGTTCATTCGTCTGTGAATGATAAGCTGTAGACAGCTTATGATGAATTTCTAGTTGATTCACTAATGATTTTCAGAATTTCGATGTGAACAGCTTGTTTCTATTTGAAATTATCTCATCTGATAAATCATGATTGACTACAATCATTCTCAGAAATGTGTAAGTTAAATCTTTCGCGAATGTTGCTTTCTTGTATGATAAGAAATATTTGTACTTGATTAGTCTGTCTGTGATCATCAATATAGAGTTGTACGTTGTTTTTGTAACTCTTTCTTTTGACTTTGATAGCTTGACTATAAAGTTCAAAGCTATGCTTTTTCATGCATGATCTGATGTGCTGAGACTTTTCAAAAGTTTGTAAGATCTGTGTTGACTATGCTTCGTTCAAATGCATACGTCGCACTTTCTTATGATATTTTCTACTTGTTTTCTCATCTTAGAGAAGTAGTAGATTCTAGATATTCTTTCAATGATTTTATCTGAATCTTGATGTTCATGTATCATTGACTCGTGATAATCGCTTATTATCTCTTGTCTGCATCTTGTTGAAACATAGATGAGATCTTGAAATGTTAGTATTTTGTTAGTTATTTCAAAGTTCGCGTTGTCAGCAATATTCTTTATAATATTCTGCGCGACTGAGTCTTTTGCTAGCTTTAGCTTTATTCGTTTCTTGAGATCTTGATTGTAGATTCGTAGCGTAGCTGCATTTTGTTTATTGTAGACAATGAAATTGTTCTGATTCTGTTGTAAGATAGTCTGATTAATCTGTGATCTATTTGCTCTATGATCTGCTCTTCTACTCAAGACATTGATCTTCAAGTTCTCAGATTTCTTTCGATATTGAATGTTGAAGTTGTACAATGACAATTTCTTTAATCATCTAATCTGTCTTCGATTTAGAACTTTCGTGATCGTGAAGTATAGCAGATTCTTATGATCTGTATATACTTGAATTTGATGTCTAGATTCTTTCAGATACACTCTTCATTGTTTGAAAGAGTTGATAATAACTAGTAGCTTCTTGTCATGTATCTCATAGTTCAATTCAGCGACTGTAAGCTTACAATTGTAATAAGCAATAAAGTGCAGACGTTTTTTATCATCTGATTGACTGATACACGTTTCAATAGCTTTGTCTGACGCGTTCATCTCAAGCGTAATAGATTTTTCTGATTCAAACATGATCAGTACTGACTGAGAGATGAACAATTTCTTCAGCTTCTCGAAAGCTTCTTCTGCTTTCTCAGTTCACACGAACAATATATTCTTTTTTGTAAGATTCGTAAGTGATGAGATGATTCTGAAGTATCTCTCTATAAAGCGTCTATAAAAGTTCGCGAATTCTAGAAAGAATTGAACTTCGATCTTTGACTTTGACATCGATCAAGTCGTAACAGCTTCTATCTTCTTTGAATTCATTCTTAGACTCTGAGACGTGACTATGAATTTCAAAAACTGTACACTCTGTACATGAAATTCACTTTTTTCTGACTTGATGCGCAGATCGACTTTCTTTAAAGTCTGTAAAACTTTTCTAACATGTTGCACATGTTCTTTCTTCATCTTTGAATATACTAGTATATCGTTCAGATATACTATGATGAACTGATTCAGATAATGTCGTAGCACGTTGTTCACAAATGTTTGAAACGTGACTGAAGCATTGATTAAATTGAAAGACATGATCAAATACTCATAATGTTCTAGTCGAGTGCAAAAGACTGTCTTTCACTCATTTTCTTCTTTAATTCATATTCAATTGAATGCTTCAAGTATATTGAATTTCATAAATCATTGTGCTCTTTGCAATCTGTCTTGCAGTTCAGATATGAGCGATAGCGAGTAGCTGTTTTTAATCGTGATGTTATTCAATGCTCTGTAATCAACACATAGTCTTAGACTTTCATTTGATTTCAAAACAAACAAAATTGAATATTCTGCTGACGACTGCGATTCTTTAATGAATTCTTTTCGCATGTTCTTCTTCAGATATTGTCACAAAGCATTAAGCTTTTCTGCTGACAATGAGTAAATGAACTGTTTCGTGAGTTTCTTGTCATCTATGAGCTTGATCTCATGATCTCACGATTGATGTTTGAGTAGTGTCTCTTGATCACTCTCTTTCTCAAACAGAATCTTATATTTCTGATATTTTTTAGAAATTTTAATGATAACGAGATTACTTTTAATCTTTCTGCTTCATAACATCTGTGCATCTGAGCTGTTCTTCAGCTCGCTGCGCATATCATTCACTGTCATTGCGAAGATTTTCACACTCTCTGATGACTTCAATATCAAGTGCAATCGCGTCATTTCTGTATGAAGAAAAGTGATTGTCTCATTGATTCAATCTATCATCGAATTGATTGTACGAAGTCATGATATGTCTAGAACTATATCGCTGTCTGACTGCTTCATAACGTCTAAACGCAACTTTTTTCAATGATGTTTGAGTCTCAAGTGAATGAGTTGAATCTCTTGATCTATTAGTTCATTGTTATACTTCATGAGTGTTTCATCAAAGTTTTGCAGATTGTAAGATTCTTTCTTCTTCTGCATAGATATTTGCGCTTTTCTAGCAAATTCTGAGAACATGTAGTTTCTTGTACAGTCATTGTCAATGAATAAACGTGCTGTATGATTGTTGATCTTGACTCAGACTCGTAACTGTGTCAAATTGCTTGTGAAGATAAATATGCTTTTGATTTTCAACTCTTGACTAAACTTCTTCGATGATTCATTGATTAAAAAGTCTTCTAGTTTTTTGAACTAGAAGCTTGCTTCTCAAGTACTTGTTCTATGTACTGAAATTGATTTGAATTGACTTTTTTCTGTGAATATTTCTTTGAATCACACAAGTCAAATCTCTTTCTGATGACTTCTGTCATCTGTCTAAGTTTTCTGAATATATGATTTTCATCGAGAAGTACATATTCTTCTTGCTTGATGAACTTGACTTCTGTGAGTGACTTCTTCATGACTATGTCACGATATTAAATGTTCTTACGCAATGCGATTGACTCATCTTGAACTAAGTCATAGATAGTCTGATGTATTTCATTCTTGATTTGTTGCATGCGCTGTGAAAAATCTTTCTCTTTTTGTCTAAAGAGAGTGTACAATTCGTTGTACATGCTTATAAAACTCGCTTAATTTGTAAGCTTTCTAAGATCTTTCTTTACTTCAAGATGATCTTCTTCTTGTTTGAGAGCATCTTCTGCTGCAATAGTAAATGCTCGTAGAGTTTCGCTAAGTCGATTTTCTTCTTTGACTGCTTGATGAATAGCTTCTTCAGTGCTGTTTGATCTGTTCGAGTCATATGCTTCGCTGTCGAAAATCTCTGATTTCGCGATCATAGTGAACGAACTTTCATCACTATTCTCATCATGCACTTTTGATTGACGATGAATTGCTGCGTAGAAACGATTCTTTCATAAGAATTTCAAATATCATTCAGAATCTTTCTTATCACTCAGATGAGTGCAACAGTTGTCTTCATAACATGCTGTTCACGACAACGCTTGATGCTTGTCTTTCTGATCTTCTTTCGTTGCTGCGAAAGATCTGTCTTGTTTATCATAGAGCTTTGACTTGTTCTTGTACTTGTTCTGAGTACAATCTCTGAAGAAATGATCTAGCTTTTCACATGTGTAACATGTCTTGCTCTGCTGAACTGTTTTATCGCGAGCGTTCATCGATATCTTTCGAATAGCGTCTAACTTCATAGACTGAGAATCATAATAAAGTTGCTTCTTCTTTTCTTTGCTTCGTGCAATTGAGACATAAGCGATCTTGTTCTTTTTTTCAAGCCTTCGCTCGTACTGTCGATTATTCAGCACGATTGCCTTGTTAATCATAGCGTGCAAAGTCGCGAGTCTATTCATACGAGCTATCTCGTTCTTTATCACATTCTTCAGTTCTCTATAGAACTGTGCTGTAAAAGTCGAGTCATTTCATTTGATCTCTGCTGCAATTGACTGAAACGCAGCGACGTACTTGAATGCTGATTCTGATTGCTTAATATCATACAGCTGTCGTTCGATAATTCGTTTCACATCTATGTCTTCATACATTCTTCGTATTGCTTGCTCAAAGTTAGAGAAGTCTTCAAAGACTCTGTTAGTCTCATCTTCTTGATCTTCTGACTTATTCTTCAAGTGATTCTTTATCAATGATTTAAATCATTTGAAGACATCTTCTTTGAAGTATAAGAATGCAAACAATATCTTGTCACTTGATGAACTTAGTTTCTTGTGTGCTCTGACATAGACGTTCACTTGTATAAGAAAAGCGTCAAGCTTATTTCTATCTTCATAGTACAGATTCGATGTTGATATCTTAACTGCTGACTTGCTATTCGAGAATGCAGTGATGTCTGTCGATGTGATTCGTTCTGAGAATGACATAACAATCATGATAAGATGATGCTCTGATATCTTGTGAAAGAGTGATGCTCAAAGTGTAATGATTGTTTCTTTAACAACACAAGATATAAACAGAGATCAGTATAGTAACAAACTAATCACTAGACTAAAGATCTGAGAATAACTAAGACAATAGACTGTATTGATTATTACATGAGTTGAGCACAAAGCTTCTATCTAAGAAAACGATCATCGTTATATAGACATAGAAGAATCATGTCAAGTCATCTCTGCTCTGAATGATCACTCTGATCATTCTTGAGCAAGATGAGCGAGATGAGCATCATGCTCATCATGCTCACTGTGATCACTTCTGATTCAAGCAATCAGAGCAATCACTTCGAGATTTTGATTACTCAATGATTATCTAATCATTGGTGTTACATAATCTCATGCAAGAAAGTTCTAACAATGAGTAAGATGAGCATCATGCTCATCATGCTTACTGTGATCACTTTTGATTCAAACAATCAGAGCAATCACTTTAAAACTCTGATTACTCAATGATTATTTAATCATTGCTTTTATCTAATTATGCAAAAGAGTTTTAACATTATTCAAGAAATGAATATTTGTAGTTGAAGAAATTAATCTTGACATTGAATTAAATAAT
>JAABUH010003548.1_pt1 | contig 13282 bp, 13 predicted proteins | sample 5559121 | NCBI WGS metagenome assembly JAABUH01 (sample SAMN10711871, study PRJNA513364) | rock metagenome | isolation source: Antarctica rocks | place: Antarctica: Victoria Land, Battleship Promontory nord | collected 2015-12-28 | reverse complement strand
TGAGTAAACCGCCATATTACACACTAATCTTGTCAACTGCTCCGACTGCTACTCTCAATCTTTCCCATTGCTTTCGATGTATTGGCTTGTTACCTGTGTCTCTCGCAGTATCAAGAAAACTTCATCATACTGTCATTTGACAGAGCAATGTTAGACATAGACGGCTTGATACAAGGTACCGAGAGAGGAGATGCGAATAGATGCAGGTCATGATGGCTTCTGAGATCGCCAGTAGAGCCTACCTTACATAATACTCTGCTCTAGAGAACGGGAACCAAAAGGCGGAAGGATGGAAGGTTGAGCCGAACCGTTCCGTTCCAGGGTTGCCATCACTCCATCCGGATGTCATCAAAAAGACAGAAACAACTGTCGCTCCTCGCCACTTGTCAGGACGGCCACCGTGCAGAGCTGGACGCCTCAAGATTACGGCATAATCCACTTGGTGTGTACAGATGAGTCAACTTGGCTGAGATTCTTCATCGTTGATTTGGTCGCATGGAACATACATGGTGGTGTGAACCAAATCCCAGCTGCCGGTATTCGCGACTTCAGTTGCCTGCATCCGGAGAGGAGACTTTTGTCAGATTCAGCAGTATGCGGAAATATTGACCGATGCTAACGGTGGGGAGCGAGACTGTGTTGCAGTCACTACTGGACTCTGGTCGTGCATCAAGACGGGACGGTAAGGTAGTGTGTGTCGATCTCCTGCGACTAAAGATGTTCTGCCGGGCTAGATGTCTAAGTGTTCCCCGGGGAATGCTCCAAATATAAGGCTTGACTTCAAAACCTCAAGTCTTCCATGATGTCTTTTCCGTGTCTACCATGTTCCAACTCTACAAAAAATCCTATCAATTTGCCGTAGCGATGGACGCTGCTCAGGCTGAAAATCGCACCAACGGACTGCGCGTCTTTCAGATTATTCTGATAATTCTTCCAACGATAGCCATAATCCTACGTTCTGGTCTCGGGCCCTCGCATTCAGGGGAAAGGTTCGAAGATTCTGGTGGGACGACTGGACAGCCTTGTTGGCTTTGGTGCGCCATTTCCTCCCCAAAGTCGTGCCGGAATATTGATCTTCTGCAGCCCTTCAGCATCAGCTCCAATGCCCTACTCCTGTACTACATAAGCCTTGGGTTGGGAGAACACCTTGATGCCATTCCTCCGAAGAAAAGAGTCCAAGGTCACAAGGTCCTTTATGCTTTCTTCTTTACGTTCGATACGGGTATATCACTTGCCAAAACATCAGCCCTCTTCTTTTATGCCCGGGTCTTTACCACTCTCGATTCTAGGTTTCGCTTGGCGCTTTGGGTGATCCATGGGTTTGTGTTGGCCTGGCTCATTGCATTACTCCTCTCCACCGTATTTCTCTGTATACCGGTTCAGAAGGAATGGCTGAAAAGCCTTCCAGGCCACTGCCAAAACAATGAGGTAGTCAACTTAGGCACAGCAATTGCCAGCGTGGTCATAGATGTCATGATCTTACTTTTGCCAATGCCAATGCTCTGGAAATTACAAGCCCAGTTGACTCGGAAGATCTTCATTTTTGGGGTATTTATCTGCGCGTATGGGTATGGCACAGCTCAAGTTTAGCGTATAGAAGTACGTTGGCTGACTACTGGTAGCGTGATCGTAATTTCTCTAGGGCGTATGATAGCTGCGAGTCGACTGAGCGAAACGGAACTGCTTGATGTCACATGTTCGTATAGCACCCTCTATCTTCCATTTTGGAGTTGTGCTGAATCTAAAACCTCTTTCCAGATAACTTCGTTACCCCCCTCTACTGGCAGGGAGCCGAGGCACCCATCTCAATCGTTTGCATATGTCTGCCCAGCGTGTTCTTTCTCGTCAGACGCGGTGCAAGGGATGGAGTCTACTCACTATTCACCACGCCCAGTGCTGCGCCGCAGGCAAGATTACGAAGACAAGACCCTTCCGCTACGAACAGCGATTTTCCTCCCGGCAGCCCCTCAATCAAATTGGATACGCTCGCGGAGTCTACCTCTTGGGTCTCAAGGGGGTGGCGAGGCATAGGCCTAGTTCATCCGCTAGATGATATTGACTATAAAATTATCGCTCGCACTGGACTGTGTGAGGGGGAAAGGGTTAATGTTTTGTATTTCGACGATTGCGGAGTAACACGCGAAACTCGCACAAAGCTGCTTGGTGCAGCTGTCAAATGTAACGGCGATAAAGAAAATCACGATTCAAAAGAAATATACGTCATCTTCTCATCGACGAAATGTTCCTGGCGGCTTTCTCTGCTGGAGGCTTGACGATACTCATCGTAAACTGCATGGGAATGATGAAGGCCGCGCTAGCTACTCGACTAAAGTACTGCCCTGTTGTCGACCACCAATATCGCGCGCAAATGGACTTCTAGAGAAATGATCAGAACACCGCTTTACGGATTTCAACACCGATAGCTACAGTCCTAGTCGATGAGGGGTCGGTGACCTTAGCAGTGCGCTTAGTAGACCGGTGGGTGTGTCTGGGTGCGGGACCGATGCCATGGATTGGAACTTGGAAAGAGCGGGAGATCAGAGCTGGGTTCTGAATGTCTGTGCTAGTCTGCTACAGAGGATGCTTCCTGAGCGCTCGGGCTACAATCCGCTGATTTAGGTGGCCGTGTAGCTGGAAGAAAGGCGAGGAGGTGATTCTCACCGCGTGGTGTCCGAAGTATGAGAAAGAAGCCTGTAGAAGTCGAGACGAGTTGTCGGGGGAATCGCATCACGAGTCGATGTTCGGGGGTAAGAGCAGGTCTAGATGGCAGCTTTGATTCCGACCCTTGCTCGCCCTCTGGCATTTATTTGAAAAACGAATATGGGAAGAAGCTCAGCTTTGCCTTGAGCTCTTTGCAGGGGGCGATGGATGGGTACGAAGATGTTTTTAGCAATGCAATCCCATACATTAATGATACGCAACGATGCACATGCTCATTAATCGCGAAACACAACCCCTTCATGGCAAGGAACTTCGAATTCAGCGGACAGGTTCGCAAATATCCTCAAGTACGATCTGTTAAAATGCGTGAATCGGATACTTGCAATAGTGTATCTGAAAGGTCATGCTTGATTTGCAATCAAGGGCGAGAAATGTGTGGGGACTTGGGTTGGGGAGGATTGGTTGATAAGGCATTGGAGAAGGTCACCGGTCAACGGGGATGAGATGTCTTTGGCTCTAGCTAGTCGCTCGCCATGGAGGCTAGAGATGGAGTTTTTTAAGGCGTTGGAATTGTTGCGGTTTGCTTCAGACTTCAGAGTATGTTAATATATGAGCATCCATCATAAAGCGTCAAGATTGAACAGCAGTTGCTAAGGGGATCGATTTTCTACCTACGACAAGCGAGTGGCATGTTTCTAAAAGAACGTTGCAAACAGTCCTCTACAATTTGTGACCAAATGACGCGAGGAACAATGATAGGAAAAGACCGAAATTTGAAATAACGCCTTTCCCAACTAATTGCAGTCTGAGCTCCATCAATCCCTCAAGTTCCACGATCTCGATCTCTCACCGGAAATACGACAACTTTCAAAGAAAGACTGGCAATGTAGATTCATGCAGCTACACTGGAGTATTCTGGAATGGGGGAGGACCCTCGCTCACCGATGTCCTCGAGCGTTGGCGAAATCCGGACTTTGCATTTGGACACGCGTATTTTGTTGCCTGCAGGCAGCTTGATATCACCGATATCTTCTATGACAGCTGTTAGCGGAGATATTTTTCAGTGTAGCTTTGAATGGTGGATGGACGTACCAATCCTGCGAGCGAACCGTTGTGCTTCTTCGTGTGACGTCCCGGGGACATGGTCTCGGGACCTAGGATGCCGTACAAACGCGGATCCTTTTAGGTGGACTTTGCTAATCTTGCTTTCGCGGACAACGGGCCAAGTAGACGTACGACGTGTCGCTCGAAGTCGAAGATGGATCGGAGTTCCATGTTGCAACTGATAAGCCAATAATTTTAGCCCCTGAAGTCCGCGTCGTTTGTCTGTAGCCGCTGGACTCTCGGGAAACTTTAAATGGCTTCTGATGGTCGGGAGAGACTCTGATAATAATTGCTCGTCAAGTTGATCCGTTTGCACATCCGATTGGTCTGCTAGCTCCAGTGGCGGAGGCGTTTCTGGAGATGCTGGCACAGTGGCTGGAGATTGTGGGGAAGTCGTCAGACTCGGAAGTAGAGATGTTGAATCGGCTGGTGGACCAGAGGCGTCTTGAGTCTGTTCGTGAATGGAGACATCCTGAATTTCTGATATCCTTGGAGGTTCAGGAGGTGGTGTCTCCGATTGAGCTGCCTCGACCGCCAAAAGCCTAGGAGGACTTTCCAGTGCCTTAATGGAAGGCATGAGGAACTTGTATGATTTTGGAGGAGACGTGTTTGGTCCAGAACACAGTGCTATAGCATCAGTTGCGATGACAATCTGCCCTGTGCCCCCTTGGTGGGGTGGTAGACAGACGTCCTCTTCCACATCTTCTTTAATGTCATCAAAGATGATGTCAATTGGGGTAAAAAGCACTTGACGGGAGCTGTAAGAATGCACTTGACCCACAACCTTGTTGTCAGACTGCCGAACCACCCAAGCTCCGGAATCTGCTTCAACGTCCGAGGAATTGATCCCCTGGCCGTCCGAACTCATAATGCCCCAATCAAGCGTTTTTACGGAATTCCTGCTTATGAAGCCTGGTAGATTCACCACACCACTCCGACGTCTACTTCCTCGACCGATGTAGAAGACCGAAACTCCTGATTCAACCTCGCAAGTCTCGTGACAGACGTCCCCGGCCTGATGATTGTAACTGTCTTCCTCAATGTAATCTTCTGTCATCGCGACTTGATCAGATTGATATTTGTGTCGATTCTCGCCGTTTCGACTTATTTGATCATTCAATTTACACAGAGCCCAGTCCATGTGGTACATGTATTCGCGGACGTCATCTTCCAAGCCGATAGCCCTCGCTATGGATCTTTCTAAAGGCCCTTTCTTCGGCTCAATGCTTCTCCTGAACACAGTGCCAATGGCATACGCGTGAGGCGGCTTCTTCACTTGCTCAAGTAAGCTTGTGACGTTATCGATCTTATTGTGTAGATCATCCAAAGGGAAGGCTTCGTCGCCCGCTGGAATGTCTCGGTTGCCATAGATTTGTTTCGTCTGCTGATCAATCTGGCTGTAGAGATCTCGCTTGGTCTGCTTCAGATCGTTCTCCATACTATTGAGATCCTGTCTAGAGGGTGAGGTAATCGTCACCAGATCCGTGTCATCGCCGTCGACATTGGCTGGTTCCTGAGATCGCGCAACGAAATGTTCTGACGTAAGCATGTATTTGTCGACACCGATAAGCACGTAACCGCCTAGCGTAGCCGAGGATTCCTGCGAGCACTTTAGCCCCAGAGAGGAACCCATTCTAGGCTTCGAAAAGGGTCGAAAAAAGTTGAATTTGAGCCGTTGAGACTCTGGACTCTCTCCTACATCATCGTCATCCTCCTCCGTTCCCCCACTCAGTCTCTTGACAGTACCTTGTAAAAAACGAATGGAGACAAGCTGATGGTTGGATCTTTGACATATGTCATTCAAGGAATGTCTGATGATTGATTTGGCTTTTTGCCCTGGAATGCGAGGACTCTCGATCTGGATACATGGCTCTGTACTGATACGCCTTTGACCTCGACGCACTAGAGTCGCTGCGTAAGTGCCGCCGATGCTAGGGCTTAGAACTTTATGAAGAGCAGGGAGAATGTATCGGAACCAAAGCCGAACAAGTCCAGGGTCATCTTTCGGCCTAATCGGAAAGACCCTCGTCTGTTCCAGGTCACTATTGTTTCGAGCGTCTGAAAAATCATGCGTACGTGATCGTTTCGCTGAAGGTGTGGATTCTACACCGGCCTCCGACGTCTCCAAGTACTTCCCTCCCAATCGCTGAGAGAATTCGTTCAGGAGGCGAAACAATTCGTTCATTGCTTTCTCGATGACTGGTTGTGGGAATCCGGTCAGAGTAACGGTCTCCTTTTCTGGGTTGTATGTAAGAGAAGCAGGTGGCCATACATAGTTGCCGAGCGCGCTTCGTAAATTGTTAACCCAGTCTAAGAAACCTGATCACGAGTAAGTTTATGATAGTCTGGCGCGATCAAGATTATCTACCTTGAGTTCTTCGAATGGATAAGAAATCTGCTGGTCTTGTGTCACTCAGAACAAAGGGGCGATTTGCTATCTGAAAGGAAGGAATTGAGGTGGGTAGGTTTGGAAGTAAGTTGGAATATGTTGTCCCCTGATCTGAGTTCGCCATTTCAGTGAAGTCGACACCGCCCATAGGGTCGAAGGCTCCATTCCATTCGGAGATATTGACTTGAGGGCTCATGTCGCAATCGTACAGAGGTATCAAATCGCTCGATTGCGATGCGGAGGCAGTGGGAATGAAAGACCAATCTTCTGTCGATATTGGGCCAGTCAACGAATGTGATCTTGACGTCGGATTCGTCGTGGACACTGGGCTCAGACTGCACCCGGGGAAATGTGATGGCAATTCAAGGTCCTGAGGTACCGCCGCACGATGTTTCACGCGTTTCTCGGACGGTCCTGTTGGTGATGCTGTCCTGTGCCTATGAGTAGGCTTCCATCGCTCATTCGGCAATTTCTTTGATTCCGCCATTTCAATGCAATCACACGTTTTAGCTAGAGAGTCTCTCAGTACGGCAATTAATTTTGCCTACAGAGGATATACTCACCATTGTTTGTTTGGGTGGGCCTATCCCCCTGTTCGCTTGGATGCTCCTGTCTTAGATGTGTGTGAAGGCAGGAGCCCGTGGTAAATAGCATGAAACAGCCCTCTACTAGGCAGGGAATGCCTTTGTTATCTCCAGACTGCGATTTGTCGTGCTTCCTTCGAAGATGATCCTGCACTTTGTCCTTCCGCACTTGGCCCCTGTATGGGTCTCCCGAGTTCTGGCAACAGCCACAATACCACAATTTTGCATTGGAATTATGCCTTTTCTCATGTCTCTTCAAATCTCTCTTATGATTGAAACTGCGACCACGGCATTGAGGAACCAAGCAACGGAACTTTGATTTCTCCACAAAGCCAGGCGGAACTGCGATGCGACCCGTATTGGCACCCGCTGAGTGCACCGGCTCATAAGACACCGGGGGCAAGAAAATGTCTTCGGAGCCATTTACAGAGCTCTCCTAGTATGATATCAGCTAAGCAATTTACACGCATTAATTGGGATTTGAGCGCATCGCCATTGGATTGGTCTGATAGTTGTAGAGAACTCACAGGAGTAGGGTTGGAGTCCGAAGACACATTTGGAGATGCGATTGAAGATGGGTAGCTGATATCCAGAGGCTCGATTGTAATCAGACTAGAAGACTTATCTTCCATATTCGCGAGTGATTATTGTCCAATTCACCACTTGTCAAGGAAAAGTAGATGATTGAGATGGAATGAGTTCTGTAGAAGACATGAAAAACTTGGCAGGTATATAAGAGACGGTATATATCGTGTATAGGCAGCCGGAAGCAATGATGGAACGAAGCCTCATCGGAGCCCTAGAGAGCTGGAAGAGGAAGGTGACCTGAAGCGCAGAAGAAGGTTACATCGCTTCATGCAAAGGGCGTGTACTCCCGTCAGCAATCTTTGAAAGAATGTTGCAGCATCTTGGTCCTCCATTCAACATCAGGCTGTGGGGACGCGCCGCAGCCTTCTCACACGTTAGTCCATGCATGTTTCGCACATCAAAGCCGCTATATCGTCCGAACCAATCGATGGTTTCCCGTACCACACCTTTCTAGCACATCCACCCGTCGCCCCAAATTGTCGCCCCAAGTCGTCGCTCGAGCCATCGCCCTAGAATTCGCCCTTCGAACCTTTCGTCCCTGCATGGATACTTTTTACGGTCAAGGAGAGGTAGAAACAGATGGCCAATTAAACAAATCACGACACGCAATGTCGCCAAAGAAGAGAGACTTATATATGTTTACAATCGCGAATAGGCTCAGCATGGAAGGAGCACGTTGATCTCAAGTACACGGAAAAGCTCAAGTCTCAGTTCCGTTGCTGTGAGCTTCATATATATCAGGACTCAGGTTTCAGGCGGTGAGGAAACAAACGACATCAAGCCAAAAGTGAAGACTCGAGTGCGAGACTATTCAAGGCCGTATAGTTGGATTGTTCGAGGGTTCGTCGACTTTCAGCTGAGACCCCTGGCGCTAACCCCATTTAGACGTCTTGGCGGAAACAGCGCCCTATGCGCCCTTTTTCGGGCGAACTTCTGGTACAGGAGCCTTGCGCAGGTTGCCATGACCGAAATAACCATGTGCAGAAGTTCCCTGATCACCTGCCTCCCCGGTCAAAGATTGATGGAGTATTTGGAACTTATTGTCGCTTGGACCCCGGCGTATCACATAGACATAAATAGTCTCATGCCATGATATGTTGGCTGCGCCCAAACTCGGATAAACCAGGAGTGAATCAGTCTGTAATCGTCCCTGCATTTGGACTCATATAGAGGGCTTCGCGCGCTTGGTGCAGGGGTCCCTGACGGCTGGGTTTTCAACGGCTGCCGGAAGCCCTCTTTTTGACATGTGGTTCGGATGGATTACCTATGAGACAATTCATTTGGGGACAACGCACCATTTCTATTGTTTGGCAGTAACATGATGAGCCCCTGCGCCGTTTCGGACATGATCGGGATCTGGCGCTTCAATGATGGTTCTCGAGTGAACAAAGCAGAGGATGGAAGAGTCTTGACTTGGTACTTCGGTACTGGGTTCAGACCAATGATATCTTCTAATGAAGCTTGGAAGACTGAAGACCTTTTGCAAGTGATTAGCATTTATGTGTTTACTATACATCTACCTATCTCCTCTTCCTCCGGCTCCTTCTGCCGGGACACCTTGCTCAATTCTGCTTGGAAGACCGGCGCCGCCGGCTAGCTCCAAAGTGATGCAAGGTTCCGTGTATTACTTTCTGTAAATGCACAAGAATCATGACAAACACGCTAAAATAACATCAATCATCAAGCAATTAGGCCAGATGGCGCTATTATGTATATGTGGACTCTCCTGACGCAGGCATCGGCCAGTCGTCTTCTGTGATGCTTGACCAGAAGACCCATATCATGACGACAGAAAGGAGGGTGAAGAGCGTCTCGAAAAGGGCGCCATCGATTTTGCCGTTGGTGCCGTTACATATGTGGGTACTGATTACGTATTGGAAGATCTGGCCGATGGCGAATAGTAATGCGGCTCCAAAGAGGTACACTATCTCCAGGTCAGCAAGTCATTGGACAATTTTAGAGGGAGAAGCACGGACGCATAGGTTTCTTTTCCCCGAGCACTCTCAAGACTAGTACTGTCTCGAGAAGGAAAAATCCAACCAGACAGATTAACGGCCATAGTTGGTAGAGAACGTAGAGAGCGATGTTGCGGTTGTTCGGACCAGATTTACTCGACACAAAAGTGTTCGTGTAGCTGAAGGCGGTGTCGAGAGCGATGTATCCAGTACCAACGAAGAAGGCGATGGCAGAAAGTAGTATGAGACCTAGTGATATCGGTGTCCCGTCATCGAGAAGCTGGTAGCCAATGACGCCATTCAGCAGTAAAACCCAGAGCGTTGCCACGATTGAGCCCAGATGTACCGCAGTGAAACCCTAGGTCGGTCAGCGCGCACGATAGGCACAACGAGGGTGGGAGCCATACTAGTCTGACTTTGCGGTCCAGAGGGAAACCACCCACTGTGAATATCTCACATAGCGAAACAATGATGTAGCCAAGGAGGAATAGCTGAAACTCTCTGCGCATCATTAGTAGTTGTCACACTCCTTGTCTCGGGTAGCCATACCTCCGGCCGACCGCAGCCTGCTTTCTGTTTGATCTGTAGAGGAGGAAAAGTGTGATGACGATGGCGAAACCGCAGATTAATATTGATCCTTGACTGCATTAGATGACAGCCCTTGCTCGCTCAAACTGATCACAACATACCAAGATTCGACAGATTTCGGTCATTGCTCAGACCGATTCCTTTCAGCGCGCAACCCCCAAAGCCAGCTCCATTTAATTGAGTTCCGTTTCTGCCCTGTGTAGATGATTCGCTGAAGAGCTGTAGCCTCCGTCAGCGGTGTTACCCAGAACGGGTTTCCCAAGCTCTTGAGTGCCTCGAATGGGGCCTGGAACAACGCACATTGCAGACTGGGAGGGTAGAATCTCGGCAGAAGTTCTATGCACGTCAGCGATAGTAGCCAGCGTCTTTTTATCAGCCTAACATACGTGGAAATTTCCGAATTGTGTGGAGCCCATGGTGGAAACGGTATGCGCTGCCCACTTTGACCCACAGCCCGCGCACAACAATTGTTTTCCCTCAATACGGACGCAGTCGAGTGAAAAAGGGCGTATTCAAATCTGTCTTATGGAGGCCGGGTGTCGCCCTAGAGCACCAATGGCAGGTCTTCGTGGTCAGTGCTCTGCCAGCGAACAAGTTGTTTCTAAATCAAGAATGAGTGACGCGAGATCGGCAGGGCAACCACTGCTGCCGATCTTTGAGGAAGGAGCGAGTGGCCTTTGAAGGGGCGACGGTTTTGAAGGTGACGATGAGGGAGTGCTTCGCGCTGATGGCGACGAGGTCAATGAAGGTGAAGGGGACCACCAGCCGAATTGGCGTTCTGCAGGAGAGATTGGCTGGCGGGAAGGGAAATGAAATTTGACAGAGCTTGTGGCTGGTGATGGCTTAGATAAAACGCAGAATCGCTAATCTGCGACGCTACAAAACAATCTTCTTTTTCGAGCTGAAAAGGCTCTAATTGGGTCTTGTTTGCCGATCTTCTCTACATACACACTGTGTCTTCTATGTCGTCTGTTCGAGAAGTGGCAATAGGAACAGCTGCATGGCCCCAGCAGAAGCGGGTCGCAAGAGCTTGAGGCAACCTACGGCCCGAGCATGAAGCATACATGATCTAGCGTCGTCAAATCTTTTCGTCCGATTGTTTGGTCGCGTATCTTTGAAACAGTGGTCTCTTCAAGAGCTACTCACCCAAGTGAGGGATCCGGTAATAACATTCGCCATATAAGGAATTAAGGATGTATCAACAGATGATGAACCATGGGCACCTTCAATACTTACAACCTACTAGAGGCTACTGTGAGTGTAAGGTCTTCATTGGAGGACAGCCCTCCTTTCTAGAGTCTGTCACAAACAGACAAGCACTGGGGATCAAGAGGACATGTCTTCAACATATCCTCTCAGTCATTCGCTAATTGCACGCTAGAATTGAAGACACGTGGAGGAAAGAATAAAGAAACAATGACTATTCTATCATGTTTGAGGTGACAACTGCAGTGAACCGAGACTTTGATACTAAAGCCAGATAATTGTTTCAACTCCTATGACAGCAATCTCGAGAGAACGAATCACTGCCTGCCGGGGCCGTCTCTTGAGGATGAGACCTCACGTGATCAGGCCAAACGAAGTGCTTGGCCTTACCTAAGCATCTTAAGGACAAGCGACTGCACTTACGCAGGACCAGCTGCAGTCTACAGAGTTGCCGACCACCAAGCGTTTGCGCCCTCCCATATGCCCGGTCAAGCCATGCTCTGTCAAGGCCCCACTGCTTCCACTATTGCCTGGTTCCCCTACCGGAAATCCCTCTGTAGAGGCAGATGCACCGCCAGCGGATGGATTTAGCCCTGGTCCCGTCCTTTGTTTGAGGCGCATCAGGTGACAGCCCAGGTGGATAGTCTTGTGTCGTTTGCTTGAGTTGTATCAGGCGATAGGATAGCCCATATTTAGCCTGTGAGAAACGTGGTCCCAACTCATCAATATCTGATATCTGCCCACACCCCCTCACCCACCGTCCCCCATGCATGGCTAGTGCTCAACTTGAATGCCGCGAAGAATGAATTGATTTGGTGGTAAATTGCAGGCATCAGGTTCCGATGCGTCTTCTTCGAATAACTAATCATAATAAAATAAGGCGAGTGGGATGTAAAAGTATGCGCCCGTGGGAAACGTTGTAGTGGACCCTACCTGAGCGGAGCCGAGTGGACCGTGACTGCTGACTAAGGCGACCTAATGGAGCATAGTCAGTCTCCTCCTGTCAGCTAATCGCCAGACGGGCACGGACCGGACGACTGAACGAGACATCCGACAGAGTCTCGTGCCTGACGCTGCAGACCACTCTACACACTTTGCACTCCCCGCACGCCCACTCCGCCAAAAGACTGTTCTGCCACTAACCAGCCAATGTGTGATCCACTCTCACCGTGACCCAGGCTCACAGGTCCCCTTCCCACAGCGTGTCCCGTACCCTTCCACCTGCGGCTGCTGATCCATTCCACAATATCCCCACACCCCCATACAATACCCTTATTTCGACTTTTCTGTTTAGATCGATCATTCGGGCTGCTCACCGGTCAGCCCACGCACCACCGGCACCATTCCTTCCTCAAAGCCTCACGGTTTGCCTATACCGCTCCGCACCCTCGCATCTCCCTCTCAGCCCAGAGACGACCACTCGACCGCGTTGCTGGATGAGAAACGGGCTAGCCGGCATTCCTCCGACTCTGCTGGTTCAGACTTTTCACTCTGGAGTGACACTGGTGACCTCGCCGAACAGCTCGCCGACGAGGAGGATCCCTTGCGAATACAGATCAGGGATTCGGCAGAAGGGGGATCCTCTGAGTCGAAACCGCTCCACCGCCCACCAAAGCACGTTCATTACACCCAGCATAGCCATTTAGAGCACAAGACCACCAACCCTGGACTCAGTAAAGAGGCTATTGAGATACCGAATCCTCCGGCGAGGCAGATCGGACGCATAGAGAAAGTCCTCGCCATCATCATGACGGGCGACCGGCAGAGGGCCCAGCTGCATGGGCTGACGGGGAAGCCATTGTTGTATGCACAATTCAACGGCTGATAATCAGGGGCAATGTGTTGACTGGCCGCAGGTATTTTACCAGCGTGTTCGTGTCGTTAGGAGTCTTTCTATTTGGTTATGATCAGGGGGTGATGTCCGGGATAATCACGTAAGACAGGCCAGCGACTTCTCTGAGTAGACTATGCTGACCGGATTGGATGATGTTCAGAGGTTCGTATTTCAAAGACTACTTTAACCAGCCTACCCGTGCCGAGATCGGGACCATGGTTGCTATCCTCGAAGTTGGAGCGTTCGTTGCATCGTTATCCGTTGGCAGAATAGGAGATATACTGGGGAGACGAAAAACTATACTGTTCGGATCGATGATCTTTTTCGTTGGTGGAGCTTTTCAGACATTCGCCAACGGCATGCCCATGATGAT
>JAABUH010003547.1_pt1 | contig 13284 bp, 13 predicted proteins | sample 5559121 | NCBI WGS metagenome assembly JAABUH01 (sample SAMN10711871, study PRJNA513364) | rock metagenome | isolation source: Antarctica rocks | place: Antarctica: Victoria Land, Battleship Promontory nord | collected 2015-12-28 | reverse complement strand
AGTGACACGCTGACCAGTGACCAGGCATCCAATGATGCAGGACTCTCAAGGCATGTCATTGCTCGCATGAACGAGGAACAGGGTCTGGAGCATCTTCCTTATCTCTCATCACTAGTAACATGAAGGATAGGCCGAAGATGTTGTCCGCCAGCAGCTTCCCTTAGGCCCAAAATGACACGTCCCAATTTAGAATTGTAGATTATACAGTTAAAAGTATGATTATACCCTTGGCAGGCATCAAAAAGTGGGCACTCTGGTAAATCTATCTCTACCTCTGATAGCCTTTGGCGCTTCTTTTCAAGTAGGTGTCGAGGCGGCGCTTGTTCGCCATGAGGGCTAGGATGACTAGAGTTAACTAGCTTTGTAGCTTCGCGAGTTACTATCCCTTTCCTTGTGTACGGGAGGTACACGCTAACGGGAGATGCACGCATGGGTGGTGATAAGTCAGCCCACGAGGGTTGGTAAAAAAAAGAGGTGGCCACGCAAAGATTAAATATTATGAATTCGCACCAATTTTGGGCCTAATTTTCCCCTGAAGATTCGTAGATCTAGCGCGGAGTCTATGGAAGCTGCGTGAGAAATCCGAAGATATTAGATGTGGTGGGTAATCAGCTATGAATTTCTAAAAATTAGGGATCTTGATGGTTTGGTCGTCGATCATTGATTTTGCTTGGCCACCTCTTTTTTTACCAACCCTCGCCAGGTTTGCTAAGATTTGCTAAGCTGTTCCAAGTTTGGCCTGATAGAGTTGACCAATTATCACCCCTACGTCGATCTCCCCTTAGCGTGTACCTCCCGTACACAAGGAAAGGGATAGGAAAACTGGGGTCTGACGATTTGGCTGTAATGGGGCTGTTGCGTCTTAGTGTTTTACCTTCCCTCAATAAACGCATATCTCATAAAACCAAACCTATTTGTGCGTACACATAGACGATGGTCCCCTTACAAGATAATTGTCGATACTTGTCTCGGCCTCGGCGGTTGGCTCCATGGTCTTGAAGTCCTTTGGAATCTCTACTCATCTTTATTTTAAGCCTCGACTTCCTTTTTGCAAGTTTAATTGCCTCGCGACGTTCAGAGGTTTGCATCGTGATGACAGAAATTGATGGAGTTGAGGAGGCCAGTTGGCCTGTTAAGTAAATAGAAAACACGCTAATGTAGTGCCCCCTGAACTGATCCGTTCAAGTCACGGTGGTCACCTCGGCTGGGTGAGACTGAGCCGTGGGTGACGCATCTCCCCAGGGACCAAACCGCATCCTGCATTTCCTCCATCCCCACCATCGATGCGAGAATCGTCAAATTCTAAACGATGACACTATCGAAGGCAGTGCTACCATGCCGCAGTGCCTGATGGCGCGGTGCCAGTCAGCTCGGCCTCTAGTATATAGAGGCAGCGCGCCTCCTCCCGTCATGCTCTCCTCACCTGCCCTTATCTGCCGCATTTTTCACGCAGACGCTGCGCAATAGGCCGCAAGCGCAGGACCCCGGCCGACCGAGCCAAGCAGGCTCGCGGGAACGGTCACGACGACAAGAGACTTTTGCCGACGACGCCGAGATCCTCAAGCCTAGACAGATAGCAGCGAGGACGCGCACAGGGAGGCATTGGAGATAAGTTTCAGAACATTGTCCCCACGGCTTTGAAGGATCGTGCTCACGCTTCGTTTTCTTCTGCCCAATAGGTTATCCAGGCCCAATGAAAAGGCCTACCCTTACGACATGCGGACTGCAAAGCGCTCTGTCAAAGGGAAGACCGGTGACGAACCGATAACGCACACGATCGACAGCCTCTGGCGAAGGTTTACCGCGGCATAGGCACGGAAGGCCCTCAACCCCGTCTCTCACAGGATTAAAAAGTCGGCCAAGAATGTACGTACTGCTCTTATCCTTTTGCTATTTAATCCCATAAATTCCTAGTATACTGACCATGGTAGTCCGTTTATAGGTCACTCCAGAAGAAATACGACCTTCCAACCGAGAAACTTGAGTAGCACTCGCAAGGATTAATGCGATTATCAGCACGAGAGGTACAGAGTCTAGATGGGCGGGGCGAATGTGCTCTTCGGCTGTACGATCGGGCAGAGGGTTTTGCTATAGAGTGAGTCGAAGAATCCTCCTTGAGGGCAGTTCCTAGGAGATCGCTCCGTGAAGCGCGTTGACCTCCTACGTAGGATGTGACCTTGACGATTCCTTAAAGGAAGGATAGCACGGCGGAGATTGTTATAGGAATCTTCTGGCAGCATGCAAAGGGCACGGCGCAAAAGTTCGTCCTCTCACTAAAATGAAGTTGAGAAGAATTGCTGTTAATAATTTGAAATAGGCCTAAGCATACAATACATGAAAAACCAGACGTGCTGTGGTGTATTCCTGTACTCTACATTCTGGCCTTTACAGCACAGTGGAAGAGATTCTCGATCTTGAAAAGCCGGTGGCATATCGAATGGGAAGACGCTGTGCTTGACCTGCCCGTCTCAGGAATGTCTCTTCAAGGCCCGAACGATACAATCCAAAGCTCTAGCTCATATGACCGGCAGATGTTGGATTTGGGCCATCATGCGGGATAGATATATCCGTACATGATACGCGGCGAGAGGTACTTGTCGAAGTCCATTGAATCTTATTCGAACTGGAACGCCGTCCAGATTTCGTCGCCCTCGACGAAGAGATTGAGATGTTAACCCGGAAGATTCAACCGTGTGGCGATACAGACGACACGCAGCCTCATCCAGCCCGTCGACGAGACCTTTATGAAAGGCGCCGTCAGATGCCCTTCATGACTTGGTAGCATGTATGGATGCCGGATGATCTATCGCCGAAGGAAGGTCTTTACCCATTTAGAGATTGGTCTATGGAAATGAAAAGGTCCGTGTCACCATCTATATCGGTGTTATCAGGAGCATCTTACGGACGAACATGGCTTCCCTCAGCTGTGCTTACGATGCGTTCTATGGGTCATCAGCTCTACCAAAATTGCCAAAGCCACCTCGACATGCCTGAAACCCTTCCTCCCCGATGTGACCTTCTCATCTTCCGCTGGGCGCCCTTGTCCGCCGAATGCTACCCGTTTTGTCTCCGCCATTCGAAGTTGTCTGCATCTCAGCGACTCTACTAATTTTTCAATCGATCTCGCGGGCAGGAACACGTCCAGAGCCATATTCGGGCCCTCGACGCTGCCAAAGCGACAAATTGCCCGCACCCACAGTGCATCCTATCTTTTGACTCCGTTCAGGATCTCGAACACCACCTGTAGGATATTCACTGCATCACTATGGCCAAAGATTTGAATAGGTACCGCTCAGAGCTGGCGTCCGAAGTTAACAACGTCCGAGTGACAAGATCTCGTCGCGCAAACCGGCTGAGCCCTCAAGCTGACGATAGCAAACCTCAAACCTCAAGCGCCGCCTCCTGGAATGAAGCTGACTGAAGAGCTTTGCACTTTGGATGGAGAGATGAAATACACATTTATTACACTCGCATCCTCCGAAAAGTACCAGGTCGAGAGATCGAAAAGCGTCTGATGAATGGACAGCATTCTGATCCAGCACAAGAAGATTCCTCATCCACGGATCCATTCGCCTGGTTCCCTCAAGACAACAACCATGAGAAGCCCTGTATGTCGGAAAGTACCTCTTCGACACCCTGTTTCACCCCAGATGAGAGGGCGACCGTAGTCGAAAAACCCCGAGACGTCCGTAAGGGCCACTTCATCCGCCTTGTATCGATCCTTGCCCTCTCGAGATGTCGGACGCCATGCAGTCGTGTCCTCGGCCAAATAACATTATTCTACAGTCTGACGATCTGACCGACGCCGTCCCTCGAACAGCGCTCTGCCCGGTCTGTCGTACAGAGGTGGACGCAGGCTTCCTCGAGCGATATAAAAGCAGATATCACAGATTACGTTCGGGAAAACTTACGACCGCCAAAATGCTGACAGGAGCCGAACCTGCGTTGCCTACAGCAAGCGCATGTCATCGGCGTAACGACCACTGGCCTTGCGAAGAAGCTGGTGAGGTGCTCGAAGCTCACACCATCACCGCATTGCTTTCTCATATTGAGCACTCGATATTGATCGGACACCATCAGCAACTCAGACCGCAGACTCAGAATCACGAGCTGCAACATAAAAATCCACACGGCGAGAAATACTTTCCGGACGTGTCCCTCTTTAAGAGATTGGTCCAACCTAAAGGGGACTAGGGTATCCCAATTCTCTTGAGCGTTCTAGGGATACAGCGGCGTATGCGCACATCGATAGCACAGCTTATCGGGAATACTCTCTATCCGAAACTCTAGGACTATCCATCGATGACTGGCTATCCCGAAGTTTTTGGGTTTGGAAAGCGGTTATTCTGGCTCGATCGTCAGGAACCTGAGGCGGGCGCCGATCCGAATCGGGTGATGACCGCAATATCGTCACTCTGGTATCTACCTTGACGGACTAGATGAGAGACTAACGCCGCGGTCATATTGACCTTAAGGTCGTCATAAGCGATTAAGACGCAGAAGATTTGGAGAAAGAACCATTGGACACTGACGATGGCGACCATACGAAGCCATCAACCCCCCAAAAGACGGCCTTGCTGAGGGCTTTACGGATTGCCACCGTCGACAATTTCTAGGCATCTTTGTCAGGTTGCATCCTTTTTGAGCAGAATGCTAAATTATTGCAGGGCGAAGAAGAGGCCAAGGTGGTCGTCGTTGTCGCGGAACAGCTGCGGCTTGCCGAAAATGTTAAACCGAATCAACATACTCCTGAGGTGCGCCAAACTCGCTTAATGTTTTTGATCGGACTCAACTGAGTTGCAGACAATTGTACCCGTCATTGATGTACATCAAACATTCCCATTTGCCCATCCATGCTCGAAAGTGCCATGTGTTGGCAACATGGCGGCACAATGACGGGATCTTCGTCGAAGTCGATTTCACCAGACGTGAATTGTAGGATATAATCCACTATGACGCCTTTGACAGTTTCGGGAGCACAGATTTGACAGTACTCCGTGGGAGGACAATTTTCACCGCGTACCGATAGACACTGATGGCCGCGGCTGGCCGTTTCTCCATATCTCTCTGAGTATGGAAGAATATTACAGGGCACGGCGCAAGGCATTTGACAGCGGCTACTGTGTGGGCATGACTATGAGCAACCTCGAGCGCACGGTGCACAGGGGTCTTGGCATTTCTTGTGGCACTTCGCAGGGTGCGTCACATAGCGGACAAAACTCTTCGCCGTGACACGGACGCGTGCATTGATGGGCGCAGTTGTTGCAGGGCCGGCCACATTAACTTTGACAAGCGCCATGGTTACGCTCGACGTTTTGGTGGTCTGTCCTAACATCGCAGGACCTCTCCACAAGTGGCGCTGTAATGGAAATCCCTCGCCGTCACGTCCACACAGCACGGAGCTTTGATCGCGTGCTCGCACCCCGGGAAATCTCGTTCGACTTGTTTATCGCAGCGGATCTTCGAGAGGTCCTGTGCCTTATAACATTCGCATGTGGCCACAGCAAAGGGTAACATCGGCGACTTTGACGTGACATGTTTGCTCGTATCATCGGCCACATAGCTGTGGATATGAATGATTACAGCCAGCTTTGAGCCTTCGGCAGGGTTCGAGGCAGATGACGGCACTGCGCAAAGGCTCCGAGTGGCATTTGTTGATGCAGGACTGCCCGCAGGAAAGCCGTCAACTGTACTCTTTATTGCAGCCTCCCTCGGGCACGAGTCGGGAGAAATCATCAGGGATCAACACTTCCATCGCAGTCTCTGGATGTCTCGGGTAGCGAAGTGGTAGAGTCTATCAGATGTTCTTATGTGCCGTCAGGATCGCCAACACTTCCGCCCACATGGGTACCTGCCACGAGATCTGAGAATTGCCTATTGATCTTTATGAGCTGCCCCCAAGCTCTTCCGCTAAGGCCCATAAGCCGCTGCCAGAACCACTCTCGACGGAGAACGTGAAGAAATATCCCCTGTGTCGGGGTCTCTTCGTGATATCAACCAGTACAATCGCATAGTTCGCCAAGGCCTAATCGAGGAAGCTACCAAGAAATCAATTTCCTGGGCCAATCAACGCATATTCCGCTTGAGCAACGCTTGTACAAGGAAGAAAAGCGGCTCCAATGAAGCTTCGATGCAGGAGAAATCTTCTGTCAACAAAGAGTCAACCGGCAGCAAACGATATCATATTGGTAAAGTCGGTGGCACATCAGATCGACACGATGTGGAGACATCCTGTCTTAAAAGTTCAATACAAACCCGCCATATTGAAAGTCGAGATTTCCAAGTTTTTGAAACAAGTGCAGCCCTTCGGCCGCATCATCGATACGATTCATTTGCTATCTATCCGTTGTGATTTGGCGGTGTTATCTGACTTTTTCATCCTTCGTCAAAAGCGCCAGGGACTCGCCAACTAGCACACCTGAATCAAAGCAGAGCTTCACCTCAACTTCTCCAAAGATCGACAGACTTGTGAAGGTCTCATCACATTCGAGCCTTGAAAGCTCCAAGATGTTGCTCGCAGAGGCAAAGCACCAGGTGGCTTTGGAACAGACGACGTGCGAACGGTACCCGAGCCAAACTCGAGGCAGGCTCAGAGGTTTCGGACGTCAGAGGATGCTTAAAGACACGGCTTCCTCGGTCGACAATGAGGAGAAACAACAGGTGTACGCGGCTATGCTGTGTAAATAGTCACCTTTCATAGCGGGGAATGCGGTATGCTGACGGAGACGTCGGTATGCCCCATAATGCGATGCTCCGGTAAGAGGAGGAAGTCATTAACTTTGGTCAGTGATTATCACATCAAAGTCGATTTCTAACTTCGGGCCTATTCAAGTCCTGGATTCAGACTTTATCTGCAGAGTTTTCTCTCACGTTTTGATGCAAGTTAAAGACAATACTCTATGCCCAGTGCGCTCGAGACCAACTCTCTTTTAGCCTTTTCGCTCCGGGCCAAATTGACCAAAGTGAATACTTCCACCAGCGACTTCCTTTCCTATATCCCACATCTCTTTAGCCCTTGCAGCTTGTGCTCAAGATCCGGATACGCTCCTCCACCTCTTTCTGTTCCCCATAGCGCTTTTGATTAGAATTAGGCCGTTGTTCGTTATAGGACGAGTATGTAGATTCTTGGTTGGTGAGGTGTCCTTTGGGAACATTAGCATCCGACTGGGGTGGGAGTTCTGGTAAGTACTTTCATGTTTCACGATATTGAGAAAGCGTTGGAATACATTTGCGAGCGCGCTTAGATATCTCTTAACTAATTGCGACTCCTGCTAGGTGCCCCCAACATTCTCCACTGGAAGGTTTCTGGATAGATCAGGGCCATCGGTTATTTCACATCCTCTCACACCTTCTACGCTTACTACTGCCATATCCTCTACCTCTCCACATCTTCTACTTGCGCCATATCTTCCCCCCTTTGCCATGCCACCTCCGCCAACTACACCTTCAACTACAGTCGATCCTCTCTCTATAACCCTCCCTGTATCGTCCTCCCCTTTACTTTCATGTGGTGAGACCTACGCCACCACAGCCAGTCCTTGGACGACTGTCGTTCTACGCTCGATGTCTCCTTCGATTAATGACCGCACCTCTGAATTTTGCTCCGCGAAAGAGATAACACACAAAAATAACTCACGGATATTTTGACCTACATATAAATCTCCAGGGGAATTCAGATCCCGCATGCTTGCTAGGAGCTCATTTCCTCGAAGTCTCGTGTAATTAATATATGATGCTAACAATTGTGACGTTGCGCCCAATCAGCCCATGAGTGGTGGCTGCGTACATGTTCAACGCGGAGCATACTGCTAGGCGGCGCTGAAGATTAATCCTTAGCTTACATACGTTATTTGTTGGCCGGCATATAGCCGTTGAGCCTAAAGTGCATATTATCACTGGCTCTGTGTCTTCGTAGTAATGTGGAATATAAGTGAGAACAATGACTCTATTCTCTATTCTTCGCTCTCTGACAGGCCTGAAAACAAATATTTATGGAAATCTGAATTAATCCAATCCTCATAATCTTTCTTTGCTCTATTCTCGTTCCCGCTCTCTTCATCTTTATACTCCCATTCCGGCCCGCATAGGGGGTCTAAGATTGCTCTTAGCTTCTCCTCTTTTGCTTTACATCTTACGGGAAATGTCCACTCGTTTCGGGACAGTCCCCAACCCACAGTCCCATTTGGATTATTAATCATCCCTAGCCACACCACCATCCGCTTGCCTTAGGACCTCAGAGGTGCTAAGCCATAAAAGTGGCTTTCTACTTACATAAAAGCTGGTGCGTAGTACGTCTAAGTATAAAACCGCGTATTTTTACTAGAAATACCTTAATATAAGGCCTAAACCAAACCAAAAGGGCTATGGAGTGTTCGGTTCAATACCTGAAACATCCCTATAATAACATATATAACACATATAAGTGTTACACTTGACTACCGACGTATTTTTTCGACTTTTTTTTCTACGATAGCCTTATTCCTAAAGATTATTCTCGGCGCGAGATCTCTCGATTTTACCGGGGGTTTCTATTAGTAATTTTAGAGAATTCGTAGTTCTAAAAAAGTTCGTATAGGGGTTTCTATTTTTTTTACTATAGAAATCGCGAAACCCGTTAATAAAAATAACGTTTCGGTCGTAAATTTACTTTACGCGTTATAAACCTACTACGCGTACGAAATTTCGGGCGGAAAAGTCTTAATTAAGTAGGAGTATCGATTCCCTAGCCCCGAGCGTCGAAAAATCGAAGAATTTCGATCGTTAAATAGTAGTTTCTCGACTTCGAAATCTCGTCGTAAAAAAAGTTAGTAATTATCTAACTATAATCTAGAGTTCTACGCTTAGACGTGCTATAGGTAAGGTATTAAGTTAGCCACCTCTTAGCAGCTAGCCCGATAGGGCTAGCTATAGCACGTCTAAGGTACTAAGGCAACTATCCGGAGATTTGTAGGGCGCATAAACTTCTCTTCTCCACTACGTATACTACGTATACCCGATTTATATTATAACTACGGGGATTAGGTCCGAATAGATAGCTCTATAAACCGCGTATCTATATATAGTATTATAATATATAGATGTAGTGTAGGTATAGTGCGTGGAGTATAGTAGGGTGCGTGCTTAGCCCTACATCTTAGCGAGTCTTAGTATATCTATACGGAGCAATTATAGTGGAGGCATAGTGTTAATTCTTCTACTCGGCGATAGCGAGGTCGTACGATAGTAATATTATAGATATATATATACTTAATAGCTCCGGAGGGTCGCCTAGCTAAGGAGAAGCTCCGAGCTAAGGTGTGTAGCTATTCGAGCGCTATATATAGAGCACTAAGGGCCAAAATTTCCTACTCAGGTATATAGGCTATATAGTTAATTTAGAACCGGAAAAATTAACCGGAAAAACTCTAAAACCTCTTAATTGATTGATTGTTTCATACTCTACTATCTAGCTATCTAGTAGCTAATGAAGGCGTTCTATACTTTAGATATGCAAAGGAAACCTTATTAGGTGAAAACCTTTACTGCCCCGCTGTTTTTGCTCTTATGCGTCATCAGTAGCACCACGTCACGCTTCTATCGCACAATTCCTATCGCTATATCTTCTTCCCGATTTGCTTCTATTACCCCAAACAGTTGCTCTTTCGCCAGAGAGAATTGGCCTAGTATCCCACGCCGTATCACCCACTAGGTCACGGCCTTTAGGCCCCGCGACGTTAATAGGATCGTTGTAGAGTCGCTGGTGCCTGCCTCCCGGAGCATAGCCTGTCTACCTTATGTGTGGTCCGGGCAAAACATAATAATATGCTTTACGTCTTGCTTCCTCCACCCACACGGGCAGCCTGCTGTTACTATTCCAGGGACCTTGCGTGTATAGAGGAAGTCAGCAAGGCCGATCTTTCCGGTTCGCAATTAGGTTGCCACCGAGCTTGCAGCCTTCGCCAGCCCTTTATGGAGACCTCGTCTTCCTAGCTCGCCTTGCTGTGCCGGGGACCTCATTGTCTCCGGGATCCTATCCTAGTATTTCTCCCACCGTTCCTTCCACCTCTTCTCACTCCACCTCTCTATTTAGGCGCCTGTCATCGCCTTCGCCGCCTTGGCCTAGGCCGGCGTTCGGATAGGTGGCAGAGGAGGGGTTAGAGAGTCTATATCGCTTTATCCTAGGGCGTGGAGAGACCACGCCTTCTTTTCGTCAGCCGGTGTGTTCCGTAACGCTGGTTTTCTTCCTCTCTTCGGCCTTAGTCTCCGCCGGATCCTCGCATTACCCTCGATCACGGCCGAGTGTGTTCCCCTTATAGCCTAAGCGCGGATTACCAGCTGGTCGAGGTGTATCTCGATTGGTGGTATTCTCGCCTCGGCCTCTAGGACCGCAACTGGGGTTGCTTTAAAGGCTCTAAGGACTGTGCGTAAACACTGGTTCTGTATTTTCTCTAGCACCTTCACCTTTATTCGGTTCGATCCTGGCGTGCCCCTAGGATCATGCCACGATCCCGCTGCGTATGTTATCGCCGGTCTAACCACCGCGCTATACACCTGCCTAGCTTTGCTGAGTGTGGCGCCCCATGTAGAACCCGCTACGACTGACAGCCCGAGTGTCTGGGTCGCCATCTTGGCCTTAGTCTTCGCGAGGTGGGGTCCCCACCTAAGTTTCCCATCGATGTGCAGGCCGAGCACACGGATAGATGTTTCTGGCTTTACCATGGCCTCTCCTAGGTCAACCACCGCTTCGAGGTTAAACCTCTTTAGTCTCCTAGTCAGATGGACTAGCTCGTACTTATGGGGTGCAAACGCTCCTCCGTGGGTTTTCGCCTAGGTGAGGCAGACCTCGTGTGCGTTCTTCAGCACCTCACAGTTGTTCTCCGTGCTTTTGCTGTACGCTATCAGATGTATATCGTCCACAAAGCCACCCACCTAGACCGGGAGCTTCAGCTTCGCGCATCCCTCGATTAATGGTGCGTTAAAGAAGAGGAAGAGCACTGGGGAGATCGGGGAGCCCTATGGGATCCCTGTCTCCGCCGCCTCGACCTCGCTCGTTTTTTAGCCCAGCGTTATTAATGTTGCTCTGTCTCTTAGGAAGCTTTCCGTCTATTTTACTATTAGTGTCGGTACCCCCTTCAACCGGAGGTTATGGAGCAACCGCCGGTGGGAGACCTTATCGAAGGCCCCCGCCACATCTAGCGAGAGTAGGCTAGCGACGAACCGTTCGCCACTGTTCCAGACTGTATATACCGCGCTAGTGATCGTCTCTATCGCGGTTTCTGTAGACCTATTGCGTCTTGCCCCTATCTGTTCGTTAGGGAGGAGCCCGTTCTCCTCTGCACAGTCGCTGAGCCTCTGGGAGACTACCGTCTCGAGGGCTTTCCCCAGCGTGCTTAGCAGTGCAATCGGGCGGTATGACTTCGGTTCTGAGTAGTCTGTCTTCTTTGGCTTCTTTAGAATAATGGTGTTTACCTTTTTAAAAGACCTGGGGTGGTAGCCCGTGCGGATGCAGGCTTGAAAGAGGTTTGTAAAGGCGCTAATCAGGCCATCTAGCACTATGCGGAGGAATCGGTTTGGGATACCGTCGATCCCCGGTGCCTTGTCTGGCTTAGGTCTCCTGATCGCCTTGCGGACCTCTTACTCTGTGATTACCTCTTCTATTAATAAGGGCTCCGGGTATATCGTCCCATCGATGTCCCTTAGGTTAGCAGCCGGGGGTGGGGGGAAGAAGGTCCTCCGTAGGACTTCCACCTTGCCCTCAAACCGGTCTGTTTTCCTCTCCCCCTCTCCAGTCTTCAGCGCTGGGAACTTGGGAAGCTGTTTCGGAAGCATGCTGCTTGCTCTTCCCCATTTCGCAATTAACTAGACGTCTGCTGCTGTGTGCACGCTTTCCCGAAAGTGGAGCGTTTTCGCCTTCTTGATGATCTTACCCTTACTCCTCTGGGCCTCTTATAAGGCCTCCTCTGTCTGCCTTGTCCTATAGGCGCTATACTCCTTATTCCGTACCTTTGCTTCCTCCGTGGCTGTCTTGCATAGTTCGTTCCAGAAAGATCTTGCTCGGGTTGACGGTTTCGCCTATGGCACGGTCTGGTCGACGATTTCGGCTATGCCCTCCTCGATATCTGCCACGTACCCGTCGATATCTTCGTAGGTTGCTAGTGGCCTCTATCCTAAAGCTTCTCCTAGCTTCTTGGCCTCCTTTATCACCTCATTGGCCTTCGCCGTTTTCCACGCTCTTCTTTTCCTCGGTACTATGTCTTCCATGTCTACCTCTATTTCCGTGACGATTGGGATATGGTCCGACCCATGTTGGAGGTCTTGGCGGGTCTGGCAGCTCTGGATCAGGTTCCGCACAATCGTTGACGTAAACACTAAGTCAATCGTGCTCTGACTCTTCCTCGCCTGCCACGTTATTGAGTTCTCTGGCAGTGTAAGTTCCATTCCGCGTTCTAGCGTCAGCTCAAGTAGGCTGTCCGCTGCTTGGTGATACGTGTGTCGTCCTTTATTATTCTAGCTGGGGTGATGGAGGTTGAAGTCTCTAAGGAGAACATGTTCTCCTGGGAGGTCCAGTTTGGGTCCCAGCACGCCTAGTGTTGATGGACTATTGGTGGAGTTGTATGAGGCCGGGCTGGGGTTGTACACATTATGCACCCATAGAGTCTGGAACTCCTGCTCCTGCCCCTCCTGGTTTTATGGCTTGATTTGCAGCTTTAGGGAGCTTAAGTCCCTAGTTATATGTTCGACTTCCCAGATCCTGGGTTGTACGATGACTTCGTCCGGCTGTCGATCCACGGCTCCTGTATGGCTAGGATATCCATTCCTTTAACCTCTTCATCCTCAAGTAGTGACGCTATCACTGTCGCCTTTTCGTGGCGTATGTTATACTGCATCATTCTCACAATACGGTTTCCTAACATATAGGCTGGTTCTGGACATCCTATATCTCTTGGGATGACTGTTCCACCCCTGGTGTTAGGGCCGTCGCGGCCGGTTTCGCGAGCACTATTGGGCGTTGCCCTTGCTCCTTTGCCAGTATTCTTAGCGGTCTACCTAGCCTCTTCCCCCCTGGGGTTAGGCCTGATGTCCCTGGTGCGCCTTTTAGAGCCGGTCCTCCTTGGTCACCGGTCGCCTTCCTCTTCCTGGCCTGGACCAGGCTCCAGTTCCCTTCGCCAGTAGTGATGGAGTTGGGGGCCATTCGAATTGGGTGTGGCCCTCTTTAATACGACCCGTACCGCTGTCTCTTATTCTACAGCCTCTGCTGCAGTTTATAGTCTTCCTTCTCTCTAACCTTATAATTCCCCAATAGAA
>JAABUH010003546.1_pt1 | contig 13285 bp, 26 predicted proteins | sample 5559121 | NCBI WGS metagenome assembly JAABUH01 (sample SAMN10711871, study PRJNA513364) | rock metagenome | isolation source: Antarctica rocks | place: Antarctica: Victoria Land, Battleship Promontory nord | collected 2015-12-28 | reverse complement strand
TAATCTCGAATCGCTGGTTCTCCCCGACTCTCAAGTCCATCCCTTTTATACACCGTCTTCCAGGCCTATCTTCGGTGATGTTCGGCGATGTTCGACGATGTTCGGCGATATTATCCGATGTTCAGCGATATTGTCCGATGTTCAGCGATATTATCCGAGCTTCAATTCACGATCGTGACATCCTTCAACAAGGACCACTGAGACAAGCAAGACCTCTGATTGAGTTTTACCTCTTTCATTGCGACTGTACATTACACCAAGACACGAATGTGGGGCGCTGTACAAGCACCTTGTGGTTAGGGAAGTGGGAAGTCGGAGAAGTGGACACGGCGAGGCGGGACGAGGGAGCTGTTGGGAATTCTTGTGGCTGGTTGCCATATGGAAGAAGAGCGGCTGCATGATTGCAGGGGCATCCCTCCCCCCAGCTGGTTTGTGATTTCAAGGCTTACGATCAGATAAGATCCACACTTTCTTGGACGGCCGATGCTCGGATTGAAACGACCCCTTGAGGACTTCTTTGGCAATGGAGAAGGTCCCGTTCCAGGAGGAGAGATAGGGCGATGAGATGGGGTCGACCGTCTTTGCTCGAACAAAGGGCTTTCAGCGTAGGGGCGTAGCATGCTTCTGGCAACCATGAAGCGTTCCACCATGCTATATCGACCGCCCTTCATCGATTCCGCCCCCTGCCATCTCCGCCTAATCTGACAATCTCCAACCGCCTCTCATACAGCTTGACGACTCTCGCCACATCGACCTGCTCAACGCCCACCATCTGAGCCGCCGCGTCAAGCACAATCTCATATGCCAAGGGAAGTATCCCGGTGATGTCATGCGCATCGTATGACTTGATCTTCTCGCCTGGCATGAGCGGCAGCATTTTGTTTTTGGTGTCGCTCGGCACTGGGGATTGCGAAATGCGGTCAACAGTAGATGAGGTATGGAAGTCTGCCCCCGGGCGCGGCGTCCTGATGTCGGCTGGAATAGAAGTGGACGGTCGAAGGGGGAATGTCGTGTCAGGAATTGGATGGCGATCGCGCAGAAGCACGGCTTCGCAGTGGTCCAGGTATTGGTCGATGTCGTTCAAGCTCATCGCGGAGAAGTCCCTACTCAGATCTTACTTATATAACACGAAAAGGATGAGGTGGACTTACTGCTTTTCAAGCTTGGCTAGACTTCCCTTGAACGCACCGCTATCGAGCCGCGTCTTGAGCTCTTGCACCCAGACATCCGCTTTCGGCAAGCCGATTGCGGGATCGGAGCTCGTCATCACAAGACTGACGCTTCGACGTCAGTTCTGAACTCCGGTTTATCAACGTGGACTGACCGAGGCTGCTCATCAAGCCCGTATGCCATTTTCATCACCATGACCCAAGCTGCAACAACGGACAGCTCAGGCAGGATCACGTCCTGGTATTTTGAAGTGCGCTCGTAGCCCTCGATTCCCACCGAGGCAGGTCCGATCCAAGAACTACCGGGGAGCTGCCAATGACGAGACCTGGATTCACGAGAGTACGTGTTGATGCTCGACTCGTTCAGGGAGATATTGACGTCCATCAGGGCAAGCAGGTGGGTGACCTGGGCGTATGTCGTGGCTTCTCACATATTAGCTCCACTAGCTTTAAGTGGCGAAGAAAGACTGACGAGTACTACCTAGAGATGAGATGACTCGCCACGCTGTGGGAGCATAATTTATCTCGGGAATCACGAGTCCGAAATGCCTCGTCAGGACTCTGGCAAACTTGCGGCAGGCATTGAAGAGGAACAGCGGTTGCGTGGCGTTCTATCAACGCGTTAGTACGGCTTCAGTATATCGTAATCTCACTATTGGACAGAGTGCTATCATGATATCCCGGTTCATATGTTTTGCCATTTCTGCCGGTAGCAGAGACGTATGACCAAAATCAATGTAAGGGATCTGGTTCTCGTTGATCGAGCTACACCGCCTAGTCAACCTATAGTCACCTGTCTTGACGCACCTCTCCACCTCGACATTCAGCACAGGCACTCTCATAACCCAAAGCGCCACAACGAAGGTCACCACCGTATCCGAAACCCTCAACCGCCGCTTCCTTCGCCAGCGAGTATCGCTGCGCTGCTCGGCCCCCGGCGTGATCTCTCGGAGGTGTTCCTCCTTGTCTGTACTGTCCTCGGACAGCTCGGCGAGTAAGTCTGAGTCGATGCCTGCTTCGTCATCGGACTTGCTCGACCCGGAGCGCGTCCTGACCGCTTCCTCGTCGGCTTTGTCGTCCTCACTCCGTGAGTCCTCGTCCACTTGCTCGGTAGGTATAAGGGAAGTTGTAGCCTGATCAGCTTGTCCTGTGACGGCTTCGGGCTCGGGTACCGGTGGTAGCGGCGAGATGGCGAGCTGGTATGCCCAGAGGTCCCGGACGATCATCTGATTCACCCATGTCAGCCTCCTACCCGCAGCACAGCCTGTGAGCGTGATTCACCTCGAAGGTTTCAGGCAGTGACCACAGCTGACGTATCGCGAGTACTTGGCATCGCAAGAGCAGCTGCATAGCTTGGACTTTCAGGTATTCCGCGTCAGCACCGTGATAGTCTAGGTCTCGGTCAGCTGAGGGAGTCCAGAGGGTATCACTTACAGTCCTGATTGACATTCCCAGCCTCTTTCCGCCTGTTCTTCCTTGGTGCCCGCTTGAGCGTCCGTTTTTGCATCGCATGGTCGGTAGCTTCGGTGACCAGGTTCTCCGAGCGAAAGTCCTGAGTGAGCATATCAACTTCTCCACCTTCGGAGATAAGGTGTTCGAGGTACCTGGAAGACGTGTCCATCTTCGCATACCGCATTGCCTGTCACGGCGTCCTTCCGCCATTTCCTCGACCCGCAGGTGGGACATGATCGAGGCATCTCGTACGAGATAGATTCTCAGAGGGCGAACTGGGAGCGCAGCATTGGACTACTTCGGACTAAACGACGGCCACTGTTGAGACAGAGATATAGTGACGGTCTATAACCTATCTGCTCCTCCACGCAAGGATCCACTTTGCATCTCGTCCTCCTTCCTGCTCGGAAATTCACTTGAACGAACTTCTCTCCCTGAACCTTCGCTTTATCCTCCTTCGACACTATGGCGAACCTTGGAGTACCCGTCAAACTCCTGCATGAGTCCTTGGGACATGTCATCACCGTCGAGCTGAAGACTGGCGAGGTGAGACCTGTGCTACCAATACGCGAGTCTTGTGTGCTGATCAGATGATGAAACGTTAGATGTATCGGGGAAAACTGATGGAGGGTACGTCTGTTTCCTTCCAAGAAGGACAGGACTGACCATTGTGATTTCCTTATCGACAACTCACAACCCGTCCTGCACGATCCAACGTCTCCTCTCCCATGACCGCACACCCCTTCGATGCATCTTAACGTTCTCGCCCGCATTGTACTCCATTCCATCCCACCCGTCAATCACGGACCCTCCCCCAGCCGAAGATTCCCTCAACATCGCCCTCCGCGAGATAACCGTAACAGCGCGGGACGGTCGAGTCTCTCAACTAGAGCAGGTCTACATCCGGGGCAGCATGGCGCGTCCTCCCTTCCCTCCTTCACCCCACCTCATCTTGTTATCCCATACTGATATCATACTGATAGAGGTATAGATCCGGTTCATCATCGTCCCTGATCTTCTGGCGAATGCACCGATGTCAGTACCTTTCCTTTTGGCGTGACTTGTGAAGGAGGGTGAGTATGAGCTGATGAGAACAGGTTCAAGCGGGTTGGACCGAACGCCATGCGTGGGAGGGGGATTGGGGCTGCTCGAGGGCGGGCAACGATCCAGAGGGGTGAGCTGCTTCGTCTTCGATCACCTTTCCGCTTGGCGAGGGAATTATGGTTGAGATAAGCTGCTGACATGTCTATCCAGCCAATGCGCGTCGTGGAACAACGAGGACGAACCAAGGTGTCCGGCGTTAGACGTATCCTCATTGTATCCTGGCCATGCAAAGCCTTTCCCCTCCTTGTCTTGTTGGGAAATTGTTGGACTCGCTCAGGATATCAAAAATCCATGACATCCTCCACTTTCTGCTTCGGCATTTTCACCACCTCCCCTCTAACGACCCCCAACATCTTCTTCGCCGTCTCATTCCCCGGTTGAAACTTCAACACCTCCCTCAGATCCGTCTCCGCTTCTCTCCATCGCTCCATCCCCCTCCGCGCCAACGCACGCTGGTAGAACGCCTTCCCATTCTTGGAGTCTTTGGACAGGATGTGCTTGCAGTCCGCCTCTGCGCGGTCGTGTAGACCGAGCGTGTTTAGGGCGACTGCGCGGTTGGAGTAGTAGACTGTCTTCTTGGGGTCGAGCGAGATGGCGCGGGTGTAATATTCCACTGCTTCCAGGTGGCGCTGTTCATTCACCATGAGGTTGCCCTGGTTATTGTCAGGATGCACCGCTGGAAGAGTGAGACTATCGACCTGAGTCTTTTCTCGCGCCCCGAGCTCCTCGGCCCACTTGTCCATACATTCCTGCCAGTTCCGGGTCTCCCGCCCGTTCTTCCGTCGCGTAACGCTGGGCTCGGCAAGCCGGCGGTACAGGGCTATTGGATGGACCCGCTCGACCTCGTCAACGTCGTTGAAATAGGATGGGTAAAGGAAGGGCGACGCCGCCGTTGCGGCTTGATGCAACAGCTGACCAGCCATCAGCTGGCAACCTCAGACAACGAGCAAGAGACTCACCTTGACGAAATGGCGGAAAGTGAGAACAATCGCAGTATTCCGCACACCCGGCTCCTCCTCCGCCCACTCCTTCGGCAAATAGCATATCCTCCCCTTATCCTTGCCATCCTTCTTCCCATTCGCATTCGCATGCGCATTCCCATTCCCATTCCCATTGACCAGTCTCCTCACCTTGCCCTTGCCCCGAGTGACCTTGACCATCTTCCCTCCCTTAACATTCCCGTTCCCACCCTTCACGCTCCCATCCTCCGAATCTTCCGGCAACTCAATCCCGTCCAGCGCGGCGGGAGAGTTGGTAAATGGTCCATACCGACTCTCGACGGCAGGATCGGACGCTCCCATTTCTTTTAGTCGCCAGCGGAGATGTTCTTCGACCGCGAGCACGTCGGTCATCTGTGGGTGTGGGAATATCTGGGGTGGTTTAGGGTGGGAATGACCGTTGGCTGTGGCTTTGGAGTTCTGGATGAACCCTTTTCCTTCCGGCAGCGCGGATAGTTCAGCTGTTGCCGGTCGCATACCATCTCGGCGAACTCGTGCTTGTGCTTCGGTCTCGACTAACCCCGTCCAGCCGATTGCCACGCTCGTCCCGATTAGATCGAACGGTAACGGTCCAACCGGCCCTTTCCGACCCTTCGCGGCCTCGCGGAAACACCCCAGACAAGTCGTCAATTGACACAAGCATAGTCCATGATCATCGTCCTCTGGTACCGTCGATTGACCATGTTGACAAGCGAGGCTATGGAAACATATGCCGTCTCTCGGGAGGACGGGGGGTAAGTTCGGCTGAGCAGGGTTAGGCGGTGGTTTCGAGGACGAAGCTTCGGAGGGTCTGGCGCCCGAGAGACGGAGTTCCAGCTCGACGCAGAGGAGGTCCAACATCTGAACTTGGAAGAGGTGATCGAGAGCCAGACCGCCGTGAACGACTCGGCGCCGGAGGAAGGTCGGCGAGGCACCGGTCAGGATCAGATGGATGAGGAGGTTCGGAACGGTATGTGTGAAGAGGTGATGGAACGCTTGAGTCCTGAGGACGATCAGCGAGACGGACGATACCTGACCGGAAGCTGAAATAGCTGAGGGAGGAACGTCGCCTCACCAGCACTGTTCCACCCAACAGTCAAATTCCCGCCTCAACACCCTTCCCATATCCTCTATGAACCCCTCCAGCTCCTCCTCCTCACACCTCGAACATCGTATATCCTCATGCACCCCACTCTCCGGCCAGATTTTCCCCGCCGGACACCTCCCAGCATCTCCATTGGCTTGCCCATTCACCAACGACTGCTGCAGGACATCCTGATGCCGCCCGACGAGCTGGAGGACGGGGAGTTGAGGTGGAGGAGCGGGTTGTCGGTAGGCAGAAGCGGCAGCCGCGACCGCCTGAGGCGAGAAGGATGAGGCGAAGTTTGAACCGATGAGCGGGTGGAGGCTGCGTGAGTGGGAGGCTAGGCGTTCGGTCAGGGCGTGCAGGGTTGCGTTGGAAGTGATTGGCGGGTTCGGCATGGACAATGCGAGTTAGGATTGAACAAGATGTGGCAGTATTGCAAGACAGGCTGGTTCGGTGAGGGAAGAGGAAGAGCGGAGACAAGTACAATAACGGTTTGACTAGGTTCTGAAGGTGATTGATGCCAAGAAGCCTGAAAAGTACGGTTCGATATGATCCCCGCTTGGAAACTTCGAATGGTGATCTTCTGGTCAGGGTCAAAATAACACGTCAGGGATTCCGACCACGCGCTCATCAAACAGCTAGTTATGACTTTCAGGTTTGCGGCTCGTAAAGGTTTCTTTCAATATAATCGCTAACTTCTTCCTCAAGAGGCAGCGAGCCGTGTCTTGCGCGTCTTCGAGATGGTCTATAACGGTGGTGAGGATCTGTATCATATCGTTAGTCTCGTCTGACATCCTTCAGACGAGGTCTCCGGCATCGTCATTGACTTTGGCACCCACACCACCCGAGCCGGCTACGCAGGTGAGGATTGTCCCCGGGTAGTTTGCCCATCCTTCTACGGCTATTCTTCCGATCCCTCATCCTCGACATCCGGGACGAACGGAGATGGCGACATATCGATGGACGGGGAAGGTACGAAAGGGTTGGGAAGGAAGTTGTTTGTCGGGGATGATGGTGTGGGCGTTTGGAGAGCTGGGATGGAGGTGGGGAACTTCATAACTGATGGGGTCGGTGCGCTTCTCCTGCATTCCTTCTATTTGGGTAGAATGGGCTGATGGTCGTAGTGACGGACCCCGAACCGGCTGCTGCGCTGTTGCATCATATCTTGCGGGAACGACTCTCGGTAGACCCGGCAGAGCACCCGTTGATGTTGACTGAGCCGGCATGGAATACCTCGAAGGCGAGGGAGATGCTGGCGGAGGTTGTGTTTGAGGGAGAGGGCGTGCCTGCGATGTATCTCGGCTCGGCCGGCGTGCTCTCAGCGTGAGTCCCTCTTTGGTTTGAGGGAGAAGGTGGAAGCTCATGCTTGGAATGGGTAGATTCGCTGCTGGCAAGCCGACGGCGCTTGTACTGGACGTTGGCTACTCAGGTAGTAGCGCTGTCCCGGTCGTCGACGGCTATGCCCTCCGAGCTGGTGAGCCCTCGAACAGCCTTGCCCTTTGAGCAGCATTGAATTGTCACAGGAACAATGCGTCAACCCCTCGGCTCCTCTCTTCTCCTATCCCAACTCCACAACCACTTCACCAACCCCGCCCCATCCCGTTCCTTCCCGCTCTCCCTCCTCCCTCGACAACTCATCTCGAAACGCGACCCTACCCCCGAACCCGGCATCCAACCCAAACCCATCCTCCGGGACGACCGAGCACCGCAGACCACCACATCCTGGCAATCGTGGGCGCAACAGGGGGTAGTCGAAGGATGGAAGGAAGCTTGTGGAGAGGTGATCAGCTATAGGGGATTCGACTTCCAGACGGCGAGAGAGCTGCCTCAGGCGTTGTACGAGTTTCCGGATGGTTATCATCAGTATTTTGGGGAGGAGCGGTATCGATTCACGGAGATGCTGTTTGATCCGAAGAATTACTTCAATCAGGTTAGTCGTCTCAGTGATCGCACCTCCGTCTGTGTCTGAATTTAGCTACTCGCTGCAAGTCGATCGAGCCACCCGCATCGCTACGAACAGTCCAATCCACACCTCAATCCCACTCGCTCAAAGACCTCGTCCCACTCTCACAGCTCGTGCACGACTCCGTAATGGCATGCGACGTCGATGTCCGCGCTGCTCTCCTCCAGAACATCGTAGTGGTCGGGAATAGTTCACTCACACGGGGACTGGTCGAACGGCTCGACCTCGAGCTAGCAGGTCTTTTGCCTAGCGTATATCCACTTCTCCCTTTCCCATTGATTGTTATGACTGATATTGCGAATAGCAAAAGATCAAGATCCATTCACCGACAATACCGTTTGAGCGGAAATACTCGGCCTGGCTCGGTGGGTCAGTACTGGCGAGTCTGGGAACGTTCCATCAGCTGTGGGTGACGAAGGATGAGTATGAGGAGCATGGAGTTGCCATCGTGCATCAGCGTGAGTGTCTCCTTCGGGCAAGCAATTTCCAGACTGATAGTCCCTCAGGATGCAAGTAAAGGTAGATCACGCCATAGCCTGAGCGGAGCAGCAAGTCGCGCATATGCCATACTCGCGGCGATAGCGATGCAGATCAATAAGGGGTAAAATACGATGGATATGGCATGCTCCCCCAAGGTCACTAAAGACAACCCTCGCCCTCAATCGCTTCCTCTTCAGAATCGCTAACTACATCCCCTACCTCCTTCCGCAAGCCGCGAACCAGGTGCCGGTGATGTTTCAGAATGTACGCTCCTGCCGGTATCTCGTAGAGGAACCGTTTCTTTTGCTCGATGTCGAAGGTGTCAGGCGGGAGCACTTCCAGCGCTTTACAGATATACCCTCTACACGAATCCGTATCAGCTGATTCTTTCCATGTGTTCTATTGACGCCGCTCAAGGAGGCGTACTGAATGGTAGCGGTCTTGATGCCTCCGTCAAGCGCGATGGCATCTGTGGTTATCCCTGCGACGAACTTCTCCAGAGCTCGCAACTCGCTTGGTCGAGGTCCACCTGTCCCGCTTGGTATGGGTCCATTTATGCCGAGTGCTGCTTGTGTCGTCGTCGCACCGGAGGTCTCAGGCGCGACCGCCGTTCTCCCGAGATTCGCACAGAACTCCCTCGTATCAAGCTCCCTCTCCGCTCGCCTAGCCAATGCCAGATAAATATGTAACGACGCAAAAACGTCATTCGCCGCGTCTACCCACTCCGCATGAATCCAAAGATCACCTTAGGAGCTAATACGTACAGTCAATCTGTTTCGGATCCAACCTCTTCGTCCAATTCCCCTTCCGTACCCCTACATCCTTGTCGATCTCCCTCCCCAGATACGCCCTTCCGAGGTTGACTAGCGAGATGAGCGTCGCGCCAGGCCCTGTACCTATGGGATCAACTCGGCGAGCGAGTTGGGAGAGTTCGAGGAGGGAGTGTATGCCGGTGGGGAAGGATTTGGGAAAGTCACGGAGGAGTTTCAGGCCGTCCCCTGATCACACGAGACTTGATAAGCTCCGACAAACGACAAACGGGACTGGCGCGGACCTCGGATCTGGACGCCTGTCTTGAAGATGGTCGGATCTTGCAGTATCTCCACCACTTTATTTGGCAGCTCTGCACACTCGTCAGATTGCGCACAACTCAGGAAGAGCTGGGCGCACCCTCCATATCACGCAGATGAACAAGCACAACAAGCCTCTCATCGCAAAATTGAACCAACGCCGTTCGAGCCTGCTCGTACCCCCACCCATTCGCAGTCCACTTCATCCCGACCCTCTGCTCCACCGCCCGTCCATCCGCGCCCACGGTCCGATATTTGCCGGAGACTGGCCATTCCAGGTCGAACCCGAGTACCGGACCACGGAGACACGAGAGGAGGTCGTCGGCTTCGGCTGAGGTGGTGGTGTACACGACCCGGGGGCGAGTGTTGGGGAGATAGTTGCGGTGGTGGAATGGTGGCAGGTTTGATGGTTGTGGAGGGGGTTTGGCGCGTGGAATCGTCGTACTGTTTGGTGGTTTGGAGCTCGGGAGGGAGATCGGCGGTTGACGGGTTGGGACGTTTTGCGCATTGGCGAGCGGTCTCCTCGCCGGAATCTCCACTCCAAGCTGTACAATCTCCTCATTCTCCTGCTCCGTGCGAATTCGATTTGGGACCCCCGATCGACCGGATCCTATCCCGAGCCTTCCCACCTCCTCGGCCAGCAGTTCAATCTCCGAATCCCGCATCATCCACCTCTCCGAATAGCTCTCGCACGTTGAAGCCGTCTCCTGACTCCCCGTCTTGCCCGAATCCGAAGTCGACGAGTAATGCGCCACCAACCTTGGACGTAGACTAGCTGGCGGAGGGGCGGGGATCGACCGGGCGCGTTCGAAGAATGGGTGGATCGGTTTTGATTTCGAGGTGGATTGAGAGGGGGCAGCACGGGGAGGGCTGAAGGCTGTTCTTGGGAGCGGGGAGCTGTACTTGGGGATCGCACGAGGCCGGGGGAGGTCTGTTGGCGAGGGGGAGAGGGAGATTGGACTGGTAGCTGAGCCGGAACGGGGAGTCTTCTTCGGGCTGTTTGCCGAGTATCAGCTGTTGTAGCAGTACGGGACAGTGAGCTTACGTCGTTGTTGAGAAGATGGATCTGCCTTCCCAATGCTTCAATCCTGCCTGAACTTCCAGGTCTACATCTCTTGCTGATTTTCGATGAGAGGTACTGCTCTCGCCGATGTTTTCAGGGGTGACGAAGCGGAAGCTCGAGACCAGCTCCGGAGTGGCCATGTCGTCCTTCCTCCTAAGCTGGATTGGGGGTTTGATTGAGGTAAGGCTGGGAGAGATTGAGAAGGCAGTACGTCGAGGCGGAAATGCGCTGCTACGTGTTGCGTAGGAACGACATCTAGGCCGCGGCATCGAACAAATGGTGGATGAACAGATGTCGAGTGGTGACTTCCCGTTGGCGGATCCGTTGGACGATTTGAACGTGACAAGGCCGGTTTAACACGTTTAACACTGTCATGACGACTAAATCGAAGTAGGCTCAACGAATATTTGATGGCCTATTCTCGGCTTCATTTCAAAACATTACGCAACCAAAACCAACGCAACGCGCCTTTCTTTCCCTCATTGCGTTCCCCACTTCAAATCTTACCACGTTCAGCCATGTACAATTGGGGCCGAGACAGTATGATTGTAGGGTGCAACAAAGGATAGGGATCCAAAGACGTATAGAGGCCACATAGATCGGTGAGGGATAGCCTCAGCAACTCGAGATTGAAGTCACCTCATAACACTCTAGACTTGCCCTTTGCATCGAATTTTGCTAACTTACCCAAACAGTGGCTACCTCGGCGACATTTGCATACGTCCCCTAGGGTTTCCATGCTGTTCGTCGTGAGCCATCGATTTGCTCAAGGTCGCCGACCTTTGCCAAACATCGGAGTCGAGCGTTGGGAGCATTCACGGGTCGGCATAGCACTCTGACAGACAGATACTTGTCAAATATGCAACGTATTCTGGCTTAGTCATGCCTGTTTAGCCAGTAAGGAGTTGTTGGAGGCTCTGGTTGCAGTACCATTGGAAAAGTCAGATGTCTTTAGATAGCATGAAAATCATGTCATATCGAATGAAGTTCAAGGGGATGACCAGATAGTTCAATTAAAGGTCAAATATGCCCGATCGTCACGGACCTTCGAGCGCTAATCTCTTCTCTCCCCGTGTCTTCCGCCTCGCCTCCTCAACCTCAGCTATTGCTACATAAGCATCAAAGCACTTGACCCCCAGTGCCTTCTTGAAGATCTCAGCATCCCCTTTTAAAATATCCAACCCCTCCAGATCCCTGGGTAGTTTCTCATTCACCCAACTCTGCTTTCAACTCATCCGGCATGGGAGCCTTTGACTGGTGAGTGCTCTCCTTGATGGTCAATGGCATTTTGTATCCATCCCTGCAGCAAGTATTGATGCTAGCTGAAGGTATGGATTGGCAAGACAGTCGGGCATGCGGAACTCCCAATGGGCTTCTTTGACTCGGCGGATGAGAACAAGCTTTTATGCATCCCAGACCACATCTCATGACCCCAAGAAGCCTCTCTGATCCACCAGCTATCATAGCCACCCAGCATGAATGTGCTCAGGTGTCACGGGGGACAGGTGGCAGGTGGTCTGACAGAGCTAAAGCTGCATACAAGTCATGGCAAGACTACATAATAGCGGTTAAGGGGAACATGCGTCTACGAGTTACCTTAAGTACCCAGAGCGAGTCGGCGAATCTTGTTGATTTCGTCGAGTGGCGATTTGTGGTGTGGCTTGGTCCATGACGGTGTCAGTTACGACCTCTCCCTGGAAGACCTCTGATAATGAACAACAAAAGACATTATGGACCGCAAAGTTTTGTTTTGACTTGGCTGAAGCTGACAAGGGTAAGGGAGGCAGCCGAGCCACCTTGTCTTGATGTTTTCGATCCATGACGGTGCACAGCTTCTTCCGGCGGTAAGTCGGAATAGGTTCGGGACACGGTTGCGAAAATCTGGCGGGCCAATACCGAATGCGGAGACACGACAACATCGAAGTCGGTCACCGCTCCCCCGTAGTCTGCACCCGCCGGTGAGGCGAAAGCAATTTTGGCTCTCCTACCGGATATCGTTGCGCCTGGAAGAAACACCGATTGTGGGTTCATTGGAGACCTGGGCCGGAAAGTCATTCATTTCCGTCTCTTGATAAGCGTAAGTGAGAACCACGTCATATAGTCGACGGGTGCAAGCGCTACTGTGGACCAGATCTAGCAAGATGGGCATGGAGATTGGCAAGTCACAGCAAACCAGCCCTCTTGAATGAATGTATGCAAATGGTGGAATGACTGTCAATTGACCCTTCTGATTTGGCAATCAGCCGCTACAACCTATTTTGTCCTTGCTATGCATTGATATTCCACCATCTCATCGCTCATCCGCCAAGACTCGTGAAGTCAAATCCTGAGCTTCTCGACCTTTTGCGGAATCAAAACCACTGTCGTCGCCCATCTCCTCCTTCCCCATATCCTAAATCTGCCTCGGTGCCCATTCTCTTACATGGGGTGAAGCGGCGGGCATGTCCGGCAATCAGCCTCCCGTACGCTTTCATCCACCAAATTGGCATGCCTGAAGCTCATGCCGTCGGATAGGTCCAGGTGCTGGTCGCCGAGACGAGCGATGTGCGGGCGTTCGCGAGACTTCTCCGAGGTATTGGGCTCAGACACGTACATCTACCCCTCTCCACTTTCTCCCAATTCTCTATCCTTCCACCAATAGCTGAGTAGAGGTAGAATGCTGTGATGACGATCTCCCAAGCCGGCTTCGAAGTCACCGTTGAAGAAGTCCGGACCCTCTGCGGTGTGTTCAACCCTTTCCCCCTTCTCACTCCACCTTCACTGCTGACGAGTCGCAGCGATAGCATGGATCCCGACCAACCTCTTCCAGACCTTCGAATTCCACGGACTCCCTTCCTCCGAGCCCGCATGCTTCGAGATCTCCCTCGACGCGATATTACAGTGCCTCAATATCTTCGGGAACGCCGGTCCGTCGAGCGGG
>JAABUH010003545.1_pt1 | contig 13285 bp, 12 predicted proteins | sample 5559121 | NCBI WGS metagenome assembly JAABUH01 (sample SAMN10711871, study PRJNA513364) | rock metagenome | isolation source: Antarctica rocks | place: Antarctica: Victoria Land, Battleship Promontory nord | collected 2015-12-28 | reverse complement strand
ATTTAGCCTAGCCATGAGTTTTTGGCCTGATCCAGTCTTGCTAGTCAGTATTGTGTTGATGGCAGCCCACGCTGACCTAGAGGGAGTCCTGGCCATCCATTGGTCTTCTGTGTGGACTTTTGTCCCTCTTTTCTGTGGTGCAACGGGTACTGCTGTAGATTGACCCCCCAGCTCTTGTGTTACCTTAACATGCCGAGCATTTTGCTTCTGTCTGTGCATTCGAAGACAACTTGACTGCTTTGAGGAGATCACGCTGTTGATGACTGATAGGTTAGAAATGTGACTATACAAGAAAGGGCGTGCCTGCAGTTGCTGTTTGCGACCTCCTACTTATCAATCTTCGGTTTGCGCTCTGTCTAATCATGACGACTTTCCTCACATGTGCCTGAGGGCCAATATTGTGTTGTTTCTTGACGGCCATGTAGTTGCAACAAGCCTGACAATGGCAGCCCATTGTTTTTCTGTTGAACATTCTGCACGAGAGATCATCATATATATATGCATACAAGTACAACTGGTTTAGGCAAAAACAATGTACCCGCACAGTGATGGCAACAAGTAGCTGCACAATGCACGCTGGGCACCAGGACCCTACAGGCGTTTTGTAAGTGTGCAATGCGAGAATTCTGGCATGACCATTTTAGCTTCTACACACTGGAAAGGAAGTCGTATGCCCAGTCAAGGGCCTCACAATTCCGCTTGATCAAACTTCTACTTCTTCGTGCTGTGGGGACCAGCGTGAAGATACCAAAATCTGCATTGTTGACATCGACTCAGCATACTCCGACCATCATTTGGTATCGCACTGTGAAGCCACAGCGGCAGTCGCAACAGCAATACGGGCGCTGTATTGCGTTGCCACTGCTAGCTTGTGAAAAACAGCGGAAATCATTGTGCCATGCAAGCTTTGCTTGCGAACACCTGTCAGCACCAAAGCGCGGCGTTTTCTGTACACAATCAATACCAAACACGCAGTGTAAGCTTGTACTTCATTCGTTGCCTCTTCTTACTTGTCCTGCGTGGGTAAGTCCCGTACACTGACGTGAATATTGCATGCAGAGTGCTCAGCCCTCACACCTGCGAAGACACAACGCTCTTAGCTCACGGCAGACTCAAGCAGACTTGCGCAGGCAAAGCTCAAGCTTAGTGGCATCCAGATCCAAACGACTGCATATCTCACATGCAGTCCAACGACCAGGCACCAAAGAGGCTGACCACAGGTAGTGTACATTGCCCTTTGTCTGCAGCAGCTATGGCAGCTTTCATTGTCTTTATGATTTTCCCTTGTCAATGTTTTCTAATAACATGCAGGCCTGCCTCAGACAATACAGAGGCAAAGCAGGGTGGTCTCAGTGGTCAAACGCTTGGGATAATAGCCTTTGTTGGAGGCCTGGCACTTGTTTTGGGATTAGGCTATCTTTTCAAAGGGAAGATACGGCATTTCCTAGACTATTTCATTGAGAGAGTTGATGAATGGGGGCCTTGGGGCTATGTAGCATATGGAGTTTTGTATACCTTGCTGGAAATTGTGGCGCTTCCAGCCATACCTCTGACGATGACAGCTGGAGTATTGTTTGGCATTGTCCCTGGCACTATCCTTGTGTCAGGAGCAGCCACAGCAGCAGCAACAATTGCCTTTCTGATTGCCAGATATGCAGCGAGAGACAAGGTAATTTATGCTGTGGACAGCTATGCTGCAAAACTTGACAGATCAGCACATATTGTATTGTCCTGTATGGGGACATGCTTTGCCACTAATCATGTTGAGCCCAGTCTGCATGTGCTGAAGTGACACTGGTGAATTTTTGTCATGTCTCAGTTGCAGACCATCATTCACAGCTCATTTCATCCTATGCAGGATTGAGTGTCATGCATGCAAACAAGTCGCTGTGTGTCAAGCATGCAGTAGCAGTGTTGGAATTCTTGTTGTGTCTCAGTTGCATACCATCATTCACAGCTCATTTCATCCTATGGAGGGTTGAGTGTCATGCATGTAAATATTTCGCTCTGTGTCAAGCATGCACTAGCAGTGTTGGAACACAAAACCATCTTGCCTGTCTGCCTAAACTTGTGTGGTGTTCTCACAGGTATTGCAGCTAGCGCAAGACAATCCCAAGTACAAGGCAATTGACAGAGCAATAGGCAAGGAAAGTTTCAAGGTTGTGACTTTGTTGAGACTGAGTCCCCTGCTCCCTTTGGCGCTGTCAAACTACTTCTATGGCATAACCAGGTCTGCCTCATTGACTTATAATCATGCAATACAATACCAGAAAGCAAGCACTGTAGGGCATGTCTCCGCTCCTAGATACAATCTGTGCAGGACAGGATCTTCATCATGCTGATATGCCATCTCTCTTGCATTGATCCTTACACACTGTTGCATTGCTCAGTCTGCCCTTGCGTCCGTGCTCCAAACGTAATCATACTGTACAGCTCTGCAGTATGGAGTGGCTTTGATTCCTTGTTGGCTGTGATTATCTATCCATCTGTCCTGCGCAGATTGCAGCTGTACTGGCACAGCACTGGCGTATATATTGTTTGTTTAGCCTGTACATCACTCACCTCGACTTGCACATCTTTACGACTGCCCTCTGCTGGAACCTGCAGTGTGGACCTACCTTCATATGTGGCTGGCAGCTGGCTTGGCATGTTGCCTGGCACCATTGCTTACGTGTATGCTGGCAACTATGGCCGAGCCTTGATAGATGGAGATGGTGATGTGGGGGGGGTGAAGGGTTGGCAAGTGGCTCTGGGGTTGGGCATCACGGTCTTGGCTGTTGGCTACATTGGCAAGCTTGCAAAGAAAGCATTGGATGATGTTGAGCAGGAGGAGGGAACATCAAAGAGCACTTAATGCAGTGCAGTTTTGCTTCCCGCACAAGTGCATGTTTCTTCAGCCTTTTTGGCATCACATTATAGTTATAGCTGACAGTGTATGTCCATGTCTTGCTGAGTCATGTGTGTAAATTTGTTCAGTGTGTATGTGTGATACATTGACAGCAGCTTCACAGAGTACTGACTCAAAGCTGCAACAGAGCACTGGACCTCAGCAGATGGACATCAGTTGCTGCAGCCCAGTGCAGCAGTCCTTCTTACCGGATGCAGTAAGGTTACAGAATGGGCAAGGCTACCCTGTCTTTACAAGGTCTACATTGATCGAGTATATTGTCTTGAGCTGTTGATTTGGCCTGCTACTGGCAATATTCAATTGAATTCAAAAGTGCACATACTAAGAAGGCTGTCAAGGCACTGATGTGATTTCTGCGCAAGTGCTGTTTGCAAAATGCAAGTTGTCGTAAGATATATTGTTGTCCAACTACAGTCCTCACACTGATCGTTTCGATGGTGCTTCAATACTGCTGAATATGTAGCTGTGTGAGGACTGTTTTGTATGTTGTGCCTTGCTCATGCAAGCTGTGACCAAGATGTGTACGTGCATTATGCTTTGGCTTTTCCGGGACCTCACAGGTTCCAATTCAATGCAGACGTGAGAGAGAGAGACAAGTTTCGCACGCAGATTACTCAGATCTAGATCTAGCAGGTCTGCCAGACCAGTCAAGTAAAACAGGCTTGAGCTCAGACATTTACCAATACCTGATGCTTTTTCCTTGAAGTCCGTGCTGTGATCGAGTCGGCGACCAGGGAACGCAGCTGATGCGTCCGTCAAAGTTCCCCGCTGCCACGGCAACTACTACGCTACGCTCAACGAAAGCTCCGTCGGAAGCTTCGCCATGAAGGCGTACGCCAGACTCGCAATTTGTTTCACAGATTGACTGGCGCATGAGATCGGATGCATATCGACAGAAACTCACGATGAATGGCTTGTGTTGATTGGCACAGCATAGCATAGCACAAAAAGAAACCACGATGAATGGCTTGTGTTGATTGGCACAGCATAGCATAGCACAAAAAGAAACCACTGATCACCCATGCCTGGCATATGAAAGCGCACTTTCCCTTCGGACTGCTGCGGTCCAACGGAGTAGTCAGTTTGTTTCGTCCTTCCACAGAAGAATTCAGATGATGGCAAAGGAAGTTTCTCTTTGGCTGCGGATGCCCGACTGCAACCCGTTCGCTCACTTCATCAGGTTAGGTCAAGCGTGAAGAAAGCCTCCCAGCTGCCTTGCTGCTTTGTCGAGCCAGTGTGGTCTTTAGCTCCTGCTGTTTCTGTTGATTTGTAGATTGTACTGGGCAGCTTACACTTGTACAGCTTCCAGCTACGGTTGAGCGTGAAATTTGAAGGTAGGCATGTCTAGCTGATTGTCCTTCTCACCAGACAAGCTTGGCCATCACATGTATATTGTGAGTATCCTACAGCATTCAATATGGCAAGATGCCTTTGCTTGCCCCTGAGTGTATAGCGTGCTAGGCTGCTGGTTCTTGCAGGTGATCTTGAACGTCTGGTCCATAGCACAGGCAAGTTGATCTTGGTCAAGCAACCACGCTCAAAGGCTTCAGTTCAGTGCTTGTCAGCCCTGCTAAGCTGTTAAGGTGCATGCTCAGAATGCTCCTTAAACAGCTTGTGGGTCTTGGGCTTTACACAAGCTGAACCTGCTGTACCCACTGTCAGGTAAGCCTTGCAAAAGGCAGATTGTGCTGCTAGTCAACTATGGATTTCTTGACAAAATGCTGCTCGGTATCCTACTTGTAGCTCCTAGGTTGCCAGCACTGTGACCTGTTCTTCCCACATCTGACTAAAGGCTTTGCAAGTCTCAGGTCACGCAAAATTGCAGCGCAGATGTTGCACCCGTCTTCTGCAAGCAAGGGACTTGCAGTGGAGCATCGTTTGGCCTACTTATCAACCCTTCACCCTCAGGTAGGCTTCTGCAAGCAAGCACTCAACGACTGCTTGATTTGATTTGTGTGCAAAGAATATTGCCCATGAGCAAATAGCTTTTAATGCAGTTGCACCCACCAATGGCAAATTGGCCGACTTGAATTCTGATGTGTTTATATGCACATAATAGGTGTTTTCAGGGTCTGTGTTCATTGTGGGTCTAATTAGGTAATGACAAAGTGTAGTGCATTTCTGCAGGCAAAAGCTGTCATTGTTCTATGCGGGTCTGATCAGGGGCTATGCAGTACAAGCACACCCACACTGCCATACGCAACAAGTGAAAAAAGCTGCCGAACTAAAGCACCGTGAGACTGTGAAACAACTCCTGAGCTTGTGTTGGTTCTGTTTATCATTGTCTTTCTTCTTGAGGCTTGATTGCATGCACATTGAAAGTGGCAAAACAGCAGTTTACCAGGCATGGCAGTGGCCAATGGATGTTGTATTGCAAACGAATGCCTGCGCAAATGAGGCTTTGCACAGCTGTGGGTCTTGAACAGTGTACACGGTGTTTTACAGTGTAGCAACATGGCATGAAATGTTTTTTTGGCATCCATTTTGGCGCAAATAATCACCAGGGCTGCCAATATCAAGGACAAGACAAGGCCCAATTTGGCACCCAATCTGAGCCTGGCCTTTCTAATGCAGGGCTGAGCTTTTCAGCATAAAGGTATGGTGGTCTTTACAACATCTGACGGCGTACTTAACAATTGCATGCGGCGTGTAGATATCGCTGTGAGTCTGACGATTTGTGGATGACAGAAGTGTAGGGGTGTGCGATTTTCCGGTGCTTATGCAGGAGTTGTTGATACTGAGTTCATGATGTTATGGAGCGCAAAAATATGTTGACATCATATGCTGTGTTGGTGAGCATGCACACCATCGCAGCCATGACACTCTGTTTACATTGCTGCACCGACCATTCCAGAATGAAGCGCATTCCCTGCTATCATATCTAAGACAAACAGCATCAACAGAAGCTGCAAGCATACAGAAGCAGCCAATGTTGACTTGTTTGTCTTAAGTTTGGAAGCAGGAAAATTTCATTTTTTCAATCTTATGCTTACGTTTAAATTGCAAAAAGTCGAAATATTTCGACTTTTTGCAATTTCACATTTTGCAAGGTTCTCAAGGTGCTCGATTAATCAAGCACCTTGCAAAGTGTTTCACTGTTTCCGGACTCCCACATATCCTCACACAGTTATTAGCCACAAATCCTCAAGCACTTCTGGCAACGCTCCAAAAGTGTGCCTGTCTGGATGTTTTGCCATGTATAATGCAAGGCTGTTGCATTTCTGACACTAAACAACAGTTGCAGTTCATTCGGTGCTGCAATCCAGCATCGCTCTCTCTTGATACTGAATCTATTTTAGCCATTATTTTTGGGCAAACCAAAACTGCCACTGCATCTGCCTAGCTAAACGCCCAGGTTACTTTTGGCACAGATAAAGTTTGCCATGGGGTGCTACGATCATCGTGGTGTGCTACTGTCTACACAGAAAGGACTGGTGCTTCATAGCAGCCTCATTCACACACATTCTTGATTGATATGACATTGGTCTTTGATTGTGACAACTAATTTGATAATACATCAGTTTGACAACAATCTTAGGTATGGTTTTCATGTTGCAAGCCTCTGTGGTCTGCCAAATCAAAACCTGGCCGACTAGTTTGCTGTCTGTCATGCTCCCATCTGCTTCCAACATCATGCATTTACCCACTGTTAGCTTTGGTTATATTGGCAGCTTGTTTGCATGTCGTGATTTCTCCAAGCAAATTTTGCACGCTCTTGCAATGGGGTTTGTCTGTGTGGTCTGCTTGTGCCACATTCCAGTTGGGCCTTCCATATCTCATCACTGCTGTTTTGAGATATGCAAGGCAACGTCAGGAGTGTAGGTACCACAACAGGTACTCTCAAGCGTCGGTTGGCAGTTCAATTCCCGGTTTTTCGGAACTTGGTATATGAGCTGACGGCGGGTCAAGTAGGTACAGGCTTTGCCTGGAAACTATATATATGCTGCGCAGCGGCCACCCCGGTCTCCGGTACCAGGGTTGCTTCGGGCTTGCACCCGGGAACGCCGAAAGGCGTAAAAGTTTTTTTTACCACAACAAGTAGGGCATTGTAAGCTCTGGCAAGTATGCTGCTAACCTCATGGCCAACCCTACCTTTGCAAGGTGTGACAGGCTGCAGCACGATACACTGCTTTCATTTAAATGTATGATGCTACCACATGCGAAGTATCCGTGCAATCACATCACTGAGTGACAGCACATGCTGCCAAGTTGAAGTCTCTCCAACACTTGGTACCGTACTCCTTGCTGACAAGCATCACTGGGCACAAGTCCTTGCTGATAAGCATCACATGTGAGATACTGTCTTGCATATGATGTTTATCAGAAAGGAGTTGTGCCCAGCTTTCTTGCATGTGATGCCTTAAGCGGATACCAGCTACTGCACCATTCATGATCACAAGCTAGTAGTACTAGTTGGTGACCCCATGCCAAGCTCCCATGTTGCAGATGTGCATCTCTATGCATCTCTGTGATGTAGGTATATAGTATGATTACCTACTGCCTATGGACAACAACACCAGATGCAATACCTGTTTGCACAGTGGGTCTTCTGAAAACTACACATGTGCAAGGCATCACAAGCAGTGGTAATATTGACAGATCAGTAGTCTAGACAAGCTGCGGCGTAAAGTGACCTTCTTTGCTTGCAAGTCTGTGGTCAAACACCATGCAACACGGCAGCTCAGACATCAGTCCGAGACTGCTCTAGCATGTGCAGACGTCTTGCTTGGGTACAAAGGAACCCCTGAGGTTCAGGGCGGCCAACAAGATCAAGACACATGTTAACAAGCTACGGAACCTCGAAACAGGTCATGACTTGTTTAAAGGGGCAAATGTGGGGGTCAAAAGATTTTTTTAGGTATGACACAGTCGCTTGTCATTTCTGGTAGTCATGCACATGCATGAGCAGGGCTCGAAATATACCATTTAAGTTTCCATGCAAGGTTACACAATGCTAGCAACCCTTGCATCCAGAGCTTTTAGCCATACCAAAAGCATGCCCTCACAAGCTCCAAGCACGGGCAGCAACAGAAGTGTGTCAAACACAAGTGTGCTAACTTAGCTAGCCCTTAAGGTTGCATGCAGTTTGTGGTGTGCAAGATGTCTTTGCGACTCTCAAGTTTGCTGTGAGCACAGGTAATGCAGCTGTGGTTGCACCACATGCATCACATGATAGCTATGCTGTGTAGTGTGCCACAGTGATTAACCCTCATGTGACTTGTATTACTGTTGAGTGATTTTACAAAGTACAGACTTTGAACTTCATGGTTGCCAAATGTGACCAGTTGAAATTTAAGTTTGTCACAGCGAACACCAAGTTGATGTATCAATGTTAATGTGGTTGCACTCAGTGCTGTTCAGATGGGCTTGACATGACTGTGTAACGCCAGTTGGTGTGTGTAATGCCGGAGAAACTAATAAGGGCGCTGAACAGGCTAGAGACGCCCCGTTGTCATCTAAGTCAAAGACGGAGCATCTTATGCCCCTTCTGAGACGATCAGTGAAGACGGGGCTTCTCGAGTAGCGTCTTCAAGACCGCTCTCAAAAATAAGGATGATGCTTTTACAGTTTTAAACAGTTTGAAATGCCCGCTCATATTCAGTCACCTTAGCTATACCAGTACTATTGACTAGAAAGTGTTGTGAAGACTCTCGCAAGCAGCTGCAGCAATGCAGCATCTGACGAGACCAACAGCGTAAAAAGATAAGGCAACGTGTGCATCCGAATGGGGATCAGTTGTGTGTTGAGATCAGACATTGCATCAAGCACATTGCATAGATGGCACATTTAATGGCACTGTAACTCTTACACTAAAGTTTGATATCACGCAATGCTATCACCTGGTGTCAAGAGATACGTGAAAGTGATGTCACTGCAAACACTATATCTGCTCAAATACTACATCTGCTGTGTTGTACACACTGTGGATCTGCTTGTCTCTATACCCTAAAGTGGTGATGGCATCTACAATCTTGTACAGATCATGCGTTCAACAAGGCTACATCTGCCCTGATCCTGGATGTCTGGTGTGCATGACTAAGCTGTGACTAAGCTTCTGGCCCGGCACCGTAACTACCATCAGTAAGCCCATGCATTCCAAGCCATGGTGGCTGGTGCACTGCGCTGACTGTACTGAGTGGCTGCTCCTCTGCATACCCTTCCACCTCTGCCCTGCAAGCAATAAATGTGTCATGACCTGTCTGATCAGAACATTACTTTTGTGATGTTTACATGCATATGAGCTCTGCAGTGCATACATGATGTCACACCAGGACACATGATCAATTGCAAACAGGTGAGGCGCATGTGTCGACACTATAGTCTGGCCATCGCTTTGTGTCTCACAAACAACAATTTTGGAGCTCAAAACAAAAGCTTGCAAGTCGGCACATGTTGTCACCTGAGGAGCAGCTCTCTCTTGGCTATTGATATTATTGCTTACAGATGTCTTTGTTGGCCAGCTGCGATGTTAGCAACATGAGCTTGACAGCTGTACCCTGCTACCCGGGGCCCCTTTTCCATTGATGCCATTCTTGGCAGCTGGTGTTCCTACATGCGCATGTGCCTGCAGCCACAGTACAGGTCAACAATCAACCAGATGTGTTGTTTGCTGTGTTGCATGTCAACAACACAATGATTGGACCTGACATTAGATTTTTGTGCGACATCACCAGATGTGACACCTCTCAACAGTCTTGTCCTTCATTTGCAAAGCCATGCATGCTAAGCGTTGGTAGATGCAATAGACACAGCAGCAAGCCATACAGTCATGCCTCATTCACCCTTTGCTGGGTGTGTAAAACACGAGCAACAACTGCTGCCCATCATGCATGTACAGCAACGTTTGTATGTTGGCCAGCCAGCGCTATCACAGAGAAGCATCTTGTAGAGATGGTGCCTGCTCTGCGTTTGAATTTTGCGCAGAGCAGACATCAGCTTCACAGGATGCTTCTCCAAGATAGCGCTGGCTGGCCAGTGCATAGCACAGGCTGCAAACACATGGGCAATAGTTGGTGCTCATGTCTGGCTCATTCATGAATTAGCCAAAACTGAGCACCAGCTATTGCCTATGCTGATCAGCAAAAGTTAGCAAACACATGAGGGCTGCTAGCTTGCTTCTACGTTTGGTGCGGTCGGTGCATGGGTGTGTAGATGATGCAGAAGACTGTAAGCAAAAGTGTGTAGTGGTGCTTGCTCAAGAAACAGCAACGTCATGGAGGTATACTATGCAGCGTACAAAAGTGCATATATGCTACTGTAGTACAACTGCCCCTAGCATTACCCTGACCCCGATACTCCCAGCTGTCCTTTAGTACGGGGAGAGGCCTGTACCCTAGAGAGCACCCTGGGGAGTATAGTACCCTAGAGTAGAGTACAGTACCCCAGAGAGTACCCTGGAGGGTAGAATACAGGGACAGCTGTCCCTGGCACTACCTTGACCATTCTGTGATTCTTGAGCAACCATCATTGCATACTTTCGCTTATACATATTCCATGTGTCAGGCAGAGGCGGCACAACAGAGATTTAAAGCGTTGCCCAACCTGTTACCCGGCCTCTACCGCAACAAAGTGCTTTCACCCTTGCACTTAGGGTTTGAACTTTAGCAGGACAACTACAACTTTAGGTAAAGTTGTAGTTGTCCATATGAGCTCAGTCATGCCATGATGAGTTTGATGGCTCCCAAGAGCACACTGTTAAAGCAAAGCTGGCTTTGGCAGCAAAACACCAAGTGAACAAGTGAGAGCTGATAAAGTGAGACAAACGAAAGCAAGTGAAGCTTGCAAGCATGCTGTGCCAACCAGCTCTGGTATACTTGGACATTTGGAATTCCGCCACCAACGCAGTGACTGTTGTTGAGTAATCAGTACTAAAAGTACAACAATCGGTAATATTGATTATGACAACAATACAAGTGGTGGATCCAACACAAAACCACAGGACTGCCTGACATGACCAACTGAATGACAGTGAAGCCTGCTAGCACTTGTGTGACACTTAGGCATGCTTACCCCAGCTTTAAAATTTGCTTCAAATTTGAGCCTGTCTTTGTGCATCTATAGATGTCAGGGACTCACGCTTTTGCCAGCTACTAGTGGACTTGCCAGTCTCCAAGTGTCGGCTTCTGAGCATTGTTTAATTTTCAGTTGTGTGATACACTGCTACCTACTACAGTGTTGTCATTGTGCAACAACATGGCACAACACAATACATGGCAGTGATTAGCAGAACATGGCCCTCACCTAGTGGCGCATTACACCTTCATGTCATGCTCCAAGCTCCAGGAACTAAGAGGCATGTCAGCATGCATGCCTCGCCTTCCCCCAAAACTAGAATACTGGCTGACACCTAATGGTTGTTGAGGGTTGTGTGCTGTACTTTAGGGCATCTGTTCTAGCCTTATTTAGCCATCACAGCTGGCAGCTTGCTGCATGACGGTGCTCCTGCATGTGCAGAAATGACTCACTTGCAACATTTGCACGACAGCGCTGTTGTAATGGCAATAGTAGAGTAAGGAAATGGGGTGGGGAAGAGTCAGGGGGGGGGGACGCAGCGCTTCTAGCCAAGAGTGATAACAAGCCCGCTCAAACGCTTGCTTTTAAGCAACATGCACATCCAATAAGCTTAGTGTCAGACATTGCCAACCCAAGGCATGCTGCAGAGTCAACTGAGGGTGCCTCTGAGCTGCAATGTTCAGTGTCATGCAGCTTGAAGGCATATCAGCTGACTTTGCACCTTGTTAGTACTAAGGATATTACGGGCATCAAGATCCTGACCATTTGAAGGTGTTGTACCTCCAGGAAAGTGCAGCAAGTCATGACAAGATCATGACCTTGCTTTGCTCAGGTTATGATGTTGCTATGACTTTGCTTTGCTCTGCTGCAAGCCCAGTTCCTTCATACAGTCAACATTGGACTTGACAGCCTGGACACCAAGAAACAAGTACCAGCCTTGTGTATCAAAGTCTGCAATGTTGACACACAAGAGGCAAAAGTTCCTGGATCTGCTTGGCTAACAGCAGCTTTGTCAGGAAAGGCCTGCCCTATATATTGTGCTGGCTTTGTAGGCGGCTGCTTCTCCTTGCCAGGCATAATATTTCAAGCATTGAGATGTTTCATTGCAACTGTTTTGACGCAACAGTAGCAAATACAGTAGCAATTGCATGCAGTAGCAATACAGTAGCATGAGATGGCTGTACCAAGCTGCAAAAGCCAGACATGAGATGATGAGTATAGCCGACACATGTGAGGCTAGCTGCGACTTGTGAAAGCAGGTCAACGTGCAAGATAACATCAACTTGAGTCCCTTGCAAAAATCTGTGCTTGGTGACATGGCTACTTCTAGATCTAAAAGTGGCCTCAATATTCAGCACAGATCCTGGCAACAATCTCAAATGGATTGATATCAACGTGAGCACCATTGAAAAAGGAGACTGCACTTCAAATTGATGAACAGTGCTTGGCTGCAACAGACACAGGGTTTTGACCGCTGACACCAGAAATAATTGAATTGTAGTGACCTTGCTATCAGGCTGGAACCCTGGGAAAGTCCAAGTCTAGGCTCACATGTAGCAAGTAGGGGGCGCCAGGTCCTATTCAAGCATGTGTGCCTTGATCATCTGGCCATAGGCTTGAAAGAGCTGTACAATTTTTGTTCCTTGTCCACCCTGGAGACGTGCATCAGTGTTGGTCCTAGGCACCAAGCTTGTCATCATAGTCAAGAGATCATGCTAATCAACTTAGCCCTGAACCCACATGATCAGGCTCGCCGTCAATATAAGGCTTGGCAACATGAAAGCTCTGTGTGGTGTTTTCACAAAGTAAGTCATGTTCCACACTCTTAGGCCAAGACATGTCGCCTTGCCGTCAATCCTTGGCATATCTTGCAAATTGCGCAAAATGGGTTTGTTTATGGGTTGTGGAGCACATGTGGATGATCAAGTTGTTGCCAATTGCTGTCAATCGCTAAATCAGCGTCATGGTGAGCAACACTGCAACCCAACATCTGCCAATGAGAACAACCCTTTTTGGTTCAACTTGCAATTGTCAACAAGCATATTGGCTGCCACTGCCCCTCAACCACAAAAGAAGGCAGAAACCAATAAAATCCACCAGACTCGTTCTTCTTTGAATTCTTTGTGGCTGAGGGGCACCCATATGGGCATGCATGGCTGAAGCTTACAAACTTCAAGGAGTGAGTACAAAGCAGTGATGAAAACAAAACTTGCTTTTTGAGGGCATTCATTAGGCCGTTGTTCAGGCTGCCCTAACAGGGAATGATAAGCAAGCCTTGCAACATGGATGAATCAACTATAGCCATTGTGTAGTGCTGAGGCAAGGGCTGCATGGACTTCAGCAAGTTAGGAGACACAAATCTGC
>JAABUH010003544.1_pt1 | contig 13289 bp, 13 predicted proteins | sample 5559121 | NCBI WGS metagenome assembly JAABUH01 (sample SAMN10711871, study PRJNA513364) | rock metagenome | isolation source: Antarctica rocks | place: Antarctica: Victoria Land, Battleship Promontory nord | collected 2015-12-28 | reverse complement strand
CCGGCACCCTCTAGACCGACAAGGGTCCTATCAGTCATCGTGGGAAAAGACAGCGCAGCAAGTGACGAAACACTCTCGTGGCGAGTCAGTACAACAAGGGTCTTCATCTTACCATCCCTCGCCGGCGTCAGCAACTTCAACATCAAGCCATCCTTTTGCCCAAAAGGCACCGCACGAGAGTCTTCACCAGTACTACCACGAAAATAGCAGGCCACCCAGTCAGCAATCCCTAGAACCGCCCCAATCATCTCATTACTCAAGAACCTTTGACCATTCAGTCAAGCAAGGGCAAGCTCCAGTCTCACCTGGGTTATATACGCAGGGTTCAATGGGTCCGCCGCCAGGCCAACAACCTCCACCGAATAGGAGGTCAAGCGAGTCAACGCAGCAAAGCCAAACAGGGCCTCAAGGCCGAGAAGGAGGTGCTTATCAACCTTACAATCAAGGTGCCCAGCAAGGGTCGGTACTGCCGTCTAACGCTCCGCCACCTCAATACTCCGCTCAGTTGGCTCCCCAGACTCAAAATCATAGAGGCAACCCCCAGTCCTCACCAATGGCTCAACAGGGCCACAGAGAACCTGACGGCCGCAACACGCCTCCTCCAAGTAGATCACGGGATGATCTAATAGGACTAGATCCCCAACAATTAATCTTGCGATATGACGAACTACGTATGGATTCTTGCTTTCCTTTCACCTCTTTCCCTATGATCCCTTCTAGACTATTGCTAAGTACTCATATCTACAGAGGAAAAGTATCGTAAAGTGAAGAAGTACTATTTCGACAAGGATGCCCAAGTACTGCAGCTTCAAAATACTCTTGCCCATCAACGTCTTGCCCAATCGCGCACCTCCCTTGACGATAACGAGTACTCAAATCGCTTTCAACGTCTGGACGGAGCCATTAATAACCTTGCCTTCAATCTCCGTCGCGAGTGGCGCTCTGTTCCTCCATGGCTTGCACCGCACGTCAATCGTGATGCTGCCACCCAGCCGACAAAGGAAATGACCGCGGTCGGTCGCGCCTGTATAGCCCGCTGGCTTGTCGAAGAAATCTTTGAACGATACTTCCACCCTGGCATTGAGCCAGCATTTTCGTTACAGCTGAAGATTATTGAGAGGAACCTTCGCCGGTTCGCTGCACCTACTCCTTCCGATGAAGAGAAAGACGCACTTCTCGCACGAATATCTAATTGGCGTCTATCTACCCTTGATGGCCTTCAAGAGGTCCTCTCGTCTCCTCAGGCAACCGAAAATCGTAATATGCTCACAGAATCCCTGCTAGAAAAGCTCACGGCTAGTCTTTCAATGATGCTGAAAGAACCCCCACCTCCCGGTCTTGAAGGAGGCGTGTCAATGATCGTTGAATTAGCTGTTGGCATTTCGGCAAATTTGCCGCTGGAAAGTAGAGATGTCTTTGTGGAGTATGTCACTCCTGGAACCTTGATCCAAGAAGCTTGGATGAAGGTTGAGACTGGACTACCACCACTAGTCAATCCAGGAGATGGATTGGCCGATAGTGAAGCTGCAAGCACTACATCGAAGCAGAATGAGGAGACAGGATCAATCGAAAGTAAAGAGACCGGAACTAGTGGGGGTACGGGTAATGAAGAAGCCCCGAAAGAGGGAGCCATGCAGCAGCAGCAGCAGCAGCAGCAGCAGCAACAACCACAACAACAGCAACAACAAGGTGCACAAGCGAAGAAGAAAGGCATGTTTGGAGGATTAATGAGTAGTTCTGGAACCAAGAAGGGTAACGTTGGAGGCGGCCCTGCTTTACCTGGCAGCCAACCGCAACCGCAGGGTCAGGGTCAGCAGCAACAGCCAGCACCGCCGAAAGAGGATAGAGTTCGTTTTTCGACGTTCATGGCGGTAGAGGTTAGGGGTAGGAGTGTACTGGTCAAAGCACCCGTCTATCTGCGGGAGTAACGAAGGGAGAAGAATGTTTACGAGCGTATGACGACCGGGTTTGGGGTGCAGCAATTACAGATTAGAACAAGAACCATAATTGGATACCGTGGCTCAAGTGATATGACTTCTTCGTCCATCGCCTTGACTGCACTGCCCGAGACGGACTGTCCGTAGATCATATGCTCAGTCCGGTTTTCAATATTGGGACTCTCGACCCTGTATGGAATAAAACCTCATTCGAATAGCTTCGATAGCTCCATTAGACCTCCAGCGTCAAGGACACGGCGGGCTAAAGACTTGAAAGAGGCTCGATCGCTCTAGGATCCTCCGCAAACGTTTCTTCGGAACAGAAGGACGCTTTACCCCCAACCTTGCAAACCGGCCTGAGTAGAATATTCGAAGTCCTGTTCGATATGAGTGTTGCACTGAGTGCATGAGGGTCACCATACCAATGTTCCAAGCGTCCGAAAGCAAACCTGTTTTGCCACATGTCTCCGCTTGCTATCTAAATGCAGGAACCAAGAGCCATGGCAATCAGCGTCTCCAGAATATCACAGTTTGAGTGGCGGTGCTGTGGCGGAAACTTTAAGAAATTCAACCCCACTTTTTCGACCTTGATCGACGTACAGCTGCATGAAGAAGGGGGCTCTCGACGCGTCTTCGCCCATTGCCATGCTCAGCATGCCCTCCTCCCGACTGATCTCGACTCGATCTCTTTCGTGCAGATCAATATCAGAAGAACCATAGAGGCGGTGAGGTACACGTGTAGACATGAGACCTTTTGATAGTGCGGGGTGGCTGGCTAGCTCTGGAGTGGAGCGCTATTCTTGCAAGTCTTGCCGCAGCCTGAGCTGAATCGTGTCCCGTGTGCAGCAGTGAATCTGGCTAGAAGAGAGTGCTAAGTTACTGGACAGGCTCGAAGGGGAATCGCCAAAGCCATATGGCGTCATCCCTGTTTTTGCTTCCTCTTCCAAGTTGTCCTCGTAAACAGATCATATAAACTCACCCGCACCTCGACAAGGATCCCTTACTGTCCTCACCTCACACGCCTCTCTCCACGGCCATTCCAGCCCTCGTTCCGTCTCTTCGTACATACCCACGTCATCATCCCTACGTCGCTTGTCCTACACGTTGAGAAGCATTCAGTTACACCGAGTTTCACCGTCCCTCATACTCACCACAACCTCACATACGCATCCTCAAACTGTAGAACCGCATAATCATGGAGAAGCTTAAGAACTTGGTCAACCCTGGCGGCAAGAAGGACGACGAAGTCATGTATGGCAGTGGCGTCTCTGACGACCCTGTCCATTCTGGTAACACTGGAACTCACTCAGGCCCAGGTCCGTCATAGCTCTCTATTTGGACATTGAAAGCTTTCTGACGAAGAACGATAGGTAGCCACTTTGGCAACAGCCGTTCCGCTGGGAATGATCCTCTTTCCTCATCGACCAACCCTAACTCCGGCACCACTGGACTCGGTGGCAAGACTCACAATGATCCTCTCTCTACCTCCACCAATCCCACTGGTGGTAGCCAGTATGATACTGGTAGCTCGGACACTGGCTCTCATGGGCTTCGTGAGCCCTATGCATCGCGCATGCCCGGCGGATTCGACGACGACGCTGCAACCACTGCTTCAGTAAGCTCTGGTGTCCCCGGCCATACTACCCACACAGGGTCTGGTATGACAGGTACCCACGATCCCAGTCTCACAAACAAGCCTCTTCCTCGAGAGCCAGGCACCGCCGACACCGAGCTTGCAGGCTCGTCTGGTAGCAATACCCTAGGAGGGAGCAGTTTGACTGGTAACAACTACCCAGATCGTAGCGTTGGCAGGTAAGCCGGGGCCATAACTTCATTTTGAAGGATGTTCCTAATTTGGTATTAGCTCTGGACTTGGTGATCAGTCCACTGGATCCTCTCATTTGGGTCGTGACGCAGCTCTAGGTGCTGGTGCTGTAGGAGCTGGAACAGCAGCTCATCATCACCACGAGAGTGCCCAACGTGACAATCACGCCCCTGAGACTGGTCGCTCATTCCCTCTCGGAGGTAACTCGAATAGCGGCACTGGGTCCAGCTACCCTTCCGGACAGACTGGAACCTATCCAGCTGCCGGCTCGACAACAGCTGGCCCTCATTCATCAAATTTAGCTAACAAGGCCGATCCTCGTGTCGACAGTGACCTTGACGGTTCTCGTGCTACTAGACAGACTGGTTACGGTTCCGGGACAGGCGCCTCACCAAGCTCAGCTCATCAAGGCTCTTTAGGACGTGATGCTGCTATTGGTGCCGGGACTGGAGCTGCTATCGGAGGAGCTTCCTCAGGTGTCTCTGGGTATGGACCAGAGAACTGGGAGTATAAGCATGGTAGACATGGTCACCAATACGAAGGAGATCCATGTGGGCCTGGAGAGACTGCAGGCGCAGGGCCACATTTTGTATCAGGGCCTCATACTACGGATACCGCCAACCGCCTTGATCCTCATGTTGCTGGAGGCGTCGGAGGTACACAAACTGCGACGGGTCATCATGGCCAACATGGCCATCGTGCCGAAGAAGCTGGTCTCGCTGGTGGCGCCACAGGAGCAGGGCTTGGAGCATATGAAGGTAGTCGTGATCATGCCGGTACTGCTACAGGAAGATCAACCGAGCCTGGCCTTGGCTCATCGAATGCGGGCACCGTTGACTCAACGACTGGTCCAGCTCCCAAAACGGCTGGCCCACATAAGTCAGACATGTTGAACAAATTGGACCCTCGCGTCGATTCTGATCGGTCCAAACAACAAGGTAGCTCCGGCACGACTGGCTCCGGCCTTGGGTCGTCCACTACTGGAACTTCTGACCCCTACTCCTCGCAGAGTTCAGGTCATCATCGTGGGGAAGAAGCCGCAATTGGTGGTGCTGGCCTAGCTGGAGCTGCGGCATATGAAGGCAACAAGCATCACGATCACAAGGAACCCAACGTTCCTGGTTCGACTTCAGGGACTAGTTCGTCTACGAACCCATACTCTAGCTCAGCAGTCGACCCTCGTGTCAGCGGTGGCCATGTGGGCTCAAGCAACACCACTACGACAGGACTAGGCAAAGACCATTATTTAGGACGCGATGCAGGCCTTGGAGCTGGCGCGGGTGGGTTGGCTTATGAAGCAGAGCGCCACCATGGCCAGCCAACTCAATCTCACAACATCCCGAGCGACACTACCGGCAATGCCTACGATGGCGACCGAGGGCCTTCTGGTTACGATCAGGCTGGTAGCCGAATGGCAGGATCAAGTCAACAGCCTGCCACAACCAAAGATCACCATTACGGTAGGGATGCAGCTCTGGGAGCAGGCGCTGGTGGATTGGCTTACGAAGCTGAAAAGCATCACGGTAGAGATCATTCGGGACTGGCTTCCACCCCCCAGGATCAACTTGCAGGGTCGGGCCACCAGCCTAGAGCTGCTGGGACTACAATGGATCATTCGCAGCACACTGGGCGTGATAATCACGTCGGTCGTGATGCCGCTGTTGGCGGCGCTGGCCTCGGTGCTGGTGCTGCAGGCATTGATGAACATAAGAAATTTCAGGAAACCGGCCGAATGGACCCTGGCGCAGTTGTTCGTGAGCATCGCCACCCTGGAGATCCCGTGGCAACCTACCCATCTGCCGGTTACGGCAATGAGCGTAGTCACCATGATTCTGGACACCATGGGCATCGCAAGGAGGAAGAAGCACTCGTCGGAGGGGCTGCAGCAGGCGGTTTGGCTCATCATGAGCTTTCGAAGAAGGATGAGAAAGCTCTAGAGAAGGAGCATTCGAAAGAAATGAAGCAGCACGACAAAGAATTCGCAAAGGAGGAAAAGGTCCACGACAAGGATCTGAAGGCTCATGAGAAGGAGCGCGCCAAGCACATGGCAGCCATCGAGAAAGACCAAAAGAAGCATGAGCACGATGGCGAAAAGAAGAAGGGAGGGGGTCTGCTGGGATTCCTCCATCGCGAAAAACCCGACAAAGAGCTGAAGGAGGACGAGGCTCACCGTCAAGCTTCTTTAAATGCTTCCCAATATCGCGGTGATGAAGCGAGGTCTACAGGCGCAGGCACTGATTCTTACGCCGACCCACTTGCGGCCCAGCATGGAAGTCAGTCCGGGGTTCACGACACCCCTACCGGTACGGGGTCCACAATACACGATGCCTATGGAACTCAGGAGGGGCACAACAAGTTGCACAAGGACCCACCAGCCCATGTCCGTGGTCAAGATTATCAAGGGCACAGCAACGTTTCATAGGGAGGATGAGCAAATGATTGGGGGGCATTTGGCCGAGAGGAATCGACGCTGATGAGTCCTCCTAGCACCCCTGAACGGTCTCTCACACTGCCCCCATCAAGTGGTCCGACTTGCTTGGCCGGCGCCGTCGGTATATGTGAAGAATTCTGCGTTGATGTAGGGTGCTGCGTTCACCAATTCCCCAAGCCTGCATGGCGCAATGCTTTTATGACGGTGTATATTCGTTCTTACCTCGTGCTGATACCTTCCATACCCCCTCATTAAGATGTCCATAGCAAACACCGGGCGTGCGTATCAGAGAGAGACTATGAATTGTCGAATGTGTCCGTTGCTGCCCTGGCTGCGCTTCACTAGCATGAGTGGCTTTCAGGTAGCACGATGCCCTAAATCGCCGACCCCGCAGTTGGCCTGCTCCCACTGTGCTGGGCCGTGGGGGGAAACAAGCTTTGCCCAAGCATTATTGCATCCCAGGGCTCCTCGGCCCGGCCACGTTCCTGCCAAGTATCTCATCCATGATCCCAGTGATTGAACGCATCCACGTCAGTCGGTCAGTTAGCCCACCGCCTTCACTCGGGTCTGACTTACTTCCTGCCCGCCACCCTTTCTACAGCTCCCTCATAGCTTTTACTCTCTCGGAACTCTCTTGACCCTGACAGACTGCCTTCAGATAAGCCCCAACGGCTTCAGTCCCAGCCAACCGCCAACATGGTTCATCTCGCCTCCGTTCCCAACGACAAAGCGGCCAATGCCCCGCTCGTCAAGGGCATGGAGAGGGTCAAACTCGAGCCGAACGACGAGGAAGATGAAGTCACTGCCTCGGTCTACGGCAGCCGTTTTGCAGCCGAATGTCTCCCCATGCATGAGATGCCGGAGAAGGAGATGCCAAAGGAGATTGCCTACCGGATGATTAAGGATGATCTGAGCTTGGATGGCAATCCCATGTTGAACCTGGCGAGCTTCGTTACGACATATATGGTGGGTTGATACTCGGACGACGGAGCGAATATCGTGGGACCAACGCAAAGGAGCACACGCTGACTCTTTACTTTGATGGCTTTAGGAAGAAGAGGTCGAGAAGCTCATGGCAGAGGCTTTGCCAAAAAACTTCATCGACTACGAGGAGTACCCGCAGGTGTGCATCGTCCTCGTCGAGGTTGTTCAGCATTGACACCATCGATCTACAGACCGCAGATATCCAGAACCGTTGCGTGAGCATGATTGCGAGGATGTTCAATGCCCCTACCGCACACGATGATGAAAATTCGATGGGCACGAGCACCGTTGGATCATCTGAGGCTATTGTCTGTATCCCATGAATTGTTTAGTATTATGGGACTGTTGCCCTTGCTGAACGAATGGCAGATGCTGGGAACCCTGGCCATGAAGAAACGCTGGCAAAACAAGCGCAAAGCAGCCGGCAAGGACTGTTCGAAGCCCAACATCGTTATGAATTCTGCGGTGCAAGTCTGCTGGGAAAAGGCTGCTCGTTATTTTGAGGTAGAGGAACGCTACGTTTTCTGCACCGAGGACCGATACGTGATTGATCCCGAGGAGGCGGTAAATTCAGTCGATGAGAATACAATCGGTATCTGTGCCATTATCGGTACGACTTACACAGGGGAATATGAAGATGTCAAGGCCATCAACGATCTACTTGTCGAGAAGAAGATCGACTGCCCTATACATGTTGATGCTGCTAGTGGAGGGTTCGTGGCTCCTTTTGTCGTCCCTCAATTGCCCTGGGATTTCCGTCTGGAGAAGGTGATTTCTATCAACGTCTCTGGGCATAAGTACGGCCTGGTATGTTGGGCCTCTCCCACTCCGCTGGTGCCGCTAAATAAACTAGGTCTATCCCGGCGTTGGCTGGATCGTCTGGCGCTCACCAGAATATCTTCCCAAAGAGCTTGTCTTTAACATTAATTACCTTGGCGCCGATCAAGCTTCCTTCACCCTGAACTTCTCCAAGGGCGCCTCGCAAGTCATTGGCCAATACTACCAGATGATCCGTCTCGGCAAACATGGTTATCGTTCCATCATGATGAATTTGACGCGCACAGCAGATTACCTCGCTGCTAATCTTGAGCAGCTTGGTTTCTTGCTGTTGAGCAAGAAGGGAGGTGAAGGACTACCATTGGTGGCATTCCGTCTCAACCCGAAAGACAATCATCACTACGACGAATTCGCCATAGCTCATCACCTACGTGAGAGAGGTTGGGTCGTGCCGGCTTACACCATGGCGCCGCATAGCGCGAAACTCAAGCTCATGAGGGTTGTGGTACGAGAAGATTTCTCACGTGCGAGGTGTGATACCCTCATATCGGACATGAAGCTTTCTTTGGACGTCTTGAAAGCCATGGATGCGCAAACTGTGGAGAAGCACACCGAGCATGTCAAGCACCACAACACGGCAAGTGGCAAGGCGAAGCACAATCCCGGTCATTACAAGAACGAGAAGCACTCGCTGCAAGGCAAGACGGGGAAGACGCATGCCGTCTGCTAAACGAATCTTATAGCTTGCAAATCACGGTGGCAGGATGAGACGCTGTCGATAAAAGGGGTAAGACGAAGAGACATGAAGGGCATGAAAAGATGCTTATGCTTATGGAACATGATGCAACGATTATGATAGTGGAATCCACCCCTTTAGAAACAAACGTAGGTACTGGATCCAAACAAGCATGATCCATTAATACTACTCCTGCTTGTCCAAGATGCAACTTTTGGAATTTTCTTCCAAAAAAGGCAAGTGGCTCCTTCCCTATCTTCTTATTGATACCATCGAGGTCTGTAGATAACCTAGTATGCCCATCGTTGATCATCTTCTTGATTGTTGTATGCCAGGGAGCAGCAATATCTGCGACATTCTTTTTTAAATACCAGGGTAGAAAATCTAGGAAGTGACAAATAGCATGACCTTCACACCCCAACACCGGAGATTGCGAACCGAGGTCCAACACAACACCACAATCTAGAAAAGCTGTGTTGGTGGTTTACTGTTTCATGCCGCCTCCAAACACTCGCTGTCACCAAGCTTCTCAACAACGAAGTGGTATCGGGAGCTCAGTAAGGGGCGTTTTCATGTTACGGCCGACGAGCCATCTCACAGTTCGATCTCGCGGTCCTTCTTTCATCTGGCTGTCTCCTGTCTCTTCAACCCAGCACCGACATCGACACAATCTCTAGCATGGCAGCCGCGAGGTTCCTTCATCGGCTTCCCAAGGTCTTGAAGAGTGAGCTGCCCAGCGACACCTGCATGGTATGTCTACGCCAGTACGGAGTAATTGAGTCCGATGAGGAGGTCAACGAGGCGGCAGTTCGTCTTCCTGTAAGTCATGAAGAATGCTGTCCCCTGTCCGGATAAGTTCACGCAAGTCTACGCGTCGTTAAACCCTGTCCCACATCCTTTCCGTCACTGGACGTCCCGAGGGGCTGACTCTGAAATCACACAGTGCGACCATGTTATGGGCTTCTCGTGTATCTCAACCTGGTTGTTACAAAACAACGGCAGGAAGAACAACACTTGCCCCTACTGCAGAAAGGAGTTCTTTGATCTCCCTTGGAGTACTCGAGAATTTTACGAATCTGACGACGATATTGTGGGAACACTCCGCACAGTTTCTGACTTAGGGCGTGAAATGGCAAATCCAGATACTCGCACGCGTCCAGGCTCTGAAAATCGCGTAGTCACTCGTGAGACAGCTCAGGAGGATCTGTCTAGGGCGAGAAGACAATTAGTTGAGGGCACTAGTCGATTACGTGAGAGTTTCCCCAATGAAGATGACGAGATGTATCACACAGATGCCGGAAGAGCTAGACTTATGGAGCGTGGAGAATTACGTCCGGAGCAACGTCCATTGCCTGATAACTATTTCACTCGATATCCCTTCACCAACCCAACGTTCCGGACCTCTGAGACCCGAAGCACAGATTCAACCATGCTAGAACAGGCAGTATTCTCTCCCCGTGACGCACCTGGGCAGCCATTCACAGCAAGACATGGGCAAGGGGGCTCAATCCGTGAGCCGCCAGAGTACCCAACACACCGTACCACGAACAATAATCTAACGGGGGCTCCAACCGCAGGGCCTGAAGATGTAACTCATCGCACGGCGACATCAGATTCCTTTAGTTCGAACCCTAGGCCAGGTATTCACCATCGTCTTGGGAGTCTCCACGAGCCTGGCAGTCCGGCTTGGGAGCAAGCTTTACAACCCCCAACAAGCGGTATTCGTGAAGCCGCCCGTACCCATCCCCAACAGTCTCAGGACTATGTCGCTTCAACCGGATATGATCCAACTGATTGGTCAGGGACATCACACTATGAGCCTCGCGCCTTAACACCATTTCCTCCTCACCAAGGTCCAGCTCCACGCGAGGTGCCACGAAACAGCCCCATTACTCCATCACCGCCTGATCCACAGCGAGGCAATTCCATTTCCCCAGCGCCAGTCGGGGACCGACCACGACGGAATGCCATTCATCCAGGAGGAGCTTTCGGACCACCACGAGCCCATCCCGCCCCCCGAGTGCCAACAGGCTTCTACAATATGGCCGCCTTGCTCGACAGCCACGAACGCCAAGCTCGACTTTCTCCTCCCCCTTCCCCAAGCTCACCACCACCCACGTCATACTTCTACCGCCAACCTAGCTCCCCAAACCCCCGCACCTTGCCTCTATCAGCCACCCCGCAAGAAGTCGAGAGACTTTCCGATGAACCGCGGATTCCTCGCGAGCATGGTACTGGAGCACGTTCCCCCCCTATCGTCGGCTTGGGACCCGTCACTCTCGACCGATCATCCGATTATGAGGCGGGAGGCGGAGAGGGTTCTTGAGGAGGCGGAGCGGAGGATAAGCTTATCGCAGATACTGCCAGGGAGTCAGAATCAAGATCAGGGGAGGGGAATTTCACCGCGTGGGCCTTCCCCAGCTTAAGGGAACCTCCCTTGTCATCTACTAGTGGACCGGGTCCGTGAAAGCTTGCTAAGGCATGTCTTTAGGAGTTCAATCATTACTTTTTAACAAGGATAGGGGATTAGCCCCTCTCGAAGAGAGAAAGATAGGCAAAATAATAATCAGGATAGTGCCATCACGGGGGGTTTTCCGAAAAAGGAATGAAGAGGGTGGTGCCTTTTCCCTTGAAGTCATGAGATTAGCGGTTAAATACCCAAGTGAGGCCTTTCTATAGCTATAGCTGAATCACAAATATTATAAATTCTTTGCTTCTTGTCCCTTGATATAGTGTTGATATAGGTATCTGCACCGGACGATTCTCTATTTCTCATTAATCACTGCCCTTTTATCTTACTAATAGAAGGAATCACACCCAAGAGATGACCATATTTGGGGGCTGCAGAGAGATGATTACAAAAAAAGTAATATTCTATTACCCACTCTCATCATATATTCCCGGAATGAAAGGTATCTCCAACTACCCCCATCAGACACAAACACCTCGCTCGCTGCGCTTTCATTTTAAAAAACCCAACAGAAATCCGCAGATCAGCTGAAAACTTCCTCACGATCCTGCACTTGGCGGCACCTTACACTCAATCCTCCACCATCTCACTGACCTCATCTCCGCCTGCCTCCATCCACGCCGATAAAATCGACTCCTCTTCTCCTTCTCCTTCTTCGCTCTGTGGCTGCTCCGTCGTGGTTGTAGACGTCGCTGCCGCTGCCACGGGACTCGCATCCACCACCGGCATAGTCGCAAGAGTCGATGCAGTGAACCCCCCAGCCGTCGACTGTACCGCTGCAATCGGTACGCTCGTCCTGCTCCGACCTAAAGGCCGCTCTGGCTGGATATCCGTAACGCTCGATCTCCCGCCTCCAAATGACCCTATCGAAAGCAGCAACACCGTAAAACTGAGCAGGAAAATGGCCACATTCCTCCGATCCCGGACAGCATGGTTCACAAACTCCCTCAGCAGATCCCAAAGCGGCACCTCCCCTTCTCGTTGCTTAGCCTCATCCATCTGCCGCGCAGCCATCTCAACTGTCGCGTCCGTCTCCTCAATCTTCCCATCCACAAACGCCCTCGCCTCCCCCCCATATATCTCCCTCAACCTCTCATCATCTAAGCCTCCCACGCCTTCCTCTCTCTCCTTATCCTCTAGAGTCACTCTCTCTTCCTCCTCCTTTCTGAGCTCAAGCTCACGTTTCATCTCCTCCTCCATCCACGGCAAGATCTCCACATCCACCCTCTCCATCTCCCTCCACGCCGCGCTCCACGCCCCAGCCCGCATAAGCCCGTTCGCCGCAAACAGCTTGATATCCCACCTCTTATTCCCCGAGCCCGCGCTGCCGAATTTCCCGTCGCGGATGCGGCGGCCGCAGTCGTCGCAGATGTCCAAGTCCGTGGCGTCTTCGTCTGGATCTTCGGTGTCGGAGTCGGCGAGGATGTCGGCTTCTTCTTCGGGGGAGAGGTGGAAATGGCCACATTTGAGGATTCGGGGGATCTTGAGCTCGAGGGATTCGAGCAGGCGTTCTTCGAGGAGGTCGTAGTCTTCTTTTGGATGCGGGATTAGGATCCCTCGCTCCAGGACTGTGTCGGTGGCTTTCTCTTGGAGTGTTTTCCAGTTTTCGAGGATGGAGGGCGGGAGCACGCTTTCCATCACTTCTTGCGAATAGTGCAGCGGGATGGGCAGCAGCGTAACATGTAATAGCACCAACGGATACTCCTTCTTCATCTTCTTCCCCGGACTCAGCTTCGACGGCGAGCTCACAGCGCTACGATGCGAGCGCGCGGATCGCGGCGTGCATTGTCGCGAGGGCGTGTAGAGCTTCGGGCGGTGTTGCGAAGATGGGGATGCGAGGTGCGGGGGCGTGGTGTCCATTTGCATTGCGTGGACGGAAGAGGGGTTGCGGAAAGCGGGGCGCGTTCTCTGTGGGGCGGAGGGTTTGTAGGTGGGTTCATAGTGGGAGTCCGCGAGGACGGAGATGGAGTCGGAGGAGCTGTGGGATGTGCGAGGGGAGCTGGTGCGGGTTGGGTGGTCGAAGAGGGCGGCGGTGGGGGAGTGGTGGGCTGAGCCGGAGAGGGAGGCGGAGTCGGAGGAGAGGTCATGGTGGGAGGTGGAGGTGTAGTTGCGGTGGAGGGGTGGTGGGG
>JAABUH010003543.1_pt1 | contig 13293 bp, 10 predicted proteins | sample 5559121 | NCBI WGS metagenome assembly JAABUH01 (sample SAMN10711871, study PRJNA513364) | rock metagenome | isolation source: Antarctica rocks | place: Antarctica: Victoria Land, Battleship Promontory nord | collected 2015-12-28 | reverse complement strand
TGTCCAGCTTCGAACTGCTGGAATCCTGGGGAGTCGAGGCCGCCCTGACCCATTTCGGGGTGGCGAGGCCCGTTGCCGATCCGCATCCCTGGCACGTGCTGAGCGAGGTGTCGTGGAGTTTCCGCGACGGTCTGCGCGACCGTGTCGACGCCGTGCTCGAGGCCAGCTTCGCCGAGGGTCTGTGCAGCGACGGCACCATCGCCGCAACCGAACAGCAAAGGCGCGCCATGTGGCGCATCCGCGAGGGCCAGAGCGAGGCGGCGCGCCGTCACGGCGAGATCATCCGCAGCGACGTGGCTGTAGCGATCGGCGACATTCCGACCCTCATCGCGAACGCCGTCGCACGGACGAAGCCCGATCTCGGGGCGCGGCTGCTGACCTTCGGGCACGTGGGCGACGGCAACCTCCATATGAACTTCATCGTCCCGCTGGCCGAGGCGAAGCGCCTGCGTCCCATCCTGCTCGACGGCCTTTACGACGCCGTGGCGGCGCTCGGCGGATCGATCAGCGCCGAGCATGGTGTCGGCCGGGCCAAGCGCGACGCGGTTCTGGCCCGCAAGACGCAGACCGAGGTGGACCTCATGCGTCGCCTCAAGCAGGTCCTCGACCCCCAGGGCCTTCTCAATCCTGATGTCGTCCTGCCGTCTTGACGCTGGACGTCAGGGTGATGTCGTCCCGGATGCAGGCCGCGAGATGGCCGGGGCCGGCCGGGCGAAGCCGAGGCACAGCATCGGCGCAGGCCGCGATCCCGTAGGGGCAGCGGCCCCGGAACGCGCAGCCCGAGGGGGGGCGCCAGGGGGCTCGGCAGGTCGCCCTTCAGCAAGACGCGGGTGCGCCGCAGGTTTTCGACCGCGACGAGCGGCGCAACGTCGAACGCGGTGGGCGTCATGGTTGCAGCTTCGGAGCTGGGGCCGACCGGGCTGGCGAAGCCGCGTCGGCCCCAACCGCGGCTGTTTCGGCCGCGACCGCGGCCGACGTCCAACCGACCGTCGGCCCGCCCCAGGCGAGGGCGCCGGCCGCTGCGCCGAGCGCCAGCAACTGCCGCCGGCTCGGACCTCCGACCGCGGTGCGGCCGGTCTCGTCGTGATCGTCGCTCATGGGATCGCTCCTTCGGGTCGTGGCGTTCAAATGCCCGCGATGGGCCGCGGTCGGGAACCGTCGCTGAAGCGCGACAGGCGGAAGTCGTGCGGGTCGACAAATGGTGCGGCCCCGGTGGCGAGGTCGGCGGCGAGCCGGCCGGCCGCCGGGCCGATACCGAAGCCGTGACCCGAGAAGCCGGTCGCCACGACCAGACCGGCGACCGCGTCGACCGTGGAGATGACCGGGACGGCATCGGGCGTGACGTCGATCAGCCCGGCCCATTCCTGCACGACGCGGGCGCCCGCGAAGGCCGGGAACAGTTCCGATAGCGCCGCGAGAGCCTGCCGGTTGTATTTGCGGTCCGGCTCCGGGTCGAGCACGCGGCAGCGCTCGTAGGGCGACACCTGGTCGAGCGGCACGGAGCGCGCCTCCGTCCATTCCTGTACGAAGCGCCCGTCGGCGCGCAGCTTCAAGGCGCGCCAATCTTCCGTGAAGGCCGGCAGAAAGTCCTTGAAGAAGCGGAAGCTGTCGGGCACCAGCGGCACCACGTTCACGTTGCCGTTGGCGATCGTGTAGCCGCCGTCGAGGCGCTTGCGGTAGGCGCCCCGCGAACACCAGAAGGCCGCCTCCGGACCGTTCTCGATCGGTGCCGTCCGCATCACGCTGGAGCGCACCTTGAGCTGCGGCAAGGTGATGCCGAGGTCCATGAGGAAGCGCCGGGACCAGGCGCCGCCCGCCAGCACGGCGGCGTTGCAGCGGATGCGGCCGCGCTCCGTCACGATGGCGGCGACCCGCCCGCCCGCGAGGTCGAGCCCGCGCACCGCGCAATCCGTGAGGATGACGGCGCCTTGGCGCTGCGCCGCGGCCGCGATGGCGGGCGCCGCCTTTTGGGGTTCGGCCCGCCCGTCGGTGGCGCAATACATCGCGGCTTTCCAGCGCTTGGAGCCGTTCGGCACGTGGCGGTCGAGTTCCGCGCCCGAGATCATCCGCGCGTCGATCTGGTAGGGGCGTGCGTGCTCGAGCCAGGTCTCGTAGCGGGCGACGTCCGCGTCATCGTCGCAGCCCCACACGACCCCCGTGGTGCGGAAGCCCGTCTCACCCTCGACCGTCTCGTTCATGCGCTCCCACATCCGGAGGCTCTCGACGATGAGGGGGATTTCGCGCGGGTCCCGGCGGCCCTTGCGCACCCAGCCCCAGTTGCGGCTCGACTGTTCGCCCGCGACATGCCCCTTCTCGCAGAGCGCCACCGACACGCCTCGCTTGGCCAGCGCCAGGGCCGTCGCGGTGCCGATGATGCCGCCCCCGACCACGACGACATCGACGGCTTCGGGAAGCTCGGTGTCGGAGCGGACGGGGTCGACCTGCGGGCCCATGTCGGTTCTCGCTTTCGGTGAGGCCCGGGCGGGTCACAGCCGCGGCTCCAGGGCCCAGTTAACCGGTACCTCAGCTATGGCCGCGGAGTTGGGCAGGTCGAGCACCAGCGCGACGATGCGGCCGCCGTCCTCGGGCTGGTCAGTCCGGCCCGACACCAGGGCGACGCACTGGGCGGGCTTACCGCGCCATGGCTCCGGACCGGCCCGGCTTCATCGCGGGTCCGGCACCCTGCCGAGGTCATGGCCGCAGGGATCCCGTGGCGGGCTGCGCGACTGTGGTCCCTCGTCCCCGTCCGACATCACGACCGTGTTCGATCCTGGCGCAACGCCACAGGAGCAAGAACGACGGATGGCTCGACCCGGATTCCGCAATTCGATGCTAGTTGTCGACCGTCTTGGGCGTCAAGCCGCAATGGCGGGCGGCCGTGCGGAAACAATCCGCAGCGACGGTGCGGGCTTGTCTAGGCGGCGTGCAAGGTTCTGCCGTGAGGCCCGACCCTCGGTGGATCTCAGCGCCGCCGTGGCGGCCCAGTCGGCCGGGATGCTCAGCCGGGGCCTGGGTCCGAGAGCGGGGGCATGCCCCACGGGGACACGATCGATTTCCGCGTCACGAGCTTGCATTCCATCTTCAGCTTCCGGAACTTTCGGTCGCCGGCAGGATGGCTGGCGAGGTCCAGCACGCGGGTCACGGCCCACCGCGCCATGGCCTCGTGCGGCAGTTCCACGGTCGTCAGCGGTGGCGACAGATCGTCCGCGAAGGTCTCGTCATCGAAGCCGACGATGGACAGGTCCTCGGGGACCCGGAGCCCGCGTGCCCGGGCGGCCTCGTAGGCTCCGATGGCCATGCGGTCGCAAAAGCAGAAGATGGCCGTGGGTGGAGTCGCTAGATCGAGAAGGCGACGGGTTTGCTCGCGACCACTGCGCAGGGTCCACCCGCCCGACAGGATCAGGCGAGGATCTACGGCGACATCGTAACTCGCCATAGCCTGGCGGTAGCCGTGAAGGCGGTCACGGGCCGCCTCGATCCAGTCCTCGCCGTTGATCATGGCGACTCGCCGATGGCCCGCGTCGAGGAGCGCCGAGGTCGCCGCGAAACCGCCGGCCACATCGCCCGGCACGACGGAGGGATAGGGATCCTTCGCGGCATGACAGTTCAGGAGAACCGTCGGCAGGTCGCGCAGACGAGCCGGCGGCTGCACGGCCCGGGTGAGCAGGGCGGTATAGATGATCCCGACCAGCGGTCGCGCGGCGAGGTGATCCAAAACCTCCGTTTCGGTCCGTGTGTCGCCCTGGGTGCTGTGCACGGAGAGAAGGCAGTTGTTCTCGGCGGCCTCGTCCCGTGCCCCTTCGAGCAGGCTCCCGACGTGTTGCGACGTGGTCAATTCGTTGATGAGCAGGCCGATCACACCGTTTCCGGAACTGGATCGCTCGACCTTGACGTAGCCGAGCTCCTTTGCCACGGCGGCGACGCGCTCCCGCGTGGCGCGCGAGATGCGCGTTCCCGGCGCATCGTTGAGGACGAGGGACACGGAGGCCTGGGAGATGCCCAGCCGGGCCGCGATATCGGACATCGTGGGTTTCTTGCGATGGTCGGACACGGGCGCAGCTCGGCGTTCATGGGCTCGGCTCAGCCCAGGGGCTGAGCGCTTCGGCGAGCGATCCATAAAAGTTGCCGGCACGCATTGCCAACGATCATTCTTGGTTATAGACTGAGTTATATAACTAGAAACATCGAGGCGAGGATGGCGGGCATAGGCCTTCGCGACGTATCCAAGCGGTACGGCTCGGTACCGGTGATCCACGGGGCGTCGCTGGACATTGCCGATGGCGAGTTCGTGGTGTTCGTCGGCCCTTCCGGCTGCGGCAAGTCGACGTTGCTGCGCATGATCGCGGGACTGGAGGACATCAGCGGCGGCGAGGTCGCCATCGACGGGCGGGTCGTCAACGCTGTTCCGGCGCGCGATCGCGGCGTCGCGATGGTGTTCCAGAACTACGCTCTCTACCCGCACATGACGGTCGCCGAGAACATGAGTTTCGGTCTGTCGAACATCGGCACACCACGGTCCGAGATCGACCGAAGGGTCGGCGAAGCCGCCGAAATCCTGCAGATCACCACGCTGCTCGGCCGCCGGCCCAAGGACATGTCCGGCGGTCAGCGACAGCGCGTCGCGATCGGGCGCGCGATCGTCCGAAAGCCCAAGGTGTTCCTCTTCGACGAGCCCCTGTCCAACCTCGATGCGGCGTTGCGCGTCCAGATGCGGACCGAACTGGCCAAGCTGCACCACGCGATCGGCGCCACCATGATCTACGTGACCCACGATCAGACCGAAGCCATGACGATGGCGGACCGCATCGTCGTGCTTCGCGACGGCCGGGTCGAGCAGGTCGGCCGGCCGCTCGATCTGTACAGGCGGCCGCAGAACGCCTTCGTGGCCGGTTTCCTCGGATCGCCGCGCATGAACGTGCTGGCCGCGACGGTGAACGCCGTCGGCGGTTCGCGCGCGACCCTCGCCTGCGTGGCCGGCCCGACGCTCATGGTCGATGTCGTGCCGGGCCACGTGAAGGAGCGCGATCAGGTGACGATCGGCATCCGCCCCGAGGCAATGGCGCTCGCGCCATCGAGGGCCGGCCTGGCCGGCCGGGTCGATCTCGTCGAACAGCTGGGAAGCATGTCGCTCGTCTATGCGACGCTGGGCTCGGGAGAGCAGGTCGTCGCCGAACTCCGCGACGTGGTGGCGCCTGCCGTCGGGCAGCCTCTCGACCTGTCGGTCAAGGAGGAGGCCGTGCATGTCTTCGCGGCCGACGGGCGCCGGGTGAACGCGCCCCGTCCGGACAGGGACGCGGGGGCTGGCGTCCGTGCGGCCGCTGTCGGAGGCGCCGCCTGATGGCCATGTCGTCGCAAACTGCCGTCCTCCGGGACCGGGCGGGCGCCGCACCGCAACCCGACCCTCGCCGCTGGCTCGCGGCGGTGCCGTTCCTCGCGCCGTTCGCTCTGTTCTACCTCGTGTTTCTCGTCTACCCGCTCGGCCGAGGCGTGTGGATCAGCCTGCACGATTGGGAGTTGGTCGGAGCGCGGCGGAGCTTCGTCGGGCTCGACAATTACCGGCTGCTGCTCTCGGACGCCCTGTTCTGGACGGCGGTGCGCAACACGGTGCTCTTCGTCGTTCTCACCGTCCCCAGCATGACGGCGCTGGCGCTCGGGCTGGCGCTCGCCGTCAACAGGCCGACGCGCTTCCACGGTGCGTTGCGGGGCGTCTTCTTCGCGTCGAGCGTCTTCTCGGTCTCCGTCGTCACGCTGATCTGGCAGATGGTCCTGAATGGGGACCGTGGCCTTGCCGCTCATCTTTTCCAGGACCTCGGGCTCCGGCCGATCGCCTTCCTCGGCGATGCCTTCTGGGCGATGCCCTCCCTCGTGATGGCGACGCTCTGGTGGGGGGTCGGCCTGCCCCTGGCCTTGTTCCTCGCGAGCCTTCAGCAGATCCCGCCCGAGCTCTACGAGGCGGCCGAACTCGACCATGCGTCGCGCTGGACGGTGCTGCGCCGCATCACCTTGCCGGCCATCCGGCGCACCACGCTGCTGGTCGTCGTGCTCCAACTCGTCGCGCAATTCCAGATGTTCGGCCAGTCGGAACTCATGACCAAGGGCGGGCCGGCCGACAGCACGCTGTCGATCGTCCAGTACATCTATCAAACGGGGTTCAGGGATTGGCAGATCGGCTCGGCCGCCGCGGCTGCGGTCGTCCTGTTCTGCCTCATGGTCGGATTCTCGATGCTGCAGCTGTGGCTCGGGCGGGCGGAGGACTGAAGGATGGCGACGCGATCCATCACCTCGGGCGTCGGCGACCGGCTGCTGTTGCTGCTCACGACCGGCCTCGCGGCCCTGTGGATGGCGCCCGTCGTCTGGGTGCTGGCCATGTCGTTCAAGCCCAATGCGGAGCTGATGCGCTCCACGGCCGGTTTCCTGCCGGTCCCGTTCACGATCGACAATTACGTCAACCTGCTGTCCCTCTCGACCGCGCCCCACTGGCTGCTCAACAGCCTGCTCGTGGCGGCCGGCATGACCCTGCTGACGCTCGTGACCTCGGCGCTCGCGGGCTATGCCTTCGCCCGCATCGACTTCCCCGGGCGGCGGGCCATGTTCCTGCTCGTGCTGACCGGATTGATGGTGCCCGAGCAAGCGGTGTTCATCCCGCTCCATACGATGTTCGCCGACTGGGGCCTGCACAACACGCGTCTGGCGCTCCTCGTGCCCCACGTGGCGGTCCCCGTCGGCGTGTTCCTGATGACGCAGTTCTTCAAGGCGGTGCCGCGCGAACTCGAAGAAGCGGCCGAACTCGACAATGCGGGCCGCTTCACGGTGTTCGCCCGGATCATGCTGCCCTTGTCGGTTCCGGCCCTGACCACCCTCGGCCTGTTCACGTTCATGTACGCCTGGAACGACTTCCTGTGGCCTCTCGTCTCCGCCACCAACGCGCAGATGTACACCGTGACGGTCGGGCTCGCCTCGATCCAGGGCAACTTCGCGCAGACCGAGGGCCTCGGTTCCGTGATGGCGGAGGCCGTCTTCGCCAGCGCCCCCATCGTGCTGCTCTACCTGGTTTTCCAGCGCTACATCGTGAGCGGGGTCGCCATGGGCAACTCGCGCTGAGCGCCGGATCAGGGGACACCCGCTGCTCCGTCGCTGCCGGCCGGTCCGGACCACCGCGGCCTGGAATGCCGCCATCGCGGCCTGGAATGCCGCTTCATCGGAGGACACCATGCGCCTGAAAACCACCATGCTGGCGGCGCTGCTCGCCGCAGCCGTCGGCGGAGCGTCGGCAAGGCCCGCCGCCGCGACCGACATCACGCTGTTCCGCTTCTTCGGCGATTGCGCCAACGACTTCGGCAGCACGACCGACCTGTCGAAGGCCGTCGACGAATGCGGCGCCATCCAGGTCCTGACCAATAAGTTCAACGCCGAGAACAAGATCGGCGCCAAGGTGGTGACGCAAACGGTCGACTGGCACACCTATTACGACCTGCTCTCGGCGAGCTATTCGACCGGCAACGTCCCGGACGTCGCCATCATGCACAGGAGCCTGCTTCCCAACTTCGCGTCCCGCGGGCTGATCGATCCCATCGGCGACGACCTGAAGGCGGCCGGGGTCGACTTCGCCGACTTCGTCCCCGAAGCCCGGAAGGCCGTGACGCTCGGCGGCAAGGTCTATGCGCTGCCGTTCGACATCCATGCGGTGCTGTTCCACGTCAACATGGACCTGATGCGCCAGGCCGGCCTGACGACCGCGACCGGCGATCCGGTGCTGCCGGCCAGTCCCGAGGATCTGCTCGCACAAGGCAAGACGCTGAAGCAGGCGACCGGCAAAATCTACCTCGGCCTCGAGTCCGACAGCGCGGGCGTGATGCCCGATCGCCTGTTCGAGAGCTGGCTCTGGCAGCAGGGGCAGGACGTCGTCAAGGCCGACGGCTCGGCCGCCGAACTCGACACGGCCGCGGGCCTCAAGGCGGCCGACCTGTTCCAGCAGATCTACGCCCAAGGACTAAGCAACAAGGCCTTCGACTACGCCGGGGCCGAACAGGCCTTCCTCAACGGAGAGGTCGCGATCCTGGTCAACGGAACCTGGGCCGTGGATAAGTATAGTGCACAGGTTGCCGGCGGCACGTCCAAACTCCGCAACTATCGCGTTGCCAACCTGCCGAAGCTGTTCGCGTCCGAAGCGGTCTGGTCGGATAGCCATACCTGGACCATACCGACAAATCCGAACCGCTCGCCCGAAGCAAAGGCGGCGGCCCTGGCCTTCATCAAGTTCCTCGATGACAACGACGGGGCTTGGGCGCGAACCGGCCATCTTCCGGTCCGTCAGTCGGTGCTCGCCTCGGACGCCTTCAAGAAGCTTCCCCATCGCAGCGAATACGTCGGCACGGCCTCGATCGCGCGGGCACTCCCGCCCATCCAGAACCAGCGGGGCATCCAGGACGTGATGGTGAGCGGATTGAGCGCGGTCTGGCTGACCGGCCAGGACCCCAAGGCCGCGCTCGCCGGCATGCAGTCGCGCGTCGACCGCATCCTCAAACGGTCGCACTAAGCGCACCCACGGGAACAACTGCTTCGGAACGCGGCCGTCGAAGGCGCAACAGCGCAACGAGACGAGGCAGTGAGTTCCGTGGGGCCCTAAGCAGGGTCGCGTAGACCCGCACCGAACGTCGCTCGAACGCGCGGCCCTGCGCTCGGGCAGCAATCCGCCACGATCACAGGATCACAAAGACATGAACGTGTGGACCGGCGCCCCGGCCATCGCTGCGCCCGAGCGCACACGCCTTTCGCTCGATGGTGTGTGGGACTTCCGCCTCGACCGACATGGCGGTTGGCGCACCATCGCCGTGCCCGGCCCCTGGCAGGCCGCCTTCGCGGACCTTCGGGAGGCCTCCGGCGTCGCTCTCTATGCCAAGACCTTCGAGCTCCCGGAGGGCTGGCTCGACCGAGAGATCGCCGTGGTGTTCGGCGCCGTCAGCTATTTCGCAGAAGTCACGCTGAACGGAATCGGGATCGGCTCGCACGAAGGCGGATACCTGCCCTTCGAGTGCCTGCTTCCGCACAATCTGCTCGCGCCGGAAAACCGGCTCGAGGTCCGCGTGACCCTCCCCGACGGCGACGAGTCCGCCTATCCCGACTTTCCCTTCGCGGAGATTCCGCACGGCAAGCAGAGCTGGTACGGGCCTCTGGGAGGCCTCTGGCAGTCCGTCCACCTCGAAGCGCGGGACAGGCGGCACATCGGTGCCTGCCGGATCCGCGCGGATCGCGAGAGCGGCCGCGTGGCGCTCGAGGTGGACCTGTCATGCAGCGTCGAAGGTTCGCTGGAGGGCGCGATCGTCGGGCCGGACGGCGCCATCGCGGCGGAGATCGCGGTCCCTGTCGCCGGCCCATCCTCACGCTGCGCCGCGACCGTGGCGGCCGTGTCGGCCTGGGCGCCGGACCATCCGGCGCTCTATCGGCTCGACCTCCGGCTCGTCGTCGGCGGGGTCGCGGTCGACGTTTGGTCCGAAAGCTTCGGCTTCCGCAGCATCGAGACGCGTGACGGCAAGCTCCTGCTCAACGGCGAAGCCCTCTACCTGCGCGGCGCCCTCGACCAGGACTACTACCCCGAGGGGATCTGCACGCCCCCGTCGACGGCGTTCCTCGAAGACCAGCTCTCCAAGGCCAAGGCGCTCGGCCTGAACTGCCTGCGTTGCCACATCAAGGTGCCCGACCCACGCTATTACGAGGTTGCCGACCGGCTCGGCATGCTGGTCTGGACGGAGATCCCCAACGTCGAGACCTTCACGCCGCGTTCGGCCGCGCGCCTCCGTTCGACCATGGAGGGGATCTTGGCGCGCGACGGCAATCATCCGTCGATCGTCATCTGGACCCTGATCAACGAGGATTGGGGCACGCGTCTTCGCGAAGCTCCGGAGCAACGGGCGTGGCTCGCCGAAACGTTCGACTGGCTCAAAGAACTCGATTCGACCCGCCTCGTCGTCGACAACTCGCCGTGCTCGATCAACTACCACCTCAAGACCGACATCAACGACTACCACTATTATCGTGTGCTTCCGGAACTCCGCGCCGAGTGGGACCGGATCACGGACGAGTTCGCGGCTCGTGCGGATTGGACCTTCGGGCCGGCCGGTGAGCCAGGACCGACCGGGAAAGAGCCCTTGATCGTGTCCGAGTTCGGGGTCTGGGGCCTCCCGCGCCCGGCCGATCTCCTGGACGCCGCGGGCCGCGAGCCCTGGTGGTTCGATCGGGGCACGAGTTGGGGAGACGGGACGGCCGGTCCCCACGGCATCGAGGCGCGCTTCGTCAGTTTCAGGCTCGACCGCGTGTTCGGCAGCTTCGACGGCTTCATCGCCGCCAGCCAATGGCATCAGTTCGCCAATCTCAAGTACCAGATCGAGAGCCTGCGGGCACGGCCCTCGATCGCCGGCTACGTGATCACCGAGCTGACCGACGTGCAATGGGAGGCCAACGGCCTCATGGACTGCAATCGCAATCCGCGCCTGTTCAACGAGCGCCTGGCCGAGATCAACACCGACATCGTCGTTCTGCCGGAGCTCGATCGCTGGGCCTATTGGTCCGGCGAGGCCTTCGGGCCGCGCCTGCGGGTCGCAGCGGGCAGTCGATCCGTCCCGGAAGGCTGCACGGTCGTCTGGCGGTTGGGAGACCGCTATGGCGAGGGCCGTGTCGCCGCCCCGCGGGTCGAGCCCATGGACGTCGGGCTGTGCGCCGCGTTCCAGACCGCCCTTCCCGAACTCGAGGTCGCCCAAATGGTCGATTTTCACGTCCGGCTGATCGACGTCTCCGGTGTCGAGATCGCGGTGAACCGCGTCTCGATCGCGGTCCACCCGCGGCGAAACCTGTCGAGCCGGCGCCCGCGGCTCGCGGCGGACGATCCGGCGCTCGCGCGGCACCTGTCGGGCTTGGGATACGCACTGGCCGAAGCAACGCAGGCCGACGTTCTGGTCACGCGCCGGCTCGATGCCGCCCGCATCGATGAGATCCGGACGGGTGCGCGGATCCTGCTTCTGGCCGGTGGCCGCACCGGTGCTCTTCGCGACGATGCACCGGCCCGCGAGCCTCCGCACCGGCCCGTCACGGAGGAAGTCCCCGGCCGACCGTCGCAGCCTTATTTCAGCTTTCCCGGCGTGCATCTCATCGAACGGAACGGCGCGGTCTGGCGGGGCGACTGGATCGGCAACTTCAGCTGGCTCAGGCGCGACGGTCCCTTCGCCGCTCTTCCGGGCGGTCCCCTGCTCGACCTGACCTTCGACCGCGTCGTCCCCGAGGCCGTCATGACCGACAACCTGAGGCCCTGGGAATTCGACCGGCGTGTCGCGGCCGGCGTCGTCGTGGGATGGGCCCACAAGCCGGCCGCCATGATCCTCGAGAAGACCTTCGGCGCCGGACGCCTGGTCGCCACGACGTTCCGTCTGACGGAAGACGAGCCCGGCTTCGACCCGACCGCGTCCGCCCTTCTCGACGGCCTGATCGCAATGGCAGGGAAGGCGCGATAGTTCAGAGACCCACTGTGAGTCGGAGGGGAGGCTTCCCGCCCGCCCTCCACTCGCCACTCCACCATGCTTCGCATGGCGGAGCTTCTGGCTCCTTCCGCCCGCTCGCGATCCAGCATGACAAAGTGGTGGTTGATGCTGACGAACAGCCCGCTGTCGCGCCACACGCTGAAATAGCCGTAGATCGTGCTTTTCGGGGGCAGATCCTTGGGCAGGAGGCGCCACGGAATGCCTCCGCGCAAGACGTAGAAGGTGCGAGCGGCTATGCTGCTCACGGGTGGTCGGGGTCCACATGGCGGTTCCAGATCAGGTTTCAGCACCCGCCTGGAATCACCCCAACCCCGACCACTCAACCCCGCATGCCCTTATCGGGCCGACACTGAGGCGCTCGGTACAGCCGAAAAACGGCTGGCGATCTCCGCAACGCGGACGCCATAAAGCCGGGCGGTCTCAAGGTCGCCTTCGGACATTTCGCCTGGCGCCGCATCTGCGTCCGACTGCGCCATCGGCGCGATGTACGAGCCCATCCTGTTCGGATCGTTGCGCTTGGATGCTTTGACGTTCGCCGGCTTGATGGCAAGGCTGACCCACAGGCCGCCGTGCTGGCCGGCCAGCAGAACGAAGTATTGTAGCGTGTTGAGCTTATCGCCATTGATACTGGCGCTGTTGGTGAAGCCGCCAAAAATCTTGTTCTTCCACTTATCTTCAAACCAGGGTTTTGAAGAGGTGTCGGCAAACTTTTTGAACTGCCAGCTCGGGCCGCCCATGTAGGTTGGTGAACCGAAGATGATGGAGTCCGCAGCGTTGAGAGTTTCCCACCCATCCTCGGGGATGTTGCCTTCGGCATCGATCGCGATCAGCGAGGCAGCAGCGCCTTTGGCGACAGCTTCCGCCATACGTTTCGTGTGCCCGTAGCCTGAATGATAGACGATGGCGGTCGTGATGCTGGGTAGGGTCATGTTGCCTCCTTGGTACTTCGAAGTTCCATCGCGCTGACGATGCGACCGCTAGCGATCTTGCCCCGAGGCATACTGTGTTCCATTCCCGTGATAAATTATGCAATAATGAACGCATTGTTCCTGATAATGGGAACAATGCTCGGCCGACTAACGGATGAGAGGCAAAATGGCGCGGATATGGGGATCGCGCAGGTAAAGGCCACCCCACGTCATCAAGCCTAGAAGCAGGGATATGATTTCCGGCGGTGATCCCAGTTCGCCGAGGCGGATATGGGCACAGATGGCGCCTCCCAAAAAACCTGCCACGAGGATCGCGCCCAGGACGGTAGTAGCCGGTATGGCATAGAGGACTGCGCAGGCGACCATGATCCCTCCGAGCGTAGGAGTCAGGTCCATCGCAAAGCCGGTTTCCTGCATCATGCTCGCGACCTTGGCCGGCGCGAACAGCTGCATCGCTCCATCTACGAGCAGCGCTGCGACAACCAGGGCGCTGGCTGTTCGTCCTATCCAGACAGCGCGATGCGGTTTCGTAGTGTCGGGCATCTGTCGTCCTTGATGAAGGGTTCAGTCCATTTCGGGCATACTGTATCCTTGAAATGCGATAAACCGCGTACAAACGAACTCATTGTTCTTCGTTCGGGGATCAATAAGGAGGCACCGAAATGCAGAATCTTGAGCCCATCCTTATTTTCATAAGGGTCGCCGAAATGGGGAGCTTCACCCACGCGGCCGACAGCCTGGGCATTCAAAAGGGGAGGGCCTCAACAGCGGTTCGGAGGCTGGAAGAAGATGTCGGCGTGAGGCTGCTGCACCGGACGACGCGCAGCGTGCAGTTA
>JAABUH010003542.1_pt1 | contig 13294 bp, 13 predicted proteins | sample 5559121 | NCBI WGS metagenome assembly JAABUH01 (sample SAMN10711871, study PRJNA513364) | rock metagenome | isolation source: Antarctica rocks | place: Antarctica: Victoria Land, Battleship Promontory nord | collected 2015-12-28 | reverse complement strand
GTCCGCCGCACCTGGCCAGCGCGCGCTCGCGCTCGTCCTGCTGCTCATCGTCCGCCACGCCGATGGAGCCGACGTACCCAGCGCGGTCATCGCCGCCATACAGGTCCTGGTCGAAGGTCACCGCGCCCGTGAGCGCGATGCCGTCCGCGCCCTGCGTGCCATTGCTGTGCTCCACCTCGCCGGGCATGGTGACCGCGCCGAGGCCTGCCTGCCTCGCTCCTGCTCCGAAAGGGAGAGTGCTTTGCACCTCTACCACATCACTCACCCTTGCTTGTTGTCCCCTACCCTGGTCCATTAATGGATCAAGCAATGATTGAATGATTGCTCAGCGGCTATGAAGATGGGCTATTCATATATGAGGAGGCTCTCTCGCTTACAAGCAGGCTGCGACATGCACTCTCCCTGCGAGCAACCCAGTGCTTGTCACAGCGTCTAGGCTCCACCCGCCGCAACTGAGAGCGCCGGCGACCGTCCGCGCACGCCCGCCTGGGCAGCCGCAGCGGCGCGCCCGCGCGGCGCGCGCCGCGCGCCCCGGCCTAGCTCCGCGACTGAAACGCGGCGCTCAGGCTGGAGTACAGCACGGCCGCGTGCAGCAGCGAGAAGCGCGGCGGCAGCGCAAACTCGGCCAGCGGCGCGGGCGCGGGCAGCAGCCGGCAGCCCGCGCCCGCCGTGGCGGCCTGCAGGATCTCCACAAACTCCTGCGCGGCGCGCGTGCGCCCAGGTCCACACGCGCGCTCGCAAGGCATGGAGATATGCGCCCCGCGGCTCAGGCAGCCGCCGCGCACTAGCGCTCGGCAGGGCACACCCCCTTCATGTTGCTTATTGCCATGCGTCCAAAGGGCACACAGGTGCGGCCGGATGCGCGCATGCACCCAGTGCAGCGCGTAGCGCCAGCGCTAGCTCAAGCTTAGTACAGACGATGCATCTTACGGCAGGCATGCACGGGCACGCATGCAGAGCAGGCAGCTGCGGCGGCCCTGTCAAGCAAGCTGCCCGACGCGGCGCCCAGTGCGCGTCGCCCTCGGCGCTACGGCTGCATGCAGAGCACGGGCCGGGCCCGGGCTGCGCGCGGCCGGGCCGCGCGCGCCTGCAGCGCGGCGGCCGCCAGGTGCGGCAGCTGCGCCGGCAGGTACTCCACCTCCACCATCAGCCCGCGCAGCTCGTCGCCCGGGCGCACGGTGGCCTTGCCCACGCCCACCGCAAAGTCGCCCACCGTGTACGCCCAGCCGTCGTACGACAGCGCGGCGCGCGCCTGCGCGCTGCGGCGCCGCCCGCTCGGCGCCGCGCGCCAGCCGCGCTCCGACTGACGCCGGGCCTGCAGCCGGCGGCGGCCTCCCCGCGGCCGTATGCGCGGGCGACTGACGCAACAAGCGACCGAAGATGGTAGGCGCGCGACGCGCCTTCGCGACCTTCTGGTCATGCAAGACAACTCACCGACTGCTGGGTGCATGCGACACTCAAATGCTCGACGAGAAGCGGAGTGCGTCACAGGGTGCATGTTCGTGCCGTGAGCGCCTGCCATAGTGCGCGCCACGCACGGCCCAACAAGCCAAAGGCCGCACCTTGAAGGGCGCGACCTTGTCCAGGATGGATGTCAGCAGCGAGGAGTCCGCCAGCATGACCTGCCGCTGCTGTTGCCCGCACCAGCCGCCCGTCAGCATTCTGCCGGCCATGGCCGGCCGGGCGACCAGCCCCGAAACGGCGCCGGGCTCTCCCAAAGCAGCAGAGCCTGCAGCAACTCAAGCCTGCAGCGCTCTCGCCGTGCCACGGCAGCGTGCGACAGCGCTCGGCGAGTGTGTCCACGTCAAGGACGCCACGGGGCCTGACCCAGGCGCTCAGGGCCCGCAGGAGGCAGGGGCCGACGGCGGGCGCGCGCCTGGCGCAGGAGCAGGTACGCCGTGGACGGCGTGTCATAGAACTTGGTGATGTACAGGTCGGCGGTGCGCAGCGCGCCGGCCCCGGCCCGCGGCCCGGCCGGGGCCTCCGCCTGCACCGGCCTGAGGGCGCTGCAGGTCACCTGGCGCGCGGCTGCGAGCCTCAGGCGCAGCAGCAGCCGCCGCAAGCGGCAAGGTCCCGGTCTGCGGTCACACAAGGTGCCGCTGTGCGGCAGTGCAGCCATGTCGATGCAGCCGGCCCCACGCACCTTCCACGGGCGCTTGCTGTTGCTCTTGGCCAGCGCCTCAACCGCCAAGCACAGGCGCTCCAAGTCGTCCCGGCCGGGGATGGGGCCCTGGTGCTGCCAGCGCAGAAGCCTGCGCCGCATCTCAACATTTTGTACAGCGCATACTGGTTGCAAACGAAAATACGCCACGGCTAGGTGCGCACCACTTCACGCCGCCCATGCAGCCATGCTGGTGATCAAGTTGCAGGCAGTGATGGCCGCACAGCTGCTCACTGCTTCGTCACGGTGTCCTCGCACTGGAGTGCCTTTCCAACGGTGTGTCACAGCGTCCAGCCCTTTGCATTGAGCCCACTCAGCAACGCAGCAGCACAAACGGGGACCCCGTTTTCTTGGCCTGATCTGGCAACTACGGGTTCCGCTCCTGCGCAATGCGCACATAAGAAAGTGTTGGACCTGTGCCGAGCTTGGACGCGCACGTGGGCCTCGACCTCCTTTTGCGGGTCCCACAGCGCCACATAGCTCCCACGACGCGTCGCGCGCAACTTGAGTCTGCGGCGTCAAGGCAGAGAGCTCAGCGCGCCGTTGGGCGCAGCCGCTGCGCGCCATGGACGACCCAGAGGCCAACGACAAGGACGTCAAGGTGAAGGCGCTGGACGAGGATGACATAGCGCTGCTCAAGACGTACGGCCTGGGCCCGTACTCGGACCGCATCAAGAGCGCCGAGGCGGACGTCAAGCGCATCGCCAAGGAGGTGAACGACATCTGCGGCATCAAGGAGTCGGACACCGGGCTCGCGCCGCCCAGCCGCTGGGACCTCGTATCGGACAAGCAGGCGATGCAGGAGGAGCAGCCGCTGCAGGCGCGCGGCCCGCCGGCCCACTGCGGCAAGCCAAGCAGGCGCTGCAGCAGGCGGAGCCGCTCTCGGGAGCGGCCTGCAGCACGCTCTTGCTAACGAGGGCCTCACGCTGGCCGGGAGTGCTGGCCTCTGCTCTCGCTGCGCGGCTTACTTGTCCGTGGAAAATTCGCTGATACGAGCAGCGAGGTGCTGCCCTTGGCTGCAGCTTGGCGCTTCGGCAGAGCGTCAGGACGGGCTGTTGGGCGCGCGAGTCCCGCCGGTAGCACTGCGAGCTTGCCAGTAGCCCCAGAGCAGTCAGACCTGCTTCGGTCTCTGCGCAGCTTGGCGCACGGGAGTGAGGCCCTGCCGACATCCTCGCGTGCGCAGCGCAGGTGGCGCGCTGCACGAAGATAATCAAGCCCAACACCGACGAGGCCAAGTATGTCATCAACGTCAAGCAGATCGCCAAGGCGCGCCGTGTCCCGCCGCCCCTGCTGCAGCGCTGGGCGAGCGCCGCAGTGGTAGCCCATGGTGTGATTCTGTTATCTCAGCTGTGTCCCTGGGCGCCGCGCGATCTGTCCTTCATGAGTAGCAGACACCAGGCAAAGCGCCTGCAGCGGCACTTAGCCCCGCTTCCCGCGTGCGGGGTAGTGCTTTGCGCTTGAGCTGCGGGCGAGGCGCGCAGTTTGTGGTGGGCTTGGGCGACAAGGTGGCGCCGACCGACATCGAGGAGGGCATGCGCGTGGGGTGCGCGCCCCATGCCTGGGCTGCCGCAATGCATGGCATCATCCCGCCAGGGACTGGCGGGTCCTGGGCGCGCGGGCGCACCGCCTGTGCTGAGCGCCGTGCGGCTACCGCGGCCGCCACGTCGCGCCCGTCCCCAGGGGCCTCAAGCCTCCCGGGAGCGCGACGCGCAGCTGGCCGGCGCGCGTGCGCCTGGCACGGGGCGCCCGCGCCGTGACACGCGCCGGCGCGGCACGCGCGCAGGGTGGACCGCAACAAGTACCAGATCCAGATCCCACTGCCGCCCAAGATCGACCCCAGCGTGACGATGATGACGGTGGAGGAGAAGCCCGACGTCACCTACTCGGACATCGGCGGCTGCAAGGAGCAGGCGCGCGCCTGCGTCCTGCGCCAGGGCCATCGCGCGCATGGCCGTATCGCCCGGCGGTTGCCGAGCACAGCTAGCCAGGGTGTTTGCACCTGCCCTGCCCCTGCCCTCAGGGCTGCTGGCGTGTCTGGCAGAGGCACGGCGCATCGACTGTTCGGATGCGCTGCGCACCTTACAAATTGCTCACGTTTCTGATACTCTGATGACAGAGCTGCAGCATGCCCAGCCGCCGGCGTTGCTGACGGTCAGGCGGGGGCGTGGCGCAGATCGACAAGATGCGCGAGGTGGTGGAGCTGCCGATGCTGCACCCCGAGAAGTTTGTGCAGCTGGGCATCGACCCGCCCAAGGGCGTCCTCTGCTACGGCCCGCCCGGTGCGTTGCCCGCTGCCGCGCCCTCATCCGTGAGACTGTGTGACTTGACCCGTGTGGGGCCGACGCAGTCTCGGGGCCGTTACAGAAACGCTGTGATCAGTGACCAGCGCAACTTTGCAGCACAGCTGTGTTTCAAGTCAGGTGCAGGCAAGGGGCGCGGAGTCTGCATGCCTGCCGCGCGTGCATGTCGAGGATGGCTTGAAGTGAACCTGGCGCGAGTAGGTCAAGGTATTTTGTTAGGGCCAGGGGCTCGCGCGCGCCTGGCGGCGAGCTATTCAGGGCGGCCGCGCGCGGCAGGCACGGGCAAGACGCTGCTGGCGCGCGCGGTGGCCAACCGCACGGACGCCTGCTTCATCCGCGTCATCGGCAGCGAGCTGGTGCAGAAGTACGTGGGCGAGGGCGCGCGCATGGTCCGCGAGCTCTTCCAGGCGCGCCCCTAGCCCCGGGCCGCCCGCGCCGCGCGGGTGCTGCTCGCCGCGCGAACGCGGCCGCCGTCCCGCAGACTGCCCTGCCGCCCCGCTGCGCCAGCGGCGCTGGTGTGGGCTGCGACTCGGGCGCGGCGCGTTTGTGGGCCGCTGAGGTGCGCAGCTCCAGGCTGAGCGGCAAGGTACAGCCGCACAGCACCCAGCGAGCGCAGCCAGGCGCAGGGCGTGCGCCCGCCCGCCCTGCCTTCCCAGCCACCCCGTGGCAAGACGCGTACCTTTGAGACGTGCACGCCGTGGGCGCGATGGCCCTCCCCGTGTCATGCGGCACCTTTCAACAGACTCGTGGGGTAGGCCGGAGGGTGGCTGGGGTGCGGGTTGCTGTCACACCGGGTCACCTGCGCGTGCCTCACTGCAGATGGCGCGCTCGAAGAAGGCCTGCCTCATCTTCTTCGATGAGGTGGACGCCATCGGCGGCGCGCGCTTCGACGATGGCGCGGGTGCGCCCATACGGGGCTTGCAATGCGCAGCGCCGCCGCTGCGCTCACGGCCAAGTGCAAGGCCTGGCCAGGCCGTGCGTGGTGCCCAGCGCTGTGGGACCTGCAGTCTGCGAAGGGGCCCGAGGCACAAGACAGGGTGTCAGCTTGCAGATTTTGCAGGCTCATGGGGATCTTGGCACAGCCAAAGAGCAACTGCTGCTCAGGAGCATGCTGCCCTCAGGAGGCGGGCGCCGCGGCAGCGGGCGCCGCGGGCGATTGACGGGGCAGAGGGCGCCGCGGGCGGTTGACGGGGGCAGAGGGCGCCGCGGCGGCTGACGGGGGCGCGGCGCGCAGGCGGCGACAACGAGGTGCAGCGGACCATGCTGGAGATCGTCAACCAGCTGGACGGCTTCGACTCGCGCGGCAACATCAAGGCGCGCGCGCCGCGCCGCCCCCCCCGGTCCACCTCGCCCGCGGCCATGCTCGCCGGTCGGCGCGCGGCGCCTTCGCGTCGCGCGCGGACGTGCAGGCCAGCCGCCTGCTCGCCCTGGCGCGGTGCCCGAGCCGGCCTGCCTGCCAGGCGGCCGCGCATGCGTTGCGGCCGAGTGATGATGGCGCGTGACTGGCCGCGCGCGCCGTCCGCGGCGACGGGGCCCGTCGGGCCAGGGCTGTCGGGAACGCATGCCGGCTGCGAGGGCGCCGAGAGCTCACCCTACCCTAGCCCTATTGCAGGTGCTGATGGCGACCAACCGGCCGGACACGCTGGACCCGGCGCTGCTGCGGCCGGGGCGCCTGGACCGCAAGGTCGAGTTCGGCCTGCCCGACCTGGAGAGCCGCACGCAGATCTTCCAGATCCACACGCGCACCATGAACTGCGAGCGCGACATCCGCTTCGAGCTGCTGTCCAGGCGCGGCGCGCCCGCCCTGCGCGCGCTGCCCGCACGCCTCCTCGCCGCAGCCGGCGCCGCCTGCGGGCCCCCGAGCTCGTCCGGCGCTGCACGCAACCCCGCGTCGGCCAGGGCTGGGCGGCCTGCGTGCCAGGGCCCCGCATGCCGCCTGAGGTGCCCGGCAGCCGAGCGCGCGCCCCGCGCGGCGGTGGACCCTGCCGCTGCTGCGCCCCGGGCGCGGCGCGCCGACCGGGCGCCCGCTGCGGCAGGCTGTGCCCCAACGCGACCGGCGCGGACATCCGCAGCGTGTGCACGGAGGCCGGCATGTTCGCCATCCGTGCGCGGCGGAAGACCGTCACCGAGAAGGACTTTTTGGACGCCGTCAACAAGGTCGGGGCCAATACATAACCAAAGCTGTCGGCGCTTCATTGTTTGCTGGCTGTCTGTGGGACTGGTGCATGCCGCGTGGCGCATGCTGCCGCCTGCAGGAGAGAAGCTGCCCGCCTGCACACATGCCTGCCCTCATGGCGGGCTGCCGCTTACGCGCCTCCACGGCAGCCGCCGCCGCACCCTGGGCGCGCCTGCTGCGGGTGGCGGCCGACGCACGCCGAGCGGCGCCGCGCAGGTGATCAAGGGGTACCAGAAGTTCAGCGCCACGCCCAAGTACATGGTCTACAACTGAGCGGGCTGGGGGGGGGCGGGGCCGCTGGCACAGACGCGCGGCGCCGCTGCCGCGCGCCCGCTCTGCCGGCGCGGCCGGGCTGCCGCAGCGCCGAGCTCAACTCTGTGATATCTATTGGCGCGGGGGACCCGGCCGCTGCGCGTTCGTGGCGGCTCACAGGGACGTGTGCGCCCTGGCGCCGGCGCGTGGACTGCCGCGTCGGCGACGGCACGCCTCGCCAGCCTCCTGGGTTGCTGCGCGCGGGGGCCCTGCGCGGCACTGAGGGAGTGCGGCAGCATCATGGCTGTTTCGGCTCCTTCCAGCCTGGCTGAGGCAGGGGAGGGTGTTGTGGTCCAGGCGTGGGGCTTTGCAGGGCTCCGTGCTGCAGGAGAGGCGCGCGCATGTACACTCTGTCGGAATGCTAGGCCAGCGCGCTTGCATCGCCGAACATGTAGAACTCGCAGGAGCTCTGGCCGGCGGATGTGCTGTCTGTCTGACGTGCGCTGCCGGCTGGCTGGCTTGCCCGCAGTGTGCACTGGCATGCCCGCAGTGTGCACTGGCACGCCTGTATGTTAAAACGAGCACCGGGTCATTGTTACGATGCACTCCTCTCCAATTTTGCAGCAGTTATGAGTCAGGAAACAAATCAGGTGCACGACCAGAGGCTGCACATGTACATCACCCAGCAGCATGACGGATCGTCCTCAGTGGTCATCACAACTCCATGCACCTGCTGTAGAGCAGCCCATTTGCTGCACTGACACTGCCCCGAGCGACACAGCTGTGGCAGACAGCCACTTGACGGTGAATCAACAAACTGGTCAGACACACACAGGCGGCAAGGCGACACTGGCGCAAAAACACCATTCCTGTAAACCCATGCCCGACAGAGCGCACTCGCCAGAGTGTCCATGGGCTGATGAGCAAAAATCACTTTAAAGCACCTAAGCTGCTCGCTCACGCAGGCAGGATCGCACGGACGAGACAGCAGCAGCGCCCGTCGGGGAGCCCGCGCACGACCCTGAAAACCTACGGCAGCCGGAACAGGTCGTCAGGCGGGCTGGCCGCGCAGCGCGCCCAGTGCATGCGCGCGCGCTCCGCATTGGCGAGCACCGCGGCCGCGGTCGCCGGCAGCACCGGGCGCGCCGCCTCAAAGGACGGCCGCACCACAAACGCCAGGAAGGCGACCTGCCGCGGCGCGCGCGAGATGCAGGCCTGACTCCGGCACAAGTGCCATTTCCACGTGTGGGGAGCCAGGCGGGGTCCTTGCGTGCGCGGCGGGCGCCGCACGCGCGCACCGGGCGGCCGCCGGCCAGCATGAGTCCGGCCTGCGCCCGCTGCATTTGACAGGCAAGCAGCCACACCGTGCGGCTGGCCAACATCAGGGTCTGCGGCCGGCCCTGCTCGGGGTCAGCATACAGACCCGGGCGCGCCGCCCCGCTCCACCCGCCCCAGCCCCCCCCCCCGTAGCAGCCCCGACGCCGCGGCGGCGCGCCTGGCTGCTGGGCACGTCAACGCGCGAGCGATCGCGGATGGCCGAGGACGGCAGGCCCAGCGCGCGCTCGCGGTCGCCCTCCGCCAGCTGCTCCTCCACGATGCGGCCGGTCCAGGCCAGGCTGAGCCGCAGCGGCCGCGCCGGGTTGCCGATGTCGGCGCAGTGCACCAGCATCTGCAGCAGCGCCGCGCGCCGCTCCGGGGGCCAGGCCGCCAGGTCCGCGCCGAACAGCCGCGCGCTTGCCGCGAAGTCCTGCGGCGGTGCAGTATAAGGTAGGGTTGGTAGGGTATATGGTAGGTCTGCGGAAGCCGCGAAGTCCTGCGGCGCGCCGCGCGCGGGGCCTGGGATTACCGCCCCGGCGCTGCCGCCCGGCGCTCCCGGGCGGCGGCCCCGCGGCGCTGCGGCGGCCGCGCGACCGGGCCGGTCGCGGACGCGCCGGCGGCAGAGGCGCGGGCGGGCGGCGAATGCCGCAACCCGGCACGGGCGGCGCGCCTTTGTGATGTCGGAGTGCAGCGCCATGTCTGTGCCCAGGACCAGGCTGACCATCGTGCGGCGCACAAAGCGGTAGTCGCTGTCCGGCAGCACCTGGCGCGCGGCGCGCGCGTGCCGCGTCAGCCCCGCGCCTGTTCAGCCAACACTGCGCCGCCCCGCCTTGAACACCCCGCCCTGACAGCTTGGCCGCATGCTCGGCATCGGGAAACGCAAGTCCCAATCCAGCCTCACTGCACCCCGTGCTGCTGACGCCGCGCCGCGACGGCGCGCCTGGGGCGCTGGCTGCGCTCGTGCGCGCCCGGCCTGCGCCGAGGCCGGCCGCTCATCCATGCACAGGGCGCGAAGCAGGGCACCAGACCGGCGCCGGCCTGTGCCGCAGCCGCAGGCGGCCCCCGGCACGCCGCGCGGGCGGGGCGGGCGCCGCCTCTTGGGCGCAGTCCGCAGCCCTACCGGCAGGGCGCCCATGTCCCCTACCTGTCATGGCCCCTACCCTACCCTAACCCTGACCCGCGCCTCCAGGAAGTTGTTGCCGGGCCGGCGCAGCAGGCGGAAGGCGAGCGCGGCGTGCATGTTCTCGTTGACGCTGGCGTCGTTGTACGTCAGCGCGCTCTCCGCGTGCGTCTGCACCAGGAACTCGTTGGACACGCCTGCGTGGCACCGCCGGCGCCCCCGCCTGAACGGGCAGCGTGTGATCGGGTGCTCGGGCACTCGCCCGCGGCCGGCGCGGTGACTCCCGCACGCGGGGGCGGCTGGGTGCAAGGCCGGGCGCAGAGCTGGCAGACAGGGGTTTGCTGCCGCAAGCGCGCGGCCCCGCTGGCCGACGTGGTGCGCAACCGCAGCCGCGCGCGCGAGCCTGCCCCCTCCCCAGCCGGCTGCAGGAGGCCGGGCCGAGGGTGGGGCCGCACCCGGGTGGCCCACGTCGTGCACGGCTGCGGCCAGCACGAGCACGAGCAGCTCCAGGTCGGTGAGCTGCGCGGTGACCGCCTGGTTGCCGGCCAGCATGGCGGCCAGGCCCTGCGTGACGTCCGCCGCGTGCGTGCTGTTATGGTACGGGTTGGGCAGCGCATACGCGGCCTCCACATCCTGCCGCAGCCACGGCGCGCGCCAGGCTCAACATACGGCCCTATCTTAAACCCTAACATACACCCTACCCTACACCCCTCCGTTATGACGCCTTCCTGATGGACCGGCCTGACCGCCCAGTCCCATGACGCTCGGGCCAGACATGCGGGGACGCACGGGCAGCCGGCCATGGTGGAGACCCGGTCAGCATGCAGCGGGCCCTGCGCGGGCGGGGCGGGAGGGCCGGCCGCGCCCGCAGGAAGGCGGACAGCTTGGCGGCGGGCAGGCCCAGCTTTTCGACGAGGCCAAAGTGCTGCAGCGCGGCGAGCGCGACAGTCTCCAGCGGCCGCCCGCGCGACAGCCGCGCGACCTCAAACACATCAAAGCCGTCCCAGTCCTCCAGCTGCGCGCGGCGCGCGGCGCGGCGCGCTCACGGCGGGGCCCCGCGACGGCCCCTTGACATGCCAGGCGCGCGCTCCCTGAACACCGCAGCCAGCCCCTGCCGCGCATTGTGCTCGGGCGCGTGCCGCGCGCCGGCTCTGAGGAGCAACAGGGTTAGGGTGGCCTCGGCACACCTTCTCCATCTCCGCCGCCAGCGGCGCCTCCAACAGCTTGTCCCTGGAGGCTCGTCGGCTCCGCAGCAGGCCGTTCGACTGCGCAGCCCAACCTTGTCAAGTAAGCGGCCCCCGTGCGCGCAGGACCCGCCAGGCAGATGGCTGCGTCGGCACGAGATGCCCGGCAACAGCTGGACAGTCCGTGCGTTGGGGTGGACAAGAGCTCGGAGCTGGGGGAGCACCTGTGGGGACTGCCCGAAGAGCTGCCCATGCACGAGCTGCGCAAGCAGGCCCCCAGGCGTTCAGTCGACTGGCGTCGTTCGTTGGCGAGCGAGCACGGCGGCACGCCTGTGCATGATTACAAACAGCAAAGGCATAGCCTGACGAGCCGAGACGCGACATGGCGCTGGCACAGGACCGCGCCCAGGCAGGCGCGCACCGGCTTGACCATCTGCCGCGCGTACTGGCCGCGGATGGCGTGCAGGTACGAGCGCGCCTTGTCATCCTCGACCAGGTCCTCGTCATCGCTGCTGCCGGCAGGGGCTGTCACGCCCAACTCGGCAAGCCAATCTGACAGGTGCCCGAGCGCCTGTTGCTCTGACGCCGAGACCACTCCTTGCCCCTGCGCGCAGCCACCGCATGTTTGGCGCACGCACCGACGCTGAACGCCTGCAAACCTGGAAGTGGCTGTGCTAGCACTAGCGAGCCAGGGGCGACATGCCACCGCCCACGCAAGCACATCAGGCAGTGCTGGGTGGCTTGCAACTAGACGGCCAACATGGGCACGTGGACGGCCAACATAAGCAAGCAGAGCTCTAACGCGACGCGCAATTGAGCTTGATGGCCACAGGCAAGAGCTGTGCCGAACCTTCAGACGGCGGATGACGTCCAGGCTCTTCTCAACGTCTGCATCAATAGGCACAGGCGCGCTCTTCTTGCGATCCATGGCTCTGGCGCTCTTCCCGTGTTGTCTGCCAGCGCATGCTTCTGCCTACACACGTTGACGCATTCTGAGCGCTGTGCCAAGTCTATGCAGCAAGTTGCTTGTATACGGCTTGCTGCACACTTCTCGGGGGCAGGCTCAGCGCCTCATCTAGCAAGCTGGTGTAGCGTGCATACACCAGCCCTGTGGTGCGCTCGCACAGCACGCGCACTTGACTGGAGATATGTCCGAGCTGCTACTTCAGTAAAGACTGCGTCACCGCTCCCTCTGGAAGGTCCCTTCACCTTGCTGCCTGCTTGTACCCTGCTAGTGCTACCCTGCTGCCAATTCAACTCTTGAGCTGATCAGCTGAGGCTTATGGTGGAGGACCTTTGATCGCGCACTGCAGTGAACAGCCGAGTCTCAACAGTACACCGTACGCATCAACAGACAGCCCCGCTGGGAGGCAAGCAGGCGGGTCTGTCAAACCATAGAACAAGATTGCGCGCTTCCAGGTTCTAACAGGACACCTGTGAGTGCCGGTGGACAGCCCTGTGTGAGCCACGAAGGCGAGATTTGTCAAACACACACAGAAACTGCGTGCAGCCCGGCTGAGCAGGCATCTGCTCGCCGCCATGGCGCAGCGCGGCCAGTCCGCCTACTTCCTGTTCTCTGAGGAGCGGCGCGCCGCCTCGCGTGAGGAGTGCCTGGCCGCCGCGGAGCCCGGCGCCAAGGTGTCCGTCGCGACAGTGGCCAAGGCGCTGGGCGAGAAGTGGCGAGCGCTGTCCGATGAGGAGCGTGCGGAGTACAAGGCGCGCGCTGCGGCGCGCGCCTCGGCTGCCAAGGCGCGCGCACCGACTCTGACGACCTGCAGGCGGACGTCAGTGCGGTCAGCAGCGTTGCTGCTGAGAGCGCGAGCCCGCTTTTCCAGTCACCTGCCTGAGGCTATCAACAGCAAGCCCGCGACTGCCGGCGTCGCCACACACTTCAACCAAACTGCTGCTTCTGTGCGTGCAGGCGGACGCCGTTGCGCCGGCCAAGGCCGGCGGCGAGGAAGCGCCAGCGAGCAGGCCAGGCAGCGCAGCGGCCGCGCCGGGCGACGCAGAGCTCCAGGCAGACGCGCCGGGTGGGACCGGCGCGGGCGGGGCGCCGGAGCGCGCCGGCGGGGAGGCTGGGCCCGCCGGCACCGGTGACGCGGAGCCGCCCGCCGACCCTGGGGCCGTGGCGCACCCGTTCGGCTTCCCGCTGATGCTCATCAAGCGCGTGATGTGCCTGGACCCGGACGTGTCGCGCGTGTCCGCCGACGGCCTCAAGGCCGTTGCCAAGGCGGCCGAGCTCGTGCTGGAGCTATTGACTGAGAAGGCCGCTGCGCAGGCGCGCTGCGCACGCCTGAGTCTCTGGCGCTGGCATGCCGGAGCTGCCTACGCCCTGATGCTTAAGAAGTTTAGAATCTTTACCTCTGCGTTTTGCAGATAGCGCCGCCGTCTGGCACACAGCCTCTCTTGCCCACTTCCAGGGCTGCAGAGCACGCGCTGGGAGCTGCTCGCAGGGTGAGCCGCTGCTGCATGCAGGCGCTCGCTGACTGCATTTCAGCGCGCAGGCTCACGAGTCTGGGCGCGGGCGGCGAGCCCGGTCCCCATGCCATGCCGCGGCAGGCGCCTGACCAAGCCAGCGTGTGCCGGCGCTGCGACAGGAGATGCATGGCGCGCTGACGCGCGCCGCGCGGGGGCCCGCAGGCGCGGCGCGCCAAGCGGCGCACAGTCAAGTTCTGCGACGTGGAGGCCGCGGTGCGCGCAGAGCGGCGCTGGGGCGAGCTCGGCCTGCGCGACGTGCTGCAGGAGGGCCTCTTTGCGGCCGCGCGCGCCGCGCCCCGGCCCGGC
>JAABUH010003541.1_pt1 | contig 13296 bp, 10 predicted proteins | sample 5559121 | NCBI WGS metagenome assembly JAABUH01 (sample SAMN10711871, study PRJNA513364) | rock metagenome | isolation source: Antarctica rocks | place: Antarctica: Victoria Land, Battleship Promontory nord | collected 2015-12-28 | reverse complement strand
GGATTAGGGGGGGAGGGTTGGGTGAGGAGGTGCTAGTTGGGTGGATGTAGGAGAGGATGGGGGGGATGGGAAGGGGTTTGGGGGAGGTGGTTGGTGGAGGAGGGGTGGTGAGGGTGCTGGTGTGGGTGCTACTCATGCTGGCTAGGTCGATTGAGTCTTCGATGGTGCCGCTCGTGCAGCCGTTAGGATCGCTGATCTCGGCGTCGTCTGAAGATGAGGGATCGAGGATTTGGCGGAGGTGCAGTTTATCGGCTAGACCGTCCTGCCAGCCGGCTTTGGCCCACCAGCCTACGACATCTTCGCTTATGCTGTCGAAGGTTTCGTTCTGCTTTATCATGTCGAGGACCCAGTAGGGGAAGAGGTAGATGTGTGCGTCACGGTGGGTGGTGAGCATGCGTATTCGGCCGTGTTTTCGGATGAGACCGTGGCGGATGGGGAAGGCTTTCTTTTCTTCGGTGATGTCGCGGAGGGTGTCTGTTGTTGTGGCGTAAAGAAGTTTGGAGATATGTGGTCGTAGGGAGCCTGATGGTGGAGGTGCTGCGGGCTGAGGGAGAGAGGTGGTGATTACGAAGTCGGTTTCGGTGCCTTTGGTATGGTCTTCACCTTTCGTCTCAAACCAGACGCCCAGGCCTCCTCGCCTCCCGCCCTTCTCGCCTCCGAGCCCCATTTTGGGGCCGCCATAGCCATCGCTGTGGAGGCTCGAACCACCAAGACCGCCTTGCTGGATCATCCATGCCTCCAGCAAAGACTCGCCGGGTAATTCGCACACAAGGTCGCACGGTAAGATCAGGAAGTCGCCAGTAATGGCTGCTTGGACTTCGGTATGGCGGAGAATTTCGGCGGTTGGTGTGTTTTGAGAGAGACCTGAGGGCGCGAGGATGTCGGGTTTGGGGGCGGGAAGGGAGGTTAGATGTGGGTTTTGGGCGAGGGCGGTTTGGATGGCTTTCAGAGATGAGGGTGGAGTTATGAGATGTATGTCTGATGATGATGTTAAAAAATTCTTAGACTAGACATGAAAGCAGTATCCCTTGCATATAATATGCATTGAGGATTTGTGATTTTCTCCAGGATATTGCACAAGACTTTGCGAGCATGAGGGAGATCAAATTTCTTTTTTCAAAGGAACAAGACATAGAAAGAGAAATTTACGAATACAACGACAGAGTCGTAAAGTTCCCCATCACACTTACTTGTTATGCCCATTCGATAGCACCAATCAAGGGGATACCATACCATCGGTCGATTGGCAATGGGAACCAAAGCTTTTGGAAAATCTTCAGGATTGGCGGTGAATGTATTCAATGATACACCCGGACCACAAAGAATGATGGCCTGAAAGCCCGTAGACGGCATACTTAGGGCATGAGGCATCTTGCCCCTGGATTACGACGATATGTCGATAATACTGTGTATGACTGGGCTCGTGATTACCGAATTGGGAGAAGTCGAATATCCTCGCTCTCTCCACAAGGGTTTAACAAGACAGAACACCAAGGCAATGTTGACAGTCTTTCTGTGCGAAGACGGTGGTATTCTTCGCTTCTACTTGTCCTTCTTTAACTTTATCCAGAATACTGAAACGAACGAAAAGTCAGTCTCAATGACAACCCAGCATTTAAATTCAGCCCTACAACTTTGGCTAGCCTCCGCTGTTACCGTCTCCCAGTCTCATCAACAAACACCTCGTCGTGGATCTCTTCAAATGTCGCATGGCCACTTTGTGGTCTTGCACTAGACGCTCGCTTCCCTTCGACTTTCATCCGATATGTCTTACTCATATGAGCGGCAGCGACGCGTGACCTACGGGTCGTCGTCGCGAAGAACTGCGTGGGGCTATTGGGTCCCGCTAGCTGTGACCGTGACTGTTGCGACCGCAGGCCTTGTGGCGTGGATATGGAAAGAAAGGAGCGACGAAGAAGAAGACGACGTTCCTCCAGGTCAGCCCCCTACTGGCTATGGAAGTGACCCTCCACCTCCCTCAGGCTACTTTCCCCCACCTCAAAGCTATCAGGATCCCCCTCCCCCCGGCTTCCAAGGCCCTCCTGGCCAACCTCCATATGGACCTGACCCGCGAGACCAACCACCCTTTGCGCCTGGCCCAGGTGGGCCACAAGCTGAAGATGAGAGCATTGTGGCGCGAATGTCGGGAGCTCTTCGACGAACACCAAGTCCACAGCAAATCTTTGATGGCGCTCGTCGGAACGTAGTCGCAGGCGTCACCGCAGCAGGAGCTGCTGTTGGGGGTGCCCTGTCATCGATCACGGAAGAGGAGAAGGCAGGATACGAAGACCATTCGCGGTGGTCTGAGGAAGCAGAATCACAGAACGGACGACCGCATGCTGGACGGGGACCCGATTTACAAGATCTGGAAAGTTCAAGCTCGGTGACTGCCAGACAAGCTACTCAATCGGGAGCAAAAGCTGGAGGCAGGCGAAAGACTGTAGCAGTCGTGGTCTCGGCGGAAACGGATTACGAGCACAGCGAGGACGCAGGGTATCATCAAGAACATGCTGTGAGTCTTGTGCTGAGGTCGCACTAGGATGTGAGACTGACGAGAACGTAGTCGATTTTATCGCATCTACCAGAACACATGGATGATAGTTTCCGCATTTTCGTCCTTATATATGCCCCAGACCTCAAACAACACCCTCTCGCAACCACACCTCCAGGCCAAGCTTCGGCGTCGATAGCATCATCGTATTCGAATATTGGTCACGAAGACGCGCAAAGCCAGGAAGAGAAGACCCTCGATCGTGAAGCCTCGCCTGCGAGATCTAAAATGTTCAATACGCTTTACATCCAGGCTCAGGCATTGGTAGAGAAAGACACAATGATCATGCCGTTCACCACTCCTACGGGCTACACCCATCTGCTCCGCAGTCTAGGCCCGGAGACTGTTTACCTCCAGCAGACCCTCTCTGGGCCTGGAGGGGATGCTATTACCCAACTCTCGGGCTGGGTAGGCCAAGTCCTGCTTGTTGTCGGGGACGAAAGCGGTCATGGAGGGCTGGTTGACAGTGAAGATGAGCGTGGAGAAGAAAGTAAAGATAGATGGTGGCATGATGACCCCAGGATTGGACTCGGTAAAGGTGTGGAAATTGTTGACGGCCTTCGCGTTGGCGAAGACTTCAAACGCAGAATTGGAGGACATGACTGAATGAAAGCTATCGTAATATTAAGGCGATTGTCTTGGGCAGCAACGAATTGCTATGCTATGCTATGTATTATATTTATTCATCCCCATGACTTTCGTGCTTAGCACTCTTGCCACCTGCTGCTACGCAAACGCCGTAAGATCTAGAGAGACGTCTGGTAATCTTTGAAAAAGTAATTATACAATTCTAATTGAAATTCGCATGTTTGCTGCATATCTGAATGTCATGTGCCCTCACAGTCGGGCTGGGCCGAAAGTAGCTTAGCGTCTGTCGGACTCTGATATTGGGACCGCCTCACTCGTCTTCTTGTACAACACTGCCGCTTCACGAGACACAATCTTCCGTTGCTTCGCTCGCTCGCTACTACTCGCATACTCCAACAATCCAGAAACATCATCGTCAAAAGCATACATCAATATCAATACATTCCCGGGCAGTACCTCGGTCTCAAAGCCTCCACCCCACGCCCCAATGCGACTGAAAACACAAGCTTCGTGCCTGCCCGGGTAGCTCTGGGAGAGGTCAGAGACTGGATACATCATTCGCTCCTCATCCCGATATCATAGACGATAGGCAGCATGGCTACCGTCGTCGCTCCAAAACCCTCTGCCCCCCACCAAACAAAGATGAAGCGGCCTCCACTCCCGACCGTTCAGACCAATGGAGTCCGGTCTTCTCACTCATCGCGTTCACCAACAATGAGCTCGAAACGGCCTCCGGGCTCAAAGCAAGCCCCTACTCCTACCCTCAACGGCGGAAACGGGGACGCCAATGGCTTGGGTCCGCGCTTGAGCAATCGTAGAAAAGATTCGCAGAAACCTGGAGACATCCAAGGACGGCCGAGTCGAAGCGGCAGAGGAGGACAAGAAGGAGAGCGAAAGGTCGTGAAAAGGATGACGGAGCCCTATGTCAAGACGCAATCCTATATCTTGAAGCGACACCGTAACAAACCGCCATCACTGATTATTCACTTGCACCCTACAAATTTTCGTTTCGACACTCAAGATGGCAGCTTCTCGTATAATTCGCCCATGAAATTTGTTCTGGAACATCTGAAATCTCAAACAATACCCCACGATATGATAGAAGAGCTAACTGCTGCGGGCACCCGTTTCTATGAGGGCTGTCTCATCGTGCAAGTCCAAGACCACAGAAGCAAATCTGGACCGCCGTCGGGATCCGCAAACTCGGGCCAGGATGGCAATAATGTGCCATCCTCCATTCACAATTACAGCCAATACTTGACTCCTTCGCCATACAGGCCTTACCCTCAGAAACCTAACAGGAACGCAACTAGAGACGCAGGTAATGGCAGTGTCGACCAAGGCGAGTCGTCGGAGCCGAAGGACAAGGAGTCCAGCAAACCCAACATATTTCACGTCGTCCTCTTCCCAACTCCCCTTTCAATACATGAAGAAGTCGTCATCCAGGCCAACACTGTGGATCCACGATCAAACAGTCGAAAACAGTCCACTGCCGTACCTCGAACACCAGCATCAGCAACTATTCCGCCTATACCTTCGTCCGCCATACCCCCAACACCCTCAGCTCCTGGGCCGCCTGCAAAGAAACAAAAGATGAGCATAAGCGGAAATGAAATTCACGCTTTCGAGAGCAAAATCATTCAAACAACCGCGCCTCCACTTTTCTTAGATCCTGTAGAGGACATTATAGACGCCCACAAGGTCCTCGAAACCCTCACCGATCCAGAACACAAACAATCTTATCCTGCGCCCAAGGTCAAGAAGAGGACAGTGGCCGAGCTAGCTGCCGACGAGGCTATTGCTGCCCATGATGAAGACTTCATGCTGATCATGAATGATAGAAGTGCATCTGGGCCCGCTGGAGCCAAAGCTGGACCCACTGATGGCGAATCTGGCATTCCCACATTCACAACGAACTTCCAACATTTACAATTTATCAAGAATTATCAAGCAGAGCAGAAGCAAAGGGCAATACATGAAGCTGAGGCAAAGGCCTTACGAGAGGCAGCAGCACAGGCGAACAAACTCCGGCATGAACAGCACGAACGAGCGAATAAGCAGGAGATCGAGCGAAGAGCGGCGCAGATTGCACAAGATCAGGCGCAAACAATCAACATGGCTCGTCAGACTCAAATGCATAGGGAAATGCAGGCTCGAGAAATGCAAAGACAGGCACAGCTGGCCCATAGTCATGGGCATCCAATACCGAACGGAGTTTCTCGCGCACAAAACTCGTCACCCGCTATAGGCAATGCTACTCCCAATGCTAACTCGTCGCCGCTTGTTGGGAACGTGCCAATGAATGTGACTTCTTCCGGACAAGGTGTCACCAGCAGTCCAGCGAGGCCACCATCTACTATGCAGCACGGCCAACCTGGTGGAACTGGAATGGCGCGCCAGGTCAGTCGGCCACAGGGTCCCAGCCGTACCGGGACTCCACAGATGAACGGAACACCTGCGATGCCGCAACCAACGCCAGTATTGGGCCAAAGTGCGACTCCCCGGGTGTCCCAAGGGAGTCCTCCAATAGGCGCTACCCCTGCCATGAACCATAATGTACTCGCTAATCAACATATCAATGGGCGACCACCGCACTTCTCGCCTGATCAGCAACAGCACAACATAGAACAACTGAGAATGCAGCAAATGATCGCTCAACGTCAGAAACAGGCGCAACAAATGCAGCAACTAGCAGCGCAGCAGCGGATGCAAAATGCTTCGCCAAATTCCATGTCCCCAGAGCAGCGCCAATCTGCCCACATGCAAAATCTCCAGCATCAAGCGGCTCTTAACCAGCAACGCCAGACTACCCAGGACTACCAGGAATCGTTGCGTATGCATCATGCAGCCATGGGCAATGGCCCAGGCGGTCACCCCAACATGCCAAACAGTGCCTCGCCACCGCAGCAGCACCCTCAACAAGGCCATCCTCAACAGCGTCCTCCCCTGCAGCTCACCCCACACCAAAGACAAGCTTTTGAAAACCAAGTCCATCGTCTCACTCAGCAGCTTTTGCATCAAGCCGCGCAGAAATACGGCGGCAATCCAGCAGCCGTACCCCAGAACGAGAGGATCGCGTGCGAACAGCGGGCGAAGATCGCAGCTCAAGAGCAGATGAAGAAACAGTTCGCCGTGCAGCAGCAGCGTATGCGTGAACAACAGCATCAGCAGATGATGCAGCAGCACATGGCCGCAATGAATGGTATGGGTGGGATGAACGGGCAGGGCATGCAGGGGATGAGCGGGATCGGGGTTCAGGGTATGACTGAGCAGCAGAGGAACGCTATGATGCAGGGGATGCAGCAGATGCATTCGCTGCCGCATTTGGGTGGGAGTGGCATTATGCATAACAATCCGCAAGGTATGAATGGCGGTGGGAGGGGCTGACGAGGTTTATGAGGGGATGATGGATGCCATATTTGGATACTTGGGAGCCTCATGAGCGGATGATGTAGCATTGCGTTGGCGGTGACGGTGATGGTGACGATTGCATGGGGCTTGCTTGCATTTACGGTGTTTCGGCCGATGATTACCATACGAGGTTGATACCAGGGGAAGGGAAAAGGAGGGCGCAGAGATTCTCATGGGGCCGCGGTATCATATCTTCGGTCTTTGAGCAAGCGAAATTGTGCAAAAGGGCATTTATTGCGTCATATACCAAACTTCATGTATTCGTACAGCGGGCAATTGAGGTTGATAGTTAATTCAATGCGATCAGAGATGAAAATAGTATCAAAATTCCTACAATCTCGCCCATCCTATTTCGCATTCGCCTGAAGTTTTCCCTTTGATATTTTACGCATCTTTGGCCGGTCCGTGTGGAATGATTGTTTCTTAGTTCGGAAGGGGTTGCGATTGAATGGTTGGCTGCATGCAATTTTTTTGTGGGGTTCTGTTGTGGTATCAAGCGAGCAATAATGTCGAGGTTTCTGATGAGTAAGAGTGTGTATATACACTGCTCTAAACAACAACCAACACCCTCAATATCGCCATAAATATTCCATCCCGTCCACAAGACGATTCCATATTGTACATACTGTACACATTTTTACAAATATCACAATGCCGCTAACCAAGCCCAAGCCCTGCTATGCTTCTATGCTAGACTTATCCGCTGCAACTCTGCATGGGGGTAATGGACAAGTTGTTCAGATTCGTTGTCGAGCCCTGCGTTAGGCATTTTGTTAGATTCTGCTGTATAGCAGAGTAGACCGAGGAGAGGAAGAATAGGGTGGAGCTTACAGTCTTCCCCTTCCCTTCGCCATTATTCACCAGCTTGGGGTATGCGTGGACGGAAATATCCTATTTTGCAAAATCCAGTCAGCAACATTGCCTTCCCCTCCATAAACCACAGAAAAAGATTGATTGAGCCACAACCAAACAGGATATTCAAACCAGGCAGAAGGAAAAGAAAAAGGATACTTACCAACGCATTCTTCGGCCCACTACACTTGCCCGCCGGCTCGGTATTACTCTTGCAGTAGTTATACGCACTGAGCGCCGGACACGCATCCACAATCTTCACAGTGACAGACTTGCCAGTATCATCATTGGTGACTTTATAGCAATTACCACAGAAGGCCGGGCATGATGGTCCGTGATACGTGGCGCTATTTGGCTGTTGACCTCCTTGAGTGGTACTATCACGCATCCATCAGCCCTCAAATCTCCCTCGGAGAACAAGGGAAAACATTCGTTCGAATACATACCAAAGCGATCGATCCTGGCTTTCTTCTTGCGGGGTGTAGCTACAGTTCCCCTTTGAGATATCGGGACTGAGATCGCCGGCCGCGGCGGCGAAGATGTTGCCGTCGTCGTAGTAGGGGCCACAGACTGTGGGTTGGTTGCGGTTGTGGACTTGGTCGACGTAGTCGTTGAAGGTGGCGACGCCGGGGAAGGGGGAGCGTTCTTGAAGGGGGGTGGCTGTGATTGAGACCGCAAATGCTGCTGTGGCGAGGAGGGTTGGGTAATGCATGGTTGGGTATGGGTCAGATGGTGCTTGTTTGGGTGGGTATGTGGAGAGGGATTTATGAGAGGACGTATGAGAGACTTGTTTTAAAAGCTTCCAATGTGATGTTGATGGGATGACTGGGATAGAGGAGCAACGGTCCTCTTATATATCTTTCTTGACATCTACCCTGAGTTGATCACGGATGAGAACCCGACACGATCCCACAGGCCTCGTAAGCATACTGTACCCGTTATCTTACACATTGCCACCACGTCCATCATGTCAGTGCAACTGCAGTCGATCTCAAGACGCTGATGACATCGATGCCGTCTATGTGAAGTCTCAGCTTCAGACCATCCCGTGTCCATCCTTCCTGCCGAGGGATGAGGATTCCGAAGGTCCTTCTCGAAGGACGTTGGCAATAGAAAGGAGCGCCTTGTGGATACATGCCAAGCAGACAAGGCACATGGAACAACAAGCGGAACGGAGATTTTTCGTGGGATATCTGGGGTACCTTCCAATCAACAAATCAAGGCTGAGGAGCTTAAGAGTGGGAGCTGCGCTAGGCCGCAGAGACGGGTTGGAATGTTTCATCCTATCCATGTTGAGCCCAAACGGGTCCCAGCATGGCCTCCTCATGAGCCCCCAAAAGCGGGACGGAACGGGCGACAAGGAAACGCCACAGCTGTCATCCCTCTGTGTTTCACAGCCCGATGACGACAATTTGGCGAAGGTGAGTGAGAGATTCCAAACCAGTGCCGCATACTGTCTTGCAGAATCGAAACGGCAGAATGTGGTTTCGTTTTGCCATTGCAGTGTATAAAAGAAATGTGCCACGATTGAGATAGAAATCTTGCAGGAAATGTCACCTGAAATCAGCTCAGCAGATCAAAGAGCTATCTCTTGGACAAAGATCAAGACGCCCCAAAAAGACCTCGGCTCGATCGCTATAATACCAGGGACAAGGAGGATCGAGGGATCCACACCAAAATTCATGGGAGCGAGCCGCGGAGCTGGAAATTCAGCGAGGAAAGTGAAACGTAACATAGATCGTCAATGGAGTAAAGCTCCAAGAGCATCGTCTGCCATGCTCAGGGATCTTGAGACGAGCATGTTCTGCAAATAGCCTGTCAGAGGAACATCACTCTTACTGCTAGGGGCGATGAGTCGTCTTTTCAGCCGGCGTCATATGCTGAGCTCTTTGAGGGACTAGTGTACTCGTACCGCTCTGGAGTTGCCGTCACTTATGACATAGCTACACAATGCCGCGCGTATGAAAGCCAGATATGTACCCCTTGTCCTCGGCTCCTATGGCAGGAAAGCATTATGTAGAGGTACTCTGAAGAGCTTGTCCGCGAGTGACCACGCCATCGGAGCTCTTCCTCGAATTATCTCTCACAAAATCCCGCTTGGACTGAAGCGTCACAAATACTCACACGAAGATCAAACCTGCTCTTCACCACCCGCCAAGATGCCCCTCATCCTCAGATTATCCACCACATCATAGAATTCTTTCTTACCCAAGTAAGACCCTGTCCCGTGCTTAAGCAGGCCTCGTTCTGTATCCTCAACATCGCTCACTAATTCGCTACACAAGCCCCACTCTCGTGCCCTCTCTAGCGCCGAAATGACCCTATACAGAGCCCGCCAGCTCGGACTTTTGCCCTCGTCAAGCATGTGTCTGAGAAATTGCAGCGCCTTTTCGAATTCGTCGATATCGGCATACTTTATAACCATACGACTGTAGAAGAATGAGTCAAGTACCTTGGTGTGTCCGCTATGAAGGATCGAAGCCCAAAGAGAGTCAATGGCAGGGATTTCCGGGGGCGTGGATTCGAAATAATGGTTGAACAAAACGGTGTAGAGATGTACACTTGGAATCATCTTCCGTTTCTGCATGTAGCGTAGGATTGTGCGGGCGGTGGGTACATTCTGAGTACCTTTGATGGTAAAATTCCTGGGAGGCTCTTCATCGTCATCGCCGAGTAGGCCATAGATAAGGGTTGTATACGTATGCTGGTTGGGCGGTATTCCTTGGTTTTCCATATCGCGAAGTCTCGAAATGATTGTAGATTCTTGGATTTCGCTGGGCAAGGTAAGAAAGCTAGAGTTCTTGTTTGTAACGAGAGCGCCCAGCATTATTGTGAAGGTTCTGACGTCGGGAGCACATTTGTGGTCGGCCATCTGAGCGAGGTGGGATTGTATCTGTGCTTGCGTGCCGGTACGGGCGAGGGATTTGAGCAAGATGTTAAATGTCAAGGTGACCAGTTGGAGATTTTTAGACTGAGCCCATGCCATTACAGTGGACATAAGCTCTGGCTTGTCGATGTCTCTGAGAGCAGAGAGAGCACCATGAACAGGGGCGAGCATAGTGGTACAGCTGTCTGGCGATTGCGGGACGGAAGGAGGGTTGGGATTCTCCACTACTGGAGTCTCTTTCCAGGTCTTCCCAAACAGATCCAAAGCTTCGAGGCCTTGCTGCCATTTGGAAAGTATTATAAGACCGTGGATGTAGGTTGTCCAGCACGAAATGTCTGGTGTAATTTTTGAGCGACACATATTCGCCCAAATCTCCTGTAAAGAACTGATGTCTCGACCACGTACACATCCAACAAGCATGGCGTTCCAATGAAATTGATTTAATGTTCGTCCAGATTTGACCATGTAATTCCAAACGTCAACAGCTAGGTCTGAACGATGTATCGCCCAAAACGTACCGAGAAAGCTGGCAAAGATCCTGTCGTTCGCTTCCTTGTCATCGGATTGGACGTTTTCCAAATAATCCAGATAGCTTTCCCACAGACTGACGGCTAATTTGGCATCTAGTCGTCGCGCCGTCCCGTCAATGTCTGCGAAGCGTGAAGCTATTGATTTCGGGCTCCAATCAAGACCCATTGTTGGCTTGCTAGTCGTCTTTTCTGTCAGAGAACCTTCATGAGAAGGTAAAGAGATTGATATTCCCCAACGTTCAAACTCTTTTCCAATTATGTCGGAAGCAACGCCTGCTTCCGAGAGCCCATTTCTGGCAGTTGCGATATCCAAATCACCAGCTTGCCGAATCTTCTTAAAGAAATCTCCTAACAAAGGTGAACAAGAAATAGCATTTTCCTCAAGGCAATTCAGTGTCACTATGGCACCTGCTACCATTGATTCAGCCTGGGTGGTGTGGCGGTGTTTCGGTACAAGGTACAAGAATTGATGCAGCGCGCTCTTGGAAGATGATCCCTCAATTAATTGACGATTGCTGGTAATGGGCCTGCCATTATCTCCTCCGAGATGTATTGCAGATTTGGAGATTTGATATCTTGCAGCGTAGTTGTACCATACTTCGAGAAGATTTTGCATAATTAGATGAGTAGGATCAGGATCTTTTTTAGAATTTGTGTCTGAGGTGTCATGTTTCAATAGTGTCAGCCGTCCAAGGTGGGCCCAAATTGCTTGACTCCACCAGTCCTTCATCACACCATGCTTCCTATATAACTCAATGACGCTTACTGGCGTAACGATAGTATCATGAACCAGAATTTGCTGCTTGGAGCATATGGCTAGCAGGATGTCCCGGAAAACAACGGAGGCGGTATCTCTTCTCTTATGGTGAGTCCAAGCTTTCTCGCCGAGAAGCTGCTGGCAGGATGCCCAAATGTATTCAAGACGTGAAGTACCTCGTTGGAGCTGTTTATGCAACTCCAGAAGACGGTGGTCTATGGATATCGATCTGTTATTTGCAGTATACTCCAGCTCTTCTTCCTTTGATTTTTCTTCCTTCGGCGCCCGGGAATATCTCGATACATGTCCCGCATTCTCATGGGCGCGTGATGATGAGAAGAGAGTTTCAAGGACCCTGTCCACGCCAAAAGGCTTGCGCTGCTCCTGATATTGCTGGGCAAATGACAGTCTTTTCTTTCGGCGTGGTGCTTCAGATCTTGTAGACTCGATTTTGACCACCTCTTCTTCCTGTATTCGCGCTTTACTGACACCTTCACGGTCAACTAGTCTGCTCAAAGAGACAAAGCCCGCGGTACGGAACTGCCCTTTGGGCCGGAAAAGGCGCCGTGAGCATCTCGAGCATACATAAGGCGAGCTCATTAGAGATTAGTCTGCATAGGGGGATCCGTTCGATAAAGGCAATTCTTGAAAATACTTTCAGAAAGTCCTGTTCATTCATACAGCCGAAGGTCGAAGCTTTTCGAAAACGGAATTAAGGAGGGCATATCTCCGTCTTCAAATCTTCCGAATTTCCCATTCCTTCTCCATCGATTGTCCCATCATGTAAGGTAGCTTTCATTGAACGTTCTCTTTTGCGTCGTCCTGGTTTGCATACTCCTCAGGCTTTGTGGACGGAGTATAATCGATCCATCGGTTGAAAAACAACAACAATTCTTGATCATTTCAGGATCATCAAGAGTAATCTCTCAGAACATGGTGCTAAGCTTGTTGCACCATTTATCCGTGCTTCCTAAGAAATGACCAGAATAGCGAGCAAAAGTCTTGAAATTATTACTGCCTTTATGTCGCTAGATTGGAGACTCATGTCTACATTCTGGATCTCGGAGCAAAGACCAAGACAGTTTTTGTCTCATCTTTGTTGGAAGACGCAGTCCTCCCTAATGGTTTTCCTTTAGCATAAGATTTGGCTGAGAGACTGACTTCATTACTGCAAAATGCCCCTAAGGGATATCTTTGATGAGCGTCTCAGATCAGAATGTTCAGGAGCTTGAACCCCTCTCTCGAATGTCGACTAGTCGCAGAGGCAATGGAGTTGTCAAGAGCACAGATTCGTCCCATAATTTGACTTCGGATACTGATCAGTCGACTACGTTTTTCAATTTGGAGAGCCCGCAAATTCCTTCCTCTTTGGATAGAACCTGCTTGCTCTCAACCATACAGATTCATGGGAAATGTTGTGCCCGACCGACAAGCTTGTCTTAAGCTTCGGAGAGATTCCTAGATACTGCGGGCATCATGTTCTATCGCTTGCTCTTCACCACTGGGTACTCCAAAAAGGCAAGTATTCGAACGTGATTAGCCTCGAAACACTCAGGATCCGGATGGAAAACAAAAACAAATTGAATCGGTCCAGAGTACTGCTCTGACTTTCAAGGAATCAATGGGCTTGGCAAAGGTGAAAGTCCCGCACAAATACAGTCAAGCACATCCGTCTGGCGACAGCGTTGATCATGCAATCGATTCATGTCAGCTCAGAGCC
>JAABUH010003540.1_pt1 | contig 13302 bp, 22 predicted proteins | sample 5559121 | NCBI WGS metagenome assembly JAABUH01 (sample SAMN10711871, study PRJNA513364) | rock metagenome | isolation source: Antarctica rocks | place: Antarctica: Victoria Land, Battleship Promontory nord | collected 2015-12-28 | reverse complement strand
AAGCACCTTCTCTACCTGAAACAACCAAGCTTTCTTGCTGAACCAGACTGGCTGTTTCTATGTAGACAAATATGATGAGCGGATAGAATACATTGCAGTGCTGCTGGTCAGCACAAGCTGCATTTGAGTGTGCCGATGACAACTCAAGCAGCTGATACATCAAGAGCAGAATCCATTACACTTGTGCCTCACTTCAAGAGACTGCATATGTACTCTGTGCGCACCACTGCAGCAAGCATTGCAAGAGAAGATGCACCTCATTGGTCACAAAAGCCAATTCTTCTATGGAGAAATCCATTTCCCAGACATCCACCTGATTCCAGTTCTGCCTTCTAATAGCACAGTAGTATGCCATTATCTAGGCAACAAATTGTACTGTCTCGCAGTTGCCATGAGAGTCATCTCTGTAGCATTTCTCTACAGGACAGAAAACATTGTTTGCCTTGCAACAGCTCTTCCAAAATTGTGTTTGATCAATGTCTGCAAATCAGCATGCATGCAATCATTTGTCAGGAGTCTTCATGGAATGAGGGAATACCAAAACAGGGTGTGTCTGCTGCAACAAGAATGTGACGTGCACCAGCAAATCTGCACTAGCAAATCTGCAGCATACAACCAACCAACCGAAGATTTCAAAGCAAAGGTTTACCCTTTGTGGCAGCACACTGAGAGTACTGCGTTTCCTCTGAAGTCAAGGCTTAACACAAAGAAGCAGACTGGGCTGCAGTCTGATAACAATGCTGTGGCGTCTAAAGTCGGTGGCTGCAGCTGTAAACCAAAAACAAGCTGACATTTGATGTTGGCATTTTGGTTGGTCTGAAAGCAGTCAAGCTTATGAGCATGGGATACAGTGTGACAATGGAAATTTCACGTCCTGTGCACTCACCATCTGCTGAGGTCCATCCGTCTTCTGTTGCTTTTTATGCCTGCTGCTTGCTGTGGGGTGGCTTTGGCAGGATGCTGTCTGGCCCCCTGCAAAAACATCTCATATCTTTTATTCAGCCTTTGGCTTGGTCCTAATGGAATCAGCTTTGGTTACGCTACCAGCAGAGTCTCACATGCGGCATCACAGGATGTGAGGCAGACTGGTGCTTGTTGGAGCAAGCTGACCTGCAGTGAAGCAAAGCAAAGCATGCTACTGAACAGCTTCTCTTGTCTTGGCTTGGTGATGAGGAAGAGGCCTGCATGCAGGATGCTCTACACACAGAGAAGACATGAACGAGTACCAGCTGCTGTCACACCAATCAGGCTTTCCTGGTGCCAGAGCCTGAGAAGAGGACTGGTACATTCTGCATGCAGCCCAGGGACTGTTGCTAGACTGATGCTGCTGGGTGCATTTGAGCAAGGGTCTCACCTGGCCAGCCTGTCAGTTGGAAAGGCTTAGTAGAGAGAGATATCCACTTTTAGCAAGTCCTGCACAACCTAACGCACTTGGGAGATGAACAGCATATGCCGAGCTGTGGACGTCAAGGCTTGCCTGCACTTCCACGACGTGATCGCGAACAAGAACGTGGAACGTGCAAACTTCCTCGTCGGGTAGAATCTGAGAGATGAGCTTGTCGCGATAGTCTTCGCTGATCGTGAAAGGCCTGGGCCTAAACGCAAGGTCAATTCCCTTCACGTTGAAATATGAATTGCTCTCAAACTTGGACGTGCAGACCGCTGAATGCTTTAGCGTGTGCGCAAGGCATTTGCCTCATGCGCTGCAGCGCTTCAGGCTCGGACTTGCATGCTTCCAACTCAAAAGGTCAAGTGCTGCGGGCGCTTGTTCGTGTCATGACTGATCAGATGGCAGCAGAGATGTGCCAGAGCAAAATTATGCCGTCGGTGAGCAGGAAATGTTAGCTGTTGTACATGCGCTTGAGCTCTGGCACTGCTATCTTGACGGCATGAACTACACAATGATAACTGATCACAGCACAAATGTATTTTTTGCAAACAAAAAGCATCTTAATCCCCGGCGACAGCAGAAACGCTGGAATGAACGAATACAGCCCTGTAAATATGACTGGAAATACAGACCTGGTAGGATACATGTAGCTGATCCCCTCAGCAGACATTCATCTTTCTTTGCTGAAAGCAGCACAGTGGCTTCAGTGTTGAGCTCTGCCACGGCTGCCACAGCTGCATCATCTGCCCTAAACTGGCATCTGCCATAAAGCCTACATTGGCGGCGTCATTGGCATCCATCACAGCCCGAATCTCTGCAGTTTCAATGGCTGACACTGCAATCATCAGAGCAGAAGCTGAAAATGAAGCTGCACAGCAGCAAGACCAGGACATGTTGAGCCAAATTGTACAGGGCTATGATTCTGATCCTTTGTTACAGCAAGAACAGCACATTGCTGAATTGGAACTGTACAACGGTCTCTTCTACAAGGGTGACGCTCTAGTCATACCTGATGTCCCTGAGCTCAAGAAATCTATCTTGAAAGAGCTGCATGACTCAAACTACTCTGGACATGTTGGCATCCATGGGACACAGCACAATGTGCGACGTCGCTACTGGTGGCCCAGAATGGCTACTGACATCAGAGAATATGTGCAAGGCTGCCAAGTCTGTCAAAGGGACAAAGCGTCAAATCAAAAGCCAGCTGAACTGCTTCAACCTCTTGATAACTCATACAGGAGTTGGGATCATGCGACAATGGACCGTGTCACTCAATTACCAAACGAAACGCAGCCACACGGCGATTATGGTTGTTGTAGATAAGCTGACTAAGATGACTCGCTTTGCACCTGTCAAGCATGCGTCAACGGGCTGCTGACATAGCTCAAGCATTTGTAGAGCATGTAGAGCATGTAGAGCATGGAACTCACATGGAACGCCAGTACAAATCACCGCTGACAGGGGAACAGAATTCACTAATGCTTTCTCTGTGACCTGATTGGCACCAAGCACACTAAATCCACTTCCTACCACCCACAAACAGATGGGCAAACTGAACGAATGAACAAGGTGCTAGAAGACATGCTGCGTCATTACATCACGCCTAAAATGGACAACTGGGATCTCATGCTGCCAGTAACTGAGTTTGCAATCAACAATTCATATCAGGAGAGCATCAAGGATACTCCCTTCTTTGCAAACTACGGCAAGCATCCTCGCCTGCCTGATGAAATAAGGCGCAAGGAAAAGCCCAGCAAAATTCCTCAGGCGTATGATTTCATTAAGAACATTGGAGAAAACCATACAAAAAGCAAAGACTTGCTTAAAGGACGCACAGCATCGTCAAAAGAAGCACTATGATGCAAAACACAGAGACTTGCAGTTTGAAGTTGGTGACAAAGTATGGCTCAGCAGTAAGAATATTCCTATCTCTGGCATTGGCACACGAAAATGGTACCCGCTATGACTGGGTCCATTTCCTGTCACACAAAGAGTTGGCCTTTTGTCTTACCAGTTGGTCCCTCCTCGCTACACGCTTCACAACACCTTCCACATCAGCCTGCTCAAGCCAGTCTGACAATCATGCTGGTCAAGCTCCGCCTCCTATGGAGATTGAGGGTCAGGATAATCTTGAGATTGAAACCATCCTGCAGCATAGGCCACCTAAAAACTTTGCACATGCAATAGACGGTTAATGGAGTGCTTGCCTTTAGACGCGTGTGCAGCTGACGACTCAGACATGGCAGCAACAGTAGTTAAGGTAGCAGGCCATGGGCAATTTTGTTGCAAGAAACATCGGGACTTGCACAACTCTGGCATAGGGTACATCATTGTTGACTGCAACGTTGCAGACAATGCCAGAGGGACTTCTGAGTCAATCTGCGTTCACTCCTCCAACTCAACAGTGCTTGTGAATTCTATGTGGCAATTGGGCATGCCTTCATGCAGCCTTTGACCGTCTGATGTCACGGCCGTTAGCTTGTTGATGTCCCGTGAAGCAGACCGCGAACGATCCAACGCCTCAGCAAATGAGTCGAGTGCCTCTAAGACTAACTGTAGCTGAGATCAATCGAGCTATGCTATGCTGAATACAGTGCTGTCGCTGACGGTCACGAGCGATAATGCACAGGCAGGAAATCCTAGGTGGACTGTCGTGTTATATTTGGGGGAAAAAAGTACACAGCTTCAGCACATACAGATACGTTGGAAACAGCAGCTGCACACATAGAGTTGAGGTGTACACCTCTCAAAAGGTGCTTCCTGAAATTGAAAGTGCTTGGCTCTCTAACCGCTCCACGTTGCAGGGGGCCTTGCGAAAGTAACGGCACCTCTTCACACCGCTTGCAGGTCCCAGTGTAGGACCGTGCTGGCTGGCTTCAGCATTCTTGTATCATCTTCTTCTCTGCGTATCGCACTCACGCCGCTTGCAGCATCAGCACGCGGTCCGTGGAGTAGACCAGGGACTGTGTTAACATGCTGTGATACGAGAGGAAGAGACGCCCTTTGACCTGGGATGATGCTGCCCTTTGCATCAGTCTCAGGCAACCTTTCGTAGATGATGTACCAGCAGGCGCCTGCTGAGTTGCTGAAGTTGTTGTTACACCAGCCAGCCCCGTTGATAGCGTTGGGCACAAATCACGAACTGAGGCCGAAAAGGAAAAAGCAGTACAAGTCTTTAAACGTCAGTGTCAATCCAAAGATTCTGGTGGAACCGAGGCGAAAATTCAACGGCGATACAGAACTTCTTGCACTTCTGCAACACTACCAACCACTCACAGCTCAGCAACTACAAGCAGCACAGACAGCATGGAGCGATGCAGGAAGCATACTACGCTCACCCGCTGATAGCACTCATGCTCACGGCTCAGCAACAGCACATTTTGATCACACTGGATGCCTGTACTTTGCCAGCGACGTGGAAGTCCCAGGACATGCGACTCAGGTATCAAGTGCTTCAAGTATATCAGGTCTGCAAGTCTGTCAGTCTACTCAGTAGTCTCTGTCATTTGCAGGCTTCATATTCCAGCCGCAATACAGTCTTGCACCACCGCATCATCATTGTACAAGACTGTTTATAGGCGAATATTTTCTACCCTGTGGCTTGGTTTGATGCAAACGACAACCGCTATCATGAACTGGATGAGCAGATGGAGCAGAATTGGGCTGCTTTCTATACACCTCACAGGACATGAGGTCCTGCCTTCAATAACACAGAACTGACGTCATGCTCCACACTAGCGCCCTGCGATGCCTGGTTTGGAGAGTTGCAAGCAACCTATGAATGCAGTATCAGCTGCGCCGTGTCTTGTACATGTAGCCTGCACACAAAGTATGTTACAGCTGTCAGATGCAGGCAGACAGCTGCAGCTTGTGAGTGATTTACTTTCAATGAATCAGAAGAGGAAACTGAATCAGCCACCTCTGCAGACTTTGACTGTATGCTGGCCAATGATGATTGTTCGCTGAGATAAGTGCACTGCAATCCTGTCAGCCTGGATCTGGCCAGACGCCAAAGCTTCAACAGCTGCACTTTGTGACAGCAAGCAAGCAGAGGTGTAAGAAGCGCGCTGTGCACGTGAATTCAGAGCGAGCCGGAGTAAATATTGCTTGGAAGAGCGATAAGTTAATGTTACAAGTCGAGAGCTTGCAGATAGCCTTCATGCAATAGATAATCACATTATAGCTTAGTAATAGCGAGGAAGCTTAGTAATAAGGAGCAATCGACCGTTACAGTCGCTCCCCCAGAAGCTGATTCATAGATTAGCTTGATGACCCTTGTCATGTAATGCTATTATTTGGGATGGGCGTATGGTAAAATTTGTTTTCTGCATGGCAAAGGCTTCCAGTTTCAATACCTAAATGATGTTGAACAGCTACATTCAGGATAATGCCTGCATGATCAGCTCTTGTACAGCAGGTGTGGCTTAAGCACCTGGCACGAACACAAGCACTTAGTCATATGAGTAAGCACTTGCCATGTGGCGCTTTCTTGAACCAACACAGGCCACTGTTTGCATTATGCAACTTGTTGAACAACCTGGCCATTAAAAATGCCGTCTTTTGTAATTTGAGCCAAATTTGACATTGCATACATCAGCATTTGGCCCTAACACCCCCGCGCCGCCCCAGGGCGCCCTGAAGAAGCAAGGGGAGGGAGGGCGGGCCGCTTGTTACTGGCCCAGCCCTGTTACCAGGTGAGCTCAACAAGCTGCAATGCGTGCACAGTCGCAGCAAAAGCAGCAACAAAGCCTGCTTGCATACCGTGCAATGCGTCCTTGTATGCTGCAGTGAATATGCACATGACTACTCATAAGCTAGCACGTGTTCACTCTCAGAGGCTCTAAGGCATTTAACTACTGGCACTTTGTTAAACCAACACAGGCCACTGTTTGCATTGTGCAACTTGCTGAACAACCTGGCCATTAACAATGGCGTCTTTTGTAATTTGAGCCAGACCTGACATTGCATACATCAGCATTTGGCCCTAACACCCAACTCCCAGTGAACACTGCAGCTCACTCCCACACTAGAGTGAGTTGTGACTCAATATGTGGTACCAAACGACTGTTGAGGCAACAAACAACCAACAAATAACACTTCCTGCAACTGTGCAGGCACCCCTAAGCCTAGACACCAGCAGCATTGCGCAGCATTACTGTGACTTGACCACCTACAGCAAAACCACCTCAGTACACACTCAGCTGAACCAGCAGCAGTGCTCACCCCTATACAGCCAAGGCCTGGCAGCAGCAGCCAGCTTTCAGAAACAAGCTGTGAAGCCAGCCGCTTTCAAGGCCAGGAGCAATGCTGCCCAAGAGCTGGCAGACTGGCTGCACACCACTGAAGCAGCCACTCAAAGAACAATGCTAACAGCTGTACCCAAAGATATCCTAGTGTACCTCACTCAGCACTGGCTACCCAACCATGCAGGAAGCGCTACCTCAACAGGCACAGCCATAGCAGCCCCAGGCAGCCTTGCAAGCATCAAGTCACACTTGGCCACTGAACTTGACCTGCTGGGTAGGACAGGCAGCTGGGACTCAGCAGCCCAAACAGGCAACCCCATGCACAGCATACAGGTCAAGGGCATGCTCTGAGGATATGCCAATGCTGCTGCCGACCTAGGCTACCAAAAGAAAGGGGCTGTGCCACTGACAGAAGATGAAATGCATATGATGCTCAGCAAAATACACAGCAGTCTGCGCCAGGCAAGAGGACAGGAGCAGCTACTTCTGCCAAGAGATGGCTTGCCGTTCAGCATACTATGGCAGACATGCTTCAGAAGCTTCAACGCTGGCAGCCTTAGGCTAGACAACATGACCCTGCCAACAGGTAGAAATGCAGTTACTTACCTGTACCCCACTATCAAGCTGCCAATTGGAGCAATACTGCACCTGCTGCCTGACACTGCCAAAAACAAGAAGGGCGGCCATTGCTCAGTTGTGCTCAGCCAAGACATGCTATGTCTTTCAACTTGGTTAGCACTTGCTATCCATGGCTATGCTGCAGCAGATCAGCCAATTACCAACTACATCACCAGACCCCTCCAGAGCGGAGGCAAGTTGTTTGCAGAGCAGGCAATGACATGCAGTAATGCCTGGGCACGCCTGGTGAAGATGCTCCAGGAGCTAGGCATATACACTCGGCAAAACGTGCACAGCACCAGGAAAGGCAAGATGATTCACCAGCAGCAAGAATTGCATGCAAGCAACACAGAGATTGCAGAGGCTGCCATGTGCAATGAAGACAATGTCAAGTACTATACAGATGTGCATCGCCCGTGCAAGCACATGCGCATGCCAGACTGCGGCTATCCCTTATGAAGACCACTAAATTTGCAATGCTGCCTGTCACTTGAAATGCGGCCTGCTTGCACGCAAAGCCTAACACTTGCCTTGACTCAATGTATTTTGACCAGAGCAGACAGCTTGTGCGCCGTTGCAGCAGACGCATTGCATGGTGGCAGCACTTGCAATATGCTCACATTAGCACAAATTGCACTGCATACAACAAATGCAGTGGCCACAAACCAGGCAAGGACAGCCCCAATGACAGCAAACGGCCAGCAGCAGCAAAGCAGTGACAGAAACAGGTTCAAGGCGCTAGACAGCAGCAGCAGCATCAGCAGCAGCAGCAATGATCAACAGCACTAAGCAGCAATCTCAAGCAATGGCACAACCACTTGCAGCAAGGTGGCAGCAACCCAAACTAGCAACATAAGAGGCAACAAATGCAATAAAAAGCCAGAAACAGCACTCAGCAGCAGCAGCAGCATGGAAGAGCAATCGTGCAGACCTACAATGTATGGCATCCAAGTGCATCTAAAACATCAAAGAGCAGCTGTGCGTCAGCCATCACAACTTAGGCATTGACACTAACATGCTTGAGCAGCATTGAAGTGCAGCAAATACCAACATTGCATTGACAGTAATCTAAGAACCAGCCTAAGCTGCACAAGCGGTTCATTGCACAAGGCAACATCAAGCTACAACTGCTACAAGGTGGCATCAGCAGCAGCAGTACATTATCTGACATCTGCAGCAGCAGCAGTAGCAGCAGCAGCAGCAGCAATAGTGACAACCATACAACTATGGCATTCAGCTCAACAAGCGACCAATAGCAATCAGCAGCCGCAATCACCAATCATTGCAACTATATCATATAAGCTGCAGCCTCAATCAAAAGCAATGCTAGACCAACAGGCAGACATGCAAGTCACTAAGTGGCACCAACCTCAGCACCAACCCTTGTCACAGCAGAAGATGCATAGCACAAATTACTGGCAACAAAGGCAGCACTAATAACAGCAGCAGCGACAGGAATGGCCTCAGCAACAACAACAGCACCAGTAAACAAACCAGCAGCAGCCTTGGCTTTGGCCATTTCAAGCAGCAGCAACATGACAGTCAAAGCAAAGATGCAAGTGACAATAGACTCAGCATCAACTCTTGCTTCAGCAGAACTGACTGTATACAGTAGCAACAACCAAGCAAGCAGCACAAATAGCAGCATTAGCAACAGCAGCAGCAACAGCAATATCAACTGCACTTGCAGCAAATTGTCAACAGCAACATGCAGCACAAATCCGCAGGAACATGCAGCAGCAGCAGCAGCAGCAGCAGTCAGCAAGCACAGCAATTGCATTGAGCAGTAATGGCTGCATTGTCAGCAACAATGCTCAAGCATCATCATGCAGCAAGTGCTGCGTAGCAACAGCAATAGACAGCAGTATGCAAGCAACAGCAAGAACCATCAATGGTAACAATAGCAGGCAGCAACGGTTTGCTTAACAGCAGCAACATCATAAGCACCCAGCAGCAACAACAAGCAACAAACAGCAAGCGCAACACTTGCATCAAGCAATTGTGGCAGCAAGCAATGCACAACACGTCTCCATGCAGCCATTTTTCCCCACCGCAACAGCAGCAAGCAGCAACATGCCAAAAGCAATCAGCCGCAACAGCAAGCAGCAATGGCAGCAAGCAACAAGTGCAAAAATTGCATCCAGGAGCACCAACAACACTCAACGCATTTATGTCACCACAGAGCGACCGCTTGCATAACAACAATTCAAGCGCCAACAAGCATTTTATAGCCACCAACAAGCACTAGACAACAAGCACCATTCAGCATGTCCTGCCTTAATGCAAAGGCACAGCTCAATGTGCAATGCAAACAATACAAACAATCCTGTGAGCAGCTTTAGGAACTGGTACACAACAAGCATCAGCTGGTCAGCAGCAGATACAATCAGAAGTGCTCATGCATGCTGTCTCAATGTGCTGATAGTGGGCAGGAACACAAAGCAATTAGGCACTGAAACCCGAAGCATTGGGCAAAAAGGGCAGCATGATATGTAGCCAAGCCATGTGCTGCACAGAAATCAATTCAATCAGCAATCAATCGCAGGCAGCTGCAATTGCAGTAGTCAGGAAAACTGATACTAAAGACTTCAGTATCATGAGCCACATATAAGCCTCAGCAGCAAACGCCAGAGCCACGACAGCCATATCACAAGCAACTGCATCTGGTCATACCTTTGAAAACGCTTGCTAACATCAATGCTGTATGTGCCTTTGTATACAACAAGCACACCAGCATCAGCACCAGCACCAACGGCCACAAAAGGGGCAGCAACAACGGTAGCAGCGCCTGTAATAGCAAAAACAACAAGCACAGGAGCTGCATCAACGTTTTTCAAGCACCAGCAGCAGCAGCAGCAGCAGCAGAAACAACAGTAGCAGCTGAGATAGCAGCAGCAGCAGCAGCAACAGCAGCAACGACATGCAAAAATAGAACCGCAGCATAAAGCAGACGGCAGCATCAGCGCAAGCCCTGTCAGTGACAAAACATTGGAAGCGATGTCAGCAGCAGTGACAAAAGCAGCAACAGTTGCAACAATAACAGCAAACACAGGTAGCAACAACAAAACCAGAAAGCATAGCAGCATGGGCAGAATGGACAACCGCAACAGCAAAAACAGTAGCAGCAGCCAAGAACATGGCAACAGGAACAACAGCAACAGCAGCAGCAGCAGAGTCAGCAATGGCTATAGCTATGGCAGCGACAACAGCCCCAATTAAAGCACTGGCCTTTACTATAACAATAATCAAAGCAAAGCAATAGCGAATAGCAGTCTCCACAGCAATGGCAGTAGCAGCAACTGCAACAGCAGCAATAACAGCAGCAGTTACAACAAAGGCAACAATGATAGCAACAGCAATAACAATTGCAAGCAGTAGCAGCAAGAGCAGCAGCACCAACAGCAACAGACATACTAACAAAGCAATAGCAATAATCACAGCAACAGCAAGAGCAGCAGCAGCAGCAGCAACCACGACAGCAGCAAGAGTAGCAGCATCAACATAAGCAACAAAAGTGACGGCAACAGCAAGGGCGATAGCAGCAAAAAAAGTCGGCAACATTGACAGCATCAGCAATAGCTGTAACAAAGACACCAGCCGTGACAATGCTGACAGCAGTAGCAACAGGAGAAAATAGCCACAAACATGCAACAGAAGCAATCATGCCAGCAGCAGCAACAGCAGCAGCACCTCCATAGCCAGCAGATACCAGCAGCAGCAGCATTCTGAGCAACAGCATCATCATCATCAGCAGCAGCAGCAGCAGCAGCCGCCAAGCACAAGAAACATCAGAAAAGCACAAGGATTAGCAGCTGCAGCAATAATTGCCCCATTGCAAGACAGCAGATAACAACAATGTAAACAACAGCAACAGTATCTGCAGCCTAGCAAACAGCAGCATTTGCGCAAACAGTAACGGCAGCGGCTGCATCATCATCACCAGTAGCAGCAGCAGCAGCAGCAGCGGCAAGCAGCAAGCAATTGATAGTGCAAAGGCAACTGCAATTGCAACAACAGCAACGACATCTATTTCTGTAGCATGAGCAAAGCATGAGCAAGACCATAAGCATAAGCATAAGCATAAGCATAAGCATAAGCATAAGCATAAGCATAAGCATAAGCATAAGCATAAGCATAAGCATAAGCATAAGCATAAGCATAAGCATAAGCATAAGCAGCAGCAGAAGCAGCAGCAGCAGGAGAACTAGCAAGAAGAGTTCCTGCAGCATAGCCACATCAATGACAAACACTGGCAACAACAGGACCAGCTTTCACACTGCTGTGAGCCATGCAGCAAACAGACCAGCATCAGCACCACTGCACAAGCACAGCAGCAGCAGCAGCAGCAGCAGCAGCAACAGCAGCAGCAGCAACAGCAATCCTGACATTCACAGCACACACTGCACACTCACTGCATAGGTTGCACATTTTGCTGCACAACGTCACATCCACTGCCCAAGCTGCACATGCACTGCACAGGTTGCACAATCACTGCACAGGTTGCACAATCACTGCACAGGTTGCACACGCACTGCACATATTGCACATTCACTGCACAGGTTGCACACGCACTGCAGACGTTGCACATTCACTGCACAGGTTGCACACGCACTGCACAGGTTGCACAATCACTGCACAGGTTGCACACGCACTGCACAAGTGGCACACTCACTGCACAGCTTGAACATGCACTGCACATCTTGCATAGGCACCGCACATGTTGCACACTCACTGTACAGCAGGCACATGCACTGCACAGCTTGCACAGGGGTGAGTCTGCACACTCAATGCACAGGCCTCTCATTGTTTGCACAAGGTGGACACTCACTGCTCAGATTGCACATGCTGCACAGCTATGCAAAGCCATTGTGCAAGTTGCAAACTCATTACAAGCTTAAGTGTGCCGCTCAGCAAACATGGCTGATGCACAGGAATGATGTGTACATGGAGGTGCTGGGGGCTTTGTTCAACTGACATTGCTGAATTGCAATGCAGCATTAGACAAGACAGTCTCAAGTGATGCTACCTTCGACAGACTTGTGCCACCTTCATCTGGGGACCCTTGAACAAAGTTGACAGTGCTACCACTTGATGCACCGGGATGCTTGCTCAACTTGCTGACCTCCTCAGCCTGGATCTTCGTTTGACCAGGATTTGCCAGGCCAGCTAGAATTGCCCTAACCAGCTAAGCCGTCAGGAAACTTGCGCTTGACAGGAACCTCTGTCGATACTCTCGATGCCGTGCTGTTTGAAGCCCTGACCCAGCGTATCTTCTTTGACATCTTGATACCTTGGTGCAGAAAACACATTGCGCACTGATGTGGTCTTGCGATGCGTTTCGTCGACAGCTGGTAGGAGAATTGGAACCTTCGTCCGCACGACGCTTTCTCCTGAACCTTTTGCGGACTCCTCCAGCAGATCATTGATGTTCGTGCGTGATATGCGAATACCCGTCGCTTTGGTTCTGCTCGCATGCAACCGAACGTACCGCCTGTCTGCAGACTCCAACATGTCCAACTCCAACATGTCCAACTTCTGACCAATGATTGCATGCATGCTGATTTGCAGACATTGATCAAACACAATTTTGGAAGAGCTGTTGCAAGGCAAACAATGTTTTCTGTCCTGTAGAGAAATGCTACAGAGATGACTCTCATAGCAACTGCGAGACAGTACAATTTGTTGCCTAGATAATGGCATACTACTGTGCTATTAGAAGGCAGAACTGGAATCAGGTGGATGTCTGGGAAATGGATTTCTCCATAGAAGAATTGGCTTTTGTGATCGATGAGGTGCATCTTCCCTTGCAATGCTTGCTGCAGTGGTGCGCACAGAGTACATATGCTGTCTCTTGAAGTGAGGCACAAGTGTAGTGGATTCTGCTCTTGATGTATCAGCTGCTTGAGTTGTCATCGGCACACTCAAATGCAGCTTGTGCTGACCAGCAGCACTGCAATGTATTCTATCCGCTCATCATTTTTGTCTACATAGAAACAGCCAGTCTGGTTCAGCAGAAAAGCTTGGTTGTTTTCAGGTAGAGAAGGTGCT
>JAABUH010003538.1_pt1 | contig 13306 bp, 17 predicted proteins | sample 5559121 | NCBI WGS metagenome assembly JAABUH01 (sample SAMN10711871, study PRJNA513364) | rock metagenome | isolation source: Antarctica rocks | place: Antarctica: Victoria Land, Battleship Promontory nord | collected 2015-12-28 | reverse complement strand
GCCGCCGAGCCTGCGATTACTGCGGCGGCGGCGGGCGCTGGGCGCCGACGCCGGCGTTTTCCGTCGTTTTCGGCGCTATCGGCGGCGCTGAAGTCGCTCGCGCTGCTCTCCTCGTCGGACGGCTCGGGCAGCGAGGACCCGTCAGAGTCGCGCTCGCTGCCCGAGTGGACCAGCGCGGGCGCCGCTGGGTCCACGTAGCCCTCCGCCTGTCCCGCCAGGCGCCGAGCAGTGAGATCCATCTCCCGAGTTTGCGGTGCTGGCAGCCACCCGAGGCACGCCGCTCCGGCCGACGCTGCTGGCAGGGTGTGCACAGTTGATACGCCACGAGGACACGGCCTTGACGGGCATGCGCTGCGAAGCGCTGCCAAAGCCACGCATCTCACTCGCGCAGGACGCCCCGAGGCCTGCTCGTGTCGGGAGCGCACGGCAGCCCCGAGCGCACGCGGCGGGCTCGCCGCGGGCGCGCCTTCTTGCGCTTGCGGCGCCCCTTGCCCATCTCAGCGAGCCAGGCAGCCTCCACTGCGTCGTAGCCGTCCTTAAGCAGGGGCTTCCAGAACGTCTCCGCGTCCTGGTGCGGCGCGGGGCCCGCCGGCAGCTCCGCGGTGGGCGACGCGCCGGGCGCCTCAAACTCGAACGCGGCGACCTTGAACGCCGCCATGATGTCCGCGCCGGCGTCCTCCTCCGCCGGCGCATCGCCCTCCAGCTCCGACCTACAGGCAGCGGCACGCGCCGCTCGATCAGAGCCTGGCTCGCACCTGTTCGCGGTGCAGAGGCTCTCAGATGGGCAGCTCCCGCCCCCGCTCATCGCCGGCCGCCTGTTGCACCCGCACACTCCCCGCAACACTGGTCCACGCAAGACAGGGACTGTCCCTGCAACTGGGAACGACCCGCCTGTGTACCTGCAGAGCTTTGGGCTAGCGGTGCGCTCCGTGCATGTGCTGCACACCACCTACCTGACTGCCAGATGCCCGATCCTTTGGCTCGGTGCGCCTCGCATGCGCGGCCGCAACCTGCCCCGCGCGCACCGGTCCAGCAGGCGCGCGAGCGCGGCGTCGTTGTAGACGACTCGCCGCTCGGCGGCGCCGGTGCGCCCGGCCGCGCGCTCCATCTCCGCGGTGTCCACGCGGCTCCGCTCGCGCGTCGCCGTCAGGCTGACCGGCTCGCCTGGCGCGTTGCGGCCGCGTCAGGTGCGCACGCTCAGATCGCTCGCTGCAGGGTGCGCCCGAGCTACCCTGCGAGCGCCCACCCCTCGCCCGCTTCTCCTAGCGCTCGGCATGCGGGCCCTCGCACCGAGCTTGTCTCGCGTTGCTCCCGCTCGGCAAGCCAACTCCCAAGGGCATGCCATGCGCGCCAGTGCGCGCAGCACCGCGCTTGCCGACACTCCCACCAGGAGCCATTCTTGCCGTGCAGAGCGGGTGCGCATGCCGCCGCGAGCGGGGCCGCCCTCCGGCGGTGCGGGCGCACCCGCTGCGGCGGCCTTGTCGGCGCGTTCCTCGGCGAAGAGCTCGGCCGCGCCGTGGCGCAGCAGGTCGTCCAGCTGGCCCTGCGCGGCCACGGGCGCGCCTCGGTGCGCGCAGTCCAGCATGCAGAGCTGTGCGGGACTGCCGCAGGCGTTTCGCCCTGGCTGGCAGCGCGCCAACGCACCGCGCACGGCGGAAAGCGCTGACCGTGACAAGCGCCGGCGAGCGCCAGCGCCGCATGTTGGGCAGGTGCAGGCGGGGTGGCAGGGGGGGGCGGGGGCGGGCGCCGCGCCTGCCGCAGGCTGGCGTCGTTGGTCTGCACGACCACGCGCTCCAGCACCAGCTTGCGCCGGCTGACCGCCAGCATGCGCTCCTCCACGGTGTTGTGCGTCACCAGCCTGGCAGGCCGCATAGCGTGTGAAGCAGGCGGCCGTGACTCTCCAGGCTGGCCGTCGGCTGCTGCCACGCTCGTGGCTGATGGCGCAGGGCGGTGACAGCACCGGAACCAGTGCACCCAGAAGCGTTGGTGTGATGCGCCTGACCGCACATGTGTGCCCTGCAACAAGGCAGGAGCAAACCAAAGGCGGTGAGCGCCGCGTGTCTGCAGTGCACCGCGGGCATGTCCTGCTGCGGCGCACCTGAAGATCATGACGGTCTTGAGCTGGCCAAGGCGGTGAGCGCGCGCCTGCGCCTGCAGGTCGTTCTGCGGACGCACACAGCGTGCTGTGAGCGGGAGCGCACAAGCGCCTGCAACCATGCCATGGATGCTGCCAGTCTCGAGCAGTTTCTGGCCAGACTTGCTCATCGCCATCGTGATGAGAGTGCTCTGCTGGCCGCAGGACACATCCGCACACGTGCCTCTCTGACTCTGCAGCCAAGCTGGACAGTGCCTGGCGCAGAGCCGGGGCGCGCAAGCTCGAAGAGGCATCCGCGCCAGCCAGCAGCGCACGTGCGGGTTCCAGTCGGAGTCGAAGATGACCACGGTGTCCGCGCTGGCCAGGTTGATGCCCAGACCGCCGGCGCGTGTGGACAGCAGGAACACGCTGTACTCAGTCGGCGCTGTGTTGAAGGCATCGATGCGCGCCTGGCGCTCTGAGCCGTCTGCGCGCAGCCACAGCGTGTAAACAACGCAGGCTTGTGCAGAGCTTGTGCAGGCAATGAGTAACGGTGATTGCCACAGCGCGTACCAACATTGCCATCGATCCTCTGGAAGCCGTGCTGGCGCTCGTGCAGGTAGTCCTCAAGGATGTCCAGCATCTGACCCACCCAGGCACACTCCCTTGCATGCTGACAGCAGCGGCATGGCCATGGCTGCCAGCCACTCTTCCATTGTCCGGGCAGACCAATGAATGCACAGATGCTTTGGGAAGTGCAAAAGGCTTGCAGGTTCGCGCTATTACAGAGCCAAACCATGGGCGAGAGAGGCATGCGCATACGGATCACAGGCATGCGCTAACCAGGCGTGCCCCGCTACGCTGAGACAGAGCTGCACAAGCAGTGTCCGGCCGCCTCGTGGCTGGGTCCGCACAGAGGTGAACTGCGAGTAGATGAGCACGCGGTGCCCGGCCGGCAGCAGGCGCGCGAGCATCTTGTCCAGCAGCTCCAGCTTGCCGCTGGCCTCCAGCATCAGGTCCAGCGCGCTCGGCGGCTCGCGCCCTGCGGCGGCCGCGTCGCGCGCGGCCTGCGCTGCCGCCTCCTCCTCCACCCCCGCCAGCAGGAATGCGTGGTTGCAGCACTTGCGCAGCTGCATCAGGACGCTGCGCATGCCCGGCGCGCCGCGGCCTGCCGCGCGCGCGCCTCCGGGGCGTCACGGCGTGTGTGCGCGGCACCGAGCGCGGTGCTGGGTCAGCCACCGCGCTGGCTCCTCCGGCCTGCCACCTGTGCAGAGCAACAGGTGGCCAACATGTTGTTATGCCACAACATGCGCAGCTCTGCGCATGGCACAGAATTCATCGTGAGAGGTGCATGGTGGACAAGCAGGGCCGGCTCCGTGCACCCAACCGCCGCATGCCGCAGCGCCCGAATGCAGCCAGCAGTGCAGAACGTTTCTGGGTTGCTACAGCACGGCGCTGGCCCAGCTGCGCGCGCCTGGGCCGGTGAGCTCAGGCAGGGAGCGCGTGAGGATGCCGCGGTACCAGTCCTTCTGCAGGCGGCTCATCTCCACGCGCACCACGCGCTCAGCCTTGCGCGGCAGGTCGCGCAGCACATCCTTCTTCACGCGGCGCAGCAGGTGCGACTTGAGCAGCTCGTGCAGCTTGGCCACCTGCGCCGCGCATGCAGCATGATTGCTTGTGATGATGTCTTGGGACTATTCGCGCCGCTCTGCCTCCAGACAAGCTGGCGTTGCGGCGGCGGGCGGCGCCTCGCAGCATTCTGAGTGCGCTGCTCAGACATGCAGACTACTGGCGCAAGCTTTGCGACGACAGGCAGGCTGCATGACGCACCGACGCAACCTGGTACGAGCTGTCTAGATCACAAGCACTGCCTGCAAGGGCAACTGCCTCGCCGGAGCGCGCCTGCTGCTCCTGCGAGACGTCCGCGAACTCGCTCTCAAAGTCCTCCAGCGACGCAAACTTGGACGCGTCCAGGAAGCTGAGCAGCATGAACAGCTCCGCCAGGCTGTTCTGCAGCGGCGTGCCCGTCAGCAGCACGCGCTGCTCCGTGCGCAGGTCCATCAGCGCCTGCGCCGCGCGGTGCAGGCGCTGCAGCGCGTCTGGATGCACCTGCAGCACGGCAGGCCAGACAGGCAGGCATGGTGCGACAAAGGTGGAGGGCCTCCTCCGCCCTGGACGAGGGGCGGGACGCCCAGGCCTCGCGCTGCCCCTCACAGCCTTTTAAACGCAGCTGTCTCAGAAAGAGAGCAAGAGCCACATCTGCGGCAAGCCGCCTGGTGCGCCCCTCTTGTTGACTGCAGACCCAGTGTTCTGGGGCTTGCATAGAAGCAGGGCGGCTGGGGAGCCTTGGCAGGCAGCCGGCCTGGGCTGGCGCGCCCAGCGCGCACCCTGTACAGGCGCGAGCTGGGGTTCTTCAGGCGGTGGCCCTCGTCGATCACCATAACGCCCCACTCCAGCCGGCGCAGCTCTGTGATCTCTGCCAGGGCCATCTCGTACGACACCACCAGCGCATGCACCTGCACGCGCTCCTGCCAGGGCGCACCCCGACGTGTCGGGGACCCCGGAGTCACGCACATGGCACTGTCAAGTTGAATTGATGGTGCCGGCCTGCAGCTCGTAACATCGTAGTACCAATGAACGCATGCTTGCAGACGCACCCTCCGCTGCATGACGTTACAAGCCTACAAGGGGCTGCAGAAAGGGTGGCGCCCTGCTTGCCACCATGCAGCAGTCCCACCGTGCCCCCTGCGAGCTGGGCGTGCTCACCTGCGGGCTGCGCTTGCCCTGGGCCGCCTCGCGCTCCGCGTAGAGCTCGTGCTTGCGGATCATGTCTCGCGCGGCCTGGCCAGCCGCGCAGACCCCGTTGCTTGGCAGCCTGGACATCTGTCAGCCGGCATCTGATGATATTGTGTGGCGCCTACCACAGTCTGCTCAGACTGCAATCAGCATCGTGACGCATCGTGACCTCCAACAACGGCACCGCACGCAGAACCGCTGCAGCCTCACCAAGGCAGGGCTTCCGCTGCATCACCATGACGTGACCAGCAAACTTGGCCGGCTCAGAGTGCCTGCTCAAGGTAACCTGGCACAACCCCCCACCTGGTTGCCAGAGAAGGAGGCCACGTTGAGCTGCGGCGCCCAGGCCTGGAACTCGCGCAGCCAGTTGCGCGCCGTCGACAGCGGGACCACCACCAGGTGCGGCTTGGCCACGCCCTCCGCGCTGCGTGCGGCGGAGCAGCGGTCAGCACGACCACGCCGCCGCCCGGCTCGGTGATGCATCCCAGGTATGCGCCACAGGAGGCGTGTGCAGGAGGGCCGACAAAGCGTGAGCTGGGCACGGCACGACGACGCTGGCTGCAAGCCACTTTGCGCTGTAGGTGCAGACCCCCTCAGGGTATGGGGCGCACTGCAGCGCAGCCAGCAGTGCGATCGTCTGAATGGTCTTCCCTGCGCGCGCGCGCGAGCACAGCTCACCTGGCTGGAGTCGCTCACTGCCGCCCAGTGACACACATGCTCCGAAGTGCCATCCATGCACGCAATGCGCGCCACCGCCAGGATGCCGCTCCTGAGCGCCACTGCCAGCGGGGGCTGGCACGGCGGGCATGCTGGCAGCCTGTGATGCCCTGCGTGTGCGCCGACCGCCGCACCCAGGCCCATCTCGTCGGCCAGGATCACGTGCTGGCGGCGGTCCCAGGCGTGGCAGAGCCAGTTGACGCCCTCCACCTGGTAGCCGTGCAGCTCCCCGCCCGCCAGGAAGCCGGGCGTCGCGGCGAAGCGCTTGTCGCGCTTGACGCCCGCGCCCGCGCCGGGCGGCGCCCTGGCCGCCTTGCTGCGCTTGCTCACCTGCGGGCGCAGAGGCGCCGTGATTGCGCAGGAGCTTGCCGTGTTTGCCTACTCCCAGACCGCACCCCCCTGCCTTGCAGAGCTGCATGCTGACCCACCCTGTCCTGACATGGCAGGCAGCGCCCAGACCTCATGCCTGGAGCCGGCACGTCCAAGCCTGTGGGTCACACAGTGACTGCCTAACCACGCCTCTCGGAGAGCCCCTTCACAAAGGGCAGCTCTGCCAGGACACAAGGCAAGCTCGCCGCCCTCCGGCCGGCGCACCTGGGCCGCCGGCTTGCGCTCGGCCACCTCGTCCACCAGCGCGCGCCGCCGGCCCAGCGCGGCGATCGCGGCTGCCGCGGCCTCGCCCGTCAGGCTGGCCGCGGGCTCCCAGGTGGCAGCGTCATGCGCAAGCTCCTGCGCGCGCGCCGCCTGCATGGGCGCCGCCCCTGCAGGCCGGGGCGCTGCCCAGCCGCGCTGCGGGGCAGCAGCTAGGCGGCAGCGGCCTACGCAGGCGCCGCACGTGCGCATGCCGCGCAGCCAGCGCCCCCAGCTGCCAGGCGATGCAAGCATCCGTAGCCCCGCCCTGGAAGCTGAGCAGCCTGAGTGCACAGCCTTTCCCCAGGACACGGCGCGAGCGGTGGACCGGCGCGCCTCGCCCGCCCCGAGCCGGGGCACTCCTCCCGTGAGACGCTGCGGCGGCAGGCCGACGCCACCTGGGCCACCGCAGGCAGGCCGCGCGCGCGGCCCGGGCCCGCGCCTGCCACTTGACGAGGTACTCCAGCTCGGCGGCCTTGCCGCGCGCGCGCCGCGCGAGCACGCGGTCCACGCGCGTCCACGCCAGCGGCACGCGCGTGTTCGGCACACAGTCGGCATCCTCCTCCGTTCCCGGGCGCTCATCCACGTCTGCCTCCTGCCGCGCGGCGGCCGGCCCAGGCTCACAACAGGCCGCAGGCTCGGGTGGATGCTGGCCTGCACAACTGCCGCAGGCTTGCACACCAGAGCACGTAGCCGCCAAGGCGGGCACCCCCGAGTGCCTCATCCTTGCACCTTGTCGGTGACGGCAACCCTTGCGGTGTGCAAAGAAGAGAAAAGCTCAGAGTGCGCGCGCCCTTCGGCGCGCCCAGGCGTGGGGGCAGGACAGCCGTGCACGCACTCAAACTGCGGCACACGTGACCCACTCAAGATGAGGCGCCGCACCGAGTCCTCGCGCTGCTGCCGGAAGGCCTTCAGGCGGCGCAGCAGCTGCGGCGCGCGCCGTGCCGCCGCCGCCACGGCCGCCTCGGGCACCCACGCGCAGTGCGCGTGCGCGCGCCCGCGCCACTTCACGTACAGCTCGCGCACCTGCCAGCTGCCTGCGGCGCTCGGGCCGATGTTCCGCCCTGCGCCCGCGCGCGCGCGGCTCGGGCGTGGCAGGCCATGGCGAGACGCTGGCGGCGGGGAACCAGGTGGCCTCTGCGCTGGCTGTCTCTGCAGACGGCACGTCATGTGTGGGAAACATGTTGACATGGGCCAGTCCACAGCTCGTCATTCACAGTGCGCCTGCTCTGCACTTACTGACATGCAACGAAGGAACCTCACCAGCTTGGCCACTTTAGCCTGCGGCGGCTCACACGGGCTCGAATAGGCACGCTCATGCTGCAAGCACGTGCCACAGCACATGGGACACGCTCCCGCCCTACTTCGCCCATCCTTGTCATGAGTCCGAGCTGGTTCCCTGTGGGGCGCGCACGGCTCTCTGCTGCTTGCTTGGAAGCGGGCGCCAGCACCGCCGCCGCCGCCTCCATGCCTGCCGCACCAGGACGAGACTTTCGACACGCCGGTCCCACAGCAGCAGGCCGTATTGCGAGCAGCGCAGCCACTGGACTGCGGCGTGGGCTCCAGGCACGCGTTGCACCTTCGCTGACGTTGGAAGAGCTCCAGCTGTCGGAGCGGCGGCCGCCGCCGCCGTTGCGACCGCCGCCGCCGTCCGCGCCGTCCGCGCCGGCCTCATCGGCGCTGCGTGGTCCAGCAGGGCCGGCTCCGGCGGCTGCCTCGCTGGCGCGCTGCCGCTTGGGGGCGGGCGCGCCAGAATCACCAGCAGCGTCCTCCGCGGAGCGGCTCCGCCGGCGTCTCGGGCGCTGCTGTGCAAGCGCGGCCGCGGCCGCCTCGGGCGCGGCCGCCGGTTCGCCGCCCTCTGGAAGCGCAGGGGCTGCGTCGTGCGGCGCCATCCCATCTGCTTTCGGCTCGCCCTCCGCGCCGGGCGCCGCCGGCGCGGCACCGCCGTCGCTGCCGGCGCCCGCGGCGCTGCCGGCGCCCGCGGCGGCCGCGTCGGGCAGCTCGTCGTCGCCCTCCAGCGCGAACGCCGCGAGCAGGTCCAGGTCGCCGACGGGCTTGACGCTGCGCGCGGCCTTGGCGGTGAGCGCGGCCGGCGCCTGCGCGGCGTCCAGGCCCGGCCAGTCGTCGCCCTCCCGCTCCCCCGCCCTCTGCGCGCGGCGGCAGCGCTCTAGTTCCGCGTCGTGCTGAGGAGAGCCGGCGAGGCTGGGGCGGCCGCCGCGCCGGCAGGAGCAGTGCGGCGAGCCCGAAACCGGTCGGCGCACCGACGGGCGCATCCGCTCGCCGACGATGCGCTCCACCTCCTGCTGCAGCATCCGCACCGGCACGCAGCGCGGGCAGAACCAGTCCCCTTTCGGGATGGACGCCAGCGGCGGCCGCAGGCATCGCGGATGGTACACGCGCGGGCACAGCTCGCAGCAGAGCAGCGGGTTGGTGGCCTTCCCGCAGTTGAAGCAGTGGCTGTCGTTCTGCGCGCGCCGCCGCGCCCATGCATCAGGGCGGGGCCTGCCGGCGCGCCGCGGGAAACCCTGCCATCCCGGCGCGCACCGTGTCGTCCTCGAAGCTCGCCGCGGCGCTCTCCTGTTCCGACGACACCTCCAGCGACGACACCTGCGTAGCGCAGCGTTCAGAGCGGGGCGAAGCGTGGCCGAACTCTCCTTGGAGGGCTGCAGCGCCCGCACCTCCACGCTCGACTCGGCATAGCCGTGCACCTTTTTGACTGCGGCCCTGGGCGCAGCCATGGGCGCCGTCCCGCGCAGCCTGCTGCCTGCCAAGCTTACCTCGCACCACCTCGACAATGCGGATGGAAACCCTAGACCTGAGCGCGAGTGCTCGCTCGAGAGGGTTAGCCTGAGCGTCTGAGGGTTTAAGAACGGCATGGGTGTAGCCCTACCATATGGTGTGTGACCCTCACTCACTATGAGGCGCTGCATGCGCATGCATGCGCGCGGTGCCGGCCCCGGGTGCAAGTGGCAGGCTTGGGCGGATCGTTGAACCAGTCCAGCGCTGCGCAGCTCGAACTCTTTCCGGGCGCATGCACATGCTGAGAGGCGGACACTTGCATGCCGTGTCGCATGCATAAGGTGTCAAGTGCATGTAGCTCTGCATCCGAATCTGCAGCTGCTGGCACTTCCGGTGCTGCATTGCGAGACATGCCAGGCTCAGCGCACGGCAGGTACGAGTGACCTGGGTACCCGATCTGTGGTCTCTGACTCTGGCACCTGAATGCGCCACATGCCTCGCGCACGCTCTCAGAGACAGCATGAGTGGTAGGCTGGGTGGGGCGTCTGCGCGAAGGGCAGGCAGCCTCCCTGCGAGCGCTCGCACTATTGCGCAGCGACAGCGCGTGACACGCGCATTACCGCCTACTCTCATCTGCCCCTCTTGTGTGTTTGACCAGACGCTTGACCACACTCCAAAGCTCAGTAGAGCAGCCCAACTGCCCTGGCCGCGCGTACAGCAGGATGGCGGACTACGACCAGGCACTAAGTTGTTTAAACAGCGACCGGACAGACTGGGCACTCCCATCCACAGCAGCGAGCAAGCAGCGAGCGCTGGACCCGGCTGTGGGCGCGCGCGCGCCGCCTGGGTCGCAACTCACACAGTCCGCGCGGCCGGCGCGCGACAGCGGCCAGCGGCCGGCCCGGCTCGCGCCCCGGCCGCTAGTGCAAAAATTGCGGCAGCAGCTCCGCCGGGAGCAGCGCGCGCAGCGCGGCCTCCAGCGCGCGCCGGCTGCGCCGCACGAGCTCGGACAGGTCCTCCAGCGCATCCTCCAACGTCCTGCGGCAGCGCGCGGCGCGCTTGCAGCCCAGCGCCCAGAACACGCCTTGCAGCCCAGAGCGCGGCCCGCTGGGCTGCAGGGGTGTTCTTCTGGCTGCTGTCATGCCCACCTGGTCGTGCAGGCTTTGCTGCACACCTCGAGCCGCGCTGTCCAATACCTTGTGCCAGCGCATGCGCATGCAGGCACACGCGCCGCCGTGCGGCGCTGCCGCAGGGGTGCGCGACGGACTGGTGGCCACAGCCGTTCTGGTGCGCGCGCTGGAGACGGTCAACGTCATGCCGGAAGCCCTGTGCTGTGCGCATGTCATGCAGGCACCCAAGATGCACTGCACAGGCACGGGCCAATATGGGGCGGGGCAGCGGGCCGGGCGGGAGCGCACTTGCTGCTGTCGGCGTTCTGCCCGTGTGCAGCGATGGCGGAGGCGGCGGCGAGCAGCGCGTGGCGGTCGGCGGCGGGCGCCGCCTCGTCGGGTATCAACCCGACCGCGTCCGCCAGCCACTGCACGCCCTGCTGCTGCGTGGCCTGCCGCGCGCGCGCGCGCTCAGCGCGGCCACCCCGGCTGCAGGCGCGCCGGCGGCCCTGGGCAGCTGGTCGGGAGTCCGCCGAATAGGCGGTTGTGCCAATGATGTTCCATGTGCTGAGGCCAAGGGCGCTGAGCTCCTTGGGGATGCTGCCGGACCCGGCACGCCGTGAAGGTGCGGGAGCGTGCAGCAGCCCAGGGAGCTCTCTCCTCCCTCGACCCACAATGGCGGCGGCGGGCACTGACAGGGCGCGCCGGCGTGCGGCAGGCGTGCCGGCGCGCGGGCGCGCGCCTTGAGGAGGCTGAACAGCACGTCCGCGATGACGCCAGTGCGCCCCGGCGGCAGCGCGCCCGCCACGCCCGCCACCAGCAGCCGCACCAGGCCGCTCGCGCGCGGCGCCATGGCCGCGCTCGCCTGCGCCGCGCGCAGCAGGAGGGTCGGGAAACCCTGCGCACGGCCTCAGGCCCTTCGGCGCGCTCGCTCGCCTGTCGGCCGGCGACCAGACGGAAGGCCTGGCAGCGAGTCTTTGCATCCTGTGCGAGCGTGCGTGGGGCCGAGGCGCGGCTGGTTCAGGCCTGCCTATGAAGCCACGCGTCGTCGCAGTGTGTGATAGTGCTCACCCACCAGCCTCCACAGCAGGCCAGTCCCAGCCCGGCAGGTACCCACACGCGCCTCCGGACAGCACTGTGGCAGCAGCAAGCGCTCCAGCTGCCATCCACAGGGGCCAGGCGCGCGCCTGCTGCACCAGCTCTGGCGGGCAGCGCACGAGCACCTCCGGGTCGAACAGGCGCACGACGAAGGTCAGGATGGAGCAGCAGGCCTCCCTGCCGCCCGCGGCACAGTTGCCGTGCGTCGCAGCGCAGCGCCAACCATGCAGTGTTCTGCTATGCGTGCTTGCACAGCGCACATGCGGGGAGCGCGCTCAGCACGCATGCACCGCCGCTCGGCTCCATGCGCTGACCGGGCCACAGCAACGCCTGGCATCTGTGGTGCCCGCGCTGGCTGGCTGCTGCCGGGGCGCATGGCATGATACTGACCGCCACTTGCAGCCCTCACCCAGCGCCTTGCCTTGCCTCGCCGCCACTGCCGCGTGCACAGGCAGGCCACGCCCAGACCCGGGCGGCAGGGCCGGGCTCAGGAGATCAAGCCAGCCGCCCGGGCCGGGCCCGCGCGGCCGCGCGGCACCTGTGCTGCACAAGCAGGCCGGCTGCGGCCGAGTCCAGCAGCGCGGGCAGCAGCGCGGGCGGCGCCAGCACGAGCGGCGGCGCGTAGTGCAGCGCGCGGCCGGCCAGCAGGAACGCGTCGTCGGCCAGGTCGGGCGCGTCGCCGACCTCGCGCAGGCTGCGCAGCCGGCCGCACGCCTCACCCAGCAGCGCGCCGAGCAGCTCGCCTGCGCGCGACCGCGCGGGGTCCGGCCGCTCAGCGGGCTGGCGGCGGGGGTCCTCGCTGTAGAAGCGGCTGCGTGCGCGCCGCGCGGGGCATCACAAATCCCATGCCGGCCAGGTCAGGGGCGTGGCCCGTCCTGCTATGGGCAGCGCGCCTGCGTGCGTGCAGGCAGGGCGCATGCAGGCACAGGGGTACCAGCCACGATGTCTGCGCATCAGAAGCCATGCACGTGTGGCGATCGTGCTGTCTCATGCTCCACAAAGCTGGCGTGTGTCCCGCTCAACCCCCACTCACGGTGTTTCCTGACGGTGGCATGGTGCGGGGGCAGGCCGGGGCGGCACCCAGCTGCGGCGCGAGCGCCGCGTCGCCGCCAAACACCTTGACCAGCTCGCTGGCCACGTACAGGAACGCGCTGTGCCGCGTTGCCGCGAACCAGCGCGGCAGCGCGCTCGCCAGCGCCGGCACCAGCCCCGCCGCGGCCGCGCCCTGGCGCACCGCGCGCCTCAGGCTGGCGCGCGTGGCGCGCCAGAAGTTGTGACTGTGCTGCAGTCGGGCCGGGTGCCGGCACACCGCACCCCTGGCCACAAACACAAGTCATGCAGCAGCAGCGCTCCGGCGCGAGCCGGCCGGTGAGCGACCCTCCTTGAGCGTGGTCACGCTGTGGCTGATGAGCAGGGCCAACCAGGAGCGCGAATCGCAGAGCTCGGGCTTGTAAGTGCCGCCGCATGCGTCCGCCCGGTGTGCCCGCCTACTCGCACCGCTCACGGCAAGCCCTTGCTTCGGCATTACAGGCCCGAGAGAGCAGGCCTCGACGCAGGCCCACGCCGCAGCATCGCATGCACCGCTTTGGCAACGCCCGCGCACGTGCAGCCACCGCAGAGGCGCGAGCGGCGGCCCGGCCGCCGCCGCGCCGCGGGCAGCAGGCCTGGGGCCCCGCCGCGCGCGCCGGGCGCCGGGCGCCGCACCGCGGTGCGCAGCGCGTAGCGCGGCGCGCGGCACAGGTGCTCCGCGCAGCGCTCGTCATCGCGGAAGCGCGCCAGCGCGGCCTCCAGTACGCCCCAGACGCGCGCCAGCGCGGCCGCCACCGCCTCCGGGTCGTCCACGTACCTGCGCGCGGCTCGCACGGCGGCATTGCCACATAGCCGTGCGCACGGCCGGGCGCGCGCTCGCCGCAAGGCGCTTGCCGTCATGGACGCTGTCAATTCGCATCCTTGTCCCGGCATCCTGTATGGTTTGGGTGCGTGTCGATCAGCAGACACGGCGGACGCGGCTGACGCAGCGCTGTGGACGCCACCAAACAATGAACGCTGCGCGGTCCCGGCGGCCCTGGCGGGGACATGGCCTGGCCGGCGGCCGCGCACCGGAAAACGGCCGTGAGGCGGTCGACCAGCTGGATCACGAGCG
>JAABUH010003535.1_pt1 | contig 13309 bp, 12 predicted proteins | sample 5559121 | NCBI WGS metagenome assembly JAABUH01 (sample SAMN10711871, study PRJNA513364) | rock metagenome | isolation source: Antarctica rocks | place: Antarctica: Victoria Land, Battleship Promontory nord | collected 2015-12-28 | reverse complement strand
TTTCCAGGTGCAAGACCCTGTGCACGGCTGTCGTCCCTTGATGTAATACCCCTTTTCAAGCTTATATCGAACCAAGTCTAGGAAATTTGCGTCTCAAAAATGGACTCGAGGAGCATAATCTTGCCAATTGACGCTAACTTTAGGTAGGGAGCGCTCCTCATATCCCATCTCGAGTTAGACTTACACCAGTACTGAGCATTTTGATTGCTGTCTAGATATCACACAATACAGAAATATCGAAGCATTGATTGCACTAATTAGACTTTCTAATTATATTCACTTAGCAAATTCACTGCAGCTCCTATATTCACTATATATATTCACTATACTATTCCAAAATGACGCCCCGGATTCACTATACCACGTACCTTCACTCTCTAATATACACTACATTCACTTTCCGGCGCGACTTCGGTATATAAGTACCTCATCTTTTCTCCTCTCCCTTTTATTATCTTTTCACTGCGGGCTAACTTCGGCCCAGACAAGAACCATCCGGGGCCCACCAAGGTAAGAGCATATTTTTGGTTGCTCCCTTGCAAGTGGCAGGGAAAAAATGCCAAGATAGTGTTGAAAGTTCGGCTACCAAAACAAATCTCACTTCCTCCACAACACTTCTTCCTCACCCCCACCATCCCATGCTTGACCACCCACAACCGATATCTACATAGTGTCGTCATTATTATAGCATGAACGAACACATGTTGACTGTGCTGTCGGTGTTCTAGAGGCAGCATTGTGGAGTCTTGTTCAGTCCCGCCGTGGCTGGGTCAGCCTCCACTGAAACGGCTAGATGAACAACAATATGACACTTCCAGTGCAACAAGATGTGGGAATGCGTACTCCGGTACAAGACGATATGTTACGTTGTATACAGATGGAAGCTCTAGGATTTGGTCGACGCGAAGACATCCTCACCACCGAATTTCCTGAGAAGAAGACGTTTGTACCAGTTGCAGACATTGAACGTCGCATCAACATCGCCGGCAGTCAGGAGAACAAGTTAGCACAGACCGCTGTCAAGACCATCAATGCCTGGAATAGTAAGTCTACGATCGGCTTTGCTCAGTCACCAACGCTAACCTAGGACTGCTTACAGATGCCTGGCAAGATCTTGCAGACGATGGTACAGCCGAGAACGTACTCGAGCTCAATGAGGGGCTAGTCAGACTCACCGTCAGCGTCTACAAGAAGACGACAACGTTAGACGGTACACTGGCGAAGAACCCAATCGTGGTGGACACTTCCGAGGCTGACGGGGTAGACGAGGCGGACAGGGGTACTTGCTACAGCTTCCGACCTCTGGCGACCTAGAATACAATGCTGACATACTGAATAGTGGAGGCCGTGGTGGTGGTTTCGTTGGTAGGGGAGGCGGCCGAACGGTACCCAAGTAAGTCATTCACGCTATCCATGCTCCAGTGGCTTCGATAGCTTGCTGACTTAGCGGTACAGCGGGTATACAGCACCAGTGACACGCAAACGTGTCGTAAAAGGACAGATTGCGAACCCAGTAGAGCCTTCCAAGGACAAGGTTCGTCAAGCTGCCAAAAAGTTCAAGAAACCCTCTGAAACGAAGCCAGTCAAAGAAGTCGTAGCCAAGTTAAGTGGGAACATCGACGGTACGTCTCTTCACGCTTATTCCTACCTACCTAGCACCGCAGTCAGGTCTTGGGTTGCAAGGACGGAAAGCCTGAGCTCCATGTGCTGTTCCAACATGTTCCAACACCCAATCGCCTATTACTTATGAGAGTGCTGACTTGATAATCTTTGATAGTGGCTGCCTCAGTCAAGCGCGAAGCTGTTGCGTATGGAGGACTACTGGCTACACCAGCTGCATTCATGGCTAACGTTAGCTCTCATGCAACCAAGCCTGCTTCATCGACCGTCGCTTCGAAGCAACAAAATAGGGCTACTACACCGGCGGCGAAGGCTACTTCGAAGAACCAAGACGTCAATGCTTTTGAGCAGCAGGTCATCATTCATTCAACCCTAACAGGCGCATTGTATTGGCCAATCATAGTGAGCTATAAGCGAGCATGCGTTGTCTTGCAAACCGTATTAAGCATCGACTCTGAGCAGTGCTTAGCAGACACTCTTCAGCTGGATAGCGGGCTGCTAGGCGATGATCAGCGTTATCTTTATCTCGGTGTCCTTCGGGTCTCGGTCTGGGCGCGTGTTGGGTGAGTACGTGGTACGGATAGGACCTTCTACTCGGGCCGACCAAACGGCGCTCCCGTTTCACCTGCCTATTAGCCCGTACCTAAGCCCCACGTTGAGAAGAGTCATCTAGGTGGTTGCAAGGATGCTCGATTATTTTTGCTACGAGAAATCTATGTATGCTAAGGAGCTAGTCTCCATTGATACTAGTAAGGCCTAGGCCCTAGTGGTTGCCACTTCTCACTTCCACCACGTGAGTCTTTCGCTTCCAGTCGCAGCAGAGCCGAATTTGCACCGAAGTTTGAGAGGCCCCTAAGCGATCCGCTAAGAGGGGCCCTAAGCGAGCCCCGAGAGTGACTTCTGGCGCTAAGATAGGGATTTCCCCGGGGCAGCTTCAGGGTGGTTTTAGGGCCCTCATTGAACTCTAATTCTAGTGTCAATCTGTAACCCGGAATAAGGTAAAGAAGGCGATCTAGAATGTAGGCTAATTTCACCTACTAAATATTAGGCGAGAAGCCGCTAGGTTAGCCCGACGTATTGACACTACGTGTTATCACCACCGTAAATAGTACAATTCAACCCACACCAACACGACCCCACGAACGTGCCAGGTGTGGCTAAACCCATTCGGGTTAAGCTCAGGAACGTTCATCTACTTCAGATTAGTACCCTACTAACAAGTCAGCCATCGTGTCAACGTTTCATTCAGCCCCATTAAGCTAACAGTCAATCCGTTGGGGGCCTGACAGCTAAAAACGGAAGCTTTTTCTTCCCCTCATCCTTATTTCGTTCGAGTTGGGCGCCCCAGGCAGGATTGGCTAGAAGATAGGGTTGCCTGGGTTGCCTTGGCGGTAGCCGCCCACGTGGGGCTCCCACTAAACCCTCCCACAAAGGCATGCATGCCGAGACACTCCCACTCTCCATCGCTCCACTCCACCTATTATATGTTGCTGGCTAACAAAAGCCAGGCATGGTCAAGTTGGAAGGACCGTGCTGAGATACCGCCATCAGGCCCGCTAGACTGGCTGGGTACTGTTACATCTAGGCTGGTGTAGCCGAGACACGAGACAGATATTCAATGGCGGGTGGCCGTAGGCTGGTGTAGCCGAGACACGAGACAAATATTCAATGGCGGGTGGCCGTTGCAACTACGTGGGGGATTGAGCTATCTACGCTCGTAAGAGCAATAAAGGCTGGCCAAATCGAGATTCTAGGAAGGAGGAACGACCTCTGCACTGTAGAGGAGCCCACACCTATGGAACGATAGAAGCACGTTTCCTGTACTCATTGGGCCTTACTGACCCCGGCCTTGGCATGATAAGTTAACAAGCCGCGAAAATCCAAGGATTGCAGGATTGCGGGATTGCGAGATTGGCACCAGCCCCAACCCTAATTTGGAGGCACTTGGCGCGGGACTTGCGCAATGACTTTTGACGACCCCTGGTGGAAGAGTCGCGACTGTTAGTGAGGCGTCCAGGAAAAGGAAGGGGCGGTGAGTGTGTTAAGCGAGATTTTCAGCTGGCGACGGCGTTGGTGCGTTGGTTTCTGGACTTGGCGGATTTGGGAGGGGGGTGGCTGGCCTGATTGTACCAATCTTCAAAGATCGCCGTGGCACAGCAAAGCTCCTGCGGCTCATATGTGGTAGAAAGACCTGATGCAGTGATGCCTCGCAGGGGTTTGGCGCAGATTAAGTGTAGTTGTAACACGAAATATGGTGACCCCAGCCATTGAGTCCTCTTCTCTCTCCAACGTGAGCGTACAATCCGCTTATCGAACGACATGCGACAGATGCATGAGTTCGAAGGTCCGTTGCAGCAAAGACCACCCCAGCTGTCATCGATGCCTGGTCCAAGCAGTCACTTGCAATTACAGTCCATCACGGAGGATGAAGAAGATGATCCAGTATCGCGACGCAACACAGCAGGCAAATTCATCTGCGAATGGTGCGGCAGAATTTTCCAAAATCGTATCATCTCGCAATGAAAGAGAGCACAGCGCAGCCGCACCTTTACGAGGCGACTGTGTTTCTCCTCCCAGTGTATTCTCATCGGCAAACGATCGACCATATCCAAGTCGTTGGAGCTTCTTCGGCAATGATGGTGACGTACAAGAGTCGGTGGTAGGCATGGAAGGCATGGAAGGCATCACGCAGCCCGCTGCGACTTTGACTGCGCTCCATGAGCCCTCGCAGAACAAAATGATGGATTGGCCAACACATCAGTGGTCCTGCTCGATGGAAAATCCAACAGAGGAAGAACTGGTACCCATATCCCAAGACACCTGCCCCGACTTTATCTCTTCCCTTTTCGCTACCGAAGGGGACAACCTCAGCAGCAGCACGCTCGACACACACAGCGGGACCAGCAGCACCTCCGAAACCGACTCCATTGAAGATGGGAGCAGCAAGCCCGGCTGCGCGTGGATCGCGGCCTCTGTACTGCAGTCTCTTGAGTCTCCCGGTGCACCCCTTAAACACAAGTCTCAGCCCTCATCCGCCGCTCAGGGAAGGCTGCGTCGGAATTTGGACACTGTAATAAGCACCAACAAGGCCGTCATGGAGATTTTGCACCGCATATCGGGCTGTACGTGCTCCGTGCCGGGCAATCACCTCGTCATTATATCAGCAGTGCTCTTCATGGTCTTGTCCTGGTATGAGGCGTGCTTGGGTGCCTGTGATCGTGCATGTGAGCAAGGCGTCGTGAAAGCAGGGTCCAGAGATCTAGGCTTGAGTGAGATGAGGCGCTGCGATGCCGACGTTTTTGAGGTGGAGCCGGGGACCATCAGACAGAAGGATAGTCTCGGCACAGGAACCGACGACCATGCCGAGCTCGTGTGCATCCCTCCTATCCAGGTCAGCAGCCTTCAGCTTGGTGTAGAGAGCAGGCGACAGGTGGTCGCGCAGATCGTGTTGACCGAGCTAGCCAAGGTGACGAAAGTAATGGATAGTTTGACCGAACGGTCCTGTGGCATGTCTTCTACGATGGTCGGTGTCAGAGGGTGTCAAGAGTTGGAGGCACAGCTGCAGTTCTCGCTTCGGGCGGCCCTCCAGATGCGGATTGAGAAGATCTCCCAAGCGGCTGAGAGGGCTCCCAAATAGACATTTCGCTATTGCTACACGATGGGTTTAAAATCAAGAAAGGAGATGTATCGGGGTACCTGTATTTATTGATGAAGAAATAGATGTCAACCTACAAGCATATGGGCACTAAGCATAGGACTCAGCCCTACACTAGGCGCGACGCGTGCACATCATCTCAAAAATGTTTGCAATGAGGTGGCCCCTAAGCTAGCCCATAAGCGAGCCTTTAAGGTGCCAGTAAAGTACTGTAGCATGTAAAATGGCGCTAGAAGAGGGATTTTCCGGGGGTGGCTCCGGGGTAGCCCTACGGCTCTCTATTTTCAAGCTGACGTGTGCATCTAGATAGAATCAGGTAGACAACCACACGAGCTGCACGACGAGTGCACTTCATCTTCAACACGATCGCACTATCTCGTCTTTCTCCTCGTAAGCTATGATTGGTGCGATGACCCACGATTCGCGGCAATCCATTACCAGTGCGATTTTTGTATCAATTATATTTCGCCGATCCCATCACCGCCGACAGTATTCGGTGAAACGCGTAAACAGATGTTGATTGATTCTTAAACGGGTTCAATACGTCGCTGGCATCGTTCCCAGCTTTCCGCCATCGAGTAGCATGACGCTACCGTTGCAGAACGCGCCAGCGGGGCTTGCTAGATACAGGATTGCTCCCGCCATGTCCTCCTCACTCCCAGCTCGCTCAGCCGGTTGATATGATTTTGAGAAGACTCCCTCTTCTGTTAAAGCCTTCGTTTTGGAGATCCGGAACGGCGCAAAAAGTGGCTCCGAGAGTTCGGATGCGAAGACTGTAACGTTTACGTCAACTTCGGACTCGTGCGCAGATGCGATATCAGAGACTTACGTCCAGCTGCCAGAGAATTGAACCGGATACCCCACGGCACGCAGAAGGAACTGAAGCTCTTCATCATGCTCACGAGAGCTGCTTTGCTGCTGGTGTACGCAAAGCCCGCCCGGGGCTGCCGGAGAAAGCTCGCCGTGCTGGCGGTCGCGATGACCTGGCTCTTGCATGGATACGTTGTGTTGTTGCCGGCATCCAACAACTCCATGAACGCGATGATGCTGTAGAATACCGCGCTGCAGTTCAAGTCATAGACAGCGTTGAATTCTTCCGTCGACGCCTTCCAGGCGTGCTCAACGAATTCTGCGAGGGTGTGCTTGGACTTTAGATCTGCTAAGCCTGGGCCTGTCATGCCTGCATTGGCAACCAGCATGTTGATGTATCCGACATCCTTGCGAACAATTTCGGCAATCTTTTTGAGCTCGTCTTTCTTGGTGACGTCAGCACAGAGAGGAACGACGCTTTCTCAAAACATCAGCAGCTGCTGTCAAGCGCCACGGAGCCAAGTCTTACTTGTCAAATTCACTTGCGACTTGTTCGAGCCTCTCACGGCGGCGGCCGACAATGTAGACTCTGTGAGCACCACCCTCGGCCAATGTCTTTGCCATCATCCACCCTATCCCAGAACCTGATTCAAAAGAGTCAGCCCATGCCTACATGACCGTCGATGCTTCACGTGCCGCCTCCGGTGATGACAGCAACGAGCCCTGATACGCTGAAAAGCCGCTGATGCTTTGACTTGGCGATTGGAGCCGGCATCGTCACGACAGCAAAAGCCTGTTCGTTCTTGGGTTATTGCGTAGTAAAAGAAAAAGTTCTGCAGGTCCGTGACCCAATCCTGCACACCACTTTGAATCGACTTCTGCGGTAAATCTAATGCAGCAGTTCTGTCAACCGAGCAAAGAATGGGACAATCTGACCATGGCACGGCTCTTATGGCACGCGTCGGTATCGGCTCTGTTCTGTCATGGACCAGCAAGCCATCTTGGACGGTAGTCAAAGCGATGCCTTCCCCAAGTTCTATTTCGACTGATCGGCCGATGATCGGTTTAGCATTGATTGGACTATCATCGACATTGCCGGCGGTGTAGAGCGGAGATTGGTAGAGGACGTATCGGTAGTGACCGGCCACAACAACACTAACGCATTGCCAGAGCCGAATATACGATTGTGTCACCGAGTTTCGCGAGAGTCGACTGCTCCGGGCTGAAGCCAGATTTGGCCTCAGAGTACATGCTTGCAGGCTGTCATTTGGTGGCAAGCGTCAACCACGAGAAGTCACGAAATGATGTCAAAGTTGCTGTCGCAGGATGGTGGGACACTGGACTACTGGCGAGCCCAGAATTGAAAGATTGTGAGGCTCAGGGAGACTCATATTTCTGCTTAGTTACCATTCATTCTCTATATATTCTACTGTTTTGATTTCTTCTAAAAGTCCCATCTGCCTATCTCCGCAAGTTCCTCCTCTTTCAATTTTTATCAGACGTACTGTAGTGACGGCAGCGTTTAGCGGGCAGTTTATATTGTCCAAATGCTCGCTAAGCTCCCTCCTTCTTTTCTGAAGGACCTTGGCCGGGTTTCGGTCTCGGCTTGAGCTTCTTGAACTCCACCAGGAGCGCAGGAATGATAGCGAAGGTTGAAACGACGGTGATAAGAATAAAGACATGATTCAATGCGCCGTTGTATGCCTGGATCACCGCACCCAGGCTCTCGGCTGGGACAATGTGCTTCAACTCTGTTGCGCCGATGTGTGTGATGCTGCTCACATCCACGCCTGCGACATTGCGCAAGTGCGCAGTCAAGTAGCTGTTAAAGAGTGCCTGAGCGATGCTGTTGAAGATCGCACCCCCCAGTGACTGGCCAAAGAACATGAGCGACACTCCCGTGGAAATATCAGTCCTATCCAGCGAATTTTGCGCCGCAAGACTGGGTTGCTGCATGCTGACTCCAATGCCAAATCCAAAGAGGATCTGATAGCCGATCCACTTTCCAGTGTCCGTTTCGGGGTTGAAAGTCGTCATCAATCCAGCGCCGATGGACATGCAGATGACGCCAAGATACATTGGCGGGACGTAGTAGCCGGTGCGTTTGACGATGACGCCGGACCCGAGGGATGCAACGGTAAGTGACAGCACCATCGGAATGGTGTTGATGCCAGATCTGACGGCGCTTGTGCCTTTGACGGTTTGGAACCAGATTGCAATCCAGTAGAGTAATGTGACCAGCACGCCACCAGTGCATGTCGCAAATACTGTGCCCGCAGCAACGCTCCGTTGCTTGATGATTCGAGGTGGGACCGTGGCATTCTCCTGGCCCCAGATTTGCAGACCAATAAATGTAATGATGAGAACACCTGCCATCACAAAGAGTGCGATGATTCGCCCGTTGCTCCATGCGTACTGAACGCCACCCCATTGGAGAGCGACCAAGAAGCAGACCACTCCGGGGAAGAAGACCAGAGTTCCGAGCGGGTCGAGCTGGATGATTTGCTGACGGAGCGAGGGTCTCTGCTGGATTTTCTCGAGGTGCAGATAGTAAGCCATGATTGCAAGCGCAACGCCGCCGATCGGCAGACTATTAAATTTTAGCTAGACTTTCTTCGTGAACGGCCATCCGACTTACTTGATATAGAAGCACCACCGCCAAGAGACTTTGTCTGTGAATGCGCCTCCTGTCAAAACATTAGTCTGGGCTCTATGGCAATGCAAAGGGTTGTTTCTACGCACCCAGCAACGGACCAATGACGCTCGATACGCCAAAGACCATGCCCAGAAGCGCCATGTAGATCGGACGCTTGTGTAATGGAATGATCTGGGTGATGATTACGATGGTGCCGGAATAGATTGAGGCCGAGCCAAGACCAGCAATAGCTCGACCGATGATGAAGGCGACCGACGATGGCGCTGCACCGCACAGAACGGAGCCGACCTCGAAGATGAGGATTGACAGCAGGGTAACGAGTTTGGTGTCGTAGAACTTGTAGATTCGACCCCATAGCAACTGCGTAGCGCAGCTGCTGATGAGATACCCTCCAGCGTACCAAGTGACATCGCCCAGAGCGTGGAAGCGGTCTGTTATGACAGGGATGGCGGTAGCGACGATCGTCCGGTCCTGAGAAATTAATCAGTCTTGGGGCGGTACGGTGGACATGATCCTGAGGGTTACCAGTGCAACGAGGAACAAGCTGGACAACACGGAGATCATGATCATGGCAAAGGCGAAGCCCAGCGGATGCTCCTCAGTCTCCTTCTTTCCTTCGGCTTTTGCCTCAGGCGTAGGCTCATCCGCCTTGTCGCTGCTGACGCTCCAGTCCTTGCTGGCCTCTTTTCCGGAGCCATCATCACCAGCCACGTCGTTGTCGGTCGTCTTACCACTCATGGCGGATGTTGTCGTCGCGATTCTAGAAAGGCAGGAGTAAATTTGGAGGTATACAAGTAATATGAGGTCGGAAGACTAGCCAACTGAGGCTTAACTAAGGAGCAATTTAATCGCTCTGCCACTCACCAAAGAACAGGCACCGACAAGCTATTCGTAATTGGTGATACACCGAGAAGATGCAACCAGATCGGCGACAAGGCAGCCAACCGCCAGTTCGGCCGGGTTGGAAGTATTCTAAGTTGACGCCGATTGCGCTGCTCCACTTTTGCACACCAAACTAGCGGCCACGGGTCGGGTCTCGCTGTCAGGCAACGCTACTACTGAGACCCGATCCATGGCGAAGGGAGCGACGGCCCCAAAGGTGCCCTGGAGCCGCCCCGGGAGATCCCTATCCTAGCACCTAGAATCACTCTCGGGGGCCACTTAGGGGCCCTCTTAGGGGACCGCTTCGGGGGCTCTTATTGAACTTTATTTGAAGAGGGCGTGGGAGCCGTGAGAAGCTAGGCCCCCGGAAGAATGAAGGGCCGTGCTTACGCCAGCGACGTTGCCGAGCAAAGAATCCCTGCCAAAGCCAACAGGGGTCTGATGTTGAGACAAGCGTTGCCCATCGTACTTGTAGCCGGTATGAGGTGTGAATCGTACAATGCCAAGCTGCTCAGTCGTCAGATTCATCGGAGAATGGATACAATCGTGAACATGCGAACTTTATACTTCGATAGGAACATTGTGACTCAGCGTTTACGAACTAGGTGCTCTTCTATCCGTTTTAGATTCTGCCGAGGCTATCACAGGCTCGAATGAGCTATGCCCTTCAAGATTGCCATCATAGGCGCTGGACTAACTGGCTTGCTCCTCGCGCGACTTCTTAATCAGGCCGACAAGGGAATCGAGTTCGAAATCTTCGACTCGGCTAGCACACTTGGCGACAGCAAGGACTACATCCTTAATGTGTAGCGGCGAAATGCCAAGGTCGCCCTCAAGATTGCCGGCGTTTGGGACGCATTTTTCAACGCTGCGAGGTGGGACGGTGATGCCCTGACCATAAGCGACAAGAATCTCTTCAAATACTACTCTCACGGACCGTCGAAGCCAGGCTCTGTCTTTGCTGGTGCCGAAATTGGGAAGAACAAGCTTCGAGAGGTCCTGTGCGACGGCCTGCCCGAGAAGTCGTTGGAACCTGACGATGCTTCTCATCAGTCTGATGGATGATATGGATGAGATTGCACGCAGCCCTATAGGGCTACTAGCGTGATTGCGGAGTACATAGTTGCTTCTCCTATTTCCATAGACCATCAACAGTCAACCTCATGATGTTCCTATTGACCATCCATTGAACCTATTCCAAAGGAAGTCACTCAGGTGGGGATGCAGAGTGCAACGCATAGACAAAGATGATGGCGGTCTCTTCGAATCCTGTGGCCATTCGAGGAGTAGCATGGTGCGGAGAGTAGAAGACAGGGACACCACTCGGTAATGGAGAGTCGCACGTGACGTGTTCCATGGCCCGGTGCTGTCTCGATGCCTTCCTTTGGATTACTCTGCTCACTCATGAATATCGCTGCCGAGCACTGAGCGCATCCTACACAAAGCAGTCCTGTTGCCGAACCGGCCAAGAGGACGGCGAGGCGTAAGATCTCGACGCAGCATGTATGAGTTTCGTCGGGACTGTCAAAGTACCTAAAGTCCCTTAGTTGCATTTCGGCGATGATCACATTGGGTTAAAGCTCGGCGAAACTGATAGCCTGCCGCAATATGCGCGCCACCGTTCCTTGGCTCGGCACATCCTGCCTCCGTTAGCTGCGGGTGAAGGTCGGGCAATACATACACGTATCGTGCTCACCAGGTCTTCACTTGTCCCCTCTGCTGAGCGGATCGTCTTAGACAATATGAACCAGTGCTTCTGGAGAGGACGGAAAGCGTGGTAAAGAGTATGTTGCGAATATAGATTATTACACTGGATACACGATCTATTAACGAATGGTGCAATCAATTTTCGTCGACCAGGTATGGCTGTAGTCTGTCCATGAGCTCCAGCACTCCAATTTTCGAGCCATGCTTACTCCAAGGCCACAACCAAGCTACAAAGCTGCCGATACTGCCTCCACCTTTATGAGAGCCCTCATTACTGTTCTCCTGGGCCAATGAGGGCGGCAGAAGCACGCTGTCAATTTTGTGGACAACACCGTCCATGACAATCAAGTCCGGGTGGCTAACAACGACCTCATTATTAAGCAGTATCGTCTGCCGGTGATGCTTGTTGACAATCAAAGCAGTCAAGTTGCGGTGCGGTAACAAAGTGGGCAGTTGGACCTGAGCGCACCAGTCAGTCAGTGCAGCATTACAATGCGGGATGGTTGTCTCTACGCACAGCTTCGGAAGAAGTGTTCATCTTCACTTGCCCGGAGTTGTTTGGCTTGAAATACACATCAGTGAATAATGTGCTATTAATGACGACGTGGTACTGCAAGAGTGCAGTGAGGTATGTCTTGCCCAGAGGGCTGAACAGAAATTTGTTCGCCTTTGCCCCAAGATTCTTGAATGCCTCGTCTGTGGGCGCAAAGACTGTTTGCGTGAGATGTGATTCAGTGTCGTTGACGGTCACTGCGACGTCCGTGTCGATTAAACCAGCTTGGAACGTCTGGAGATTGGGATCAGAGCGCAGCAAGTCGGAAACGGCGTCCGGCAAATAAAGCAGCGAATCGATATGATGGACGAATCCGTTGATTGCTTGCTTTGGAGATGGTTAGCCCATGATGGCTGCTTCTATATTCGCAAATTTCGTTCCTTACTAAAGGCCGACCAACATAGTTGGCAACGTGATTCAATACCATCCCTCCATTTTTGCTTTTGGTTGAAATGCGCTGCAGGTTCTTGAAAAATATGTCGTGATTGATAAAGTTCTCTACAGTAGTCGATGCCTTCATCTCCTCGAAGGACACATTGTTAGGGCCCATGTGGTTCAAAGAGATGAATTTGTAGTAGAACTCGGGCGCATCCACAGGATGTCGCAGCGGTCCTTCGAAGGCAGAATTGATGGGCGCATAGACGGTGTATATCTCGCTCGCATTGTCCAGATGGCCTTTGATATCTCCGAATGGCATGTTTAGGTTCACATAACCCTGTAGGGTTGGGTCCTGGAGCATGACTTGCCATAATGTGGCATTTTCATCGGGATGCTGTTGTGACTCTGCAACTTCAATAGTACTCAAAGGCTCGACAGTGTCGTGAGGCGGGAGCTGAAGGCCTGTATCATGTCCATTCCAGCTCTTCGATTTGCCTCGCAGTAAGATATGCAGTGTAAAAGCAATAGAGGCAGCTAGCAAAACGTTGAGAGTGACTCGTAAGATACCACGTGCCCATCGTTGAGCTTGACGAGAAGTCCTCAAACCCATGGCTTGCAAATTTCCAACCTCATTCACAATGGAATAGTCCTCTCGAAAATCGGCTCATGATATCTGGCGAGTCGCCAGAGATGTTCATGTCCTGCTCGGCAGCTCTCGGTGTCCTTTGTCGATCCACCGATGCGAAACCCGAATGTTGTCCCGATACCGACCTCAACTGCTTTACACCACGCTCAATGTGCTTGGAATATCGTGACGTATTACATTGTCTGTGCCTTACATTATCATGAGCTGTTTTGCTGTACCCTGATAATTTATGACAGTGCTTTTGGAAATCCATAACCAACAACTGTTCGTGCACAATGCAGTCAGGTCCTTGTAGCTTGATCCTATGTCTCCTTGCATTTGCGGCCACTACATACTCTAAGCATGTGAAGGAAAATTTGATATTGACATGGGAGGTCGGAAGCCCAAACGGGCAGCCTCGTG
>JAABUH010003534.1_pt1 | contig 13312 bp, 16 predicted proteins | sample 5559121 | NCBI WGS metagenome assembly JAABUH01 (sample SAMN10711871, study PRJNA513364) | rock metagenome | isolation source: Antarctica rocks | place: Antarctica: Victoria Land, Battleship Promontory nord | collected 2015-12-28 | reverse complement strand
TGGACTTCCGCCGCGACATTCCTCTGGCTCAGTCATCGCCAAGGCTATGCACGAGCGGCCAGTCCCCGCAGCTACAAACCCACTTGCAAATGATCGCTGGGACGGAGCTCACCAGCGTGATCAGGGCAAGTTGTGGACGCCTGACCGCGGCGCAGGCTTTTACCAGACTGAACGCGAGCGATATCATAAACCTGCACTTGTGTCCACCGGCAAGTAAGCCCACAGCAGCGTGCAGTGTACTGCTCCGGACAGTGCTGCAAGCTGTTATGCAGACACCTTGCGTGCGGTTGGAATGCTGTGTGCATGCAGGCATGCCGGCCATTCCAGAGTGCGCTTTGTAGGACTCAACCAAACAAAGCTGTTGTATCATATATGGAAGCGAGGTAGGCGCAATGAGAACAGCAACTTCAGCAACTGGTGCTGAATACTGACATTTGCCCGGCAATTTTGCAGATTTTTTCACATCCTGTGTTCAGCTGCGGCTGCCAGTGGTGGTGGCAGCAATTATTCTGGTGTATCTTGCATCGTTTTTCTCATTTGGTGTTGTATGGTACCTTGTGTTTAGGTGAGCTAAATGTCAAACATGCAATGATGCCTTCATGCCCTCTCAAGCACATCCCACTACATTACTTTTGTGCAGGCTCAGAAGCCGTTGTGTTAACGGGTTTAATGGGTTTGTATCAGCCTTCATTTTTGCCACGGAGACTCAGCAAACTATAGGTACAGATTCTCTCTTCTGTGCCAAATCGCCTTGCTCAATGCCACACCATGCTTAGCTGGATTGACCTATAGCATCACTTCCTAGCTCTGTGCAATGCAACCATGCACTGTGTCGTCAAGACAGCAACTATCTGCTGATCAGGGTATGGAGTCAGATCTCCAACAGATTGCTGGCTATCAGCATGGATTGTGGCCTTACAGTCCATCTGGGCAGCAATCTTGAATGCCATCACACTGGGTATCATCTTTGCCCGCATCAGTCAGCCCAAACAGCGTGCCAGAACAATATTCATCTCAGACTCCGCTGTTGTTGCTCGTCGCGATGGAATGCTGAAGTTCATGTTTCGGGTAGCAGACATCCGCGCAACCCAGGTCAGCAATCCTGCGTACTACAGATGACTATCTGTGAGCACATGTGATGCCATCGCAACACCACATGCATGTGAAGCACCAGTCTGTCCGGCACTGAAAGCTTGCCCTGGTCATGGCACATTGCCAGCTTTTGTATGCCAATGCTGATCCTGATGCACATTGACCATGCTTGTCTACATAGGCCTGCTTGCGGGTGTCAATCTGCACCAGGATAAGCATTGGCATATAGTGTACCATGATGTGACTGGGCTCAAAGCTGTTCATAAGGTGACCCCAGGCGGGAGCCTGCAATGCATGAACACACAACATGATGTCATCAACACCTGTGATTGGCATTGAGATGGCCAGGCCAGCCATTGATCCAAGCCACAACTTGGCTCATTGAGGTCAGAGCCACTCAACCTTTTACTCCTTTGCGGATGTTAAATGGGCCGATTTTGAATCCGCGACGGTGTAAACATAACCTCATAAATGTAAAATATCGGTACTGGACCCATCACAACAGCGTGCCTGACGGTACAGGTGATAGCTCCAGCAGTACGTGCATATATGTATACCTGGGGTGGGCGCAAGACTGCAGAAGGTGAGAAGATTCCTGTCCGCATTGAGGAGCTGGACATTGGGTACATTGATGGAATGCTGCTCCTGCCTCTGGTGGTTGAGCACGGCATTGATGAGCGCAGCCCCCTGTATGGCCACACCTATGAATCGTTGCGGGTATGCTCCCTGTCAAATCTCACACGATGGTGAATTTGTGCACTGGATTGGGCAGCTTTCAAATGTGTGTGCTGGCCTTTGTGTGACCTACTTATGACACTGCCTGGGAAACTGGTGCACCATCTGCAGCATCTTCCATGTTGGTGAGGAAAGCAGTCAAGGCTAGATAAGTTGTGCATGTCAGGCCCATTATGTTATGACAAGAGAGCGGTACCATAGGTGCATCTTTTTCTTCTTGCTCAGATATGCTGTCGCCGCAATCAGATGGCTGACTACCTAATATAATATTGCCTTGTCTATAAACTCCTCATTTGCACAAGTCTCTGAGTCAGTATGCACCATTTGATCTCCAAATTTTCATCTGACTGGCAGCCAAAAGTCAAACACAAGGCATGCTCATAGCAAACATCTGTGCAAGGCTTCTTTCTGTGCAACAAGGTGGCGCGTTGCATGAGCCAAGCTTGCTCATCGCCTTGCTGCACTGATTGCAGTCGCTGGGTGCTGAGGTCATAGTGACATTTGAGGGAACAAGCGAAAGTGGCGCCCAGTTTCAGACCAGGCAGTCATACCTCCCTAGTGAGATCCACTGGGGCTACGTTTTTGTGGAAATCATACACCATGCCAAGGAGGGAGAGACCCAGCACACAGTTGACATCTCAAGGTTGAGTTCTGTCTTTGGCATTGTTGCCTTTTGTTCTAATGTCATTGACAGGTGACGCCCACTGCTTGTCAGATCTGTCTTCTTTAGACTTGTCACGTCCAGGTCACATGCAATGTTGGAAAAAGGCCTTTCCTGTTGGAACAGGTATGCAGCCTTGCCTGGCAGGTCAATCTTGCTGCAGCTCAAACCTGCCTGTGCATCCTTTTTAGGCATGGCAACACTCCCAGGCAATCAACGCAAGTCTGCGGCTCAGATCTGCCATCCTCTTGCAGAGCCTTGTTTGTGCTGTGACGCTGCAAAAAGTACTGCAACTGCATTGCTGGCTTCACCAGCATTGTCTACTGCAGTCATGGTTCTGGATTGCAGGTTTCATGAGATTCAGCCACAGACAGGGCTGAAGATGCTACCGCCCGGCGCAAGCTCACGCAAGATTGTGAGCGCCATCCCCAAGTCGGTGCCCTACCCTGTTCTGCAGGAGAACACTCTGGTGCTGAGCAACTTCCTTGTGGTCGGCAAGCGCAACGGCAAGCTTTCACTGATGTTCAGGCGAGCCTTCTTGAATCAACATGCATACATGCTGCCAGCCAAATAGCAATGCTACGTGTTGTTGATATGCTGGTCTTGTACAGGTGCACGCATCGATGAACATCTTCAGCTTCACTTCACACTTGTATGGCAATGGCATGCTCCTGGAATATAGAGATGTACTGTGCTAATAGGTTGTCCTCCCTCAGGGGAAACCTGCAATCACTGGATTTTGCTGCTCCCAAAGCGATTGCACTGACTGCAGCAATCTGCTTGCCCATGCGCAACGGTGTCGCTTGCTGCATGTTTTGCATGCTGGCTTGGATGATGATTTTCTCATCGTTTCTTTGCAGAGTTGGGGACACATACCCAAATCAGATGCTTCAGGTGCAAGTACGTGCTTACTTCTACCGTTGGAAACCCCACATCTCCCTAGAAGGGGAAGAGTGGCCTTTCACCGCATGGGAGCTCAAAATCACTGATGGGCTAATGAGTGCCAATCAGTTGCTGCTGCGCATGCCCACTACCATGGTGCATGTGATTGATGATGACTCACCCCTGGCGGCGTGGCGCACTGGCAGAGCAGCTGTGGCCACTGACTCAGACTCAGAAATTGTTGTCGTGGTAACATGTTGTATCTTTCACTCCTAAATGCAGCCAAGTATTCATGCACATCTCGCCTCATAAGTTCTGTGTTCAGTAGCAAACTAATGGAAAACAGTCTGGCCTTGTGTCTTTATGCATGCGACATGCCTCTTGCGCCATAGCTGTGAGCCATCATAAGCTCGTCTGCAGGGTAGCATGGGGGTGCTTGCTTGTGTTTCATCTACTGCACTATCAACACCGACAGGCAAACCGCAGCACCTGGACAGAGCTTGCTGCCGGGCGCACTGTGACTTCAGCACATCATGCTCACACTCTTAGGTTGTTCCTGCAGGTAGAGGCCACAATGTACAGCAGCAGCACAACAGTCATGAAGCAACGAACATTCAATGTATGTAACGACGTGAAGTATGCCCATCGCCTCATACCCATAGTCACAGCACCCAATCAGAGTGCAGACGGCAAGCCAAGAGTGCTGTGGTCCAAGTTTCATGACACTGTTCCAGTGGATGACAGCTCAGCAGCAGGGCGAGCTGGCAGCATTAGTGTATGGCCTGAGCAAGGGCAGTTGCTCGATCCTCTTGCATCCTCCAGCAGTGCGGATGGAGAGGGGTCTGATGCCACTGCTACCATCTCGCATAGAGGCTTAGACACGCAGAGATCCAACCTTTTGGGACAGCGCTCTGGTGAGTGACTCCTTCTGTGCTTGCACTGGGTTGAGTGCTAGCTGCTGATGCAAAGCCCACGCAGGATAGCAACCATGTTGGAAACAGTGGGGCAGTCGTGACGCCATTCATGCAGGGCACTAATCAGGTGGTCATGCCTGACTGAGTGTCACTGCCCATTGAGCATGTCACTGGGGAAGTTGTGATGCCTGCACATTGCTTCTGAGCAGTACTCAGCAACACTGTCAGCCTGTCAAGCAGGACTTGCGCATTTTCTACCTTGACAGAGACACCTGTGAACTGAAGCTAGCAGGCTTGAGCATCATATTGCAAGATTAAAGCATATCCACCTGACATCCAGGAGCTGCAACAAGACTCCAAATTTGTGCACGTGCAGGGTTTGCTCCAGAAGACAATGAGGATTGTGATGAGGAAGATGAAGCACTGGATCGGTACGCACCCTCACAAGCAGGGCGTGCTGTGGCAGGCTTGCAACATACCAGCTCACATCATCGTGCTCCCAGACCGCCAACCAGCAGTGATACTGGCACAACACAAGACACTGACGACTGGCATAAATCTAGATCGTTGTTCAATGTGGTGTGGTCTGAACAGGATGATATGCAAGATTCAGCACGGCAACTGACAGACCGTGCACAGCGTACGTCCAGTTTGAGATCAGCTCGAAGTGTCAGCAGAACAGGCTCTGTGAACAACGTCTGAAATGTGACCTCCTATGTGTTTTTGGGGGTTCACGCTTAGCGATTTGTTGTTTTGTGAGGGACTTGTCATACCCTATGACTTTCAATCCTGAAGCGCAATGTTGCATTGATCCTATGTTTGGTACTTTATCATTTCGAGAGACATTGTTCCTTGGTGTTTGTGATGCTTTTTTGGCCCTTCAATGTATGGTCATTGTGATGCTAGAGCAAGGTAGTCATGCTAGACATATGTGGCCACTCTTCTTTCGATGTGCAGTGTGACCATGACCTGATGGGCCATCAGCCATATCCTCCTTGAACCACCACAGCTTTGCTTGCCTTGTACTGCTCAAGTAGCCTGCCATCATGTGGCAAGACTCAACAGGAACATGCATGTTGTGTACTGCATTGCGCTTGCCATCTTGCCGGTTTGCGATCATGGCCATGAGAGGAAGCTAGTGAGGGCCATACAGTACCCCGCCTGAGGGTTCAGCCTGGGGTTGCATAGCTAGGCCAGCTTGAAGTAAGTTTGCCGACGGGAGCCATGGTCCAGGCTGCGTAAAACCCTCCACAAAGCGCTTCTTGAGCAGCGCAATCATGACTGTGAAAGATTGGCAGCGGTATGAAGCTCTGGTCCCGAGCCTCCGTCAGGTAGGTCACAGATGCCGTGTTGCAGTACCTGAGAGTCAGTCTTACTTTGGATTTAGTGTCGTGGTGGCGGTCGCCAACCTGTCTGCTTACCTTAGCAGGCAAGGTCTGCCCCTGGTCGATCCCACAAGCAAAAGAAGTCGCATATGGGAGCATTGCCAAGCTTGACTTCCAGACTGTCCTATGGCAAGACGGCAGCTGCCTCCTTTACCACGTTGCCTCCTCTATGTCCCCCTGTAGAGCTGTTGCCCTCCCCTGATACTGCTCAACGTGCCCATGACACAAGGTTCACCATCACCAATCTTTCTTGTTAGTGTTAATTCTGTCTCACTCCCTGTATTGTAAAACCAACTATATGTTGCTGTGCCAGACCATTACAAGCCACTGAGTCCTTGGGAAGCATTGTCCCTGAGACTGCGTGGCAAAGTCGCTGCCAAGCTCTGAAGAACGAGCTGTTGGCTGTGAGCCATAGGGCTGAGCAGGAATTGCAGGTGGACATGTATTGCTGTTGCAGCACTACTACATGCTGTGATACACAACACCGTACTGTCAGCATGATTCTTTGCCAGAGCAGGACAGGGACTTCATGCTGGAAAAGTTGCGCCAGACTTGCAATGGCCAGAGGGAGTTCATCACCAGGCAGGCGGAGCAAATTAGAGACTTGACAAGGAGTCTTCAGGAGGTGTCTCTAAGCTCGCAGCGACAGGTATGGTTGTGTGCAGAGTGGCATTAGAGTGCAACGCAAGTCAGTCCCCAAGCGATGGCATTCCAGATGGCCTGACACAGCCAGCAGGCATGCCGACTGAGTGTCTGTCTGTCTGTTGGTGCCAGATACATGCAGTGGATGTTGCTCACCGCGCAGCTGAGAAAGATGCATCAGCATGGCAGAAGCAGATGGAGCTCAGCCAGATGCAGCACCAAAAGCAGATACAGACGGTCAAGACCAGATGCCGGTTGCTGCAAGCTGAGAGGGATGCATTGACCATGGCACTTTCGGCAGTGGCATTTGAGCTGGTGAGTCCAGGATGTACAGAGTCAGGATTTGCTGTCTGTCTGGCAGCCTTATCTGGGTTGCGTAGGGTGTAATCTTGAGCATAAAGCTGACGGTATGCAATACTTTCACAGTTGCATAAGAAAATGCTGCAAACCTTGCACGCTAAATGTTCAAGCCAGGCTGCTTTGCAATGCCTGCAGATGTGATCTCATGACATGATGTCAAGGCACTATACTGAGTTGTGTTGCTTGGCAGATGGGAGGCAGCAATGTCAGTGCAGCTGATGTGAAGCAGTCTCTTGAGGGTGCAATCAGTGCAGGAGAGGAACCCCTGCATCGCTCCAAGACCTGCTGGCTGCAGCTCAAATATGCTGTGGACGATGAGGGCACACTCAAGCTCTTTACGCACACTCCTGGCAAGTCACCCATCAGCTGTTCCTGCATTGCATGCGTCTTGCCAGTTCATGTATACCTCAGAAGCCTGTGCCAAAGAAATTGTAAAGCAAGAAAGCCTGCTTGCTTTCTGCTGGACGTCACTTGTGGCATACCAGCAATGCAGCCGGGAAATCTGGATTCACCCTGGCACCTTTCATGCTCCACACCTTGACATCAATGCAGCATCACTCTGGTGCAAAGAAAAATCTGGGGTAACACCTGCTACTTGGTTGCAGGCTCAGTGTCAAACCCATACAATGGAGACGGTGCTAGAGCGGTGCAGGTTCTGTTGAAACAGGCAGCCAGAGTGGTGCAGCAACGCAAGGAAGCTGATGACAGAGCATGCCAGGCAGCTGCTTTGGTTTCCAAAAGAGATGACATCATTGAGAGCTTCACTCAGGAGCGCAGGATGTTGGTGCAGCTGGCTGAGCAATTCGAGAGCACTGCTCTGGAAGTGCAACAGAGACGCGCCATAGCCGGTAATGCTGCCGTTTCTGCTGCTCAGCTCCCTAATTTGCAATACAGTGTGGGCTATGTGTGGCCCATGCGGAGTCAAGAGTCTCTGTGGCTGCAGCTGTCGACTCTGCGACCTTGATGTCTCCAGAAGCACTGACTGATTGTGTCATTCTTCAGGGTTTATGGTTCAAAGTCCTGATAAGAAGAGTCTGGTACAACGATTGGCTGTTGTTGACCACATGCTCACAAGATTCAACAAGGAATTGGGCTATCAGCAGTCACAAATGAAGAAGCTTCAGGCAAGAATGGAAGTGCAAAGCGAACTGCAGCATGCTCAGTACCGAACATTTGCTAAGGGTATGCATTCATGCAGGCACAGAACACCGAACTGCAATTCTACAGCAAGCTCCATCAAGGTAACGCATTGCCACAATAGCTCTGAAGCAGCAATGCTCTTGTACAATACAATTGTGCCAATCAGATGCAGCCAAAATTAATTTGACAAGGAAAACTCTGGTCAGGACTCTGATGATCTGCTTAAATGTCAACACTCTGTATCATCCTTTTGTCTATGTTTGTACTTTGATTTTTTGTCTTTATGCTTATGTGACTTCTTGCTCTTCTTGTGCTTGTGCTCTGTACTGCTGCTGAGCTTGGCAACCTCGGCAGGATCCAACCCAGCTGCTCGTAAGAATGCCTCAGCTTCCTCTAACTGGAGCAACACCAATGAATGTCAATGTGCTGATGTAGTATGCCATGCAATTCTGCCTTCAAAAGCATGTGACCTCTTGCCAAACTGCTGTCGTGAAAGACATCATGAACCACTTTGATGAATCACAGCAGGAACATATGGTAGCATCAAAGAACCCCCAACAAAGACAAATCTGGTCCAGGCAGTGCACCAGGCTCTGCAAATCAGCGCATCCTCGCAGACACATTTCTGCATGTGACAATGCAGGAAATGTAGGCAAATCTGGCCGCAACATGCTGTGGGAACCACTGTTCATTGCAGGATGTGACCATGCAGCAAGTTGGGAATGAAACTCATGACAGTCATTAGCAACGGTGCATGGCAGCATCAATCCATGCGATGCTGCTGTCAAACCCTGAGCTGTCCAGTATGTGAATGTTTGGGCTTTTGAAGACAGTACACACCTTGCGGCGCTTTGAGGCTTTCTGGGAGTTGTCAGCCTCAGCATTCGTGCCAGCTTGTCTGTCATCAGCTGCCTCCTCATCACTGTCTACTAAGAGCTGCTGATTGGCAGCGTCAACCGCAGCACCACCCCTAGGGGGACTGCGGCCTCCCATGCCTGACACATGCTTCACCTCAAACCTACATCATGGCAGGTAGCTTGACTGGCTTTCTAACCCAAAGCTACAGTATCTTGCATGTCTTGTTTTCAGCAAACAGGCTGACAGGCTGTGACCTGAATATGGTGTGTTGCCACTTCACGCAAACACCATCAGCAGCAGGCAACCTGTGAAGTCAATTTGCAGGGAGCTGCAAAAGAAGCAAGAGCGTCATGCGTGCTTCTAGTTGGAACAGCCTCATTATATGCAACCCTGCTTGACCACCAGGGAACGTGTTGTTGTTGCTTCAGATGCTCATGACAAGCATACCTCTCAAGCTGTTGATGTGCGGCCATAGCTGCCAGCATGTCAGCTACATGACTCTTGGTTTGTTCACGATGCTTTGGGCGGCGCTCATCCGGCCGCTCACCAGCGCCAGCATTGCTTGGGCCTGCCTCTCCTGCCGCTGATGCATCCTCCTGCAGCAAACAGTACATTTGGCAAACTAGTGTACAGCAGGAGAAGCACGAATGTGTCATGTCAAGGTATGCTTCATATGTAAGCTCATTGCTGAGGACAATTGATCAAGTACATTTGTTGTCATGGTAATGGCTGGGAAAAAGCAGAGGAGGGAACATCTGACAACACATGCCTGAGTAAAGGCCAGTATGTATTGTGTTGTAGACAGGATACTTCCAGAAGAACAGTATAATGCTCATTGCCCTTATTGTCAAGTTGATCCCATGCTGTGCATACCTTGGCTTTTGCAACACCACTGTCCATGCCTGGTGGCTTCTGATACATGAAGGACACAGACTGGCGCTCTTTATACTTGCGTTGCTCCTCAGCACTCAGGTAGCTCAAGGTCTTGATGTACTCCTGCTCAGCTTCATACTCTTGCTGCACACAGCACACCACGCATGTTGATTGCTAGACAACCTGCATGCCGAAGCTTAAAGATGCTGCATTTCTCATTCTAGCACCGTTGAGGGGCATACCTTTGCTATTGCTTTGTCCTTCTGTGCTTTGATGGCGTTCTGCTCAGCTTCATACACTTTGGCCTGATTTCTGAAGTTGGCTGGATGCCAAGGTTTCTGGTTCAGGAAGTTATGACTCCAAGCAGCTCCCAGGCCTTGAGGGTTGTAGCCTGGGGCATTCTGCCCTGTCTCCTTGACGACCTTGGCTGCCTTTGCATCAGCTCTGATACCTGTACAGGTACCATTAGCTGTGCTCAACAGCAAAGCATAGAAAGGCGTGTGGAATCCCAAACACTTTGAGGACGAAACAACGTCGCAGGGTTGAGCACAGACCTGCAAGTTTGCCCCGTGCAGGCTCTCTGTGTCTGATTGGTTTGTCCATTTCCCGCTCTAATTCAGACTAAAGTCCAAGGCAATGCAATGCCGGTCAATCCTGCCCTTGGCAGCTGAGTAGCAAGTGATCACGTCCCGTACACAACCGATGCCTCTGGGGCAAGTACCATACATGTACAGTCTTACCTACCGTCCAGTTCAAGTCACGTCGCACACAGGGACTGTGATTCGGTCATGCAGAGCCTTGTATGGATACTGCCACGTTGCGGTGCAGCAGGCCCTTACAACGCCAGCTCAGTACCAAAAAAAGACACCAGCTCTGAAACCACATTCCTATGGCTTCACCTCTGCTGTACTGACAGCACTTCCGTCAGAAACGCTTCATTTGCACAAGCAAAGAGCGCAAGAGCATCGGGACAAAGAGGAACCGTCAAACATGGCCACCACGGACGAGCAGAAGAAAGCGATCTTGCCCTTTCTGCAGGTGCGGCATGCTGAGGTTTCAGGTTCCTTAGGTTCACATTGCTATATGTAAGCTACGCATTGGTGCGTAATGCAGAGGGCTGATGAGATAGGCAAGGTTGAACCCAAGGTGGCGTACTACTGCAGACTCTATGCCATACAGCAGGTGTCAGCATATTCAGTCTTCCCCCAGCTCGTTTGCTGAAGTCAACAGTGACAATAGCTCATACAAGCTACTTCATGCAGGGACTTGCTCTTGAGACCAGAAGCCCTCAAATAGATGGCGTGCTAAAAGCTCTGTTGTCTAAGCTGGAAAAGGAGAAGACAACCATCACTTTGGGAGAGGGGGACTCGCAATACTGTGAAAACTTTGCCATCACTGTGTTCACACGCGCTGACAGAGTTGACAGAGCAGGCCGTGCTGATAAAAACACCGCCATGACCTTTTATGCAGCAAGCATCTTCTTTGAGGTGGGCAGCAATGTTCACATATATATAGAAACCTCTGGTTTGGTAGCCAACTACATAATGTATGTACCTGACAGATGCACTTACTGCGCATGTGTGCTGAACCCTTCAATTCTGTCCCTGTGCTCAGCAACTCATGACACAGCTGAGTTGCTGCGCCCTCTGCAGATCCTGAACCAGTTCAAGACTTTGGAGGCAGACTTGGTGGACATGCAGCGCTATGCTGCTTGGAAAGCTGCTGACATTCGCAAAGCACTCAGAGAGGGACGCACTCCCACCCCAGGAGCACCTGGTGATGACCTCAGTGCCAACAGCGCTGCCTCAGGTGAGCAGACAGGCACTTGGCACAAATTTTCACTCTCCATGTAGCCCCATAGTGGCCCTACACATTTAGTCACTCTAAAGCATTCTTCATACCCAGGGGTATTTCTGCACACAAGTGGAGCCGCTACAAGCCAAATAGCTAGTCTGACGATGGTTCCTCACCTGCATATACACAGGCTGCAGGCACTCATCTTTCAAATGCTGACTTGCACAGCAAAGCTGGCTCTTGTTCTCATTGCATGCAGTACAACCTATGCAAACACAACATATACACTGACTTCTCTGTTGAGTGTCGAAAGCCTGTGGTGGCACACACGCAGGAGACATGGGCATGCCAAGTGTCTCCCAGTCACAAAACGGCAATGACATGCCAGCTGCACCTGGCAGGGGCGATGCTGCTGCTCCGTCTTTCCCACCAGATCAGCAAGCACAGACAGCTCCTAGGTTTCGAGCTGGCTCAAGGGTACTGTACGACAATGATGGTTTGCCTGTCAAAGGCACTGTGGCAAAGCCAAATGCTACAGGTGATGTCAAACCTCACCAGCGTGTTATCATATAGCGTATCTGTCCTTGTCCTCCTGTGTCTGCAGGCATGTGCTGCCCAACCCATATGATATATGTCAGGCTGTATTGTGACGGTGATGCTTGCATGCAGGGGAAGGCTCAGATTACATGGTGGCACTGAGTGACCGTATTGTGACTGCTTTTGAGGCATCTCTAGCTCCTGACCTGGAGGCTGGAGACTCCGTCTTATACCAAGCAAAGGGTGAAGAAGCACCTGCCACTGTAGTTGGCGTTGATGCCTCTATGTGGTAATGATAATAATCATAATTAAAACGCTTTCCTCTATGTGGTGGGTTGTGCATAGCCTTTTTGGCTGAGATCTTTTGCTGTTCACCTGTGTTGCAAGCCATGTCTGGCGCATGTGGTTTGTGCATGTTGTACAACAGGCTGCACTTGTTGACACTACAGCCATGTGCAAAGGTGTGCCATCAAGAGGTTTCCGGACAGGAAGTGGTGTGTTTGCTTATGTAGGCCGCCGACTTATGCTGTGTTAATGGAGAATGGAGCTGAGATGACAGCATCACACACACAACTCACTGTGCTGCAGCATGTCGGCACCATGCAGACCAGCAGAAGGCAAAGCTTAGATGAGCCAGCCTCTCAAGAAGCAATTGCTGAGACTCAAGGCAATGCAAGCCAGCCCAGCAATGATTTCTTAGCACCATTACCTCCTCCTGCTTTTTCTATAAACCAGCCCAGCAATGCAGGTGAGATCCAGGTCACTTCAGGCGGTAATGGCCGCTCTGATATGTCACAAGCTCTGCTCTTCAATACAGCTGGCTTGGAGCATAATTTAGCTGCAGCTGAACGTGGAGACACTATTAATTTGCCTGAGGCTGGAGACCTGGACGCAGCTGAGGCTGACTCTGCTAGTCCACAGCTCAGCAGTATGCCCACCAGACATGTCAGCAGCTTTGTTGCCTCAGGTGCTGAAGCTGATATCTTGCCAGTCATCACAGTTGGATGCTTGCAGTGACCAAATGCTGCTTGTCACATATGATCTGCCATGTGGTTCACAAGCTCCTTCCATGTGCAACCTAGCGGCTATACATACTCAGCTCTTGTATGCACTGTACAGTGCTCTTACACTTTGTGCCATATTTTAGGATCCCCTCCGTCAACACCGCTGCTGCAACCGCCTCCCCCACCCCCACAGGCCTCTCGGCCTCAGCACTATGCTCAACCGCAGACAGGTGATAGCATTAGACACTTTGGCTGTTTTAGTAATCTCATCCTGACTTGAACATATGTGGAAATGACAGTCAAGCAGGCAGGTCAAAAGCTCATGGTGAACTGCTGCAGCAAAGCTGTCTTGAGTACATGGCTAAGTTGTGCTGATTACAGGTACGTTTGAAGTTCCTCAGGCAACGGCTGGCTTTCAGCCTTCACTGTCGTCCA
>JAABUH010003533.1_pt1 | contig 13316 bp, 8 predicted proteins | sample 5559121 | NCBI WGS metagenome assembly JAABUH01 (sample SAMN10711871, study PRJNA513364) | rock metagenome | isolation source: Antarctica rocks | place: Antarctica: Victoria Land, Battleship Promontory nord | collected 2015-12-28 | reverse complement strand
TTCTAGCTTTCATGCATATGTAAGCTGCCTTGAGCACACACTTGTGCAGTGGTGCTGTGAACACATGAACTGCAGACACTGAGTCTGCACATCAAACACATGCAAGCTGCAACATATCTTTGCATCAGATTTTGTGATGGAGTCAGTCAGATATCTGTCAGTAATTGCTTGCCTTCAGGTACACTGAATGTTGGTTTGCTTCACTGTAAACTAAGCTTACTGTAAATTGACCCTACTGTAAATTTACCATGGCAGCAAGCAGGTAGCAAGCTCTTCTTTGTTACACCTGAAATTCATTATGTCTTTGAAGACATGAACGACACATAGCCAATTGAGCGGCATCATCATCACTGTCGCATACAAAAAGGGCTCATTCATAAACGCGTGCTTGGGACAACGATTTGTCTCAAACAAGTTGTATACAGTGAAGATCCAGCACACTGTGTGTAAAGAAAGCTGGTGCTGAGACAAGAGCCAGGCATGGTGAAGTATGCAAGAAATGCGCACACTGCTTGTACCTTGATTGGTTGATAGTAATGGCGCTGACCATTGACACCGCTGTCGCATGCAGCATAAAGGTGTTGCGCTGTGAAAACATTGCATGTGCGCAGCAAACTTAACCTCATGAATTTGAGCCCGAAAATCTGTACAAGGGTGCAATGCTCCACAAGCTATGTGAAGCATTGCACATTTAGTCTGAAGCTAGTCATAGCAGCGTGTGCTGAGTCGCTGTTCTGCAAGGCCGAATTTCAAATTGAATATGTAGCATGTATGTCTCACATGGCAATGTGGACCCACATCATGCCAAAGGTCATTCTCTGCCTCAAACATTAGCAAATACATGATAATTGATGGCATCCACCTGCACGCGAAACAAAATGATACACATCCATCACACCTCCGACAGATCCCGGCCAGTGTGGGGTTGCAGCCCATACAGCAACACAGCGCTTACAGTAACCGGAGCACAAAGCTCATGCAATCAAGTTGTGTGCCAGCTTCCAAGCTCGACGTTGCTAGGTCACAGGTACTCATGCATGTTGACAATTGGCGAGTAGGAGCAGCAAGACAAAAGCCAATGGGGGTCATACACATTCACATGCCAGGATGGGTGAGTCACGAGTGGGTGGCTGCATGCATGCAGGCAGCAGGAACTCACCACAATGTAACGCACGGCAGCGATGCTGGAGGCAATGGAAGTGACGGCCATCAGAGACGCCAGTGCAATGTTGAAGATCTTGAATGGGGCAGACATTGTGTGCCCCTTGAACTGCAGCGCACCCAAGACAAGCTTCATGAACTGATCAGCATTAGACCTGCCATCACTTGTGGGGGGTCTACAGCAGGGTTGGGTGTTGCGCGGTGTGGGACAGCTGTTTGGCATTGTGCAATGCAAAACGTTGCCTTTTAGCATTTGCACAGAAAAAGGCAGATTTTGCCTTTCAACTATGTGTAGTGCAAGGGGGATGATGCCTGTCCGAACAAGGCTCTTTGTCTTCAGCCAGCCTGCCAGCCTAAAATTTGAATGTGCTGAGTACATGTGTGTCAGCGCTCCGCAAAAAGCAAAAATGCGAATGGTGCAAATAAGCCACCCCAACGCGTGGGCAACACTGCACATCCTGGGCAACTGTAACACAGTACTAGGAGGGTAACTGGACTTGCTATGCAGTGACAGTTTGTATTTGACATGAAGGCACACCATGGTAGACTGAAGGCTCAAAGTGGTAGACTGACCTTGATGAAAAGTGCCAGGACCAGAACCAGGTCCAAGGGCATCATACAGAGTGAGCCAGTCAGCGAAATGAAGTCCCCGAAAAATGGCAGCAGACAAGCCACAAAGGTGGAGAGCACCACATAGCCGCCTCGCACAAGGAATCGGATCATGAAGTTGAACAGCGAGTTTGGCCCCTCATTTTTGCGTGACCAGATCGACTCCAGAGACTCAAAAATACAGCAGGCGTAGAACTGCAGGCAGCAACGGAAAGCATGCTGTCAGCGTGACTTCTGTCTGACATGTGTGGAGTGACCATTGCATGCAGCAACTCCCACAAAAACCATCATGATAATCACAAACAGATGAGCAGCATCTGACATCATTGCTCAGACATCAGTGCCCACTGCATGCAGCAATTCTTACAAAAGTGATCATGATAATCACAACCAGATGAGCAGCATCTGATGTCATTGCACAGAGTACACTGAGCAGCTATGCTTGTTTGCAGACTATGCAATGTCCAATGCTGGCAGCAGATGACAGCAGGGAGCCTGTGCTACAAGTTTGCTATGTATGCTAGCATCTTGATGGCATGCAGGCAGGCAGATGCGCATATTCTGACGGACATACATACATACATACAATAGTACGTATGTACGTATCATACACACAGACAGAGGGACAGACGGCTGACTAGACAGACAGACAGACAGACAGACAGACAGGCAGACAGACAGACAGACAGACAGACAGACAGTCAGTCAGTAAGTCAGACAGGCAGGCGGGCGTATGTGTTGGCTTGAACGAATCATGAGCATTTGACAGAATGACAGGCAGCAGACAGGGTGAGTGGGTTACATGGAGGGAAACCAGGATTTGGAAGAATGCTGCCATGTAAGCAAGTGCCTTGGCCCATGGTGGACCGCTCAAGCTATCTGTCAGGTTGGCAGCCACACCATTGCCGTATGCCCAGTAGCCTGCAAGTCAATGCATGCAATTCAGTGCATGCGGACGAGCGCCTGCAAATTGTGCCTGCAAAGTAGTGCCTGCAAAAGTAGTACCTGCAATTTACTGCATGCAACTTAGTGCACGCTTCAATACAATGATCATGCATCAGCTTGGGAAGCTGATAAAGTGAGAGATGTGACAAGATGGAGTAATGGCACATGCAGCGCCTCAGTTTATCTGTGCCTGCCATAATGCGTTCTGGCTTCATGCTCAACAGATCATGTTTGATGTCTGGCAAAGCTGTTGAGGAATTTTAGCCTGGGGTTATGTGCCCAATTGTGTGCGTGTCGAAACATAATGGTGCTTGCAAAGCTTGAACCAGCTTGCATTCTCCGCAGCATTCGACAGGACATCATGCCTTGATACTCATAACCAGCCAGGTTGATTGGTCAAGGATATCATTGAGGTTCAGCTTGATGTTGCAGTTTCTTTGAGAGGTGGCGAGTCATGCATGATACAAGTCTGATGGACTCACCGACAAAGGACAGGATGATCCAAGGGAAACAACCAACAATGTAGGTGAAGGGCAACACGATGTAGTTGAAATTCCGCACCACTGGTGGTCGTACTGTGGCCTGCGACAAAACGCAGAATTGAAATGAGCTCTGGTGGCATGTCACATGCGCAGGCTGCTGGTTAAGTGTGTGCAACTCACACACAGAGTGACACAAAAAACAGGTATATACTCAATTTATAACCAACACTGTCAAGTGCAGCACAGCTGTACAAGAATTATCTTTCACCGGTTCAACAATACCTGTGTCTGGGATAGAATCCACAGCATTTACTGCAGACCAGCACAGCACAGCACAGCACAGCACAGCACAGCACAGCACAGCACAGGTGGTGAACAAGGCTCACCTGGAGTTCAGGCAGGATGACAGTGTTGAAGGCGAAGGCAATGGACCCTATAGCTCCCATAGCATTGAAGGTCCCTGTGGCCGGAGTATCGTGGATGCCAAAGTCTCTAGCAGGCGTGGTTCTGCCTGCACACCAGAGGCGCTGTCAGCTGTCAATGAGATGCTGCACAAGCTGGAGAGAAGCTAACCACACCCTTTGAACCCTGAGTGCTGAAAGCTCTCAGCTGTGGTGTGAGCAAACCAGCTGCAGCTTCAGAGGTGCGAGACATGCTATGTGCGTTGCCGTCGCTTGCGCGCTCAGGGGTATTTGCTGTGTACACGCAAGTGCATTTGCTGTGTACATGCAAGTGCATTTGCATTTACAGACAAGGGCATGTCAGTGGTCCCACAGTAACAGAGTGATCAACTGTGCCTGCTGCAGGTAGTCAGGTAACCAAGTCATGGCAGCATGAACACATTCAGACTTCCAACACGAAAGGGAAGTGTGTTATACCATTACCATTCCAGCATGCAGACATCATATTGGTCATGACTTATCCTGACATGCATGTGTAGCCAAGTGCATGCATGATGCATGCAGCGTACCATCATATATGGAGACCCCAAAGATGATTGCCATGAAGACTACCACCAGAATGCTGCTAATGGATGACCACCATCTGAGACCATGAAGGTGGGGTACACACATGGCAAAGACAAAGTATGTTGCCCCAAAGGTGATGATCCAATATGGCAGAGTCATTGCATCCGTTCTGTACAGGTCATGCGTGCCCTGCAATCAGCAAACCCATCATCAGCACGGCTTTCTTTTTAGTTTCCGCTACTTGTTTGTTGACCTCAAAACATGGGAGGTTTTTGTATGCTACAGGTAAGCACGCACTTCATGAGACTTGTTCCTGTCTGGATGAGCCTATCTGTTTGTTGACCTGAAAAACCGGTTTTGTTTCGTGTGCAGCATGTAAGCACACATGCCACACAACTTGTATCTGTAGGTCAAAGCCTCAAACTAGACCACTTGTGCACGGTCCTGTTTCAAGAACAAACCATCCAGTGCCTTGTCTTCACGACAAGGCTTGCTCAGATAGTGCCTTCTGATGTGATTCAAGGCAAACATAAGCTGGTTTGAACAGAAGTTCCATGAGCATGGTGCACAGCACACTGGCAGCAAGTAGGCTGCTACAAACATGTGCCTTGGAAGTATAGGTGTATCAAGGCCAGGATTTTCCCTGACCAAGGCCAAAAGCCACAGTCTTCTCTTTTGTGTATGTGTACCTTGATGGATTCTCCAGCCAGGATGAACAGGCCAACATCTGAGCAGAAGAGGCTGAGCCATTGGTCTACCCATACAGCCCAGTACCACTTGGGACCTGCAGCAATGATGCTCAAATGTAACTGAAAAGCGCTGACATGATGCTCAAATGATGTGGAAAATGCTTGAACAGTGCTGGGTGTACTGTGCAGGTGAGGCGCAATGGCTTTATTGTGGACTGAGAAACCACAATGCTACCGTCAGAATAGGCCAGACACATCTGCTTGGCTAGAAGATCACCAAAAAGCAGTATGGAAAGCATGTGCAGTCATCAACAGGACTCATGACGAAGTGCTTACCAAAGCCTACTCTGGCGAGGTCTCTGAAATGTATGTTGCGCTGCCCACCCAGCGTGTGTAAGGTGCCGGTCACACAGTTGCAGTAGAAGCAGATGCACATGCCCACGATGAAGAGCACTGACCCGGCTGCCCAGCCCAGAAATGACATGATGAGGAAGGAATATCCCAGTATGAAAGCATTGTCTAGGCCAGCAATCAGATTGAAGCCCACTTCCCATGGGCTATCTGCATGCAGTGTGGCAATTACTTGCAAGACCTCAGCATGTAACTGATAATATGGTATGCAGATGCAAGCAAAGACCCAGTGACTGGTCAATGCACATGCAAGGGGCATGAGGTGTGATTGTGGGCTGTGTTACAGCTGCACCTTCCAAGTTGCAAATCACACATGGCATGATGACGTGCAGGTTTGCAGTATACTGCAGCATCAGGCTGCTTGGATTACCTTGACCCAGCACATGGACAGACTTGCTGGCAGCCTCTCGCGTGATCACATCCTCCTGTAGTGGCTTGCCCTCAACGTCATTGCCATGGACATACATGTCGCTCATCATAGCTTTCTCGCTGCCTGTAGACAAACGAAATGACAATGAATGCGCCGGCTGCAAGTACGAGCTGTTTTGTGATAGACTACAAGTTTATGTATATGGTTGCCCAGTTGTTGCAACACGTTGTTAGGTGGGCTGCCAGCGAGCAACAACATCGGGTTCTATCAGTATGACGTTGTTGGTACCTTGGGGGCCAAGCTTGCCGCCATGCGCGGAGTCATCGACTCTGCCGTTGGACATATTGGCAGAGCTGTACTGTCAACGGATGTTTACGTAGAGCAACGCGGATACGGGCTACGCTATAGCTGTTTCACCGACACTTGCAGTGTTGCAACGAATGTGTTCTCGCGTAAATGCCAAATTGCCACGCAGCAAGTGTCCTTCCAAAATTGCGTCACGAAGGACCGCTGCAGGCATATTTGGACCCTTCTTTTTACGTCAGTGACTGATACTGATCGTAAAAGCTCGCGATTTGTGACTTATGCCGTTGGTGACTAATCTCCTTTTACATGTAGCTTCAGGCCTAATTTCGTCTTCAACCTCATTTTCAATTCCCACACCTGAGAGCTGACCCTTGTAGGGTGAAGGGTCACCCTTCCCACAGGTTACTGCAACCTGCAACCTGCAAATGCAGGTCTCATGTCATCAGCGCTAATGTGCCTGTAGTTTGAGAGGGCCTCGACCATTCAGGGCAAAGGGCGCGAGCTTGACACGGACGGATGGCCAGTCCCTTGCATCTCACCAGCTCTCGCTTGTCGGAGCAGCAGAGCGTCGTCGATGATCTTTTGGATGACGACTTCACTCCGGAAGAGCTGAGGCGAGACCCAAATTGAGTAGTTCACTGTCAAAGGCTGTGTCTGGTGCTCCCTAATCCTGGCTTTTGCAGTCTGGTGCAGCAGTTGTTGCCGCCTGAGAGGTTTTTGAGGGTCCTTTCAGCCCTTCGAGAAACGACAGGGCATCGTTCATGTCCAAGTAAGGGTTGTACTGCAGGCAAGTTGGGTTTTGTTGATTGCGTCAGCCTGATGACTGTACTGCTGTGACGTCAACCAGGCAAAACGATATGCACTTTGGCAGACTGGATTAGGCCCCACCCAAGCTCACTTTGCTCAAGCACATGCTGCGCTTTGCTGCATGAGTAAATGCACACAATCGCAATACCCAACGTTTGTATGAAAAGTGGGCAGTCACTGCAATCCTTTGTTCACCATATGGCTCCTGCAGACAAGTTTACCACACCAGTGCAGCAACTGCAGCCCCAGGGGCTTCTTACTCAGGGCAGCCCCATCACACCCAGGGGTCAAGGTCAAGCCATCAGTCCTTGGACAGACAGACATGAGTCATACAGCAGCGACGATGAAGGAGTAAGCTTTGCTCAGTGCGTGACCTAACCACAGTCATAGGCGTCGTACTCATTTGTTTGCTTATTCACTTGCTTTTCTCATCAAAGGTCTCTTCCCAAGGCCATGTACATCATGAACATAGTTGACCAATATTTGACACGCATGGTCACATAATGATTTCCCTCAAACTGGACTCGAGGCATTTGCTAGCACTTAATGCTCTTCTGCCATCATACAAAGACTTGGCTGCTATCTGAGCCAACGGTCAATGCTTCAGCGCTGACTTTCTTTGCTGTTCATTTTGTACTTGATGCTGGCATTGACACAGCTCTTCTGTGTCTCCAACCTCTGGTCTTAACACGTTAAACAAGACTCTTGTGCAGCTATTGAAGAGAGGACAATGGCATTCCTTCGTTTTTTGAGTGTGTTCGTGTCAAATCACTCTCAATGATGCACATTAATAATTTGAAACAATGATGACATGCAGGTATTGACGCCACCACGTCAGTTTGCAACAGCAGCAGAAGAATTCCAAAACAGACTGGGCCATGCAGCCAAGCCATACTCAAGAACATGGAGCAGCGATGATGAAAATGAACGCATCAGCTCTGCAGCAGATGCTGCAGAAGAGGAAGGGGTGACGAGGCCAGACAAGGCTGCCCGGCATGCACAAGCTGAAGTGGAGACGGAGGCAGGCTACAGCTCAGATGGCACAGACAGACAGTCTGAAGTGGAAGAAGCACAGGAGACTGATCAGCACAGTGCTACAGGTGAAGAGCAAGAGCAGCAGCAACAGCACAACAGTCCTGGCCGGCATCAACAACAGCAGAAATCCAAAGCTGCTCTGCGAGTTGGGCAGTTGCATAGCACCGACAGTGTGCACAGGTTTCTGAACAGACTCAACCACCCGACTCAGCATCAGTCAACCTTGCAGTCACAGTCCTCACTGCTGCCTCACCAGGCACGGTTAGAGATGCAGTCACAGTCACAGTCCAAGCCTGCATGGCAGTTAAAGCCAGCGCAGTCACGGCCGCTGCCACAGACAGACCCAAAGGCAGGCCCTGAACAGATCAGACAGCAACTGTCAGATGCCTCATGTTTGCCACGTCGGTCTGGCTTTGGAGGCACACACTCACTGACGCCAGGTGCAGCAGTCAGACAGACATCAGACAGACAGACAGACTTGCAGCCGGGTACAGGTTGGTCAACAGCATCAGAGGCGGTCTTGTACCAGGGGACGCCAGGTGCAACAGTCAGACAGACATCGGACGGACAGACAGACCTGCGTCCAGGTACAGGTGGGTCAACACTACTGGAAGGGGAGTTGTACCAGGGGAGGTTGCTGGATCAGGCTGATGTGGCAGGCAGTCCCGTGCAGGCAGCTGTGGCAGCAGTAGCAGGCAGGCTGCACTCAGTGCAGCAAGGCTTAGCCAGTGCCGAGGGGCGCTTGGCTGAGCTGACAGGCAGAAGGCCTGTCAAGAGGTGACCACTTTCCTCAAAGCCATGTGCCATGCACAATTTTTAGAAATGGTATTGTAGGATTAAATATGCAGAGTCACGCTGGAATTTTTTGACATCACTGGCAGAAGGCCTGTCAAGAGGTGACCACTTTCCTGACAGCCGTGTATCATGCACACATCTTGACTGTTTTGCCAGATGTTGGGTATCAATCACCATGAGTGTGCTGATGCTGTGCGTTGGCATTTGGCATTTGGCAACCTGATCATTGTCATTCTGAAATAAAGATTACTTTCACATCACAAACCACACAGTACACCAAGCTACCAATCAGCAAATGACCCTGATGGGTCCCTGTTTGGGGTATGGTGATGAGATATATTTGACACACAATCTTGACACTGATTTACTGATGTATAGAAAATCCCAAAACTGATGATGTGGCGACAGGTGTGCTCCTGCTGACTAATTTCTGATGGTGCTGCAGGCAGCTAGAAGCTGCAGAAGTGGAAGACCGGGCGGTTGATTCAGCAATGCAGGAAGGCTCAGATGCAGCCACATCAGAGCTACGTGGAATTGCAGACATCATCAGAAGATTTGACTCTGGCAGCGCATGGGGCTCTCCCCTGCATAGCCCCAAGTCACGGGGCCACTCCCTGCAGAGCCCCAGGTCTCAGGGCAAGTCACAGCTCAGCCCTCAGAGGGCCAAGGGTTCACCAAGGATCTGTGCCTTAAAGCCAGGTCAGCCTGAGCGTCATGAGGATGTACAGACTGACAAAAAAGCAGCATTGCTAGATGAGGGTGATGAGAGGTGGGATGATGAGCCAGCACAGGCAGCCAGGCAAGCAGCTTATGTGGACATTCCATTTGTTGAAGACAGCAGCTCACTGGAATCACAGCATGCCGTGTCGGGAGGTCAACACTCCCTGCGCAAGGGCAGCTCGGCAATGCCCCAGTTTATGGGGCAGGGCAGTTTGGTCATGCCCCAGCTGAGGGGTCAAGGGTCATCCATGAGAGGGGATCTGTGGCTGCCACAGCAGTGGCTGGAACCTGATGAGCAGCTGCCAGAGGTTGAAGCTGCAGCTGCATCTCCAAGAGATAGGATGCATGCAGCCATGGAGGCCGTAAGAGCAGCTGAGCGAGCAGTCAAAGCAGCAGCAGTGCTCTCGCCCACCACAGGTACCCCGATCAGTAGTGACTGCTCTCAAAGTATGCACAAGGCAGCTCAGCAACTATGAGACTCAAACACACAAGCTGCGTTGCAACCAGAAGTTGATGCAAAGCTTGGTTTGCAGACATGTTCAGAAGGCAAAATAAAAGATATAGCAGGCTTGAAAGTCTGTCCCAGGCAATGCATGTCAAGCATCCTTGACTGCCGATTATCACATACTATCATCTGACGGCATGTTACTGCTTTTGATACAGTGAGTCTGGTTGCAAATGCAGGCAAGGATGATACCAAGCAGCAGACTTGTGATGTGCAAAACTGTAAAGATGCACTCTAATCCTTGCTGGTGGATGCTACGAAGGACAGACATGGTGTAATTTACAGGTTAGTAGCAGGGTCATGATAACACATGACCCTGCTGCTACAGTCTAGAAAACACTTTGTGTGGAATGTAATCAGCCAATCTGAGGGCTGCATCATATATTTGATTTGCTGTTGTTCTACAGAGCGTTGCTCACGACATTTTCTATCCTTCTTTGTTTTACTGACAGGTTATTGTTCCTTGAGGAAGAGCGATTCCTCCATCACAGTCTGGCAACATCACATCATGAACAATGCAAATGCATCGGTCCTCACATTTGGCATCACATGTTATGGCACTATGTTTCATACCAGTGTGTTGTTACCGCTGTCGTGTTTGTTAAGGATGATAAGCAGCAAATGCAGCTCTGCCGATTGCTCTGTCTACATGTCACGCATGGCAGCAATGTCACAAGCTGCAAAGACTGGAGAAGCTATCCAGAACCTGCAGCTCTGCTCACAGGGAAGCCCAATATAGCTCACCCATGGGCTTCTCTTTTATCAATGCCGTAACGTGTTATCTTTTCTTTTCTGTGTACAGGCGCTGCGCTGTGCGTGGTGTGGTAATTTGTTCATGTTGGGAAGATTTCTATGGACAATAGACGCAGAGGGAGCAAGCTATGCATCGTGTCATCCCAAGCGGCCTGTCTTAGAGCGGAAGAAGATCTCATGGTCTTCAGGCTTGTCAAGTGGCATTTGTTGGGTGCGCTTGCAGAGGTAGTCTACTTATGTGTTCCATAAGGACTCAACTGCAAATAAACCTTTCAGATGGACGATTCAGAATCACTAGCATCAAAGGGCATATTGCTGACGCCACCAACTGCTACTTTGAGTGAAGAATAACAGCAAGCTTGTGCTTACCCCAACGCCATTGGCAAGAACCAGAGGCTGATAGTTGCAATCTGACCGCTCAATCAGCCAGCACCCGTCTGATTGACAGTGCAGGATCCGGCAGCACTGGCATACCTATTCCAGCAGTCGCTGCTTGTCTCCATGCTTGAACACCCTGTTGCTGCTCCACTCATTGCAATTGCACTTGCCAAATGTAAAAGCCTCAAGTAGCGGCCTGTCTGTTGATCAAGTATGTTTGGTTCAGTAGGCTAGCTGATTGATGGTCCGGTTGAAACCTAAAGATGCTGGACGCCTCCTTGTCCTTGACATGCTCTCGCCGCCTAATGCAGTAGGCTGGTGTCCACCCGCTTGAAACGAGCACATTTAACTCTGTCACTGAACCAGGGGTGCTGATCACTGCTTAAGAGCAAAGTTGCGTGCACGCTCTGGGGCGCTCCTGTTGGGCGCATGGCTTCACCGAGAAGGTCTGTGGCACTCTTGCCGTGTAGCTATGCCAATATGGGCATCGTCTGCTAGCCTGGCCCTTCTGACAGCAATTTCTTTTCTTGCATCACCTAAAGCTGGCCTTGAGGCATCTTGCTTCGCGACCTCGCATATGATAAAGTCGGCTTGCTGCTCAACGAAAGACATGCTGCATCAGTTGAGTCTGTGCGGGAACCAAGGCTAGGTGTGCTCTGCCGCCGAGCCTCTGCGTTCACGTGGGCAAACCGTTCACGACAAGCTTCCTTGAACACGCTGGTATGCTGGATGCAACAGATGCAACGCAGGCGCATGCTCCGCTCGTTTCTGAGACCTTTGTGCGCACACTAACTGCCGTGTGTGTGTGTCTTGCAACGCGCTGAATATCAGACAAATTTCACAGCCCCAAACTGTGACTGGCTCGGCTGATAAAGTTCTTGTGCCAGTTCCAGTACTTAACCTGGACTGCAGCTGCGGAGGTCGGGCATGCTCTACGCATACTGTGCTGGTGTAACTCACGGCCAGCATTTTGTTCTCACACGGCAGCCTCGGGTGGCTGCACGCCCCACTAGGATTGGCAAGACTGATCGTAAAGTACTGCACTCGTGGAGCAATTTCACGACTGGGACTCCAGTCGCCAGAGGTGTCACAACGCTGTCACCTTGTGGTGACGGGTGAGTGACCAATTTTCTGAGAACAACGGGCAGCCTTTCAGCCCCTCATCTGGCAGTTACAACTACCCGCAGCAAACGCGCTCACGATCAGCTGCTCTTGCGTTAGGCTTGTCTTATTAGTGCATGCACAGAAACGCGTGAATGAAATTGTGAGAGAGGAATGCGTGCGTAATGACCGGGCATAAAGGATGCAGTTGAGCCGCAGTCTTGTATCAGATGAGGGCTATGCACAAGCGCTAGCTTTACAGGTGTTGTGACCATGCTACGGCATATTTGTTGTCAGTGTCTTAGCTATTTCCTGCTCATATGCCAACTTGAAAGCCATTACACTCTTTCCTGTGTTTCCCAGGGCTGTGGTTTCAGCAGCAGCAGCAGACTTGTGTGCCATCTGATGAAATGCGTTGCTCACTTGCGCAATGCTTTGTAGGCCACCAAAGTTTGCGACAACCCTTTCCACTAGGGCAATGGCTGCCTCTCTGGTCAGACCCTTGTGAATGAGCCTGTCTAGAGCTTCAGGCAAATTTCTATTTCTCCTCAGGTTATCGCTTGCTCTGCCTTCATGGCCTGTCTTGGGAAGTGCCAGTCCTCTCTTCGTCAGAACCAGCCTGCTCTTGACGCTGTTGTGCTGCCCATCATCAGCCCATTCTTGGTAACGCTCAGCGACAGTGCTGCCTGCAAAGAAGACAGGATGGCGCAATGTAGGAGTTGGCCTGGCTCGCTGTGGATTGCTTAATGCTGAGATGCCCTGTGCAGGCATTGCTAGACTGGCCAAGGCAGCTTGCATGGGGAGCGCATGTGGTGCTGCGATGCTTGACTGGTCATCTTGCTGAAGACACGCCTGCACTGTAAGTCCTGCTGGCAAATGGGCATGCTGTTCTGCATTGCTTAAGACCCCTGCTACAGTTTGCTGTGCTGCAGGTATCTCTGTCCATCTTTGCTGCTCTTGGCACAACTGCAATCGCAATGCGTTTATCCTTTTCTGCCTATCAATTGCTTCCAGCAGTGCTTGCTCTTCTAGGTCACTATCATCAGCTCCTTCATTTCTCTTTCTTTTGAGTGTGCATTTGTCTTTGTTTGCAGATGTTTCTGTAGCAGACATAGACACCGTCTCTGCTGTGTTTGCAGGTTCAGCACTGCTGCCCTGACTGGTGCTACTTGTCCACAGATCCATGTGCACAGCTTCCAGACCAAGCTTCTGTAGACTGTCAGCTTCTTTCATGATGACTTGCTCTGCAAACTGGCGGTACTGAGCTGTCTGCATCACCTG
>JAABUH010003532.1_pt1 | contig 13318 bp, 12 predicted proteins | sample 5559121 | NCBI WGS metagenome assembly JAABUH01 (sample SAMN10711871, study PRJNA513364) | rock metagenome | isolation source: Antarctica rocks | place: Antarctica: Victoria Land, Battleship Promontory nord | collected 2015-12-28 | reverse complement strand
GCTCGCCCGCCATGCGGCGAATCAGGGCGACGGTCGCCGCCGGGAGCGGTGGCCGGCCCGGCCCCGGGCGCGACTTCCGCCGCCAGCGTGCCCGGAACCCGGCGCGGTGCCAGCGCAGCAGCGTGTCGGGCTGGACGAGGAGCAGGGCCTGCCGCCAGGCGCGGACCCGGCCGGCGAGCAGCACCAGGAGCGCCCGCTCCGTCGGCGCCACGGCCGGGCGCGTGACGCCCCGGCGCAACACGACCAGTTGCTGACGCAGGAGCGCGTTCTCGGCGAGCACCTGCCCCCTGGTGCGCACCAGGTCCGCCCCGGTCCCCGCCAGGTGCGTCGCCGTCGGCCTCGCCCAGAGGCGCGTGGCGAGGGCCTGCCGCACCGCAGCGAGGCTCCTGATCAGCCGACAACGACACCCGCGGAACAGCAGCATGGATTCGCCCTTGCAGTAAGTCCAACCACGAGATGGGGAAATCCGAGTTCGCACCCCGCACCTGCCATCGTAGCGGCGAGGTCGGGCAGATCGGCCTCCAAGACTCCTCTGCGGAACATGCCCGGATGGATAAAGAGCCATCACAGGGGGCCGGGGCCGTGATCCACACGGCGACGCTATCCGTAGCACTAGCACCGCCGCTGGGGACACGGCACGACGCGAGAGCACATGGACTACGGGGACGACCGCTCGCCACGCCGCCACGCCGAGGGCTACGCGCTCTTCGAGGAGCTGCGCGCGCTCCTTTACCGCCTGCCCGAGGGCCACCCCTCGCGCCCCGCCCTGCACGCAGCGGCGGTGGCCGCCTTCTGCCACTGGCGCGAGTCCCTCGCCCCGCCGGTCGCCGACGCGCCGGGTCGTAGCGCCTACGGCAACGCCGAGTAAGCCCCCGCCACGCTGCCAGCGCCCTGTATGCTTGTCCCTATGCCCTCCGCCGCACGATACGCTTGTAAGCGCCGACGTGCAAGATGCTGCTGGCGAATCTGAGCTGTAAGCTCGGTTGCGTCAGGAATGGGCCGAAGGGCGATACTTAAGGCGGCCGCAGACAGCGTGATGCGTGCGCGGTGACCATCAGGCGGCGGCCAGTTCCGCCAGCACGGCCGCCCAGCACTCCCGGAAACGCTCGCGCCGCGCCGCGAGCGAGACGGGCTCAGGTGATCGGCGCTGCGGGCGGAAGTACTGGCGTTGCTCTTCGAATCCCGCGCAGAAGCGGCTGGCCGACACGAACGCACCGAAGCCGCGCATGGGGTAGTAACGCTGCTTCACGCCGCGATGGTCCTGCTCGATGCAGTTGTTCTTGTACCGGCTCGGGCGATGGCGAACCCGACTGCCCAGCGCCTCACGGATGGCACGCGGATAGGCGTCATGCCCGTCCGTCGTCACCCGCTCCGGCACATCCGCAGCGAGCGCAAGCGCCTGGCGGAAGAACTGCGGCGCCGCATCCATATCGCGCGTCATGCTCAGTCGTGCATCGACCAGATCGCCCTCCCGATCGATGGCGCGCTACAGGGAGCACCAGCGGCCGTTGACCTGCACGTCGGTCTCGCCCGCGTGCCATTCGCCACCCCCTGTGCCGCGCCGCGGCATTGTCAACGAAAGTCAGGTCGGGTGGAGCGATGGGGGTTAGGGGCGTGGTGAGGCCCGGTGGCTCGCCGCTCAGACCAGCGCCGGGATGCCGGTAACCGCCCGCCAGGTGGCAAAGCGTTCCGTGCTGATCTGGCGATAGGCGGTGGCGGTGAGGCGGTGGCGGCGTGGGCGGAAGTGCGCGGCGATCGGGCCGTAGGCGGCGAGGAAGCGCTGGGCGTGCCCCGGCGATGTGCAGCGGCGCATCCGTCGCTCGCGCTCGCGGGTGGGTTGGTGCGCATGCTCGGCCCGGTTGTTCAAGCCTGTGTGCCGCCGATGCTCCACCCCCGGCAGGATCGCCCGCCGCGCCGCGCCGTAACTGGCGAGCGTGTCGGTGACCAGCACCCGCGGCGCGTACTCGCGGCCCTTGCGCAACTGCCGCAGGAAGCGCACGGCGGCGGCCTGATCGCGCCGGGGCGGCACCAGGATAGCGAGCACGTTGCCGTCCTGGTCGACCGCCCGCCAGCGATCGTGCTGCCGACCGTTGCTCGGGATGAACACCGCGTCGAGGTGCCACGTGTCGCCGGGCCGCAGTCGCCGACGGCGCGGTGCGTTCGCGTCGGCCTGGCCGAACTGGCGACACCACTGGCGCACCGTCTCGTGCGTCAAGATCATGCCGCGCTCGGCGAGTAGCTCCGCCACAGCGCGGTACCTGCGGGCGCAGCGGCAGTACCGCCAGACCGCGTGACCAATGATCGCAGCTGGGAAGCGCTGGCGCTTGTAGATGGGCGAGAGCGTCTGTTCTTGCATGCGCCGAGTATCGCACACCAAGCCAACCACGAGGCCGACCAGTTATCTTGACAGTGTCCCCCGGCTCCGTCAGCGTCTGGAGCAGATTGACGGCGTTGTAGGCGTAGGTGACCGTGCCGCCGCTGTCGGTGAAGCTCGTCAGGTTGCCCACGCCGTCGTAGGCGTAGCCGAGCGGGCCGCCGCCGGGCAGGGTCTTGCTGATAGGGGGGTTGAGCCGGTCGTAGCCGAAGCCCGTCGTCCCCGTGTTGTCGGTCAGGCTGGTGAGGTTGTCGGCGTCGTAGCCGTAGGCGACCTGCGCGCCCCCGGCATAGGCGATCTGCGTCACCCGGTCGAGCGCATCATAAGTGTAGGTCGTGACCTGCCCCTTCCCGTCCTGCATCGTCTTGCTCCGGCTGAGGGTGTCGTAGGTAATGGCGGTCCCGCCGAGTGGGGTGGGCGGAGTGACGCTCGTCAGGTTCCCCCGCGCGTCGTAGCCGTAGCCGGTCACGTTACCGCGCGAGTCGGTCGTCGAGGCGAGGGTGCCATTGCTGTTGTAAGCATTCTGATACTGATTTTGGGCCGACAGCCCATTTGTGGCGGTGGCGGGGTTGCCGGACGCACTATACCCGTAGGTGACGCTGTTACCCTGCGGGTCGGTGCGCTTGGTCGGCGCGTAGGGGTGTGCGCCGTCGGCGTAGGCCCACGTCGTCGCCCCGGTCGGGAGCTGCGCCGAGGTCAGGTTGTTCCGGCTATCGTAGCCGTAGGTGGCGATCTGCCCCGCCTGATCGGTGCGCTGCTGGACGTTGCTGTTGGTGGTATACGCGGTATCTGCCGCGTTTCCCGCGGCGTCCCGGACGCGCGTCACCCGCCCCATGCCGTCGTAGGTGTAGGCCAGCCCGCCGACCGTCGCCGGGGCGTGCGCGTGCCCGCTGTTCCCCGCCCCCGCGCCGTACCCGGCGTAGGCGACCCCAGCCTTGCTGGTGAAGTTGCCCACCGTGTCGTAGGCGAAGCGCTGCGTCTGACCGAGAAGCGTCATCGGCGTCGGGCTGCCGCGCGTCTTACCGTCGCTGAGCTGCCCAGGGGCGTTGCCGCCTCAGGCAAGCACCGTGCCGTCCGCCAGCCGCGCTAGGCTATGCGTTACGGCTGCGGAGTATCCATCGGTGCGATCGGTGAGCGATCGAGTGGCATGATAAAGCTCATGTGAAAATCAAGTGGTTGCAGTTGTGCCAAGGCTTGAGGCAACTGCGCCAGGAATACAGTCAAGCTTTCATCCGTCGCAACAATTCAATACTCACCTCCCTATAGTTGCTCAGCTAGCTCATCTCTTGGGTACATCGATCTAGTCTCGTATCTTCCTGTATAATTGTCACAGAAGGATACAAGATTTCGCAATTATCGTGTTGCAACCAGAATTCTGATGAGGACAATGGTCCATAAAGAAATACGTCGCCAGCAGCTAGCTCTGCAAGCGCTTGCTGGCGACTTACGCCCGCCGCCGTAACATCGCCATTCCACTCTGCAACGATGAGCACGCGCTGCACACTCGATATCTCGAGTAACACCTGCAGGAGGGTGGCGAAAGCGACACGGTACTCCAGATCGATCTGGACGGCAATTGGTTGCTCCTCAGCGTGAGATGTAGCGAGAGCTTTGAAGAAGTTCTGGGAAGACGGATATCGCTCGCCATTTTCAATCCAGACATAATACCCACGGCCCTCGACGGGGCTGTCGAAGAACTTCGACAGCCCCGGAATGTAGCAGGCACGATGACTGGCACCTGCATCCTGTACAACCTCTTCGATGAGCAGCGACCCGTCAGGAAGAGATGGATCCGCACGCGGTCGAACGCAGACAACACTGAGCACAAAGCTCATTCATCCGACTCCTTCGCGTTAGTGCACTTGAACTCGTCACAGATGTTGCCGATGCTCTCGCCATTGTGATACACCGTCCCATCGTCGCCTATTGTAACGTTTTCGTTCGGCGGCAACCCCCAATAGCCTTTTAGCCTTTCCACCGCCTTCCCTAGTTCGTTCTGATCCGCACCTAGTCTACGAGCAGCTCTTCGCACATAGCGCTCTTCCGCAGCCCCTGCCAAGCTCCGCTGGATCCCGCCGAGGAACTCCTGGACGGTGATGGCCCCCTGATTGAGCTGGTTCGCAAATTCTGGGAGCACGGAGCTGCAGCCCGGGTCCTGGGAGCAGGTGATGACGGCGCTGACGAACGAGACGACGACGAAGGCTGCGGCCACCTCCAGCAGCACCTCGGCGGTGAAGTACGCGGCCACCGCCGCCGGGATGCACAACAGCCCGCAGTGCCCGGTCGGGTCAGTGTAGCGCAGGGGATTGTCGAGCACGTAGCTGTAGCGATTGAGCGCCTGCGGGTTCTGCGGCCCCCACTGCCACTTCGCCCCATCACCTTGTTGCTTGTCGTGATCCGAGAGTTGGAAGCGGAAGCCCTTCGCCTGCGTGAAGGCGTCCTCCTGCGCCAGACCGGACGCGAAGCCCGGCTCGTGGAAATCGGTCGTCAGCGGGCGCAGCGCACTCCCCGTGTCCTGCCCCAACGTCGCGGCCATGCCGCCCTGGCCCGAGGCCCTGCCCGGCACGACGCTGTCCAGGTCAGCGCATTCGCAGATAACTTCGTGGTAGTGCTACGATTGCTAGCTGAAAACGTCCCGCCATAACATTCGCCGATGGATTCGTACTCAGTCTGAGATACTGGACTCAGGCTGACCCAGATGGACAAGCTTTAAGGAGCTAGGCTCAGGTAAAGCACCTATAGTTTCCCCATCTTCACGATACACTTCGAGTTCGGCTAGAAAACCATTAATGACGTGGAGAAGAACATGGACACGTTTCCCTTCCGCTTCATCCCCTTCAGCCTCTACGGGAATTCGCCTTTTCACTGATGCCCGCGTTCCAGGATCTGGGTTCACGAGTAAAGAAATGGTTGGACATATGCTACATTCAGCTGGAACTCCTACTATTTGCTGACGGCGCAATTCCTTCTGTCCAGGAAAAGGTTCGCTCAGGAGAAAATCAATTAGTGCTTTCTCTAAAGGAATCAGAGAGCGAGGCGGATTAATGTCTTTCATTTGATGCATAGGATGCAATTCCTTCGCATCGAGAGGTATCGTCAAGTAAAGAGCAACCGCTCGGGCGTGCGATACTGGGGGCATGAATGAGCATGAGACTGCCCCCACCTACAAGCGCCAGCGATACCCGCCCGAGATTATCGGCCACGCGGTCTGGCTGTCCTTCCGCTTCGCCCTGAGTTATCGCGACGTGGAGGAACTGCTCGCCGAGCGCGGGGTGATCCTCACCGACGAGACCGTGCGCCAATGGTGCCGCACGTTCGGCCAGCAGTACGCCAACGCGCTGCGACGCAGGCGCCCGCAACCTGGTGACAAGTGGCACCTCGACGAGGTCTTCATCAGCATCAACGGGGTGCAGCACTATCTCTGGCGGGCCGTCGATCAAGACGGCAACGTCCTCGATATCCTGGTCCAGAGCCGCCGAAACACGGCGGCCGCCAAGCAGTTCTTCCGTCGTCTGCTCAAGGATCTCGCCTCCGTGCCGCGCGTGGTGATCACCGACAAGCTGGCCAGCGATGGCGCGGCCCAGCGTGAAGTCTTGCCGCGTGTCGAGCACCGCCGACACAAAGGACTCAATAACCGGGCGGAGAATTCCCACCAGCCCACCAGGGAGCGGGAACGACGCATGAGACGCTTCAAGTCGCCCGGCCACGCCCAGCGCTTCCTCGCCGCCTACGGTCCCATCGCCAGCCACTTCCGTCCCCGCCGCCATCGCCTGACCGCCGCCGCCTACCACGAGACCCGCGCCGAGCGTTTCGCCACCTGGCGGGCGGTCACCGGTGTGGCCGCCGCCGCGTAGTTCGCAGGCTAACCCTGGCCAAGCGCGTCCCTTGGCGATCTCCTTACTACACCGACCGCGTAAGTTGACAATGCCCCAGGTACGCGCACCGCGTCGCCCTCGTACGCCGGGCTGGTCGACCCAGATTAGGGTTACACCCTCTCCATAGACGCCGAATGATTGGGTTCGGCTCATGATGGCGAAGATCGCTTATCGATCATCATCGAGACGGTTCATTGCCTCACGAAGTCCCGGGAGATCGATATATTCGACAGAGAGGCCAGGACGCCTGCACAGCGCGGCGAGTCGTGCGGCGATCGTCGCGCGCGTTGCACTATGCGTCGCGCCGCGCGCGCGCGTCTTCGACTCGGCGTCAGCAAAGATGATCAGGGCGGGCTCGGTGCTCCCGGGTGTCGGCGCATAGAAAAGCGCCTCGCGAAAGGGTGAAGGAAGTACCGGGGATGCCGCCACCACGCCCGACCAACGACGCTGATCATCCTTATTGAGGCCGAGTTCCTCGATGATCGCTTCACGCGCCTCACGCCGCGCCTTGATCTCTTGTACCGCCGCCGCCGCATGTGTCGCCCGTGATTCCGCAGCGGACGTATGCATCGCCGCCTCGTGCTCCCATGCGAGCGCGGGGCGGTATTCGCGCGGTGGCTGCCAATCTTCCTCGATCATGCGTCGTAATCTGCCAGGGGTCACTTCATTCGGATGCGTTTGCTGATCTCGTAGCCAGTCGTAGACGTCGATCTGCTGTATGATCGTCTCCGTAGCCACCGCGGCGCAGAGTCGTTGGGCAACCGTGCGGGTTATTCCTCGTTCGCATAGCGACCGTTCTAAGGCACTAACAACAATATCCCCGCCTTCTTGTTGTTGAGTCTGTGGTTTAATCTGTGGATCAGTCTCCGATCCCTTTAAAGAGTTGGTCGCATCATCCGTCTGGTCATGGTCAAATGGTGTCCCTGGAGTTGGACGTTTCATCGATTTGGACTTGGCCAATTGCGACGATCGGACCTGGTCAATCGGTGCACCTGGAGTTGGACATTTCGTCGTCTTGGACTTGGTCAAATCGTCCATTTGGTCCTGGGTGAGGGCTGCACTGGGACCCGCCGCGAGCTGTTCGATCGCCTCGAAGTCGAGCGTGTACCATTTTGTGCGATCGCCGGGCATGGCGTTGTAACGGTCGGAGGCACGTACAAGTCCCGCCTGCTCGAGTCGACGGAGGACTTTCTCCAGGATGGCGAGAGAACGGTGTGTCATCGGCGCGAAGAAATCGATGTCTCGCGGGCAGACCCACCGCTGTCCGTCGCGGATGGGCGGTTTCCGTTCATCCGCGAGCCAGTAGCGGAGCTGCTGCATGACGATCGCCTCGTCAAGGCCCACCCGAACGGCCAACTCGACAAGGATGACCAGCGGCGGCTCCGCGAGCAGCAGATCGTTCGCGGGCAGTGGTGGCAACGCGCTCCCATCCGACGTTTCGGTAGGTGCCGCACCGGCCCGACCGTGACTTCTCCCGGCGAGCATCTTCGCGAGCGGTTCTAGCGCGGTGAAGTTGATCGTGTACCATTTTGTTCCATCGCGCCGTGCTAAGTCAGGCTGGGCCGAATGGATGCATCCCTGCCGCTCGAGCGACTCGAATGTACGCTGGACTGTCTTAGGACTCCAGAATGGGAAATCGCGCTCCTGCCAGGTCTTCACGCTCCCGCGGGCCCAGCGTTTCCCTTCCCAGGAGCGTGGGGCCCGCTCATCCGCAAGTCGATAGCGGATCTGTTGCAGGGCGATCGCCTCATTAAGACCGAGCGCCGTTACCAGGCTCGGCAGGAATAGGAGTGTCCTGCCGGGAACCAGCAGCGTTGACGATGGCAGGGCAGGAGCCACGCTCACGGCGATCATTCTCTATCCACACCCGAAGGCTGCGCTGCAAACAAGCGTTTCTGCCCAGTACGGGCGATCGGATTGTAGATCGCCTTTTATAATGCCTCGGATCGAAGACGCTATCCTGAACAAACTTCCTATTCATATTTTCAGCAGCGAATGTGGGCAGCGACCCAGCATATCTCGTGTTTGCCAAATCCGCACGGTGCGCGATAGTGATCCATTTGGTGCATGATGATGATCCCAAATATGAATGGCTTTCGGGAACGAGAGACCGTCCTTCTTGAAATCCTGGATGTGGGACATGGACTTCGAGAGCAGCTAGGCCGTATGTTGCGGCCGACCACTGCTACGTATTCCTGAGATCGATTGTCGATCGTGTTCAAGCCATCGGTCCATTGCGGCAGCGCTCCAACAGGCTTGGTTCAAGCCATGATCCATCCACAACGATGATGCTCACGAACGTATGCGGCGAATAGGCCTCTTTGGTTCAGGATAACGATCCAAAATATTCCAAGTATGAATGGAGAGTGGCGCAAGGGACCATATTTCTGGCTCTCGCGATAGGGTCGCGTGCTCTATCAAACTCGTACAATTTCTTTCGTTGTTTGTGTTGCTGACGATTTGACCGTTGAAATATTTGCCGACGCAAGAAAAAGTTCTCCCACTGTCGCGATCCGGGTGTGTGAAAACGCAGTCACACCTTGCGATTCTCACAAATGAAGAAAGGATTACCGACCGCAGTGCTTTGGTTCAGGATAACGATCCAAAATATTCCAAGTATGAATGGAAGGGCTTCTATTTGAACAAAACACCGTCGATCGGCATCCCTTGATCGCGATCACTCATCTTCTGTTAACCAGTGCTCGAACCGCATGCGGAATTCATCCGATGGCTGAGTATTCTCGAGGGCTCCTCCCTCGAGTTTGCTGATATAGCTCTGGGTGACGCCAAGGACGGTGGCGATCGCCTTCTGGCTCTGTTTAAGCTTGCGGCGCCGGGCCTTGATGAGTCGACCGATCGCGGTCGGCGATGCCGGTGTGACCGGCAGATCAGGCAAAGACTTGAGTGACGGGGCGATCGCAGGGGGGGTAAGGGCGGCGTAGTAGGCGACCACCGCAGCCGGAGGGGCGATGTGGAGCGTGGTGGCGCGCCAGAGATCGCGCCAGCCACGTTGCTCGGCCGCTGCCTCATCCCAATCCTGGTACTCCCACGCGGCGATGATCTCGTCGCGCTGCAGCGTGTCAAGCGCTTGCTCGAGACGATCCCTGGTCCGAAGTGGGAAACGGGCATTGATCGTCGCCCCACAAGCGTCGAGAAGCGTCCCGACCTGATAGGGTTGCTCCTTGGCGCCACTGTCGTGCAACCGCCATTGCCAGCTGAGGAAGCGTGCAAGGCGCTTCTCCCATGTTTGTCGATAGGGATCGTATTTGAGGGCCTTGGCCGAGAGGAGTGCGCTCTGTTGCCCCGCACCGATCAGGAACTGGGCGAAAACACGCCCAGGCTGAAAGATGAAGCGCTCCATGTCGACCATCGTGCCGCTGCGATCGGTCACGCCGTAGCGATCGGTGATGACGAAGGCCCGACTCTGCAATCCGCGACGTACCCCGCTCTCATCTTCGATATCGGCGATGTCGAGCCAGAGATTCTGGATATGTGCCAGTGCTTGCTGCATCTCATGGCGTTGTTCCTTGCGGAAACCACTTCGTTGTCCCTCTGACCGCGCCCGGGGCTGGATCCCGCGCATGGTCAGCAGCCCATCGACATCGCCGATGGCACGGTCCTGTGCCGAGCGTGCTTGCGAGAGCCACAGCGCACTCATGGCGTCGAGCGCGTCCGCGTCGAGATCCGAGAGTTTATCCCGCTGACGCCACATCAAGGCCGCCCAACCATCGATCTGGTCGGCGGGTACAAATTGTCCGTCGACGCCTGGCGGGCTCAATTGAGCTTGTCCGCCGGTAGGGCCGGCGGCGAGGCGCGCGGTTGGCCAGGGGCTATCCTCGTGTCGTCGAAAGGTGTTGAGATACAACGCTTCGCGCACCGCCTGATAATGGGCCGAGCTCATGACCGGTAGATAACCATCGACCATCGGGCCCTGGAGCGCGTCTGAGGACATTGCGACCGGCCCGATCGTGCCGAGGAGATGGGCCACGTCATGGACCGGTAGCTGTCCGGTGATGAGTGCCATGCGGTCCGGCGTCGCTTGCCCGATATCCATGGCATCGACCACGACTTTCGCGAGTTCCTGCGCATAGGTGCTGAGGAGCTGATCCGACCGTTCCCGTAGTACCTGGGCATCCGCGCGGCGGAGGTACTCGGCGCGGCGGCGGTGATACTCCTCCGGTGAGAGTTCACGGATGCTCTCGGTGCCAAGTTGGCGGCGGATCGCCGCGCCCGCCCAGGCGGATTGATGCGACCAGATCCAGTCGAAGAGGCCTTGCCAGGGATCGTAGTCGACGATCCCTGGTGCATCGAAGAGGTAGCGCATGAGGGCGACAAGGTTCGCGCCGATCCGGTCGTCCGCCGGAAGGGTCGGCATGAATGCTTCGATTACCCATGGTGCGATCAGCGCGGCCGTCAATTCGTAGAGCGGCGTATTCTCGCGTAACTGCGTTATCGTCGCTCGCTGCGTCTCGGGGTCTGGTGCTGTGGTTGTTGAGGCACCGGTCCAGATTTCGGGCACCTCAAGAACTGCGCTGAGCGATGCTGCCCAGTCGGCGATATCGATGTGCCGCGAGACCTGACCAGCCCAACGCGTCGGATCGAATTCCAGCGCTGCCGTTCCTGGACCGACCGCCGCACCGGATGGGGCATTCGTCCGGCGCTTGCTCTGTCTCGCAGGGGCGGTTTGCGTCTCTCGGTGATCCGTCGGCTTGCCGTTCACCATATCACCCCGGAGTTACTTCGTGTCGTCATACGCATGTTGTTTGTCGGCGATCCCGGCATAGAGCCCGGGGAGCCAATCCGAGGGAACGCCAAGTGCAGCGAGTCGCGCATCGATTTCCTGGCGGATATGCTCGGGCATATTGCGCCGTATCAGCGCGCCGATCGCGCGTGCGACCGCATACTGCGCAGCCGGATGGTCGACCTGTACTGCGTCAGCATCAGGTCCTCCAACCCCTCCTTCGCGCAGTACGATCTCGTGTTGCGCCATCTTCTGTGGCGGGCTCGGAACAAACACTGTTTGTTCCTGGCCCTGTTCTCCCATCTCGTCGAGCATATCCGCGACCGGCGTCGGTGTATCGACGATCGGCGCTGCATCGGCTGCGGGGTTACGCCGTCCGCCCCCCTTGTAACGTGGATTCTCCACCCCCTTGGCACGAAGTCGCTCGCGTGCGCCGATTACATCGGCCAGATGGAGGGTTTCGCCATCACGCAATCGGGTCCGGAACCGCAGGACTTCCTCATCGGGGAGTTGTTGGATCATCCGTGCCGCCGTAACCGGGATCTGTCGACGTTCGATAGCATCGGCGATCACCTGATCGGCCAGAATCCGTAAACGCGACCGGATATGTTGGGCCGACTTATGGATACGCTCAGCCAACTGCGGAGCGTTGAGATTTTCCGCGTCAAGGAGCTCTTGCAGCGCGCGAGCCTCGTCGAGCGGGCTGAGTTCCTGACGTTGCAAATTCTCGAGTAGCTGCATGACACGTAGTCGTGTCCCTTCTTCCCCACGCACGAGCACCGGAAGGAGGCGCAGTCCGGCTATCTCGGCGGCGGCACGGCGGCGTCCCCCCGCGATCACGATGTAACGGGTGCGGCGGTCGTCGAGTGCACCATCTTCGCGTACCACAAGGGGCTGGAAAATACCGAATTCCCGGATGCTGGCCGCAAGCTCCTGGAGTTTCTGATCGCCATCGTCGAACGCCCAATCGCGCCGTGGCTGTGCCACATCGGGGACGACCTGCTCGATGGCAACCTGGAATGCTCCCGCGAGTCGTTGCTCGCCGATCTCCGCGAGATCGGGTGCTTCCGGGCGCGGCTGTGGCCCGCGCAGCTGGGTCAATCCGAAGCCCTTGCCCTTACGCGCCGACATTCTGCACCTCGGTCCTGGATGACGGGAGCGTCGCCGGGGCGGCGGCGGCGACGCGCGCGGCGAGCGCGCGATATGCCTCCGCCGCCGCCGAGCGAGGCTCGCTCGCAGTTACCGGCACGCGGGCGCTCAGGGCGCGCCGGATCGCCTCGGCCAAGGGGATCGGATCGGCGACGATATCGCCGTAGGCCTCGCGCAAAAGGGCAAACCCGTGTCGGTCGATCGTGGTGCTCCCGCGGAAAGCGTTCGGTAGGATCGCTAATTGGCGGCAGCATATTTCCCCATCCGCCTCGAGATCGCTGAGTGCGCTGAGCGTGTCCAGGAGCGCATCGAGATCCTGCTGCGCCAGCGCGGTGGGCAGGATCGCCCAACCGGCCGCAAGCATCGCGCTGGTTGCGGCAAATCCGAGTGCCGGCGGCGTATCCAGGAGAATGGCGTCATACCCTTGGATAGCGAGCAGACTTCGTCGCAGACGCTTAAACGCCCCCGGGTTATCGTAGGAGACGAGCGCTACCGCCTCGATCGTCCGATCGCCGGGGATGAGATCGAGGCCCGTGTCGGTGGTGCGGATGAGCGACGTGGCGGGGATCGCCTGCGTGCGGATACAGGCACCGATGCCCTCATCACCGGCGATGGGCTCCTCGGTCAGGAGTCGCGTGAGGGATGCCTGCGGATCAAGGTCGACGAGCAAGACCCGAGAACCTGCCTCGGCAAGCGCGCCGGCGAGATTCAGCGTTGTCGTCGATTTCCCAGCACCGCCTTTGCGGTTGATGACGGCGATGATTTGTTCTCGTTCCACGGTCATCCCTCGCATGCCGCCGCGCTCGCGCGCGACCGTCTATCGCTCTCGACGTCAGTCGCCATCCACGCGTTCGCGCGACGCCATCCGACCCTGCTTATAGCGGCGCAGTGCCTCGGGTTCGATCCGGAAACGCTGCTTCCCGGCGCGGAACGCCGCCAACTGGCCGGAGTTGATGAGACCGTAGACGGTGTTCCGACTCAAGCGGAGTTCGGCACAAACATCGCGCACCGTCAGGGTTGCCTCGCGCCGATTTTCAGACAATGTGTCCATCGGACCCCCTTTGTCTTCATAGGGCCGATCTACTTGCTGTGCCGCTATGTACGTACAATATAGAGGTCCTATGGAATTGTGTCAAGTTCGTCGCAAACCGTCCCAATTCGTCCTGGTGTCGTCGTCCC
>JAABUH010003529.1_pt1 | contig 13329 bp, 7 predicted proteins | sample 5559121 | NCBI WGS metagenome assembly JAABUH01 (sample SAMN10711871, study PRJNA513364) | rock metagenome | isolation source: Antarctica rocks | place: Antarctica: Victoria Land, Battleship Promontory nord | collected 2015-12-28 | reverse complement strand
GGATCAATGCTCAGATTCTTGATCTGCAATGGCCCCCAAACGTCCGACCTCTTGACCTTCCAGACTTCGAAACCCAAGCGCGACGTCAACGTTACCAAGCATTAGGCGCCGCTTGCCGCACCCGACGCATCTCTCGTCTTCTATTAGCTCACCACGCTGATGATCAGGCCGAGACCATTCTCATGAGGCTAGCTAATAGCCAAAAGGGCGTGGGATTGAGTGGCATACGGGCGAGATCAGACATACCCGAATGTTGGGGTATGCATCGTATTCACCAGAGCGGCTACTATGAACAAGCAGCGGAAACTCTCGTTTCATGGACTGCCTCAGGACGTGGTGTCCCATCGAATGAGAGAGCGCTAAGACTTCAACAAAGTGTTTCCTCTACTCCAATATTTGAAGGGGGTGGAGTGGAGATTATAAGACCGTTGTTGAAATTTGGCAAGCAAGATCTTGTCAGTACTTGCGTCGCTCATGGTGTTACATGGACGGAAGATGAAACCAACAAAGATGTGTGGAGGACCCCTCGAAACGCAACTCGGAGTTTGCTTGGTAAATGTCGGTTACCAAAGGCTCTGAGTAGAGACCCTCTTATCAGGCTCTCAAGACGAATGGTGGCTAAACATGTGGTGCATAAGTTGTCTGCCACCCGATCATTTATGCGGTGCGAGATACTTCTCTTTGATTTGCGTTCAGGTAGTATTGTCGTTAGACTGCCGGAAATAGATGACATCGGGGTCAATTTTACGGCTGTATCTATGGCACACCTTGCGTCCAAGCCATTGGTAGCCTCATTGCTGTTACAAAGGCTGACTAGTCAGATTACTCCACATGAGGGAGTTCCTTTACACTCTTTGCAGGTTGCCGTCGACGCTATGTTTCCTGAGCTCAGATACCAAGAAAAAAATGACCTTGGCAAGAAAAAGAGTCCCTCAAGATTCACTGCAGCTGGTGTTCAATTTGATCGCCTTCCGTCGCCTTTGGTCGACGTCGCCTCCGACGCAAGATCAATTCAACTTGCTGGGACACCACAGCCGTTGTCTCATGGCCCTGACCGGCAGAATTCTTGGAGCTTGACTCGCCAACCTTTCATGAACAAACGTGCCAGCAGTAAATCCCAGAGTTCCGAGAACACACTGCCAACGATCCTAATATCTACGAGTCCAATCGTTAGCGAGAGTAACAGCTTTCCCTGGTCTTCCTGGTCTTTGTGGGATGGCCGCTACTGGATTCGTGTCAAAAACAGCACTGTTCAGACCCTCCAAGTGCGGCCCTTTCGCGAAGTCGATCTTAAAGCCATCCGTAAAAGTCTCCCAAAATCTAGATTAAAGCCACTTGAAGAGGTGCTTGCATCAGCTGCCCCTAACAAAGTGAGGTTCACTTTGCCTGTCATTTCCGAAGCGTCCAAGGACATAGACAAGCCGGGGAAAGTTCTCGCCTTGCCTACCTTAGGACTGGTGGGTCAATTGAAGGTAGAGAGTGGCCAAGGGGTGAGAAATTTAGAGTGGGAAATTCGGTACAAGGAGGTTGATCTTGGATGCAATGAGGAGGGCGACAGGAGGGAGAACAAGAATATCATAACGTCATGGAGAGACTCGTGAGGGCATCTTTCCCAACGTATTCATTACCATCCGGCAATCGATGCAGACGTTCCGATCAACGAGGCCTGAGGGATCGTTGTCGGCTTGAGGATCTCGGCGTTTCTGGGGTTTAAGACTACACAGTTCTGCGATATCTGAGTGCAAAGTCTGCATGCACGGATACGCTCGTCATCCGATGTGTCAATTCTTAGCCGCATTCACTATCTAAGGGACCCCTACCTCGCGCTGCCAAGGGAGAAGTCATAGAACCTTGCGTACATATCAAATGGCGACATCACGTGCCATGGAACTCGGAAGATGGTACAGGATTATAACGCCAACGCTTCTTCTCCCATAGATCGAGCAGGGTCGTGGCTGGTGTTCGGGATCAGGAAAAGGACTACCTACATCAAGCGGGATGGCATATGGCCTTGTAATCGCCATGTGGAGGAGGAAATGAGGACTTATGGCCGTCCTTGGTTCTGCTGTGGATGGAGAATGACATTGATGCTACCAAATTGAGGTCGTTACAGCACTGTCCCCGGAAACCCTTGTCCCGCAGCGGTTTACTCTCTGAGGGATATTTAGGCAGGAAGCGGAACGAGTGTGCCAAAGTACAGGCGATGAGCACATTGTATCTACCAAATTATCGGGAAAACTGCTACGAATCCTAAGAAACTCCCCTCGTCTCTCCTTCATGGCTCAACAGCAGCCCTGAGGATCAAATCAGATCGACATCTGTGTCAACCAGATCCGGAAACCCAAGCGGTCAGTACAGTCGAGAAAGACTAATGGACTAATCTTGACGACAGACATTCGGCAGATTGCCAGAACACGAGACAAGGAATGTACTCTCCAGCAAGGTCAAGAAATGCAGGCTGCGGGCATCCTCATTATCTACGTGAGCTATTCAGATAGAATCATATTCGGAACACCATGCTGTCTGCTAAAACAGGCGGTTTACGCTCGTGTCCTCAAGCATCAGTGACCACTGCTGCTTCCACACTCGAGAGCGCCTCGCTACCACCACGTAATTCAGAAGCAAACAATGTCTACCTACCCAACCTCCCCGATCCCCCCCCTTCGATCCTTGCCCTCTTCCCTAGTCGCCGCTTATGCAGCCAATACTTTGTTACCTCAGCTCCAAAACGCAGTTCTATCTCTTTCATCATCGGCGTCACGCCTCTGGTAATAGTATTGAACAGAAGCAACAACGGACTCGGTTGCGTTGGTAGATGGAACCAAGATTTTTGTGCAACTGTCGTTCTCTTAGATGTGAAAGTTGACTAATGATAGGGTAGACACTTGCTCAACAGGAATATGGTATGATCAGTCCGCAAGGTATGCTCACAATGTCAGATCTCCTGATGTGAAGAGAATAGTCAAATCTGGTGTCGGATTCAAAATTTTGGGCCTTGCATGGTAGTTGTTGAGATGATGTAGCCATTGAGTCATGTGTGCTGTTCGCTGGCAGATGATTTTACTCTTTCCATGTTTCAACGAACATTTTTCAACTGTCTACTAATTGTTGCAAGACTGCTTGATTGGTATGCGAGCAGTGCTGATGCTTGTTTCTTTGGTTCCAGTGTCTACCCATCACAATCTGTTGAGGAACTCCCACATCAGGGATTTATGTTGGAATACTTCGCTGTGTAGGTAGCTTATGATTAGAAGGGACAGCGAAATTGCTGCTGGGGCTATAGATGCTGCTGTAGCAGTTGGAATTATCTAGAAAAGAAGCTATTTACATGCTGGTGCGGTTTTTTGTGGGCCAAGGGGCCGTTCGTTGTCTCGAATGAGTTACGGGGTGATCATAAGAAAAATAGAGCTCAATAAGGATGATAGTCTGTAAGAGGCAGGGGTCTCGCATGATTGACAAAAAGGGGAACGAAGATTTAGGCTGTTTGAATTCTCAACTACTGATAGCCATTTGGCTCGAATGCACTTTTTGTTGCCACAAGCAGCATGTTGAGTATACGGCTTGGTTCTTGTAGAGATCTGCGTCTGCAAAAAACATGATATCTTTTGTACACAGTGCTCAACCCTCTAGTATAAAACCCGGTATCGGTACGAACGCCTCAAGATATTGGTCTAGACGCAAAATTGCCGTTGAAAGCCGCATTCGGAAGCAAAGTGTCTTTCGAGCCCCTCTGCTGCTCTCGAGGACTAATGACTAAATTCCTTTATGTTTGATTTCTTACCAGGTACCAATGCCAGAGGCACGATACCGCTGACGTGCATGTCTGGGCCATAGACATGCATGTTCAGCTTGAGCTCCTCGCCGACGCCTTTGATGTTCTTCAAGCCCTCCTGGAAGTTAGGGCCTGCGCGACGGACCCAAATGGCTGTCTTGTGCTCGATCAAGGTAGGCGCAAATTCTCTCAGTGCGCGAATGACGCCTTTGAATGTTGATGCGACCTGACAGCATTAGTGTATCGTCATCATACTCTTGGTTCCAGGGAACTTACATTTGTGAAATTAGCAATTCCGCCACCGATGAACAAGACCTTGCCTTCAGGGTGCATTGGAGCACGAAGCATGAGATCTAAGACTGTACGGGCATAGTGATATGTTTGAGTCTCCGTTGGTGCACCGGAGTACTCGCCATAGTTTGCAAGTTCATCCGAGAAGCCCGACGCAGCAATGGCGTCGGCGTAGACAACCGAGGCACCACCACCAGCAACCAAAGTCCAAACACGGCCTTGGGAATTGAGTACTGTAAGTTTGAGCGACGCTCCAGTCTTGGCATCCAGCTCAGCAATATATTTTTCCTCCTTACTCATCTCACGTCCGAAAGGGGCGGGGAATTCGATTGGGGGTCCCGCGTCGATGCTCACTTTCAAATCTGCCTTCGTTACAGGCTGGCCCAATGCTGCTGGACCCCGAGCTATGGCCCACTTGACACCACATTCGAATTCGGCGGTCTGGTCGAGTTTGGCCGCAAGATCAAGGAAGTGTACTTCGGCGGAGGTACCATCAGCATTGGGAATTACGACGAGGGGGTTAATCTCAAGATATGTGAACTGGCAATCAACGTAGACAGCGTAAAGCCTCGATATAAAGTCGATCAGCACACGATGGACGCCCTTGGGAACTTTTTTCAGTAATGTTGATGCAAATGTCTCGTTTGACGGGTATTCCGAGAGGTCCACTGGAATCATAATCTTCTCAGCCTTAGCATCAACGTCGCCAACGTCGACACCACCCTCATGGGTAAAAAGAATTTCGTCTCCCTACGAAATTCGAGTCAGCAAACTTCTTCGATCAGACAGGCGTTTTCCCAATCTCCATGTCAATTAGTTCAAGTACTGAAAATTCCTCTCTTTGACAAATCTGAATATTGGAAATGGCTTACATCTCGTCCGGAGTTGATACAAATGTAGTATTCAGTACCTTCAGGATGCGGTACAAAAGGCTCGACTAGGAATTGCCTCAGCACCCCCTGGACGTGCTCGACTTGTTGTGTTTTCCCTGCGCGAGCTTCAATCCAGTCCCGAGCTTCGGCCCATGTCTTGTTCAAGGCTAGAAGTCCACTCTTTCCTCGACGCTTGATCAATTGATCGGGCTTGGCCACGAATTTGGCGTCTTTGGTCAGCAGCCAGGGGTATGTAGTTTCCGCTTGGTCGAGGACTCCTCTGATGTCCGCGTCTTCTGGGAAATATAGTGCTGCAAGTCGCGCTGGAGGATTGTGAGTGGCAGCGGGTGGTAGGGGTGTTGGCTTGATGACGGGAGCTCGTGTTAGATGGTAGTTGAGAATGGCCTTGCCATCTGCTTCGAAGATTGATTTGGCGGCCATAATGTAGACACAGACTTGGTTTGTCCTATAGAATATCAGATACTCAACAACAACACTCCCTGTCGACAGATTCAGGCTTCAAGTGATCGCGACGTACTTTCAATGCTGTGGTCTGGCTTGTAGCAAGTGAGGTCCGGAAATCTGAGGACGATTCCGGGGCTCTGTATAGCACTTCGGTATGTTTGCAGAGCCTGGTGGTTGTTTCACAATCGCGCGAGAAAAATGTCCGGCCCGGTACGAGTGATTCTTTCGTGACAATGCACTTCGCTGAGTGAGAGCTGTTTGGCTTGAGAAAGTTTAGGTCGCAGGCGAAGCTCGGGTCCCGCTGTTGGGTGAAGCTAGTCTTAGCGGTCGATCAGCTTTTCTGGTTCCCCGAGGCATCGTTGACCGAGCTGCGTGGAATGACGGACCTACTGTACACAATCGATATCCAGTCACCCATTGCCGAGCTGTAGAGACCAAATCCCAAGAACTGACACCTATTCACACACACATTTAGCCCACGGATTAAAGCGTTGGGGACAACATAAGTTTGGTAAGGCTGAGTCCCTGAATTGGCTTTCCGGTCTAGCGCGCCCCAGATTCAGCCAACGGCAGTATTGGGAGCTCAAAAAATTGTTTTGCTCAACTCCTCCGATCGGGCACTTTTTCTCCGGTGAAGATTGGAAGATTGGAAGATTTGAAGCAATTCAGAGCGTGGAGGGATCGAAACAATTATACAGACTCCTTCTCGACTGGTCTCTTATCGTTGACCAGAGTGGTTCAATACCATCATTGCTGCAAGCCATCAGCCACATTTCTGTTTTCATTCGTACTATCGACACGCGATAGTCCTCCAAAAAAGTCCGATCCGGTAAGCTGATCAAGGACTTGCATGAAGGTGGTCAACATTTGGAGCTTGAGCTGATCTTCCCAATTCACAGACTGCCTCGTCATCCTCAATACCTTACCTTCGATCACGATGCCAGCCCCTACCACCAACGGCACGCCGATGGCGAGCACTTCTACCCCCCAGACAAATGGCACTGGCCCTGGTGCCAGCGGAGCCTCTGCCAATGATAACATTCGGAGATTTGCAGCTCCCAGTAGGCCATTAAGTCCACGAGCGGAGCATCTGCTTTTCAGCGACAAGACACGATGCTTTGTCTAGTGAGCTTCAAGGAACCCAGATATGACAAGAAAGAGCCCTGACTGATTTGAAACTTTAGTGGCCTACAGCCTCGAGCGGTCCAGGGAATGCTCGATTTTGATTTCATCTGCAAGCGAAAGACGCCCTCGGTCGCGGGTATCATCTACACTTTCGGAGGTCAATTCGTGAGCAAGATGTAAGCAGCGAACTCGAGTCGAAAGGTATATAAAAGTGAATACGGGAAGGCTAATACGGGGACTTTAGGTATTGGGGAACCAGCGAAACTTTGCTTCCGGTCTATCAAGATGTAGACAAAGCAGTGTTGAAACACACGGACGTCGATACTGTGGTTAACTTTGCATCTTCGCGAAGTGTCTATAGCTCGACTATGGATCTGATGAACTACCCTCAGATTAAGTCGATTGCTATTATCGCCGAAGGTGTGCCTGAGCGACGTGCCCGTGAGATCCTTCACGTAGCTAAGAAGAAGGGCATTACTATTATTGGTCCAGCCACAGTTGGTGGTATCAAACCAGGCTCATACAAGATTGGCAACACTGGAGGCATGATGGACAACATTGTTGCCTCAAAGCTTTATCGAAAGGGCTCGGTGGGATACGTTTCAAAATCTGGGGGTATGTCGAATGAGCTAAACAACATCGTTTGCAACACGACGGATGGAGTTTATGAGGGAGTCGCTATCGGAGGCGACCGCTATCCCGGTACCACCTTCATCGATCACATGCTGAGATACCAGGCGGATCCAAACTGTAAGCTACTGCTACTCCTAGGAGAAGTTGGCGGTGTCGAAGAATACCGCGTGATCGAAGCTGTCAAAAATGGCACCATCGACAAGCCCATTGTCGCTTGGGCTATTGGCACTTGTGCGAGTATGTTCAAGACGGAAGTGCAATTTGGACACGCCGGCTCATCCGCCAACTCTCAGCTCGAAACCGCCGTTGCCAAGAACAAAGCAATGAGGGAGGCTGGAATTTATGTACCGGATACATTTGAGGAAATGCCTGCGCTTCTCGAGGAGGTTTACCAAGGCCTTGTCAAGAAGGGTACGATTAAGCCACAGCAAGAGCCAATCCCGCCCAAGATCCCAATTGATTACTCGTGGGCACAAGAACTTGGCCTCATCCGTAAGCCAGCTGCATTCATCTCAACTATATCCGACGACCGCGGTCAGGAGCTTCTCTACGCCGGGATGCCGATTTCTGATGTCTTCAGGGAGGATATTGGTATCGGAGGTGTTATGTCTCTGCTTTGGTTCCGCCGTCGTCTGCCAGAATATGCCAGCAAATTCTTGGAGATGGTTCTCATGCTGACTGCGGACCATGGTCCAGCTGTGTCTGGCGCCATGAACACGATTATCACAACGAGAGCAGGGAAAGATCTCATTAGCGCCCTAGTTTCTGGTCTCCTAACAATCGGCTCAAGGTTTGGTGGTGCACTGGATGGCGCTGCTGATGAGTTTACGAAAGCCTTCGACAAGGGTCTCAGCCCTCGAGATTTCGTCGACACGATGAGGAAAGAGAACAAGCTAAGTATGTGATTGGAGTGTAACATTCATGTGCGTTTTCGCTAATAAGCACAGTTCCCGGTATCGGTCACAAGGTAAAATCTCGCAACAACCCTGATCTTCGAGTGGAGCTTGTCAAAGAATTCGTCAAGAAGCGATTCCCTAGCTGTAAGATGCTAGACTACGCTATCGCCGTCGAGACCGTCACTACCTCGAAGAAAGACAATCTAATTCTAAACGTAGACGGCTGTGTTGCCGTCTGCTTTGTCGATTTGATGCGCAATTGTGGTGCCTTCAGCCCCGAGGAGGCGGAAGACTATCTTAGCATGGGTGTCCTTAATGGGCTATTCGTGTTGGGCAGGAGCATAGGCCTGATTGCCCATTACCTGGACCAGAAGCGTCTTCGGACTGGCCTGTATAGACATCCTTGGGACGACATCACGTACCTTTTGCCAAGTTTGACGCAGGGAGCGCCGGGCAATGAGGGAAGGGTGGAAGTCACTTTGTAAAGCAGCAGTAATCCGAAATCTGTTGTGGATTCTGAAAATTGGCAGCGGATTGGCTGCTGGCATTCAACAAATAGAGGTCAGGTGGTGTTTATTCATGTTTTGTGTGGTCGTTAATAGAGATGGCTTGCTTTGGCGCAACTTGCGTTCGCCTTCATCTTTACTGGTCTGGCTGTAACTATTAGCGAATGGAAGATCTTGACGTTGAGGTTTGACAGGCTTCGTGAGCTATATTGATTATGAGGATTGCGGTATATAAAATCTATGCGTTATACTACTACAATAAAGTAGGAAACGTCTGTCGTTATTTCCATGGGGGTAAGGTATCTTAGCGTGCTTGAGGGCGTTAGGCAGGGGTTGCAGGTGAGGGCTAGCTAGATGTAGATATATCAAACGGGGTTTCGGCGCGTCTCCGTAAATTTGAAGGCACTTAACAAGGAAAGTGAAGAGCGGTCCTACTTGGGTTGTAAATATTGACGACCACGGCGTTACACTCAGCAGGCGACACTACCGCTGCGCTGAAACGCCACGCACCAATGAAGACCCTCAAGTGATATATGCCCTTCCATTATGGAGGTAGTTTCTCCAGGGCAAGCAGCCGCGAACGGCCGCCCCCCCTCCTCATCCACGCCAGCAGTCATCGATCCAGGCCTCGTCGTGCGGCATCTCGTGGATCTTCTGGAGATTACATTGGGGGCATCGACAGAAGATCTGGAGGGTAAGGGTAGCATACTCTCGGAGGCCAAGAGACAAGACACAATACAAAGGTGCACACGTTTTGCCTCAGAGTCGCAGGTTGCCCTCTATGTTCATAAGAGCGTCGGTTCTGCCGAGCTCCCTAATGGTGCTGCGAATGGTCATGCTCCTTCGGGTATGTTTCAAGCGATGCCGCTGACCCAGATCATGCTACTGACGTTAGCTGTAGAGCATTCGACTCACTACGTCTACTCGCTCTCGACGGAAATGTCATTTTCACCTACGACTGTAGGCTCGGTGACCCTGATCAAAAGGCCACAACCTATAGACCCACGAACTCCTCTTCCGACTCAGATACAGGTCATCAATCTCCCAGGCATCGCTACCCTTAGCGATACCGCTACACAAGGCGCTACAGTCTCTCCCTATGAGGTCCTGCACTCGATAGTGCATTTAGCTCTGGCACCATATTTCAATGCATACACTCAGGGTCAAAAGTCGTTGGTTGGAAGTAGCGACCGGTCCGATACAGATGCCAAAACGGGGGTACCGAGTACAAAGAAAAAATGGGCGGAGTTGGAGCTCAGCTTGCTCCACTTGCAGCAGAACGTCGAGATTCCGGAGCTCGTTCTATCTTTCCCTGATGTCATTCAGGAGGCTCTCGACTCAGCAGCGTCTCGAAATGCTAAGCCATCAGTGGATCTCATCCCAAACCAGCTATTGACGGATACAAGATTTCTAAACGACTTGCAGAATACTGTCAATAATTGGATAAAGTCTATACAAGCAATCACGAAAATGTCCCGGGATCCTGGCAGCGGCTCTGCAACGCAGGAGATCAACTACTGGATATCCCTTGAAACTGCTTTAAAGAATATTGACTCGCAAACCAGGAATGACGGGGTACAGCTGACATTAGATGTGCTGCAACACGCCAAGCGTTATCAAGTTAAAGTAAGCTTCTACGCAGATACAGGGCTCAAGGAGGCCTTAGAAATGGTTTCAAAGTATAATCAACTGATGCGAGAGTTTCCTATGGACGACCTCCTAGCTGCAACGTCATTACAGAAGGTGCAAGAATCTCTAGACGCGATATTTAATCATCTCAATCGGAAGCTGCGTTTCACTTTGTATCCTATAGCACGTGCACTCCCTCTAGTCCACACAATATCTGGAGATCTCGATAACCAAATTCACTCACTTCTCCATGGTCGAACGCTTATGCATCTTGAGTTCAAAGATTTTGAAGCGGTTATGGCTGTAGCAGAAAGCATATGGAGTACATGGGACGAATGTGCCAAAGAATTCACCAATGTAGCCCGTGATCTCATGAGAAAGAGAAACGAAAAGTTCATGCCAATCAAGGTTGTTGGGCGCCACTCAAGAACACAGGACCGCATGATTTATATTAAGACATTTCGTGTCAATCACGAGCAGCTGCAGCGAACCATTGTCACTGTCCTCGGGAAAAAGAACTTAGATACCATCACAGTGGAGGAATCTAACGATGATCAAGTGGTTCTTGTGGAGGAGATTGGTGATGTTGACGCTGTTCAAGAGGTGGCGCAAGCGTACGCAGCTCTGAAGGACGTGGATGTTCTGGATGTTTCACCAGAGGGAACCCAAATTTGGGTACAAGCTGAAGCCACATACAATGAACGAACATCGCGTGTTGAGAATTCAATCATTGCCCGTCTCAGAGATCGACTAGCCATTGCAAAAACTGCGAATGAGATGTTTCGTGTGTTTTCAAAATTCAATGCCCTCTTTGTCCGGCCAAAGATCCGCTCAGCAATCAGCGAATATCAGACGCAGCTAATTGATAGTGTCAAAAATGACATAACTGCATTACATGAGCGTTTCAAGCAGCAATATGGCCATTCCGAGGCGCATGTCATGGCACAGCTTCGGGATCTGCCTCCGGTCGCAGGTGCTATCATATGGGCTCGTCAGATCGAACACCAGCTTGACGGCTACATGAAAAAGGTTGAGAATGTTCTCGGTCAAGAATGGGCTTTGCAATCGGAAGGACAGAAGCTTGAGGCTGAAGGAAACATGTTCCGGAAGAAGCTCGACATGAAACCAATCTTCGACTCGTGGTTGCAAGATGTCCAGAGGCGAGATCTTTCGATCAGCGGCCGACTCTTTAGTATCGCGAGAAATCGTGCAATGGGAAATGCTCTCGAATTAACCATCAATTTTGAACAACAGGTCATTGTCCTGTTCAAAGAGGTCAGAAATTTGCTATGGCTCAATTATCAGATACCTCATGCTGTGAGCAGCATCTCGAAAGATGCAAAGCGAGTGTACCCATATGCGGTCAGCTTGATGGAGAGCGTACGTTCTTTGGCTCAAACTAGTCGTCTCATCGACTCTTTGCCGAAAATCTCCATTCTCCTTAGTGGGTATCAGAAGGACATGCAAGACCTCATTCTCACTGGTGTCAACCTAAAATGGGAGTCTTTCGTGCACTCATACGATCTCCACGTGAAACACCCTCCGCTCCTGGCGGGTAGCTCGAGTATACGATCTGCTTCCGGCGGTCGGAGTGAGAGCAAGCATGTGCAATTTGTGCGCGATTTTGCCGCCGCAGCATCAGTACTCCAAACCAAGACTTCTGGGTTGCAGGAAATACACGACACCATTCACAAAGCAATGAATGATTTACAATTGTGTCTTTATGAGCCGACGGCATTCCAGACGCGTCTGGGAGCAATCCAAAAAGCTGTAGACCAACTCAATTTAGAGGGCTATGCTAATCTCACATTCTGGGTTCATGAAGTCAATCAACGGATTGAGGCCATATTGATCGAAAGACTCCACAACGCAATGCAAATTTGGGTTGAGAGCTTTACCAGGCCTGCCACAGACTCTACCGAGAAGGACGATCTGCGGAAAGAAGATGTTGCAGAATATGAGAAAAGCGCCAATACACCCAATTTTCCAAAGCTGACCCTTGAGGTCCTGATGCGGAATCAAACAGTATTTCTGGACCCACCAATTGAGTCTGCCCGCGCCAGCTGGATGTCGCAGTTTCACGAATGGCTGGGAATTGCGTGCAATGTTCCCGTCATCCTATCCTCTCGGTATGAAATGAGAATCGATAGCGGTGACGGTGCTCCAAAGACCCACTTTTCACACCTCCCTAGTCTCTGTGTTCATGATCTATCTGCTGTGTATCGAACTATCGAGGACAAAGTCTCTGAAATAGTTGGTTACGTCGATAAGTGGCTTCAATTCCAATCTCTATGGGACTTGGAGCCTGAGCATGTCTATGATGTGTTAGGCGACGATTTAGCAAAGTGGCTGCAGCTGCTTCAAGAGATCCGCAAGACCCGTGAAACGTTCGATACATCTGAATCAAGTAAGAGCTTCGCAAGTGTGACCATTGACTATGAGCAAGTTCAAACAAAAGTCACGAGTAGGTACGATCAATGGCAACACGAGATACGTCTCAAGTTTGCCCTACGCTTAGGTACGCGGATGCGCGAAGTCTATGCTGAAATTGAAAAGGCTCGTAGAGACCTCGAAGGGCAATCGCTGGAGGCTTCGTCTACTGCTCAAGCCGTGTCATTCATCACCGTTGTGCAGCAATGCAAGAGGCAGGTCGAGGTTTGGGAACCTGAAGTTGAGACATTTCGTCAAGGCCAAACGCTTCTTATCCGGCAACGATATCAATTTGGACCGGATTGGTTATTTGTCGACCAGGTCGACCATGAGTGGACTGCATTGAACGAGATCCTGGAACGGAAGTTAAAGATTGTAGGTGACCAGACTGACGCTTTGCGTGCAAAAATTCTAGCGGAGGACAAAGTCGTCAGTGACAAGGCTAGTGATTTAATAGCCAGCTGGAACGAGGAGAAGCCGATATCTGGCAACATCCCGCCTGGCGAAGCATCGGCAAAACTCAGCTCCTTTGACACCCGCCTTACGGCCCTGCGGTCCGAGTCGGACATGGTCTTTAAAGCCAAGGAAGCTTTGGACTTACCTGGCAATCCTGATACTGCATTAGCTGCAATCCTAGAGGAAGTCCACGACTTCCAGTCCGTATGGGCTGGTTTGTCCACGATCTGGAAGAGCTTGAATGACCTTCGCGA
>JAABUH010003527.1_pt1 | contig 13332 bp, 11 predicted proteins | sample 5559121 | NCBI WGS metagenome assembly JAABUH01 (sample SAMN10711871, study PRJNA513364) | rock metagenome | isolation source: Antarctica rocks | place: Antarctica: Victoria Land, Battleship Promontory nord | collected 2015-12-28 | reverse complement strand
GGAAATCAGGGACGGCGTGTAAATATGAGATACATAGAAAGTAAACAGAATAAAAAGTAGACGCAAAATAAGGGATGGATTCGATGGGCATTGCTGTTGCGGAAGGTGTGGCGACTGAGCAAGGAATCGGGAATACTCAAAGACTGAGGGTAGTACTCGCGGGAAGAGCACTCGCCAGGGGAGTACTCGCCACAGGTAAATCCTTCAAAAACTGACGGTAGTACTCACCGGGAGAGTGCTCGCCAGGGGAGTACTCGCCACAGGTAAATCCTTCAAAACCTGAGGGGAGTACTAGCCGGGGGAGTGCTCCCCTGGTGAGTACTCCCTCTAGTTTTTGTGGGATCTGCCTTCGGAGAGTACTCCCTTTGGTAGTACTCCCCCCTACGAGTACTCCTCTGGTGAGTACTCCCTCTAATTTTTGTGGTTTACCCTTGGAGAGTACTCCCTTTGGTAGTACTCCCCCCACGAGTACTCCCCTGGTAAGTACTCCCTCTAGTTTTTGTGGGATTTGCCCTTGGTACTCCCCTTACGAGTACTTCCCTGGCGAGTACTTCCTTTAATTTTGTGGGATTTATCCTTAAAGAGCACTCACTTTGGAGTACTTGAGCCATGAAAGCACTCATTTAGTGGCTAATGTCAAAGTGTCGCGATCTCACCGGGCTCGAAATAGTTTACAATTATTTAAATTGAATGGCTGAGTTTGCTGGAATTGAATTATCGACCAAATCGACGATACTTTGCGTTAGCTTTTATATAGCAAGATCTTTTGGATGGTCAATGAGTCGGCGCTATTGTAATTAGCCAACAAGACTTCCGGTGAGTATGTTGATGGTGTGAACAACTTTTGATGTTAACCACGCCTTGTGGTGTGGACCACTTTTGGTGTACACCACAGCTGATGGTGTGAACCACGCCTCGTGGGGTAGACCATTTTGGGTGTGCACCACTGCTGGTGGTGTGGACCACGCCTCGTGGTGTATACCACTTTGGGTGTACACCACGGCTGGTGATGTGGACCATTTTTGGTGTACACCACTGCCCGCTACTAGTCACGTGATGAAAGCTCCTTGTTCTCGAAGCTTGTTGGCGCGCCTCATCCTTCCGCAGCATCCACTTCTTGCTCCCCATCTCCAATTCTGGATCCTCCCGCTCCACTGGCATCCCCAAAATACGTTAACTCAGGAGGCACTCTGAGAATGGCCCGTGATTGGGCAGGTTAAGTGGTGCATGTATGGTCATCCTGGCTCTCCTAGGTAATATCTCCCAAGAGACTTCTCCTAGGGCTGAAGGTACAGCTCGGCTGAGTCGGTATTGGATCAAGAGGGAGCAAGCTGTGTTGGCTCAGGAGGCCTCTCCTAGGAAAACCGAAAACAGAAGCTTCTTCCCCCAGGTCCTCAGCATTGCTGTCGAATTGGTTGTAAAAGATATAGTACCTGCCCCGAAACCGCAGGGCAACATAACCTCTGGTTCCCATCTCCAGTGGTTAGCCGTCGACTGTTCGAAAGTTAGTCCGTCATCAGGCTGATGAAAATAAGAAATAAAACTTCCTCTATTGAGCGACTGTCATCTCATCTCGAGCGGAGCCGGATAGTTGCCTACGATGCTGGGAAGTCATCATCAGCCTTGTGCCTGCTGTGGCGCGCAAATTCATGCAAGGTCGCCGCCACGCGCGTCGGTACTTCCAATCAAAGCAATTACCGATCCCGGCTAGTGCGAAACGACCCCGCACGTCCTACATAATCATCACCGTGTAATTTACTTATGTCATCTAGTGAGCCAGGGAACTTTCAGACGCTCTGGCTGAATTAGCCCTTGCTAGCCTCTGATTGGCCGAGGAGTTGGCAGGAGTTCTTTGCTAGCTCTGATTGGCCCAGGAGCTTCAAGAAAGATTTTAGCGTGGCGCTAGTATGACGCTAGGCCCTAATCAGAGAGCCTTGCAAGGGTGCTTGATTCATGAGATAAAGCTAACATGCATTTTCTTTGCAGGTGAAAGGTCGCCAGGTCGTGAACTTCGATGGGCCGAACGGATACTTCCCGAAATCGTCCACAAGCGCGAATATGGATGGCAGCAACGGCCGTGAGAGACATCAGATGGTACACAGCGAGATCGACGTGGAAGGGTACAACGAGGGTGGTTCTACGAGGACACCATTGGCTACAAGCCGCGCACAGAGCCCCTACACCCAGCACCCCACGATCGACTTTGATGGCTTGAGTTGGCCAAGTAGGTAGATCTGCTGGCGTGAGACTACAGGCTAACTAACAGATCCAAGGTCGAGGAACACTCCAGAGGAAGGAGGCGACCGAGAAGGAAAAGGAAGAACGCCTGGCCAAGCTGTCGGGCGCTGTAAGGACGATCCTGGAATGCGTGGGCGAGGACCCCGACCGAGAGGGCCTGCTTGATACCCCAGAGCGCTATGCGAAGGCCATGCTCTTCTTCACAAAGGGCTACGAAGAGAACCTGCGCGCCATCGTGAACGGCGCCGTGTTTCACGAAGACCACGATGAGATGGTAATCGTGAAAGACATTGAGTTCTTTTCGCTTTGCGAGCATCACCTCGTGCCATTCTCTGGGAAGGTATGATTAGCGACCCCGTTCCTAGTCTATTGCAGGCTAACAACGCCAGATGCACATCGGATACATCCCCAACCGCCGAGTAATTGGCCTCTCCAAGATCGCTAGAATAGTCGAAATGTTCTCGCGGCGACTTCAAGTCCAGGAACGGCTCACAAAGCAGGTCGCCCTTGCCCTCTCCGAAATGCTCCAGCCGCAAGGCGTCGCCGTCGTTGTAGAGTCCAGCCATCTCTGCATGATGATGCGTGGGGTGCAGAAGACTGGAGCAATTACCACCACCAGTTGCATGCTCGGCCGCTTGCGGTCGACCGCTAAAACGAGGGAGGAATTTTTGAACCTCATCAGCCGAAAGTAAAACTGCGCATTTGTACTATCATGAGCTACGAGCTAGTTTAGTGGCTATTGGAACGGCGTTGGTAGCGGTGTTCATTCACTCAGGTAGGCGGTTATGGTCGTTTTGTTTAGATTAGATGCGCCCGGTCATGACATTCACCGTCTCGGTTATCGATTTGTGTCGTGTCGGCTGAGCAGTCGACTCGTGGAAGGTCTGCTCGGCCAAGCTATCTCGCTTTCACTCATCTTCATGTTCTTTCTACTTCTGTCCGCTCTACCTCGCGGCGTTACTTTGACAACACAGCCGCATATCCACGAGCAAAAAAACTTCTCTCTCCTCTCACCTTCCTCACCCTACCCCCAATGTGCGCATGATCTTCCATGCTTACAATCTGATGGATAACGAATGACAAGACAAGTTCATGAAGGACGTTGGTGCTAGGGAAGCTTCGACCTCCCACCCTTCGACCTACTTCGAAAACGGCCTTCCAACTCCCGTGACGGCGACCGCACCAAATTTTTCTCTCGCGGGTATACCAGGGTTCTACTGACAGCCAAATATTTGAAGACTTCATAGAGCAGCTTCTTTGTCATTGTGGCAGATGGCCAGAGCCGAGGTCTGTTCTTATCATGGATAACGCCTCTTTCCATCATACGGAGCGGATCAAGCAGATGTGCGATTTGGCAGGGGTCAAGCTTGTGTATTTGCCGCCCTACTCGCCTGACCTAAATCCGATTGAAGAGTTCTTTTCTGAGTTGAAAGCCTTCATTAAAAAGAACTGCACCAGGGGGTGACATTAGTCATTAGCCCTAGCGCACCATAACCGAGGTTAAAAATTCCCACCTACCAAACCTACCTTTTTACACTATTATGGCTTCAACAACACCCCCACCGGCGTCAAATCGTCGCAAAGAAGCTGATACTATACGTAAGAGTCGGTTCTTCAAAGCTATTGACGATAGACCTCGAGAAACGTCGATGAAAGACGTGTGTAAAAGCGGAGAAAGTACCCTATTCTACAGCTAAATACTGGCTTCGTCTCCGAAAGCAACTAAACGACTCTCCCTCTGCTACTCGAGGGCCCATTAAATCGGCGTTGTGGTGATTTTGCTGTAAATATATAATTATAGTTTTCCCCTCGGTTATGGTGCGCTAGGGCTAATGACTAATGTCATCCCCTGGTGGTGTGTCGATGTAGTGGGTAGTCGGGAGAGCAGCGCTAGAGGCCACTTCAGACACGCCGGCTGGGTAATCGAAGAGCACGAACTCGACGCGAGATCTACGGGCAGGTCTTAGGAAGTCACATGCTGCAGCAGTAACTATTGCCAACCTATATATAGCAGCTTGCAATCCTTATTCTACCCCACCATTACACTTTGATGTTTGTGACCCAGAATTCGATGTCATTCACAAACCGCATTGCAATGCCTAATTTCACGATTAAGGTCAAACCCATTGTCTAAAGCAATGTCACAGGCCTTCTGGTACCACCTCTCTGCCTAGTACCAAGAGAGCATACCACGCGGCTAGGCTATTACAGTTAGCGATAACGGCTAGACTACCAACGAACTCGGAGTTGCCTGGCTACAGCACTTTGTTGCGCATACAAAGGATCGTAGAGTAGGCGCGTGGCAGCTGCTCGTACTTAATGGCCACGAGAGCCACAACTCGCTCGAATTTCAGGCGATCTGTGAGAAGAACAAAATCTATACCCTCTGTATACCGCCACATTCGTCGCACCTCTTGCAGCCGCTTGACGTTGGCTGCTTCTCGCCGTTAAAGCGCGCGTACGGAGATCAGATCAGCAGCCTAATCCGGAGCCGCATCAACCATATCACGAAGCTCGAATTCCTACCAGCCTTCTACGCAGCCTACCAGCAGTCGATTACGAAGGATAATACCTGCGCAAGCTTTCAGGGCGCTGGCCTAGTCCCACACGATCCAGAGGCGGTGCTCTCTAAGCTTAATGTGAGGCTTCGTACGCCGCCGCTACCAGCTACACCAGAGCTCTGGGAGTCTCAAACACCAAGCAACGCACGTAAGCTAGGCGCTCAGTCAACTCTAGTCCGTGATCGGATTCAAAGGCATCAAAATTCTTCTCCTACGTCGATTATTCAATCAGTCGATCAGCTTACTAGGGACGCTAAGCTAATCTGCCATCAGCTGGTCCTACTGCGTGATCAAGTCTCTACTCTTTCAGACAGCAAATGAGGCAGCCTCAGCGCGTAAAAGTCGCAAAAGGAAGCGGACCTAGAAGGAAGGCACCTTAACAAAGGCAGAGGGAAAGGAGATTATTGCTCAAAAGGAGGCAGAGAAGCAGCAGAAGAGCAAAAGGAGTCAAGTTGAGGGGGTGTGAGCCGGCAGGCTCTCGCACGCTGCACGCGCTGCAGGAGCCAGGGCACAACTCACGTACATGTAAGGGGGATACTGTAGATACTACTTGAACTAGGATAGCTATTATATTGATAGTATTTTGATGCGTTGACGATCTACATAGCTGCAAAAGGTGTAGAAGGTTGGTGGGGCTGCCAGCTCGCTTGTAAACTACGTTAAGCATCTCTATGGCGTATGATACGGCACACAGCGCATCCCAATTGGGTATAGCGCTGCCGCGCAGTGGTTTCATCTCTCGCAGTCAACCTCGGCTGTTGATCTCAATAAGGCCCACATCAACCATCGTCGCCATCACTAGTGCGAGATACTCACATAGCCATGCCGAACTGAAATGGCCACCCTCGACTCCCTAAAGCAGGCCCTTAGGCAGAAAGTCAGGGCAACGGCGTCGTCCCCGAAGCAGCCGTTGTCCGACACACAGTACAGCGCCGGCTTCGATATCTTGGTGCGGGGCTCAGGATGGATGACGTACCAAGACTTCATTATCCCTCAGCTATCTCAGCTGCTAGCCCCTCTCTTCAACTCGCGTATCCATATCTCGGCACTAGAAATCGGACCCGGCCCGAAGAGCCTACTTGGATATCTTCCCGGCCGTCTGAGAGGGAAGGTCAGGAGATACACTGCATTCGAGCCTAACGGCTTGTTTGCCACAAGGTTGGAAGAATGGCTTTGCTCTACCTCCGAGACGGAGTCCCCGCTGCCCTGTCTGGAAAGCCCGCCCGACATTCATCGAATTCCATTCGTTCTGAAGGACAACATAGGGAGCGGTACCGGTACCGGTACGAGTGATGACGACGAAAAATACGACATCATCCTATTCTGCCACAGCATGTACGGCATGAAGCCCAAACAAAGGTTCATCGAACGGGCGCTGGAAATGCTTGTTGAGCGGCCACAAGGCGGAATGGTGGCGGTTTTCCATCGCGACGGGGCCCTGCACCTCGACGGCTTGGTGTGCCATCGAACGGCTTCTTTTTCTACCGGAGTCGTTCGCGTGGCAAATGACGACGAGGTACTAGACTGTTTTGCTCCTTTCGTCGCGGGGTTTGTCATGCAGGATGTAGATGTGAACAAGGCTATTCGAGTTGAGTGGCGTAAGGTGTGCCGCGCTTTGAGCCGTCGTGAGGAAGCCCACCCAGACCATCTCTTGTTCAGCTCGCCCAACGTCATGGTGGCCTTTACCCAACATGCGACCGCGTTGCCGGAGCTGACGGCGCAGGTGCCATTGGTGAAGGGGTACCAGACGGTTAAAAACCGGGAGGCTCGCCTCCACCGCCCCGCCGCGATTATTAGGCCGACAGAGGTCCGACACGTCCAGCAGTGCGTTCGATGGGCTCTGAAGCACGGGGTCGGCCTGACCGTCGTCGGCGGGGGTCATAGCGGCCACTGTCTCTGGCCCAACGTTGTCTCGGTCGACATGGGCGCCTTTGACCAAGTAAACATTCTCACGGCGGGGAAGGATGAAGGAGATTCCGGTTCCGATTCCGGTTCCGATTCCGGTTCCTTGGTCGTCGCCGAGGCCGGCTGCAAGACGGGGAATATCGTCCGCAAGACCATGGCGGCGGGCGTGACAGTACCCCTGGGGGCTCGCCCAAGCGTAGGTGCGGGGCTGTGGCTACAAGGCGGCATCGGGCACCTGGCTAGGTTGCACGGGCTCGCATGCGACGCCATTGTCGGTGCCGTTGTGGTCAGCGTCGACTCTGGCCAGGTTCTCTGCATTGGCCGTGTACCAAGCCCACACCGGCCGGCCGGTGTCGTTCGCCCCGAAAACGAACCGGGTCTGTTATGGGCAATGAAAGGCGCCGGAACCAACTTTGGCATCGTGGTCAGCGTGACTTTCAAGGCTTATGCGGCTCCAACCTACTTGACTCGAAACTGGGTGGTCCCGCTAAGTGACAACCTCGAGGCGCGGCTCAGACTCAGCGACTTTGATAAACTCGTTGCCAGGAAGCTCCCCCGGAACTGTTCTGCAGACGCGTATCTGTACTGGGATGCCGGCCAGCTGCATCTTGGCGTGACCATGTTCGAATCTTTCACGACTAGGCGCGCCTTTGCGACAACCACGCCCACGCCCACGCCCACGCCCACGCCCGTAGGTGCAATTTGGGAGTCGGGAGACGATTTCAAGGCCGTGAACGGCGTCGGTTTGTTCGAGGCCGACATGTACGTGTCCGGGATGCACGGCGGGCACGGCCGCGGCAAAACCTCCTCGTTCAAGCGATGTTCATTCTTAAAAGACATCGGAGAAGCGAACGTCGTCGACCGCTTGGTAGCGGCCGTTGAGACTCGTCCCTCGCCACTCTGCTATCTCCATCTGCTGCAAGGTGGCGGAGCGGTCGGCGACGTTGCGGCCGATGCCACTGCTTTCGGCTGTCGAGACTGGGACTTTGCCTGCGTGATAACCGGTGTCTGGGCCCGCGACCAAGATGGCACCGAAGCCGCACGATCTGCCGTGCGGTGGGTTTACAACGTCGTTGGGGACTTGTTGTCCTTGAGTAGCGGAGCTTACGGCGCCGACCTTGGGCCAGACCCCCGAGACGCCGCGCTGGCGGCCAAGGCTTTTGGGCCGAACCGGCCGCGCCTGGCCCGTCTCAAACACAGCTTGGACCCGCGTAACGTGCTGGCTTTCGCCTGCCCGCTCCCGAAAGCGCCCATGGAACCGAAGCTTATTATTCTTGTCACGGGCGAAAGCTGCGCCGGCAAGGACTATTGTGCCGACGTCTGGGTCTCCGTGTTCATCAGATGCACCCAGAAGAGCCTCACGGCGCGTGCAGTCAGCATTAGCGATGCGACCAAGCGCGAATACGCGGCGGCTACCGATGCCGACCTGAGCCGCCTGCTTTGGGACCGTGCCTACAAGGAGCATCACCGGCCAGCGTTGACCGCATTTTTCCAGGGACAAGTGCGGCAACGATCTCGGCTGCCAGAGGAGCATTTTATGAATGTGGTGTACGACGCCGTAGATGTGGACGTGCTGCTAATCACCGGAATGAGAGACGAGGCGCCCGTCGCAGCCTTGTCGCATTTGGTGCCCGACAGCAGGCTACTCGAGGTTCACGTCCAGGCTAGTAAACAGACGCGGCAGATTCGCCGAGGGTGCGACGGCGGTGACGACGATGGTGACGACAACAAGGACAGCAACAATAGCAGATCAAATTTGACGGCCTTGAACTACCGCCCCAGTCTCATCTTCGACAATGACACGACCGGAAACGAGGCGGCAAAAAGGTTTGCCGAACATTGCCTGCTTCCCTTCTTCCACGAGGACCTGCAGCGACTGGCCAATATGGTGCGCCCGGTACCTGACTTCCCACGCCCGGGCGTCGAGTTCCGCCACGTGCTCGGCATCTCTCAGCAGCCGGGTGGGCTGGCCCTGTGCACGTCTCTGCTGCAAACCCACTTCACCGGTGACTGGGCCAAAGTCGATGCGGTGGCGTGTTGCGAGGTCGGCGGCTTTGTCTATGCGTCGGCGTTGGCCTCGCGGGTCGATGTGCCCTTGGTGCTGATTCGCGAAGCTGGCAAGCTCCCCCCACCCACCGTTTCTGTTATCAAGCCCCCGTCGCATATCTCGTCTTTGACATCCAACAATTCGAAAGAGAAGCGGATCGAGATGGAGCGGGATGTGGTCCCCAGGGGCGCGTCAGTGGTGGTGGTGGACGATGTGCTTTCCGCGGGGGAGACGCTTTGTGCGGTGCTACAGCTATTAGATGAAGATGGCATCGACGCCGAGGATGTCAGCATCATGGCCGTGGCCGAGTTCCCGGTTCACCGTGGCCGGGAACTGTTGCGCCAACGTGGGTTTGGCAGAATCAATATTCAAAGCCTTTTGGTCTTTAGCGGTGCTTAGAAAAGGAAGGAAAGGATCTTGGAATCTTGGATTTTTGATAGAGATATCTTGTAATAGGTGTGATTCGGGCAATTTGGAACTTCTGCCCTATCGTTTCATATGTAAATTAATCAATCTCGCTGTCACGACCAGGGTCGAGGAGTGGGCCGCCAAGGGCAGGCCCAAGAGGGGAAAGACTCCGCACAGCCACAATCCTGACAGTCACATGCTGGGCTTACCTGATTAGCGTAAGCGACCACTGAATGCACCATACTTCTTTCAAAATGCAGGGGTGATGTTTTGCAGTGCCGCTTTATAATAGGAGTGCCCAAGTCTCATCACTTCAAAGGATCTCATTCCACCGCTCATCCGGCCAATCGTAGTGTTCAATAGCCCAGGCAAGGCGTTCAAGGCGTCCAGCTTCTGTAAGAGGGCACTTCTTCCGTTCAACGCGCCGTCCAAACCCTTCCTTTTTGAATGCAGACCTTATGGCATATTAACCACAGTCAAAACCAAGGATTTGAGGGATTTCAGGCCATGGCGTTTCGCGGTTCTCTCGAGAAGCTGTCACCCATTGGATTAGCCTTTTTCTTTGAGGGGTATTGAGTAATATTCTCCCCTTAGTCTTGCGTTTTTGAGGTGTAAGGCGGTGGGTGATTGCGTAGCAGACTTGATCGTAAGTATAGCCTGTTTCTAGGCAGATTTGGGCTCGTGTGTGGTTGGCATCAAAGAATAGAGTTTGAATACGTAGTCTGTCGTCGCGAGTAAGCTGCGGAGAGGGCTGCTTGGGCACAGGTACTCTGTATGTTGAATCCATGGTGAAAAGTGAGTATTGCAGTATTAAAAGCAGCCTTGGATCACCTTAATATCATTGGTGACACCCCCCTGCTAGCGCAGAAAGTGCTAGAAAGCTTGGCGGAAGATACATCTGGATACGAAGTATAACGGCCGTACTGTGGACGTCTGTCTTTGCTCTTGAAACATCAGAAAGTGGGCTTGGTGGAAGTGAATTACCAGCCTTTGAGGAAGTAATATATCATTTAGCGTCGATGAGCTGGTTGACGAGTCCTTCGCCTGCGATGCGTTGCAGAGACCGAAGGAATGATATCTCGGACTCAAACGTGATACAGTTGATCTGTCCCTGGAAAGACTCTAAGCAATGTTTGTACGAAAAGACGAAATAAGAGCAAAGCTAAATGGTTAGGAGAAGGAAAGTCTTGGCGTGCTGTATCATCCAATTGACCTCTTCCTGTTCATTTATTCCATATGCTCTTCTCTTTCTAATTTCACAAGCTACTAACAATAAAGCGACTCCCTCGAAATCTCATAAAGTGTATGGTACATTAAAGCAGAGGCACTCGTAAGGGCTCCTCCCATCCCTTGATGGGCAAAGAAGTTCTGCGCCTGTACGATAGGTATAGAACTTGTATCACGTGATCGAACTAAGGAAGTTCTTTGCCCCGGGGCAAAGAACTTCCATGTCACGTGATCTAGCACCCCTTCGCGAAAACAATCTCAGTCACCATCTCCCATCATCGCCCTTTTGGATTCGTTGCCTAATCTAAAACTAGAAGCAAGCCAAGTGCACTGCCTCTGCCAGTTGACAGAATTGGTACCAGAATTGACAATACCGTCAAAAGTACTCAGTCCAGTACTGCTTCTACCAGTAATGCACCTACCAGCCCCAGCCAAGACACGCCGAGATGATCCAGGACCTTCAACATGTTACACAGCGCAATTGCTCGATCAAGCAAGAACCCCGACGAGCCACCTACCCTGAGGGTGTTACTGTCAGGAAACCAAGGCTCAGTACACCAAAAGAAGATTTATTGCATGGTAAACAAATAGTGCTACTCGCGGTCGAAACAGATCTCTACAATTTCTCTCGGCTTCATTAAAATCGCCACGGCATGACATTACTTATACAGCAAAATGTATTCCATCAAGGATTTACCGGCCATGTCTATTTCGCTTTGCAATGCGACATCAGGTCCCGCAAACCCTACGCTGTCTCTGAGGACTCCTTCTCAATTGAACCAGATTCCTTGTTCGACGGCTCGACCTGCGAACCTGTGACCGACCTGACAGATCGTGAGAAGCACATTCGGAGAATCGAGGCCATCAAAGCCAGGGCAGCATTGTGCCGCCGACAAGAAAGCCAGCGCCGAGGTAGGCCAAGGTCTACTTTCAAACCAAAGGAACTGATGAATCCTCCAGAAGACCTCGCAGAGGATTCTGAAGAGGACACGACAGATTACTTTCCCTTGATCTGCAGGCCAACCCAATGCCCGTTCTGCCTTGGCGAAGAACGCAAATCCTATGAGGATCGGACATTCGAGTACTGCAGACCCAATAAAATGATGGAGCATGTTCAGAAGGCGCATCTACGAAAGTATGCATCTAATGATGAGATCAATTGCGAACATCCGACGTGTAAGGCAAACAGCCTAACCCTGCCCAGTGTGATGGCTTTCAAGAGTCATACCGCCAAGGTGCATCAGATTACTCTTCGTGCCTAGTTCATCGGCGTTTTACCTATCGTTTTCTTTCACTACGGAATGTTATTGAGCCTTTCAGCCGAGAATCGTCTGGGTAAAATCTTCGCAGCGGTCGTCATGTCATCGAAAAGGGAAGAAAGGGGCTTGATAGGAAATTACTTTTGCCATTCAAAACTCTCTCTTTCTACTCTACTTGTCGTCGACGTTGATTTTATGTCAAGTTAGTTACTTTAGCTTTCCATGAGTTTTGTGTCTAACATTAAACAATAGAACTGCTTTTTATAAGTAATCTGTTGTCTTATTTCGTCTCTACTTTTTATTGCCTGTGATGCCGCATCTTTCATGAAATCCTCACCAGAACGAAAATCGTTCTGTCCTGCCACACCTTACATTCGATATATTGTTTTGTTACGACCACATCTGCCTAGTCCTCCAACGACGGGGATATCGCCCGCAGCTTCCGCCATCCTTAGACCGTGGGTGGTGGCAACAGGAGTCTCTCTCCGTTCGCCCTCGCTGGAGACGGGAATACTTTGGTGGATCTTGCGAGAGATTTGAATCGCTGTACACGGTAGGTTTACCCTTTGACTGGTTAATAATTGCCCACTGGACATCTAGTGCACACTGATTACATTCCATAGTAGTCGTAAAGTTCTACCCCCTTTGCAGATTTGTCACCTTCGAGATTGGTACAGTTCTGACGCTTTTGGTACCTACTTAAGTCAGCTTGAATTGAACAGAGGCTTTGTGAAAGCGCCTTACTTTCCATAGCCGTCCTCTTGCTTTCTTCTTTTTCCTTGCCTATTCTCGCCAGCATCTGCGCATTCTCTCTCGTTTCTGTTATTCCCCCCCAAGTCATCCATATTGAATTGCAACTCGAGATTGTGTTCGACCATTGCAGCGTTTCCACTGAGTCCATAAAGAGTCGCGAGCGTGAAGAGGAGGGATGTTGAGAGATCGTATCAAAGAAGTACGATGTATGCAAAGAATGGTTGTCTGCAAAAGTTTGCTTCATATACAAACACGTCAATATTCCAATGCAAGGAGAAGGCTCCCAGTGCTCTTGGTTGAGAATAATTGGACGGATTCAGCCCCCTTACTCTCACCCCTAAGCAGCTACCCGAATCACGCGTTGTCTGGAACTTTGGCAGACCTATGCACTTGCAAGTATCTCTTCGACTTTTTATGCTCCACGTGCAGCCAACGTAGATGGTCAGCTCACTCGTTATGACATATATCAGAGCTAGAGATAAGCAGTTCTATGTCCTGATTCTGTTCCCAGGTTACCCCCCATGTAGCATTGCCGTTTGTAATCTCTCCTGTAGGTTTCTAATAGTAAGCACAGCTCTCGCAGAGATGAAACTTTTTTGTCCAGGACTAGTGACTATCCGTTCGTGTCATGAGTCGACGTGGACCAAACGGCGTCTGGAATTGCACTCTCTCGCCAGCTCCGAATGCGAGAATCATCTAATAAAGGTTTGGATTCTTCGTCTTCTCGGGGATCGTTCTCATCTGAATCATAAATGATCCATGCGTGTTTATCTTGATTTTCTTCGAGCCATAGACCTCCCTCAAGGTCTCTGTACCACGCGAACAGGTTAAGAGTAGCGTCGCTGGACACTCTATCGACAGCGTCTTCGACATGGTTGCTGCAGAATTAGTAATGTCCTTCAGGCGTCGCAGTTTGTCACTCACTTTGCCTTGA
>JAABUH010003524.1_pt1 | contig 13341 bp, 7 predicted proteins | sample 5559121 | NCBI WGS metagenome assembly JAABUH01 (sample SAMN10711871, study PRJNA513364) | rock metagenome | isolation source: Antarctica rocks | place: Antarctica: Victoria Land, Battleship Promontory nord | collected 2015-12-28 | reverse complement strand
GCACATAAGACAATGACTAGTCATAGCAAAAATGGGCTAGCTAGCTTGTACTATCATCGCACAAAAGGATACTACGATTCAAATGCTAGCAAGTGCTGGGGCGTGCCCCACGATTGTGAGGGGGTCAGGCACAGCGGGCGCGCCCGATGGATGCGTGCCGCCACACGTGCGAGGCGGCGGGGCGGCGCGCCGGGGTAGTGGGATCGGCGGTGACCGCCGGCGCGGGCGCGGGGGGCGACTCGGGGGGCGCGGGCGGTTGCGCTGGGGCCTCTGGGGCGGGGGCGGGGGCGGGGCAGCGGGCTGCGTTTCCTGGGTGGGAGCGCCTGCGGGGGCGCGGCGGCGCGGGCGGGCCAGGGGGCACAGGCGCAGGCGCAGGCGCGCGCGCAGCGGGTGGGCCGCCCAGAAGGCAGCCCCGTCGCCCGAGGCGCGCACGGCGCGCAGCGTGGCCACCGCTTGCAGCCCCGCCCGCGTCCAGCGCATCCCGGCCCCCTTCGCGCGCGCCTCGATTCAGGGTCTTGCACAGGCTCTCCACCGCCCCCGAGCCGATGGGTAACTGCTGCGCCACGAAGCGCGGGTAATCCAGGCACGCGGCGTTGTCGGCGACATAGGCGCGCGCGCGGCGCAGCGCCTCCGCCGCGGCGAGCTCGAGCGGCCGCGCGGCGAGCGCGTCGAGGGCGTCGAGCACCGCCGACGCGCCCTCCTCGTAGAGGGCGTCCTCGAGCGGCGTGGCCCAGGCCGCGAGCGCCTCGGGCGTCGCGAAGGCGGCGCGGCCGGCGTCCCACAGGTGCTCATAGGCGTGGAAGATGTCGAGGACCTCGACCACCGCGACGCCGGGGCCACCCAGGACGTGCGCCGCCCGCGCCCAGATCCACTCCGCGCCGTCGCCCAGCACGACCACCCGGCGCGTCTGTTGGCCCAGCCCGGCGCGCCAGGCGGTCACGGCCACCCGCCACCAGCAGTCCTCGGCCCCCTCCAGCCCGGCGCAGATCGCCGCCGTGCCCCAAGCCAGGTCGGTGCGCCCCGAGCGGCGATCCGTCCGCGTGGCCGGCCCCAGCGGCGCCGCCCGCCCCACTTTGACCTCGTGCCACCCGTCGCGCAGGGGCGCCTGGCACCCGTCGACGGCCACCACCATGTCGCGCGCGCCCCCCACCGGGCGCGTCAGCGCACCCCGCCGCGCCCGCGCGACCTCGTCTTGCTGCGCCGCCTCGGCCACCGCGCCGACCGCCTCGGTGACCCCGCGCGCCGTTTCGCCGCCCACGACGACGCCGTGGTCTTCCGCCCCCTGCGCCGCCGCCGCGTCGAACGCCCCCGTGATCCCGGCCCGGCACACCACGCGCGCCAGCCGCGGCGTCAGCGTTTCCGCCCCCAGCCCCAACTCCGCGTCCAGGGGCGCGTGGCCCTGCCCGCAACCCGCCCACGTGCAGACATAGGTCGGGCGTACCATGGTCGCGTCGCCCGTGAGCCCCTGCAGGTTCCGCCCCCGCGCTTGCGCCACCAGGCGCAACAGCCCCCCGCACACCGGGCAGGGTGGCCGCTCCCCCCGCGGGGCCGCGCGCACCGCCAACACCCGCTCCAGCGTCGCCCCGCACACCCGCCGACTCACCGCTTGCAGCCGGGCCTCCATCCCATCCAGATCCGCCGTCAGCAGCTCCGGCCCCGCCGCGCGCACGTCCTCCGCCACGATGGCACTGACTTCCTGTATGATGGTCTCGGACAGGTCTTCTCTGTCCATCGGTCCCCTCCTCCAGGCACACTATGGGCGTTGCTTCCGCCTGTGCCTGGAGTGAGGGGACCATCTCCCCTCACAATCGTGGGGCGCGCCCCAAGTGCTGTAGTGCTGTGCTGGGTGTATCGTTGGGGCCTGCTGGTATTAGTTCATCTTCAGAATAGGAGGAAGGATGCGCTCCCCCCCTCCCCGTTGATCCGGGCTTACGCCGCCTGACGCCGGTCGCGGCGACCGGGGCGGCAGCGCCGGATGCGCAGCTCGACCACGGCACACACGCGCGGCTCCTGCCCGCAGCGCCAGTGCAGATCCGTCTGCGTGAGCGCCTGGAACTACCGCAAGTCCCGGATGCTATGCTCGGCCACGATGCGCGCGCGGGCGAAGGCCCGGTTGAACGCCCGGTCCTCCGGCGGCCGCTCCTTGCCGCGCGGCTTGCGGCGCGGCGTCACCACCCGCGCCCCCCCGGTCTGCCCCCAATTGGCGCTGCGGTAGGCCTGGTCGCCCATGAACGGGTCGTCGGGCTCCCCCCGCGCCAGCGCCCCCGACTGCCGCAGCAGGGTCGGATCGCTTACCGGCCCGCGCACCCCCGCCGCGACCTCGCGCACGTCCCCGCTGCCCAGCTCCACCACCACCTGCGTCTTGACGGTGTGCGCCTTCTTCTTGCCCGCGTAGTGCCGATCGGCCTCCCGCCGGTCGGTCGGCCGCTGCACCCGCTGCTCGTAGCTGTCCACCACACGCGTCTGGTCGTCCAGGTCGGCCACCTCCGGGTAGGCATGCAGCGCCTCGGCCACCCCGTAGCGCTGGCGGCGCGAGGGCGGCGGCTGCCGCATCGTGTCCCGCCCCCGCCGCTCGAGCACCGGCAGCACCCGCTCGATGGCCCGCTTGGCCGTCGAGTCGGACACGCCAAAGAAGTAGCCCAGCGCCTCCTGCGTGACGTAGTGGCGCAGCCACACCACCGTGAGCAGGATCTCCTCGCGCGCGGGCAGGCGGCAGTGCCGCCCCCCGCCGACCGCCCGCTGACGGCCCGGCCGGTCCTGCGCCGTGTGGCGCGCCTCCGCCAGGGCGGGGCGCACGTCCCACACCAGATCATCGAAGAGGGCGACGGTCAGGCCGGTCATCGTCTTGAAGATGGCCGGCTTCTGGCTCAGGTCGGTCGAGCGCAAGATCATCGGGCGGTCCTCCAGCGGGCCTACAACAGCGGTCTGCCTCCAGCTTACCCCGCCCGCGCGATATTGTGAAGATGAACTATTAGCTATTCTATCTAGGGCCTGGAGAGAGTGTCGGGCCTGGAGAGAGTGTCGTTGGGTTGTAGTGAGGTCGACTTTCACGCGCCGATCCGAGGGCGTCGTTGTAGACAGTTGACGGGGACAGCTAGGCCGCGGTCAGAATCCGCGTGAGGTCGTCCCAGGCGCGGACGAGGCGCGGAGCGTGTGGGATACGTGAGTCGCCGGTCGGCTCGCCCAAGCGGTAGAAGCCGTCGCGCAGCACCCCGTCGAAGACCGTCGAGGCGTCGACGTGGACGCCCCGTTCAGCCAGAAGTTTCGTGATGTCGGCGTAGGGCAAACGGACAAGACGGTACCAGGGCACGGCGAGGGCGATAATGTCGTCGGAGAACCGATAGCCACAGAAAGCAGGAGCGGACCGCGCGGTCTGTCGACGGCGACAAGCGACGCACTGGTAGACCTGACGCCTCTACTAATCGAGGCCGGCCTTACTGAACGCCTCGCCGCCGCACTGTACGCACCGCGCCACACCCTCCCCTTTGCCCGTCAATCAGACCATAGAATACCGCACCCCACGCCAACCCAACGACACCACTTTGTCGCCCGGTCATTCACGAGCTCTGGCCGATAGATTGATCGCTGGGAGGCGCGCCCGCCGGTTACCCAAGGCGGGCCGCGGCCACGAAGCGAGGCTCGTTCGTTTCGCAGCCGCAGCCCGGCCTCGCTATGCCGTCGTGCGGGGCATGGTGTTTGCGCGCAGCGTGCGCCGGCGCCGGTAGAGCAGGAGGGCCAGGGCCGGCACGAGCCCGGTGGCCAGCAGTTCGCCGGAGCCGAGCTCGGGCGTCGCCCCGCCACCGCCGCCACCGCCACCGTTGGGCGACTGGTTGAGCAGCACGCTCACGCTATTGCCCTGCGCGTTGGCCGCCACGAGGTCGGGCTTGCCGTCCCCGTTGAGGTCGCCGACGACCACAGCGTCGGGGCCGAGGCCGACGGGGAATCGGACCACCGGGCTGAACGTCCCGTTGCCGCGGCCTGGAAGCACCGACAGGTCGTTGCCGTCGGCGTTGGCCGCCACGAGATCGGGCTTGCCGTCCCCGTCGAAGTCGCTGATCGCGACGGAAACGGGGGTCGAGCCGGACCGCTGGCCCGCAGCCACCCCGAACGCGCCGCCGCCGACGCCGAGAAGCACGCTGACGCTGTTGTCGGTGTCGGCGGCGTTAGCGGTCGCGAGGTCGGGCTTGCCGTCCCCGTTGAGGTCGCCGATCGCCACCGCGCGCGGGGTCGTGCCGACGGCGTAGCTCGCGCTCGCCCCAAAACTTGTGGGGGCGTCGTAGGATCCGAAGGCGCCGCCGCCGCCGGGGAGCACGCTGACGGTGTTGTCGCCATAGGCGTTGGCCACGGCGAGGTCGGGCTTGCCGTCCCCGTTGAGGTCGCCGATCGCCACGGAATAGGGGACCGTCCCGACCGTGCGCGTCGTCGGGGTGATAAACGTCCCGTCGCCATTGCCGGCGAGCAGACTGATGGTGTTGCCCCCGTAGTTGGCCACGGCGAGGTCGGGCTTGCCGTCCCCGTTGAGGTCGCCCAGGGCTCCGTAGACGGAGAATGCGCCGCCCGTCGTGCGGGTGAGCGGCGCGGACGCGAACGCGCCAGAACCGTCGCCCAGGAAGGCGCTCACGATGCCCGCGTTGCTATCGCTGGTGTCACCGGCGGCTATGCTGTTGTCGGTCCCGGCGCTGATCACGGCGAGGTCGGACTTGCCGTCCCCGTTGAGGTCGCCGATCGCCACGGAATAGGGGACCGAGCCCACCGTGCGCGTGATAGGGGCCCGAAACGTGCCGTCGCCGTTGCCGAGCAACATGCTGAGCGTGCTATCGCCGTTGTTGACCGTGACGAGGTCGGGCTTGCCGTCCCCGTTGAGGTCGCCGATCGCGACGGAGGCCGGGTTGGCCCCGCCGACGTCATACGTGGCGGCGGCCCCGAACAAGGGCGCCGCCGCGTGGGCGGCCGGCGCGTGCAGCGAGCCCAGTCCCAGCGCGGCGAGGGCCGCACCGGCGACGGCCAGCCTGCGGCCAGCGTAGCGTACTTTGACCATATGTGTCACCTCTCCTTCCCTTCTTTTCTTTAGCCCCTGGAGCGCGCCGCGCCTCCTGCGCGCCGCGCCATGTCGATCGAGCGGCTGGTTACTGCTGCACGCGGACGAAGATGGGGTTCGCGTAGAACCACAGGTCGTCCCAGGGCGAGGCGGCCGGGCCGGTCTGCCCGCGCTGGTCGGCGTCCATGGAGGGCGTCGCGCCGCGGTCGTTGGTGTTCGTGCCGCGCAGGCGGATGTAGAAGTCGTCCCGCACGTTCTCGAACGTGTACGTGAGCGTGTAGACCGCGCCGTTGTCGTCCTGGCTGCTGGGGCTGAGCCGGTCGAAGGCGCGCGCCACGCGGGTCGTGGGGTTGGACTGGTTGTCTGGTCCGCGGCTCGGCCGGCCGCTCAAGAGGTCGCCGGTGATGTTGCCCGCGATCAGGTCGACGTGGTTGATGTCGGGACGGTCGCCGTTGTTGTTGGGGGCGGAGGGCACGCGAACCTTGATCTCCACGCTCACGTTGGCCCCGCGCGCCGCCGCCAGCGTGTCGCCCATGCCCGCGTTGGCCGACCCGCTGGTCGCGGTGAACTTGAGACGATCGATCAGGTCGCCCTGCACCACGAAGACGCGCCCCCCGCGCAGCGCGGCCATGACGGCGGCGTAGGTCTGCGCGGCGGCCAGCACGTAGGTGCGGCTATACTGACCGGGCCGGAAGTCACCGTAGACCTGCTGCGTGAAGAAGTTCGTGGGACCCGTCGGCGTCACGTAGCCCTGCGTGTTGAACGCGCTGCCGTCGACGTCCTGGCGGTCGTCGAACCACTTGTGCGAGTCGCTGTTGGCGGTGATCCACCAGCGCATGCCGTCGCCGAGCAGCGAATCCCACACGCCGCCGAGCTTGGCCGTCATCCAGTCGAAGCCGCCGTAGGTGAAGTAGCTCTCCGGTGGGTAGAGCGGGTGCGCGCCGGCGCCGGGCCGGTTGCCGTAGAACCCGCGGTACTCGATGATGCGGCCGTTAGCGTCGCGGATCGAGCCGGCCGCCTGGTGGCCGGGCGCGCCCTCGAAGCCGTGAGCGATGTCTGGCGCCGTCTTGTACCAGTTGCGGATCTCGTGCGGAGAGTCGAGGCCGCGCCGCGCGGGGTGGTTGGCGAAGAAGAGCGGCGCGGGGCTCAGCCCTTGAGGTAATTGAACCCGGCGATCGCGTTGGCCTCCGTGTTGGGGCCGACCGCGCCGTCGTAACTCGCCTCGAAGGCTTTGATCTGGGTCTTCTCGTTGTCGTTCTTCTCGATGATGACGGTGCCGTGCTCGGCGCCGGGGATATTCTGCTCCAGGCCGACGAAGACGAGCATGTTCTTGAACTCGTCGCGCGCGCCCAGGATATCGGGGTAGGTCTTGTCGACCCCGATGCGGTTGTGGGTCACGCCGCCGTGGTCGGTGATGACCATCCAGCCCAGGCCGAAGTTGTTGGCCTCGTTGACCTGCTCGCGCACCATGTACTTGGCGTCGGGGCTGTAGCGTGTGTGGATGTGGTGGTCGCCGGAGATGTAGAAGTAGCCGTCGAAGTCGCCTGTGCCGACCGCGCTGTAATGCCGCCGCGGCGTCGGCGCGGCGGCGAACACGCTGCCGGCGTTGATGCCGCCACCGGCGACGACCAGCCCGGCGGCGCCCATGGCCTGCAGGACTTGGAGGCGATTGAACCCGCGCGCACGCTGATCGGCCAGATTGCGCTCGTAGTCCTCGCTCACGCAGCAGTGGCGCCCCCCCTGGTCGTGCCCATGGTCGTGCCCATGGTCGTGCCCATGGTCGTGAGCGTGGCTATCCTCGTGGTGATGGTGATGGTGATGGTGATGGGCGTGATCGTGGTCGTCGTGTCCCGTGTCACACATGCCAGCTATCCTCCCGTGTACCATACAAGCTGTCCGCCCGAGCGAGCAGCGTCAGCGCGTGGCGCGACCGACGACGGGCAACGTGGCCCGCAGCAGTTCGCACCGCCCTATGATAGACCTTCAACATTAAGTCGGCGTTAAGGTCACGTTAAACGAGCATTAAAAGACGCGACCGCGCAGAGGCGACACGCGGATGGGCGACAAAACATCTCTCCGAGTAAAATTGACGCGGCAAAAGGCGCGGATGTCCACCTCGTACGGCCTCTACGAGCCGTGGCTAGGCCAATCATAACACCGTATGATAGGATGGCGTTTCGGCACCATTTGCCAAGCCCATTGCGCGGGGCGCCACGTCGGCCCGCCCCGCGTTTCCGGGAACGACGCTACTCTACGACATCGCGGACATCGCGCCGCGCTTGCTCTTCCGCCGTTGACGGCGGTAGAGCAGCGCGGCGACGAGCGGGATGAGGCCCGTGGCGAGCAGGTCGCCGGAGCCTAGTTCGGGCGTCTGATTGCCGCCGCCGATAGAGCCGCCGGTCGACTCGTCGAGGCGCAACGCGATCGCGTCGTTGCCGCCGCCATTAGAACTCTGCGCCGCGTTGGTGGTCGGGAAGTCGAACCCCGAACTGAAGCCCGCCACATACACGGCGTTGGGGCCGCTGACCGTGCCGGTGACGGCCACGCCGTAGGCGGCGTTGTCGCCGCTCCCGCCCAGATAAGTGCTGTAGAGCAGCGTTTTACCGGCCGGATCGACTTTGGTCACGAATATACCCGATGCGCCGTGGTTGCTCGCCTGCACTGGGTTGTTGAGCGGGAAATCGCGCGAGGTTGTCCCGCCCACCACATAGGCGTCGCCGGCCGGGTCGAGCGCCACGGCGTAGCCGGTGTCGTCGCCGCCGCCGCCCAAGAGCGTGCCGTATACGAGGCTGTGGCCCGCGGTGTCGAGTTCGGTCACGAAGGCGTCGTTGGGCGCCGTCCCGCCCGCGGCGAGGGCTATGGAGAACGCGCCCGTCGTGGTGGGGAAGTCGGTGGAGTAGGTCACGCCCGTGACATAGGCGTGACCCGCAGCGTCGACGGCAATCCCGTTGCCCTCGTCGTCGCCGCTCCCGCCCAGGTAGGCGCTATACCCGAGCGCGCCCGAGGGGGTGAGCTTCGTGACGAAGGCGTCGCTCCCGGTCGCGGCCGCCATGCCGGCGCCGTAGCTCGGACCCAGGGCGGCGGTGCTGGTGATGAAATCGGTGGAGTCGGCGCTGCCGGTCACGTAGGCGTTGTTGGCCCCGTCGACGGCGATCCCATTGACCGTGTCGAGGCCGGCGCCCCCGAGGTAGGTGCTATAGACGGTGTGGGTCCGATCGGGCGCGAGGACGGTCACGAAGCCGTCGCCGTCGCCCCCTTTGTACGACGTTTGCAAGGCCTGCGCCACTGGGAAGTTCGTGGAGGCGGTCTGGCCAGCCACATAGAGATCGCCGGCGGAGTTCAGCGCGATGGCTCGGCCGGCGTCCTCGCCGGTGCCCCCCAGGTAAGTGCCATACAGCAGCGTCCCGCCGCTCGGGTCCAGTTCGGCCACGAAGGCATCGTTGCCGCCGCCTTTGTGCGGCTGAAGCGCCCGATCGACCGGGAAGTCGGTTGAGTTGGTCGAGCCGGTGAGGTAGGCGTCGCCGGAGGCGTCGACGGCAATGGCGGCGCCGATGTCGCCGCCGCCACCGCCGAGGTAGGTCTGATAGGCTACCGCGCCGCCGGGGGTGAGTTTGGTGACGAACACGGTGTCGACGCCCTTGTTGGACGCTTGGTAGGGGTTTTTGGCCGGCAGGTCGGCCGAACTGGTGACGCCGACCACGTAGGCGGCGCCAGCGCTGTCGACGGCGACGCCATTGGCCTCGTCGTCGTCGCTCCCCCCGAGGTAGGTTGCGTAGTCCACGACGGGGTCGATCACCAGCGGGCGGCGCGAGTCGTACCGGCCGACGCGCAGGCCCACGACGCCGCGCCCGAGCAGCGTGTACCCACCGGCGACGCCCTGTCGCCGGCCGGAGATCTCTTGGTAGATGACGGGCCGCGGCTGCACGACCGCGCCGCCGGGCACGATCATGCGCAGGCCGCCGCGCGCGTCGAGTCCGACCGCGCGGGCGCCCGTGACGGCCAGGCGGATGCGCGCCACGTCGGCGCCGGGCGCGAGCGCGAGGTCGTACTCCAACCGGTCGCCGCGGCCGTAGTAGGAGATGTCGACGCCGGGGTAAACGCCGCGCGCGGTCACGCGCGCGAAGGAGGGCACACCACGACGCCAGGCGCGCGCGGCGCGCCCGAGCAGGTAGTTGGTCGCGCCGGGCAGGCGTCCCTCGCCGACCAGGCGCGCGTGCGGGTCGGCTCCGGCCAGGCTGAGCTGCAGCGCCGTCGCCGGCGTGACCGGCGCCGTGCGGCCCGCGCGCGCGGTGGCGAGCCTTTGGAGGGTTAGGGCCGCTCCGGCGGCGTCGAGAGCCAGCGTGTAGCCGCGTCCGCGAGCCACGTATGCGGGGCGCGCCCCAGCCGCCGCGAGCCCAGAGAACTGGCCGGCGTTGGCCTCGAAGCGTAGCGGCGCGGCGCGCAATGCTTGCCGCGCCCGTATCACGACCGGCGCGGGCGTCGCGCCGGTCGATCCCTGCGCCCGCGCGGCGTGGGCAAAGCCGACCGTGCCGGGCAGGGCCGCGCCCAACGCGGCGCAGACGAGCGCGACGGCCAGGGTCGCGCGCGCCGCGCGCCGGGGAGTCGTCGTCACGGGCGTCGGGCCTCCTATCTCACAGTGATCGTGGCCTGTCATGGCTTAGTCCCCATCCCCGGCGCGGCCGTGGCGCGCGATCCAGGCCTGCGCTTCCCGTGCTAATTGTGGCGGCACGGACAACGTGGGGTGCGCGAGTTGCCAGTTGATGACCTCCAGTTTGGGACCCGCCCGATCGATCCCCGATAGGTCGAGGTGTTTGGACTCGGCGCGCGCCACATCTTTGACGTCCGCAGAGGTCGCCGACGCCCCGCTCGTCCCGCAGGAGGCGGGGGGCGTCGGCCCGTAGCAGGCCGACTGTTCGTCGATAAAGCTTGGGTACGGCTGCGAGTTGTACGGCGAGAGATCCGCCGACGTATCCGCCGGCGACGACGGCCGTGTCAGTTGGTCGACGGAGTTCTTATCCTGGAACAAGTCGTAGAGCGGGCTGGCGTTCTGATCATAGGTCGAGAGGTAGGGCAGACCGAGCAGAAGTTCAATCGTCTTGAGCACGCTGGCCTGGCTGTAGTGGCGATGCCCCACGTAGCCCAGCTTGCCGTCCGGCCCGACATGTTTGGCGTAGGGGCTGAGCATGTAGAGCAGGTTGCGGTGGCCGTCCACATGATCAAGCCCGTCCTGCGAGTCGTCCTCCATCACGAAGATGGCCGTGTTGGGCCAGTATTTGGAGTGCGAGAGGGCTTGCACGACCCGGCCGACGCCGGCGTCGTTCTGCGCCACGCGCGAGCGCGGCGTGTTCGTGAACTGGAGGCCGCCGGTGTGGTCGCCACCCATGTCGAGATAGCTGAAGTTGCGCAGCGTGAAGGTCGCGGGCGAGGCCGTTCCGCTAATCGATGTCGTGCCGTTGGGGTTAAGTCCGGCGTCATCGAGGAATGCGTCGGCGACCACGCGGTCGTCATGGTCGAGGTGGATGTAGTTCTGCACCGCTGTGAGATTGGTGTTGAACGGGGAGGGGGCGCCGGCGGGTCCCGGCACGAGGGCAGTCGTCCCACAGGCTTGGGTCGTCGAACTGAGCGGCGAGGTGGGGACGACCGGGCTCACCTGGGGGACGTTGACGAGACCCAGGTTGAAGCCGACGAGCTCGCCGTAGTTGCGCCAGGTGAAGCCGCCGCGCGTGGCGGTCTGCTTGAGTAGCGCGTCCGTGAAGATGGAGCAGTGTTTCGGGTCTGCGATCGCCGCCACGGGATCGTAGACGTGGTTACGCGGCGAGTAGTAGTCGCGCCACGACTTCTCGAGATAATCGTTGGCGGTGGCCGCAGCGGTCCACCAATGGCCCTGGATGCTGGCCTCGCCATCGGAGTAAAAGTTGTCACTCGTGGCATAGGCCGGGTCCGTGATGCCCGTGGTCGAGGCGACATCGCCGACGAGGGCGTGGGCGTTCGGCGTCACGTCGCGCCCGAAGATGGTGTAGCCGGGCATGGCGTCGACGGTTGCCACAGTGCCGCTCACAGCGCGGCCCTCGTGCTGGCCGACGTCGCCGAGCACCTGGTCGAAGGTGCGGTTCTCGCGCACGATCTCGACCACGTAGGAAATTGGAGTCGATACGGGGAGCGCCAGCGACGCCGGGGTCGTGCCCGTGATCGTTTCGGCCGGGATAGGGTTGTTAGGGCTGCGATCACTAGCGTCTCCGCGCTGCGCGAACCCGATGTCGCCCCGTACTTTGTCGAGGCCGGACAGGAGAGTTGGCCCGTCGGGGGCCGGCACGACCTGCAGCAGGCCCGGCATGTTGTTGCCGTCATACTGGAACGGCTCGTCGATGCTGCCGCGTTGCGCGGGCGCGGCGGGCGAGAGGGGCGAGGTGAGCGGCAGGTAGCGGCTGCCCAGTCCCTTGGCCGAGGCCACGAAGACCCGCGAGCCGTCGGGGCCGACCGCGACGGCGCTGGGATACCACCCGGTGGGGATCATCCCGCCGACGACGAGGCTCTCCGCGGCCGGCGACGCCGCGCCCGCAGCGCCGGTCCCCGTCGCCCCGCTATCGAAGCTCGCCTGTGTGCCGAGCACGGCCACGGCGTCGTCGCCCGCCAGGGCCACATAGACGCGCTGCCCGTCGGGGCTCACGGCCACGGCGTTGGGCGTGCTGCCCAACTGCTCCTGCCCCGCAAGGGCGTGCAAGGGCAAAGTGACAATCGCGACCGAAGTAGCGCGAAGCCCTGTCGCGGGGTCGAGCGTGACGATGCTCAGGGTGTCGTCGTTGGCGTTGGCCACGTAGAGCTGCATGTTGTCGGGCGAGAGGGCCAGGCCCGTGGGATGGTCGCCGGCGGGGATGGTTCCCTCCGGCGTCCCGGCCGGCGTCCCCGTCCCGTCGTCGCGCACGAGGCGCACCACGGCAACCTCGTTGAGGCCCTGCTCGGTGACGTAGGCCGTGCCGCCGTCATGGCTGACGGCGACGGCGTACGGATAGGCCCCGCCCAGGGCGGAGGGCGGGCTGAGCGCGACCTGGCTCGACTTATAGGTGCGCGTGTCGACGATGTCGAGCGTGTTCTGGAACTCGTGCGCCACGAGCAAGAGACGCCCGTCCGGCGTCACGGCCATGCCCTTGGTGAAGCCGTTGGCGGGGCCGTAGGAGGGTATCGGCGGCTCGCTCTTGACCGTATCGGTCAGGGTGACGGTGCGGATCGGCGCCGGGGCCACCACGTCGTGCTGTACTGGGAAGTCATAGATCGCGTCGTTGCCCCCGCCCGAGGCGTAGAGATGCCGCCCGTCGGGCGAGAAAGTGAGGCCGGTGTAGAAAAAGTTGAAGCGGTCCGCGGCGCCAGGGCTGGCGTCGTACGAGGTCGGGGTGGCCTTAACCTCGCGCATCAATCCCGTGCGCAGGTCGACCACGCTGAGCGACTCGTCGTAGGTCGGGGTGGCCGGGTCGCCCGCGGTGGCCTTGAGGTTGACGGTCGAGGGCAGGGTGTCGCGATAGGGGCAGGGCGTCCCCTGACGGCGGTCGGTGCAATAGCTGCCGAAGCCAGAGTTAAGGCCGGAGCCATTGCCGCTGTTGACGCCGACGGCGAGCCGCCCGTCGGGCGAGACCGCGACGCCAAGCGGAAAATCGCCCAGGTTAAAGGTCGCGCCGGCCGGGGTAACGAGCCGCCCGTTAGGCAGGACGGTCCCGCCGGCGACGGTCCCGGTCGGGGAGGTCGGCGTGGCGGCGCCGTCGCCGGGACGAGCCGCCCCGTAGGCCGAGACCGTCGCGGTCGCGACGACGAGCAGCGGGGCCAGCGCTATATATAGGCGGGCGCGGGTGAACCTCATAGCTTCCTCCTATTGTCAGCCTCGTGCGTTATTTGCCGGACGCGGCGCCGGAGGGGCGACAACGCGGCCGGGAGCGGGGCCAACGTCGCCAGCGGCAACGCAGTGACAGCAACGCGCCATGGGCGGACACGGGCGCGCTAGCATACCTCCACCATAACGCGCGGCGCGCCGGAACCCGCGCGGGTAGTGTTAACACTTTGTTAAATGGATGTAAAATGGTCGGTGTGACAGCGTGAGTATTGCGTAAATGCGAAGAATAATGCTTGCTGTGGCATGGAAGCCTCTTGGATGTGTCACCTTTGTAGTAGCGGTCCTAGGGTATATGCGGATGCGCGATATGCCTGACCCGATGTAACTATCCAGCGGCGAGGTTAGGGAGGGGTGGATGACCGGCGAAGACACCCTGGAGCGCGGGAAGGACTGTCTGGCCCTGCTTTTTGAGGGTGGAGAGGTA
>JAABUH010003523.1_pt1 | contig 13347 bp, 8 predicted proteins | sample 5559121 | NCBI WGS metagenome assembly JAABUH01 (sample SAMN10711871, study PRJNA513364) | rock metagenome | isolation source: Antarctica rocks | place: Antarctica: Victoria Land, Battleship Promontory nord | collected 2015-12-28 | reverse complement strand
TGTACACTCGGGGCAGGGGTGGCGAGCATCTGCGGTCTCCTTCGGCTCGATGAGTTGTCAGCACTCTCATCTTGCCGCGTTCGGCCCTTATCCGCCACCCCCCTTCAACTCAGATGAAACACACCCAAATGATAAGGACAGCGCGCTCCCCGGCGCGTCCCCATACCCCGCTCGTGGGCCGGCTTGTCGGGTCAGGGGCGCCGGCACAAAACGTCGCCCGGCGACGAGAGCGCAATAATAAACTACAATCATTGACATAACAGATATAAAGGAGACTGTTCGCGTGAGAAGCCCAGTGCGGGAGGCCAGTGAGGTGACGAAAACGTCTGTCGGGGAGACTCAGGCGCGTGTCATGCGTTCCTGTCCTCACCGCCTATCCTCGATGCCTCCGGAGACCTCTATTCGTGGATCAACCCGGCGCATCCCGGCTACGTGTACCCCGAGGGCATGGGGCTCTATCTGACCCTGATGTCGCAACTCGCCGCCGACCGCGACGACCCATCGCTGGTGAAGACCACTCATCGGGTGGCCGAGCGCCTGCAAGCGATCGCGCATCCCTCCGGCGGGCTGGGCATCCATGGACAACTTTATCCCTTCGATGTGTGCATGGCCGTGACGGGGCTGCTCACCTACCAGGAGCGGTTAAACGGGCGCGTCAACCCGGGCGTCCTCGCACGGATGGCCCACTTCATCGTCGACATGGCCCGGCGCCGGCTCACCGTCTTGAACGAGGACGGGGGTCTACCGGACGTCGCCCCGCACTGGTCGACAGTGTTCGGCGCCAGCATGCTCAAGGAAGTCATTGCGCTCGACAAGCTCGCCGAGGAGACGGGCGAAGGGCAGTACAAGTCCCTGGCGATCGAGGTCGCGGACGAGGTGATTGCCGGCTGCTACGACGACGGCGCCTTCCGCACCATCCCGGGCTCGGGTGAGACCTACACACACCCACACTGCTACGCCTTGGAGGGGCTGCTGCACCTGCGCGCACGCGGCTACCGCGACACGACGGGCCTGTTGCGCGCCGGGGCCGACCGTCTACGCGCGTGGCAGGACGCGGACGGCAGCCTGTACAACTGGTACGATGCGCCGGCGCGCGAGCGCTCCAAGGTCGGCGACGCCACGAGCCAGGCCGTGCGCATCTGGCTCGCCGTCGACAGCGACGCCTACGCGGACCACATCGCGCGCGGCCTGGCCTTCCTGGCGGGCTTGATCTCGCCGGGGGGCGGCCTCTACTACTGTACGGGCAGCGCGGACGTCAACTCTATCACCTCCATTTTCGCCGCGCAGGCCATGGAGTGGTATTTGCACGGGGTGCGGGCCGATGCGATTGCCTAATCTTCTTCGACGCGCCCGGCGCACGATCCCGACGCAGAGCTCGGGGGTGAAAGTGTGCGTCGTGATCGCCGCCTACAACGAGGGGCCGAACATCGGGCCGGTCGTGCGGGGCGTCAGAGCCGTGCTGGGGCCGGGCGACGAGGTGCTCGTCGTCGACGACGGCTCTGTCGACGATACGTCGGCCAACGCGGCCGCCGCGGGCGCGCGGGTGGTGCGCCAGGAGCCCAACGCGGGCAAGGGGCGCGCCATCATCCGTGGGATACAGGAGGCCACGAGCGACGTGGTGGTCTTCATCGACGGAGACGGCCAGGACCTGCCCGAGGAGATCCCCTTGCTGCTTGGCCCGATCGCACAGGGCGCCGACATGGTCAACGGCTCCAAGTTCATCGGCCGACTCAAAGAGGGCGCCATCAGCCGCCCCAACTACTACGGCAACCTCTTCATGAGCGCCTTCATCAACCTGCTCTTCGGGGTCAAGATCACCGACTCGCAGTCGGGCTTCCGCGCGTGGCGGCTCGACAAGCTGCGCGAGATGAAAATCGACGCCAAGGAGTACGAGATCGAGACCGAGATGCTGATCAAGGCTGTCAAGGCCGGCTTCACCGTCGTTGAGGCGCCGGTAACGCGCGACAAGCGCGCCTTCGGGAGCACCAGCTTCAAGCGCGTGCGCAACGGCACACGCATCTTGTTCACCATCCTACGACTGCGCCTTGGGACGGGAACAACAACAATAGTGTCTACCCGGCGGCGCGCCGTTACCCGGGAGGCACACACGTGAATAGATTCTAATGATTTCTATAAAGGGCGATCGAATGCGCGGCAGTAACACCAACAAAACCGTGCGGAGCGTGTGCGTTGTCGGGGCAGGAACGCGCTTCTTAAGCGGGATGACATACTATACGTTCAGCTTGTGCAATGCATTGAGCGACCATTATGACGTGTCGGCTATCCTCATGCGCCAGCTCCTGCCCACGGTGCTGTATCCGGGCCGTAAGCGCGTCGGAGCGCCTATCACCACTACGAAGCTCGCCCCATCGATCCCCTATTTCGATGGGATCGATTGGTACTGGGTTCCGACCTTGGTACGGGCATTTCGATTCATGGTGCGTCGGCGCCCGGATGTGCTGGTCTTCCAGTGGTGGACAGGTACCATCCTACACTCCTATGTCGCACTGGTTCTAATAGCCCGATTACTGGGGACGAAGATCGTCATAGAGTTCCACGAGGTGCTCGATACGGGGGAGGCCCGACTGCAGCCGGTCAATGCATATGCCGGAGTCGTCGGCCGGCTGTTGGTACGCCTCACGGATGGGTTCGTGATCCATACGGTCACCGATTACCCGGAACTCGACCGGCAGTATAGACTAGGTAACCGTCCGGTCGCGCTTATCCCTCGCGGTCCATTGGACGAGTACAAGCGCGACGAGGGCATACGGATGAAGCGCGGCGCGCCGGAATCCTGCTGCAACCTGCTGTTCTTCGGCGTCATTCGTCCATACAAAGGGCTTGAATATCTCATTCAGGCATTCGATAGCATCCCTCCGGATGAAATAGATCGGTACTGGCTAACTGTCGTGGGCGAGACCTGGGAGGTCTGGGAGGACACGACGCTGCCGGGGGAGTTGATCGCGCGCAGCCGTTACCGCGACCGGATCACGTTCGTTAACGATTATGTGTCGGACGCGGACATAGCGGCGTACCTCGCAGGGGCAGACGCTGTCGTGCTCCCATACGTCCGATCCTCTGTCAGTGGCCCCTTGCATACCGCAATGAGCCACGGGCTGCCGGTGGTGGTGACGAACGTCGGCGGCCTGCCCGAGGCTGTCGCGGGGTACGATGGCGCAATCCTCGTGCCTCCACGCGACATCGGGGCGTTGTGTGAGGCGCTGGGACAAGTCGGCCGCCTGCGCGGGAAGCATTTCGCCGACCCGCACTCGTGGGATAGGACAGTTGCTCGCTTTGGGGCGCTCTTCGATGCCCTCGAGGGCCGCCCCGAGGCGTTGAAAGAGGCGGGCGCGCTTGTACCACATAAATAATCCTGCTCAACGCGAGGCATATATCAATGAGCACTGTATTAACAACGACGTCGGTTGACGAGCACCCCTCGCCTACCGGACCCTTGGCGGTGAACTTCACTCCGATCCGGATGCTCGAAGTTGAGCTATCCCGTCCCTTACCCGCCATCCTTGGCCTTGACGAGGCGACCGGGCGGCGCTATCGTCGCGCCCTGGCCCTGGTGCGCCTGCACACACACCCCTTGGGGCTGGTGGAGTTGGAACTCGGCGAGCACGGACTCGGCGCGGGGGAGTATGCCGCGGCAATATGGCGCGCCTTGGGGGCCGACATCACGACACACCTGCGTACGGACGGGCTGCCGGAGGTCACGGCGCTCGACGCCTCTGGCCTGCCGCACGACGAGGAGAGGCCAGTCTGCCTGAGGGAGCGCGAGCGTTTCCTGGAGATCGCTCCCTTCGTGAGCGTTATCATCCCGACCAATGAGCGCGCCGATCGTCTGGCCACTTGCCTACACTCGCTGCTGGCTTCGGACTACCCGGATTTCGAGATCATCGTAGTGGACAGCGTGCCCAAGACCACGACCACGGCCGACCTGTATCAGCGCGAGTACGCCGACTCGCCGCGCGTGCGCTATATCCGCGAGGATCGCTCTGGTAGCGCGGCTGCGCGCAATCGCGGGCTGGCGATCGCGCGCGGGGATATCGTCGCCTTCACAGACGACGACGTGATCGTCGACCGCTACTGGCTGGCGGAGATGATCAAAGGCTTTACGGTCGCGGACGACGTGGCCTGTGTCACCGGCCTGATCTTGCCTATGGAGATCGAAACACCCGCGCAATTGTGGTTCGAGCAATATGGGGGGTTTAGCAAAGGCTTCGCGCGGCGCGTCTACGACCTCGAGGAGAATCGATCGGACAATCCCATCTACCCCTACAATATGGGCGGGTTTGGCTCTGGCAACAGCATGGCCTTCGACAGGCGCATCCTGCGCGGCCTGGGCAACTTCGATCCCACGCTGGGCAACGGTACACCCGCTCTGGGCGGCGTCGATGTCGAGGCGTTCCTGCGCGTGGTCGTCAACGGGCATAAGCTCGTCTACGAGCCTGCGGCGATCGTGCACCACCTGCACAGGCGCGACTACGCCGCGTTGCGCCGGCAGGTTTACTACTACGGAGTTGGTATGACTGCTATCCTCACGCGGACTGTGCTGCACAGACCGTCGCTGCTGCTCGACCTCGCCCGCAAGGTTCCGGCGGGCGTCCGCTATGCCTTGAACCCGCGCTCAGACCTCAACAATAAGAAAGGCACGGACTACCCGGCCGAGCTCACGCAGCTTGACCATAAGGGTATGGTCTATGGTCCGCTGGCCTACCTGCGAAGCTGGTGGTGGTGGCACATCAGTCTGCCGTTAGGGCGGCGACAACTGGGGCGGCGGCGACGATGAACGAGTCGGCGCGCGGCGCGGGGAACGTGCGCGGGGGCGCATCGTTGGCCGAACTGGTCAGGGGTGATGCGCTATGGCCCGCCCCGACGCCCGCCGACTCACTGTCCGCCGGTCCGACGGCGACAAGCCCCGTCGCCGCGCCGCGCGCCGATTGGGGCCTGTTCCCGCTGCTCAGCCTCGTCGGCATGTGCGGGCTGGCGCTGGTAGCCTTCGCCGACATCGGGGGGAGAGACAACGCAGGCTGGGCCACGCCCCTGTTTTGGGTCGCGCTGCTCGTGCTATTCGTGCCGGTCGCGCTGCGCTTGCTCGCCGTGGGCGCGTCGCGCGGGGAGCGGATTGGGCTTGTCGCCATGCTCGGGGGGGCGCTCTACCTGGTCAAAGTGCTGCGCGACCCGCTGGGCTTCACCTACTTCGACGAGTTCGAGCACTGGCCGACCGCCGACAGCATCCTGCGGACGCACCACCTGTTTCATCAGAATTCCGTCCTGCCGATTGGCCCCCTCTTCCCCGGCCTCGAGAACGTCGTGAGCGCGCTCGCCTCCCTGGGCGGCCTGTCGATCTTCAGCGCGGGGGTCGTGATCCTCGGGATGGCGCGGCTCGTGTTCGTCCTTGCGCTCTACCTGCTCTACGAGTGGGTAGGCCACTCGCCGCGCGTGGCCGGGCTGGCCGTGCTATTGTACATGACCAACCCGAATTTCCTGTTCTTCGACGCCGAGTTCGGCTACGAATCGCTCTCGCTCCCCCTCGCTGCGCTCGCCCTCTTCCTGGTCGCGCGCCGGGTCTACGCGCCGGTCGACGGGCGTTGGGGTTTGAACATCGCGGCCTCGCTCGGCATCGGCGCGGTCGTGGTCACGCACCACCTCACATCGTACGCCCTCGCGGCGATCCTGCTTCTATGGGCGGTCGCGGCCCTCTACACCGCGCGCCGCGCGCGCGCGGCGCGCGAGTGGGCCGTGCCGGGGGTCATGGCCGTCGTGGCCGTGGCGGCGATCGGGGCCTGGTTCCTCCTCGTGGCGAGCCCGGTCGCGCCGTATCTACTCCGGCCCCTGACCACCGCGGTCGACCAGTTCGTCCACCTGCTCTCCGGCCAGCGTCACGCCCGCACTCTCTTCCGCGGGGCGACGGGGCAGTCAAACCTCTGGGATGAAGTGACTGGCTACGCGTCGGTGCTGCTGATCCTGCTCGGCCTGCCGTTCGGGCTCTGGCAGCTCTGGCGCGGCCGCCGGACCCGGATCAGCGCCCTGGCCCTCGTCCTTGCCACAGGGGCGTTCGCTTACCCGGCGAGCCTGGGCCTCCGGTTGACCTCCGCGGGGACGGAAACGTCGAACCGCTCCTCGGAGTTCATATTCTTCGGGATCGCGTTCGTCCTAGCCGTTGGCGTCGTGGAGGTGTGGGCGCGGCGCGGCGCGGGGTGGGCGCGGGCGACGGTTCTTACCGCGTGGGCCGCGACCATTTTCGTCGGCGGCATCACGGTCGGAACGGCGCCGTACGCGCGCCTACCCGGCCCGTACCTCGCCGGCTCCGACCAGCGGTCGGTCGATCCGGGCAACGTGGGCGCTGCCGAGTGGGCGCGCGCCTACCTCAAGCCGGGCAGTCACATCCTGACGGACCATATCAATATGCAGCTCATGGGCTCCTATGGCCTACAGGCGCCGCAGAAGGGTAACCCACGCGAGGCGGACGTGGGCACGGTTTTCCTATCGCGGCGTTTCGACGCGGGCGTCCGCGCGCTCATCCGGTCCAACAAAATTCGCTATCTGGTCGTCGACCGCCGGCTCAGCAGCGCGTTGCCGTTGGTGGGTTACTACTACAGTTCCGGTGAGCCCGGCGCTTTCGCGCACATAACTCCCGTCGACCCATGGGCGCTCAGGAAGTTCGATTATGTGAGAGGGGTGAGCCGCGTGTTCGACGGCGGCGGTATAAAAATCTACGATGTCGGGTCTATAGCGGGCTGTGCGGGCACGACCCCCGGCCACGACCCTTGCGCGTCGCGCGTCCCCCCGGCCGCGCGGGCTGCGGTGGCGTCGATCTTCCTCCGCCACTCGGCAGCGTTAGACTTGCTTGGGCTTGTCGCGGCCGCGCTCCTTGTGCTCGTCCTGCCCGGCCTCTCGCTGGTGGCGGCCTTGTTCCCGCGGGACATGCTCGACACCCCGCAAAAGCTGCTGTTGGTCCCGGGGCTGAGTCTCGTCGTCGCCATCATGGGTGGTCTCCTGCTCAACCTGACGCCCTGGGGACTCCAGGCGACCTCGTGGGCCGCGTTCTTGGGCGGCTTTACGCTGATCGTGGGTACGGGCGCGTTCCTGGGCCGCCGGTGGTGGGTCCGCGGGCAGGGTTACCTCTCGATCACGCGGGCGCGCCCCATTCTCAGCTTTCGTCGCGTGGTCCCACTCGCGTTGGCCGCGCTCCTGACAGTCGGGGTCGTTGGCGGCGAGCGCACCGAGGCGGCGCGCCAGCAAACGCCCGACTTCACGCAGTTGTGGCTTCTGCCGCGCGCGACGCAAGGCCACTATACTGCGGTTCGTGTCGGCATGCACAGCGTCTGGCTGACACGGACGACGTACAGCCTGCAGGTCTCGCGCGGCGACCGGGTCCTGCGGGTGTGGGCGGCTATCACGCTCGCGCCGGGTGGCGCGTGGGAGGGGACAGTGCCCGTATCCTCGAAGGACCGCGGGGAGATACGGGCCAACCTGTTCCTGCTCGACCAACAGGCGTTGTCGCGTCGCAAAAGGCCGAGGAGCTTGTTCGGCTTATGCCTCGTGGATTGCGCCTCGCTCCGCGGGGCCGGCTCCACCTCGGTCTACCGCCAGGCTTTCTTATGGCCCGGATAGCCGCGCGGCTGGCCAAACTGGCGCACACGGATGGCGCGGGACCGCTCCGATGTTCGTTGTGGCTGTCGGGAGGCGGCCGCTGTATCCTACATGAAAATAGACCGATAGTTTTAGGCAGGCAACAAGCGTCTTTACCTGGTATGAGAGCATAGCGTAGACAAGGCGCGACGAGCGTAGACGGAGAGGGACATGTCTGCTATATCCATCAATCCTATCACGGCGGAGCCCGACGGCGCGGCTCCGCCGGCCGGCGCCGGCCCGACGGGGGCCGACCCCTCGTGGGAGGGCGCGACGCAGGACTATCGCCATGACTATTGCGTGCCGCATCTAGTGGCGGCGCGGGCGTCGGCGACGCCGGACGCCGTGGCGATGGCGGCGGGCCGGCAAGTGTTGAGTTACCGGGAGCTAGAGGCGCAGGCCAATAGGCTGGCGCGCCACCTGCGCGCCTTGGGTGTCGAGCGGGGTGACCTCGTCGCGCTATGTTTGGATCGCTCCATCTCTTATGTCGTGGCCGCGCTGGGTATCCTCAAGGCGGGCGCGGCCTATGTGCCCCTGGACCCCGCCTATCCCGTGGAGCGCCTCGCCTATATCCTGGGCGACGCGGGGGCGCCGGTCGTGCTGACGGCGAGCGAACTCGCCGCGCGGCTGCCGGGCGGGTCGTGGCGAGTCGGCACCCTGGACGGCGATGCCATGGAGATCGCGCGCCAGCCGGCAACGCCGCCCGCCATCGCCATGACGGCGGATGACCTGGCCTACGTCGTCTACACCTCGGGCTCGACCGGCCAGCCTAAAGGGGCGCGCATCACGCACGACAGCCTGCTGAACCTGGTGTATTGGCATCGCGACGCCTTCGCGGTGACGCCGGACGACCGCGCCACCCATCTGGCCGGCCCCGCCTTCGACGCGGCCGTCTGGGAGCTATGGCCTTATCTCACGGCCGGGGCGAGCGTCTATCTGCCCGATGAGGCGACGCGGGTCTCGCCGGTCACGCTGCGCGACTGGCTGGTGGCGTGGGAGATCACGATGGCCTTCCTGCCGACCGCGCTGGCCGAGGAGGCGATGGCTCTAGCATGGCCGGAAACGACGAGGCTGCGCCTGCTGCTCGTCGGGGCCGACACGCTGCATCACTACCCATCGCCGACGCTCCCCTTCGCCGTGGTCAACAACTACGGCCTGACCGAGTGCGCCGTCGTGTCCACCTCGGGCCAGGTCCCGCCCGCCGCGCCGGACGCGCAGCCCGGACTGTCGCCGTCGATTGGCCGCCCCATCGCCAACACAGAGGCTTATATCCTGGACGCGGCGCTGCGCCCGGTCCCAACTGGCGAGCCGGGCGAGCTGTATATCGGGGGCGCAGGCCTGGCGCAAGGGTACCACAATCGCCCCGACCTGACGGCCGAACGCTTCATCCCGCACCCGTTCTCCGACCGGCCGGGCGCACGGCTGTACCGCACCGGCGACCTCGCGCGTTACCTGCCGGATGGCCAGATCCAGTTCATGGGGCGCGCCGACGAGCAGATCAAGATCCGCGGCTACCGCATCGAGCCGGCCGAGATCGTCGCCGCGCTGAACACCCATCCCGCCGTCCGGACGAGCCTCGTGCTGGCCCGCGAGGACACGCCGGGCGACAAGCGCCTGGTGGCCTATGTCGTCCCCCTTGCCCCCGCCGCTACCGGCGCCGCCCGCCCCGCGGACGGCGCGCTGGGCGATTACCTGCGTGCGCGCCTGCCAGACTACATGGTCCCGGCGCGTGTTGTGTGGCTGGAGGCGCTGCCGCTGACGCCCAACGGCAAGGTGGACCGCGACGCCCTGCCCGCCCCCGACACGTCGGCGGGAGAGGAGGGCGATGCCTTCGTGGCGCCGCGCACAGGGGTCGAGGGGCGAGTGGCCACGATCGTGGCCGGCCTGCTGCGGCTCGAGCGGGTCGGCGTCGACGACAACTTCTTCATGCTCGGAGGCCACTCGCTGTTGGGCGCGCAGTTGATCGCCCGCGTGCGCGACGCCTTCGAGGTCGACCTGACTCTGCGCAGCTTGTTCGACGCGCCCACGGTGGCGGAACTCGCCGCCGAGGTCGAGCGGCTGATCTTCGCCAAGATCGAGGCGATGACCGATGACGAGGCGCAGCGGTTGCTCGCGCGAGGACTATGACGATGGCCGCGAACACAGGCGTTCGATCCCAAGCGAGTAAGCCGGACCCGGGGCTCAGCCTCTACCGGCTGCTCGACCCCGAGGTGCTGGCCGATCCCTATCCCCTGTACCACCGGCTGCGCGCCGAGGACCCCGTGCACTGGGACCCCTACCTGCACGCCTGGGTCGTGACCCGCTACGCCGATGTGGTGACCGTCTTTCAGCGATTCTCGGCCGACCGCACGCCCACGCCGGAGGGGCTGGCGGCGCTGGGGCTGGAAACGCTCGCGCCGATCGCCCGAGTGATGGTGCGCCAGATGCTCTTCCTGGACCCGCCCGCGCACGGGCGCCTGCGCGGCTTGGCCTCCAAGGCCTTCACGCCGCGCCGCGTCGAGGCCCTGCGCTCGCACGTCCAGGCCATCACGGACGGCCTGCTGGACAGTGCGCGGGCGGTGGGGGCAGGGCGCATGGACCTGATCGCCGACCTGGCCTATCCGCTGCCCGCCATCGTCACCGCCGAGATGCTAGGCGTGCCCGCCTCCGACCGCGACCAGCTCAAGGCGTGGTCGGAGGATTTCGCCGAGGTGCTTGGCAACTTCCAGCACAACCCCGATCGCGCGCCGCGCGTGCTGCGCAGCGTTGCGGAGATGGGCGCCTATTTCCGCGACGCTGTCCGCGACCACCGCGTCCGTCCGCGCGACGACCTGATAAGCGCGTTCCTCGCCGCCGAGCAGGACGGTGACCGGCTGAGCGAGGAGGAGATCGTGGCCAACCTGATCGTGGTGATGGTCGGCGGCCAGGAAACGACCACCAACCTGATCGGCAACGGCCTGCTGACGCTGCTGCGCCACCCCGACGAGTTGGAGAAGCTCCGCGCGGATCTCTCGCTGATCCCCTCCGCGGTCGAGGAGTTGCTGCGTTACGAGAGCCCCAGCCAGTACACCGCGCGCCTGGCGCCGGACGACGTAGAATTAGGTGGGAAGCACATCCGCAAGCGGCAGGCGGTCATCGCCGTGATGGGCGCGGCGAACCGCGACCCGGAGCGTTTCCCCGACCCCGACCGGCTCGACCTCGCGCGGACGGACAACCGGCACGTCGCGTTCGCCTGGGCGGCCCATTTCTGCTTCGGCGCGCCGCTGGCGCGGCTGGAGGGTCAGATCGCCTTCGACACGGTGCTGCGCCGCCTGCCGGACCTGCGCCTGGAACCCAGCCCACTCGTCTGGCGGGAGAACCTGGGCCTACGCGGCCTGACCGCGTTGCCGGTGGCATTTTGAGCCACGCCGTTACGGCAGTTGCGGTAATGACGATGCACAACGACGGTAGCGGCAGGCGACCTCGACCGGCGTAAACTAGCTAGAATGGTTGCAGCAGGATGATAATAGATAGCGAGATGATAACTGATAGTGATGCTGCGCCTCTCTCCGATGCCGCGCCTCTCTCCGATGCCGCGCCTCTCTCCGATGCCGCGCCTCTCTCCGATGCCGCGCCTCTCTCCGATGCCGCGCCTCTCTCCGATGCCGCGCCTCTCTCCGATGCCGCGCCTCTCTCCGATGCGAAGCGCCTCCTGCTGCAGAGATATCTGCAGGAGAATGTGCCGGGTAGTATGCCGGGCGCGCCCGCGGGCGCGATCGAGCCCCGGCCGCACGACAGTCCCGCGTTGCTGTCATTTGGGCAGGAGCAACTCTGGTTTCTCGCCCAGTTGACGCCCGATAGCCCCGTCTATAACGAGCCTATCACCCTGTCCCTGCCCGGCTCGCTCGATGTAGGCGCGCTGGAGAAGGCTTTCAACGGGGTCATCGCGCGCCACGAGGCATGGCGTACGACCTTCGTAGCGGTAGACGGACAGCCGGTTCAGGTCATACATGCGCCCTCGCACGTCGCTTTCGAGTTGCCGGTGCTCGACTTACGGAAACTGCCCGAGACCGAGCGGGCGGCGCAGGCTCTGCGACTGGCGCGGGAAGAGGCGCGGCGCCCTTTCGACCTGGAGCGGGGACCCCTCGTACGCGCGACATTGATGCGGCTCGACGATTCTGACGCGGGCTATCGCCTATTTCTCACCCTGCATCACATCATCATGGACGGCATCTCCATCTACCGGGTGTTCCTGCCGGAGTTGCAGGCGATCTACGCAGCCTGTACGGCCGGCGCGCCCTCACCGCTCCCCGATCTGCCGATCCAGTACGCTGATTACGCCCACTGGCAGCGCCGGTCGCTGCACGAGGAGCGGATCGCGCGCCATCTCGCCTACTGGCGCCGTCAACTCGGCGACAACCTGCCGGCGCTCGGGCTCCCGACCGACCGGGCGCGTCCAGTCGTGCAGACGTTCCGCGGCGCCCAGCAATCTTTCGCGCTGTCCCGTGAGTTGACCCTGGCCATCAAGACGTTGAGCAGACGCGAGGGTGTGACCCTATTCATCGCGCTGCTGGCGGCGTTCACTACGCTGCTCCACCGCTATACGGACCAAGAAGACATTCTGGTCAGCACCGTCAGCGCGGACCGCAAGCGCGTGGACACCGAGGGGCTGCTCGGACTGTTCCTCAACACTCTAATCTTGCGCACCGATCTCTCCGGCACCCCGACCTTCCGCGAGGTGCTGCGGCGGGTGCGGGAGACGACGTTGCAGGCGTACGAGCACGAAGATGTGCCGTTCGAGCTGCTGGTGAGGGAGCTCCAGCCGCAGCGTGACCTGGCGCGGAATCCGCTAGCCCAAGTTGCCTTCTCGCTCGAGCCGCCGCTCCCGCCCCTCGACGGTGGATGGGCTGTGAGCCAGATGGACATCGACATCGGCACGGCCAAGCGCGATCTTTACCTCGAGCTCGATGACCGCCCGGAGGGCCTCGTTGGGCGTTTCCAGTACAATACGGATCTGTTCGACGACGCGACGATCGCGCGCATGATAGGGCACTGGCAGACCTTGCTCGCAGGGGTCGTCGTCGATCCGACGCAGCGCCTCGTGGACCTGCCCCTGCTGACCGAGGCCGAGCGGCGGCAGTTGCTCATTGAGTGGAATAGCACACAGGAGCCCTACCCCGTCGACGCATGTATCCATCAGCTGTTTGAGGCCCAGGTAGAGCGGACCCCCGACGCCGTCGCAGTCGTATGCGAGGGCGAGTCGCTGACCTATCGCGCGTTAAACCGGCGGGCCAACTGGCTGGCGCACGACCTACGGACGAGGGGGGCCGCCGCCGAGGTGGCCGTGGGGCTGTGCGTCGATCGCTCGCCGGACATGGTCGTGGGCCTGCTGGCGATCATGAAGGCCGGGGGGGCGTACGTCCCCCTGGCCCCGGACTATCCGACGGCGCGCCTGTCATACATGTTGGAAGACACCGGCGCGCGGCTGCTCGTGACACGGGACCGCCTGCGCGGGCTCTTGCCCGCGTATGGGGGAGAGATACTCTCGCTAGACGATGTTCCCAGCGACCTCGACGCCGCGTGGGATGTGAATCCCGTCGCGGACGTGGGGCCGGAAAATCAGTAACTATCCAGCGGCGAGGTTAGGGAGGGGTGGATGACCGGCGAAGACACCCTGGAGCGCGGGAAGGACTGTCTGGCCCTGCTTTTTGAGGGTGGAGAGGTAGCCCCGCAGCCGACAGAAGACAA
>JAABUH010003519.1_pt1 | contig 13361 bp, 16 predicted proteins | sample 5559121 | NCBI WGS metagenome assembly JAABUH01 (sample SAMN10711871, study PRJNA513364) | rock metagenome | isolation source: Antarctica rocks | place: Antarctica: Victoria Land, Battleship Promontory nord | collected 2015-12-28 | reverse complement strand
ACCGCAAGACCAAAGCGCATAGGAAACCCATTCAACTTTATGTCCCTACAAATTCGACGTGTCTACATCGTCGCTAAATGTGTGGAAGGTTGGTGGTTAAGGTAGACGCGAGCAGTGAGGAGGTTAGTGAGTGCGGGGACAACGGGACGCGCCATAGGCCGAGCTAAATATGACGGACGACGGTCCAATAGATAAGGTACCTTACTCGTGCTCACTTACTTAAGACCAGACAGGTCGGCATGCCTTACGCTAAAACTCGGCACACCTCAGAACCTTAAAATTAAACTCGGCCGAAGGCAGCCCGACCATTTCATAAAGCAAGCCGAGATCCATCATTTCTCTTAAACTTTCCATCCTTTGTTGTGTACCTTTGCTGAGTATTTTATTGCTATTCTCTTACTATTTTCATAATATTACTATGTCTCTTCAAGATCTTCCCCATGGTGTTTTTCATGTTCCGCCTGATATTGATCGCTGAATTGAGAATATTACGTATAGTAACGAGCAATTTCATGAAGAAGAATCAACGAAATTCTTTCATAGAGTAGAAGAGAATCGAATCTATGAAGAGTGCACAATAGAAGATGATGTAGAAGTATTCCCGGCCCGATGCACGTTTCGATCCCGTGCACATCTCACTTTACTACTTTCATCTTTCTTCAAAAATCAATTACAAATTCAATATGACTTCAATTGAGACAGCGCTTGCAGATCTAGCTTTGCAAGACTCATCTAACTACACTGCAACTGCAAAGAAATTCAATATCAATCGAAGCACGCTGTCGTGACGACATAGAAGTAAAACGATCTTCGTGAAGAAAAGCAAGCAAACAACGTCAATTCTTTCGAATCAACAAGAAAAAGAGCTTATTCGCTATATCAACAAGCTTATCGAGCGTGATATACCTTCTCTCAATGTCATGATTCGCGTTTTTGCGTATAATATATCTGAAAAACAGTCAGGCAAAAACTGATCTTATGAGTTCGTTCGACGTCATTCAAATATACTGCAGTCAAAGTTTCTACAAGACGCTGATCTAGAGCGAAAGAAAGTCGATAATGCATATCAATATCAGCTTTATTTTGATCTTGTAAGTGTCTTCATTACGTTTAGTTTCATACTAATATAAGAATAAATAAAGCAAAAAATCAAAGAATATGAGATTCTTTCTTCAAACACATACAATATGAACGAAAAGAGCTTTCTACTTGAACTTCTTCAAAAGACTCAAAGAGTCTTTAGTTTAAAGCATCTTGACAGTGACAAATTGCTGAATGTTGATCAAGATGACAATAGAGAATGAATTATCTTGATTGCAATCATTTGCATGAATATGACTCATATATCTTCTTCGATCATTTATCAGACAATATCAGATAATATTTAGAACAGCTGACTTATTGAATATGATTTCAAAGAGCAATTCTGCTTCTTTGCTTTCTTCGCTACTGACTGAACTAACAATGAATTGATCTACTTTTGACTCACTATCGTATTTGATCGAAATACGAGATCAAAAGTCAGAAATTCATGCGATTATTGTCTTCTATTCGTTGACGAGCATGACAGTCATATCAACATGAAGTTTCTTGATTGATGTGAGCAGAACAAGATGCTCATGACTTTATATTCTTCTCATTCTACGCATCGTCTTCAATCTCTGAATGTCAGCTTATTCAATTCTTTGATCAATTACTACTTGCAAAATCTGAACGACTGAATCTTTAAAAGTCAAGAACTTTCTCGAATATTGAAAAGAGACTTCTTTGATCTATTTTGATCTGCATATCAAGCTGCTTTCACGTCTGTCAACATCAAAAGTGAATGAAAAAGACAAAATTGCTGTCTTTCAATTCATCACAGATCATAAAGCAGATTAAATCAAACGCTAGATCTGTTTCAAGTCATTCTTCTTCTTCAGCATTGTCAGAAGCTGATTGAAGAAAAATTCAATGATTAATGAAGTCAGTTGTAGAAGAAGCAATTGATTCACAAGCTCGTAAGTTGAACAATATGATTGAAAAGCTTACTACAAATGTTACTCTTCTGAAAGCAGAAAATAAAAATCTTCAATGAACAGTATGTATTGAGAGAAGTTGCAGATGACGTGAAAAGTCTTTATTTGATGATTTAGAGATTAATGATGAGACAAAGAGAATGTTTTTTAGTTCTAATAAGATTCAAGCGACTTGTGATTGTCAAATTCAAAGAATCAAAGAGAAACAGCAAGCTGCTATTCAAAAGACGAAAGAAAAGAAACAATGAAAGTTTAGAAAGCTAGAGAAACAGCGTTTAATAGCTGAAAGAAAGATGAAATGAGAAAAAAAAAGACGAAGCGAAAGAAGAAAGCGAAGCGAAAAAAGAAGCTATGAGCGAAGAAGTTGAAGCAACAACGTCTAGTTCAGAAGCAAAAGCTGAAGATTAAAGAGCTTCAGAAAGAGCAAAAGAAGAAGTCTAAAAAGATGAAATTATAGCAATTCACTGATTTTGTTGCTATTGAGAAGATGAAAAGAGAGTCAAGTCAAATCAGATCTACGCAAGCTGAAAGACAATTCAAAGCTTCTAAGTGATTTGATGATTGATTCTTATAGCTTGAAAGCTTCATATAGATATCGACAACTCTTTATATTAATTGCAATTTGATTCTATGAATGATGATTGAATAATAATAAAAAAAGTATGAGTTGCTAATTGAGTTTAGAATGTGCACGAGATCAAAACATGCATTGAGTCGAAAATACTTCTAGATCAATAATCAATTAACAATCTTTTAATAATCAATTTTTAATATAATTCAGTCGATCACTTTGATCTTTGAGACTATTTCAAAGACTTTGATTACTGCAGATCGAGAAAGAAGTCTTCTTGTAAATGAAATCATCAATAGTGATTCATTTTCTGAGTATTCAAACATTTCATTCAAAGAAGTTGTGTACATTATTTCAGTAAAAAGTGAATCATTGAAGATCTGAAAAAGTCATCATAGTTATGTAATTTCATCTAGAATAACATATTACTAATATGATTCTAATACGATTCTAAAAGATTAGCTACTGTCATGAGATTCTCAATGTAAACATGAACACTCGCTCATTCTTTTTCAACAATGTTGAGACATCTTGATATCAATTATGATGTACAAGAATAATGCATTGTCAATATTTTACAAATGAGTTGAGAAATCATCATCATTTGAATATTAATGAATGATCTTGAAAATTGTTTCAAAACACAAGAACAAATTTGCAGCAAAATGCTTGAAATCAGAAACAATAGTTAATTATCAGATAGTATTTCACTTTTATATAAGCATTATTGAAATAATAACTAATAAATTCAGTCAATATCTTGAAACAATGCATCTATTTCAAACAGAAAGAGCATGTTCAGATCGAAAGTCTAGCTGCTTGTCTACAATGCATCGTGCAGCACATAATGTAAACAAAATAATATATTATTTTAAGATTTATATTATATTATTATTATATTAATATTATTCTAGACACTTGTCAATCATTCTTTGTTCTTCATTCAATGCATCAATTCTCAAGTTTCTAACGAGAAACACTTTCGATCAAGAAAAGTCATAGAATCTGAGTCAATAGATCAGTTCTTTCTGTTATCACTGTTCAAGAGAGACTATATTGATATATCTGATACATGTGAAGTTGTTGAACGAACGAATACAAGATGACTAATCTGTGACAAGTGTTATTTAGATCATATTAGTATCATGTTTCTATTATAATGCTAACATTTCTCAAAATATTGATCATGCTCAGAGATCAAACGCATTGCAACATCAAACATGTGATGTGAAATTCAATTATATCATTCTCAAGAATATTGAAACTACTTCTTACGTTATTCTAACATCTCATGAAATTCATACTCATTCATCTTCTTCTTCAATCACTTCTTCAAAGAAGCTCTTAAATTGAGTGTTGAATTTGATTAAAGAGATGAATTCATCATTATTAACTCATTGTTAGTATTTTACTATTTATTTAATAACTTATTAATATATGATTAATAACTGTTTAGCTGCTTTCTTGAAAAGTTCTCAACTCATTGAATTCTGTCGAACACACAATAAAAAGTATATATCAGAAATACATGTTGATTTTGTTAACATGAATCGAATATCAGCTATGATATACAAGACTCGTCTTGATTACTGATCTGAAGAACGTGACTTCAAAGATCTCGTTCAAGAATATCATTTTAATCACTTAGAAAAAGATTATCAATATATTCAACAAATTTACAATGAAGATTTTAATCAAATGATAATCTGTTTCTTTATTGAGCAGACATATTTCTTGTTCTTTCAAAGAACTTTCAAGATGAATATGATCTTCAAAAGAGTAAAAACGAAAAACATGAATGAAGTTGTTTTTGCAACATATGTTGAAAAGATGAGAAAAGATATTTAGCTGCTATTTTGTTAGTGATTTGTTAATAATCTTTCTATAGTGATGACTTTCGCAAGAATCTTCGTAAATAGAGAAACATCATCGATGTATTGTGATTTATTTACGCGACTTTTTGAGCTTATTGAGAAGAAAACTCATCGTCAGATTCGTTGAAAGCATATTCATGATGAAGACTGACTGATAATCATGATGAATATGAATTCAAAGCAATACGCTGATAACTTTTTATGAATCTGTTGCTAATAAGATACTAATATATTGATACAGAATTTGAAAGATATTTAGCTCATATCAACATGCAACATCATCGATTCTGACAAATGCATATAAAATATGCTATTGTTTACTGTTGAATTCACTTCGATCAAGAAGTTCTACGAGTCGCTGATACACTCAATCAACATCATGACTTTGTTCATAATTGAATGAAGTCAATTTATCATGCTTACAGTTGAGAAAAATACTATGATATGCTTCATCAAATTGATAGTAAGTTATGAATTCATTGTTAACTCTTTAATAATATATTGATGATTTATTAATCATTTACGATGAAACAAAGAATAAAATCATTCATGTCTGAGTTCAACATAAACAATATTGCTATGTTGTCGCAAATTTAAATCAACATTGTACATTAATGAATGTTAATGATTTTGATACTATTTAAAAGCATATTAATGCAGATGAAATCACTCATTTTAAGAGTAATAGCTAAAATACTCAGTTGAAACTTCTTCAAGCAGTTCTTTAGTAAGCTAATATCAACATTTTCAAAATATAATACTAACATAATATCAGTGAAATGAAACTTGATAAATGCAATGTTGAGCAAGCAAAGACTTTTGAAAACTTTAGTATTTAACACTTCTATCATCAGACTGATATATCTCAGCGATGAACAGAATCATTAGCAAGAGCGAGTAATAAACTATTAATAAAACTGTAATAATTTATTTATAAATAAATACTAACTTATTAACAAATGCAAAAGTGATAAAATGTAAACTAGAAGATGAAGTTACTATTGAACATAAGATTCAACGTCATGTTTGAGTCTTTCATGATAGAGAAAGAAAACAAATGACTCATTTTACAGTGATTATTGACGAGAAAGAGAAATTTGACGATGAAATGTCAGAAGTCCCAAGTATATCATCATTGTCAGAATCACATCGTGACGATAAATGAGAGCGATGTTCTCAGCGCGATTCAAGAGCAAGTCGTAATCGATTATTAACTCATTCTCAATGAGTTACTAGTTCATTAGCAACTAGTTCTTTGACTTCTAGATTGAGTTCACGTTCTAGTTCTTCACTTTCAGTAACGCTGTCGTTACGTAAGAAGATTTTCACAGATAAGTTCATTGCAATAATCAATACAGAATCAGCTGTTATAAATGAAATTAGAAAGTTGAGCACAGAAAATACGACTTAAGAAGACAGAGATTAATCAATTGAAACTACAGAATGAACAGATGAAAGCAGATTTAAGAAGAAATTGAATAAGAAGAAGTTAATATTATATTAAATACAAATTAATATTTAGCTATCATTTATCTTTGAGTTTTCTTCGTTTCAGTTATCTTCGTTTCAGCTGTTTTCATTTCAGCTGTTTTCATCATAGTTGTTTTCATTTCAGCTGTTTTCATCATAGCTGTATTCATCACAATTTTCTCATAATGATCAACTCATTTATGATACATTTCTATTCATATTAGTATAGTAACAATATAATAGCAATGATATAAAAATATAATAGCAATATAATAATATCATTCAAAGATCTATGATCTTTATTCTTCATATTTTCTCGATTTTCTTCATGATATCTGAAATGCTGCTGACATACATGCATATGAAGTGCAAATGTCGTAGAAAAAGATTTCTATATAATTAATTATTAGTTGATAATATAATAAGCATGAATTAATATTTACTTTATGAAAGCACATTTGATATTGTTTATTATCTGAATTCGTCTCATTATGAGATTCATACAGATTGCAATGACAAAAGATTTTATCTGATTTAACAATAACATCAATGAACTAATAATTTAGTATTAAATTAATAGAAAATTAGAAAAAGAATATTAAATAGTTAAATTTCATACATTGTATTGCACAAAGAATAATTCATCTGATTGAGTAGTATACTTGAAATAACGTTCAAGTTTTTATTAAATATTAATATTACATTATTAAAATAATAGCGAACTATTTTATAAGAAAAGAGTTTTCTGAGACTAACTTAAGATTGAAACTCAAAATCTTATTAAATTGACATCAATTTCTTTTGACAATAGAACATCATTAACATGATGCTTATGCTTCATTCTGATCATCAGAAGCAAATGATGAGCATCATCAACGTAACGTCAGCGAGTGAGCGAGAAGTAAGTATCACTATCTCACAGAAAAATTCAATCAAGACGAAGAATATACATGAGAAATTGAACAAGCTGCAAGTACTTTATGAACTCAACGAATGTAGAAACAACAAGTTGATGCTCTGAAGAAAGATGAGAAGATTGACAAAGATGATAGAAAAGCTGATGCATTAACGCGTCGCTGCATCAATTGTCAATCAATGCATGAAGAATCAGCTGAAGAAATTGAAAAAGATAACGAGCAGACTTGAAAAGAAGTTCACGAAGAAGAAAAGATGCGTTGACAACTGAGCAAAGAGAGCGAACAAAAAATCAACAACATCATTTGAAAGTCATCTTATTTTCAATGTTGACATTGCATCATCAGTGCAAAATCATTGCAAGAAATTTAAAATTAAGATCTTCATCAAAGAGAAAAAGAAGATCAAGAGAATCATGACAACAAAAACAGAAAACATAGTGAGATGAGCGAAAGAAATTGACGTCGACGAGATGTTATTGATACACAAGAACATAGAGACTATGAAGAGATGATCAAATTTACTGATATTTTGAGTCAAGATCAAAGACAGTAAGAAAATATTGAAGAAAAATGATTTTTGAATTAAAAAGATTTCATTGAATGCAAGTCTGCATGAAGTCAGTTTCAAGATAGTGATACATGAAATTAAAATCGAAGAAATGTCTAAAGACATAGAGAAGAAGAGAGCGAAAGCACTCATCAAGATCAACAAAGACATACATTTGAAGATGATGATTGAGAAAGTCAAGTGACTCACAAAGAATAATGAACAAAAGAGATACATCTTGTTGATGATATGCATAGTCAGCGCTGAGATGATGAACAAGCTAATTAATGAGAAAGTATGTCATGAAATTGACATAAAAATCACGCAGTTCTATGATTTTAATTGTAGAACACATCAATGTTTAAAGTATCAAGACTATGATCATAAAATATATGAATGCAGAAACAAGCAAAGATGCATTTACTGCATGCTAAATCATCACTCGAAGCATTGTTTTCATAAACAAACTTGAAACATGTGAAAATGTGAAGTATATCAAGATACATACAGAGTCTTTGACTCTTAATGTCATAAACGACAGATTAAAAAAGAAAGAATAAAGAGAGTCATGAAACACAGATCTTTATATCACGTCGTATGAGAACAAAGAGAACTCAAAGCGATGACATCGAAGATGTTCATAGAGACATTTATCAGTTTGAGATTGTTGATAAACAATGACTTGAAGAGAAAACAGAGATGCTCAACAAACAAAAATCATCTGCTCAGCATGATCATCACATTCGAAAACATTATATTGAATCATTTAGTCAAGAAGTTAAAAACAAATGAATCAAAGTCAACATTAATCACATCAATTTCAGTATCATCTTCTTTTGAAGATTTTATAAAAGAAGTAAGCACATTGCAAACACTTAAGAGAACATCAAACAGCTTTAAATGTAAACTTTAATATTTCAGCAAAAGAAGTTTTGAATACTACAGTACAACGTTCACAAGTTCAGAGAAAAGATGATGATAACATTATTACATGAGAAAAAAATAAAGAATTATGACATTTTGATTCTTCAAGAACTCTGATGATTTGATAAGAATTTCAGAGCGTACTGCTCAGCAATTGTTGACTTCATGCTGAAGAATAATGAAGATAAAATTCATTTCTACATAAACAAGAAAATTGACAGCAACATCTGATATTCAACATGATACTTCAAAGATGTAAACACAATTACATTACAAACATTAACAAATGATACACAGATGATTCAGAAAGTTATATACATTCACGAAGCATACAATTCATCATTCAGAAATCATGAAGTTATTCATGAAAAAGAAAGTCTTTCAGACATTGAAAAGACGTTACACATGTTGAAAGAATGCATTCTTGTAGAAGACTTCAATTTGCATCATTTCACATGAGAGAAATCATTCTACTTAAAATAACATTTATTATCAAATGATTTAATTGAAATGATCACAAATGTTAATGCATCGTTGATGTTATTTCAAGACATGATTACGAGAAATTATCAAAGATTTTAAATGACAATAGATCTGATCTTCACGACAGATGATATTATGAATCAATTAATACAATGTGAAATTGATAAAGAAATGAAAAACTTTTCAGATCATCTGTCAATACAGACAATTATAGATTTCAGAGTCTGCAAAGAGTCAGCGCGAAAATTGCGTTGTAACTGAAAGACAATGAATGAAAAGAAGTTCATCAATACTTTGAAAGAACAAATGTCAAAATTATTGTTGAATCATGAGATGAAATGTTAATGTATAAATGAATACATTAAGCAATTGCTGAATGCATTGAAGAAGATCATTGAGATTTTCACTCTTTGAGCAAGATCACATGAAATGATCAAAGCAGAATGAATAAAGAAGTGTATGAAAATCATCAAAAGCATGCAATGAATGAGAAAAAGCTGTTGAATCATCAATGATTGAACAGAGTACATTTAAGCATGTGACAAAAAGAGCAAGATCATCAGAAAACGAAAACACAGTGAATATTAAGAAATCATGCAGAATGTTGAATAATTCTCGAGAGAACTGTTCAAAACTGCGAAATAAGCAAGAAATGCAATCGCAGACACATTGATTCAAGCGACAATTCTCTTTCTGATCAAGTCAGAGTGCTTCAACATCATTATTACAGCGCAGAATAAAATGAAGATGATGTTTTAAACTCACTTTTCATCATCTTCTGAGATTTTCATGTTGAACACAAAAAACTTCAAGTATTTGCTCTTGATTAAGAATGATGCTTTGCTGATGCATTGTAAGATTAAGAGAATCATCTACAAGATGATGCTCAACAAGACTTTGAAACACACAGAATACATAAATAAAATAATGCGCAGACTTGTTGATGATACATCAGAATAAATACGCTCTCTTTTTGAAAAATGTCTGCAGAAGAGAATACAGTTAACTCAGTTCAAAAGCATAATCACAATAGTGATGTAAAAGTCAGATAAGAAAAATTACTTTAATGTAAAGATATATAGATTAATTGTGCTACTCAACATGTTAAGTAAAATATTGAAGTTCATTATATTTAAACGTCTGCAAAACATTATAGAAGCATGCAACTCAATATTGAATATTCAAATGAAAGTTTGCAAACACAGATCAACAAATACAATTCTGCAACTGATTATAGAAAAGATATACATTATATGAAGTGATATAAGAAGAAGAGTAGTTTCACTGCTGAGTCTAAATGAAAAGAGCACATTTAATAATGTAGCACATAGCAGATTCTTGCATGACATGAAAAAAAAAAGAGTTCTCAGACTGCTTTTTGAATTTGTGAAGAACTTTCTGAAAGATTGACGCATCATGATCACAATCAATGATTACATGATGATGAAACGTAGCGTGAACGTTGATATATCACAAGATTTTTTGCTATCATTAATATTATATTTGTTTTACAACATGAACTTACTAAAAGCATGTGATGACATCAGATTAAGAATAAGCTTCACAAATTTCATAAACGATGTCAATATTTTAACATATGAAGAGTTCATGAAATGTAACTACAGAGTTCTTAACGAGATCTATGATAAATGTAAACAGTGATCAAAAATGCATGACATCAAGTTTTCAAAGACAAAGCATGAGCTGATTCACTTTATGAGAACTTTTAAGTGATTTAATATGAACATTAATGTAAAGCTGATGAAACATCAAATTAACTCAAAATCAGATATCAGAATTTTGAAAGTTCAATTGAACTTCAAGCTGAAATGAGTGATTCACATGCATCATGTTGAAGCAAAACTAGTGATTAAACAAAAGATCATGCAGACAATCATCAAGTTTACTTGAGATTCATCAATGATGATGAGAAAGCAAATATACTTCGTGATGACATGCTCTCTGCTTAGTCACGAAATCATTATATGATACATGTCATAAAAAGTAAAGAATCATTGAAAAGATTTAAACATTAAGCTGAAATCAATACAAGAAAAAACATTGTGATAAATCATCAAAATTTATCATGTGATATCAACAAAGATTCTACAGATAGAAATAAAAACAGCATTAATAAATATTCATTTATGAAAGTTGATATAAAAGTTGATAATGAACATGAACTCTTGAAAATCAGATAAAGTTATTGAGATGATGATGCATTGAATTTGCAATGACTTGATACTCAAAAGAGATTGAAAATCAAAGCTGCATAAGACATCTTTGCAGCTGAAACAAAAGTGAATGAAAGAAACATTTAAACAGATGAAGATGAAGTGAAATCATTTTTACATGATGATTTTCTGATCAGAATCATTGAGAATAGTTATAGTTACAAACAAGAAAATGTCAATAAGTCAACATTGTTTCAACACATTCATGTTGAAGCAAAAAGTTTACTCAAATGATAACGACAGTAAAAAGAATGTTACAACGACTGCAATGAGAATTAACTGAGAGTTAAGTAAAAGATTGAAAAAATTGACTTTAATCATCACTCATCATGAAGAATTAAAAGAATTGATCGTAAGAATGAAACATCTTGCAGATGTAATGACAAAGAATCAAAAGTATCATGAAAAGATATACAAAGTATATAGTGATAGTTAAACTTTTTTGAAAGCAATGAAAGTTATGATATCAATAAAAGATCAAACATGTCTGCAATGAGTTCAGATTGCATATGAGAGCATTTGATTTTAAGAAGTCATGCTGAAGCTACATCGAGTGACGAGACATGCAAAAGTACTTGAAAATAAAGTGATGAACAAGATGACTGATGATGCACATGATTTGTCTCTATTGCTAACTGAGCATCAGCGCACTGAAATGATGATGAGATTGACATTCATACAGAAATAAATCAAATAAACATGAAGAGTAGTCTGAAAAGAGAAATTCAACACAGCTCATTTTCAATATTTAACATCAAAAATGACACATTGACATCTGTGACTGTACAAAAATCATGCAAAGTCTTACAGCACATTATTAGACTGATCGCGTCGAGTCGAGTACTTGACTCGTCAAGACTCGATTTGAGTCAGAATTCTTGACTTAAGTATTTGAGTCAAGTCAGAAGATTCAACTCAAGTATTCGAGTCGAGTCAGAAGATTGAGATCGAGTATCGACTCGAAATTTTCGATTCAACTCGTCAAGACATGAAGCGAAGTACTACTAATATTTATCTGAGTGTCTGATAATGCAACAGAATAATGCAATTGATTGAAGAAAATTCATGCTTGTTCATTTACTACTGCTAATCTGAGATCACTATTATCTCATCATTCTTCTTCTTCTTCTTCTTCTTCTTCTTTTTCTTCTTCTCATACTTTTTCTCGTACTCGTTCTCGTTCTTAATCATATCTGCATCGTCATCTCTCTTGCTAAATTTCATCTTCTTGTGATTGTCGTCAATCTCAATGATATCGTCAGATTCATCATCTGATGAATCTAGTGAATTAACTATCTTTCGATCAATCGCATTTTTTTCATTCGAAAATGCGCTTATGAATTTGTCGAATTCTTGTATGACATCTGAATCGTTCATCATCTTCAATTCATTCAATTCTTCATGATGTAAAATGCGTTGCTGAATTAGTTCAATAGTAGATATCATGTATCTTGACATGTTTTTCCCAAGTTCATCTTGTTGTGCAATAGTCTAATGCATACGTTAGTCTTGTCTTTCACATCAAACACAGTACATACATTGACAGTAGAAGTAGTATTGAACGTTGTCTTCATGACTATCGCTTTGAGCTTCGCTCGCTTCACAGTCTTCTTCTTTCTCGCCTTCTTCATCAAATTCGTCTCGAAGCATTGAGCTATTATACAATCAGCTTTTGAAACACATATGCATTACTCAAATGCATTATCATGCAGACTCTTTTTCACTCGATCATTCGTGATCGTATTTCGCATGTTGTTCTTCATTTTCATCTGCTTCGCTTTGATGACTTTCTGATAGACGCTGATGCTTTTCAATTTGATGAGTTGTTTATAAAGAGTCACTCGATCTGCACTTTGTTTGATATAGAGAGTTTTCTGATCTTCGTTTCATCTCATCGCATAATTTCTACTTGCAATTGACTGCGACTTAATTAATAGATTGAACATTCTGCGATTTTGATTAGTCTCAATGATAATGCATATAGATAATGCATAACAATCTTCTTATCTGATAGTGATGTTGAAGTGCTTTTTCTAATGAACTTAGTCACAATAGATGAGTGCAATGAATAGATGTGAGATGTAGAAAAAGTTAGAGTTAGAATAAACATCAAGCGTAGATAAAGTTAGAATTAGAATAGATGTAAGATGAGATGTAAGTAAAATTAAAGTTAGAGTTGAATGTTAGAATTTATTTATCATCTTAGAGCTGCGATCAACACATTCATCATATTAGTGCTAATATCAAAACATTCATCATATTGATTCTACTATAAACACAGTCAACAGTCATCATCTCTTGTTTACACATCATCTCTTGTTTA